>WBZR01000962.1_pt1 | contig 40277 bp, 33 predicted proteins | sample 5204231 | NCBI WGS metagenome assembly WBZR01 (sample SAMN12412403, study PRJNA552823) | activated sludge metagenome | isolation source: activated sludge from anammox sidestream of wastewater treatment plant... | place: USA: Virginia | collected 2017-08 | reverse complement strand
GATTCGCTGCGGATAACCTACCCTTACCATCACCAATGGCACGACCTACAGCATGCTTCAATGAGGCCGCAGCGATTCGCTGCGGATAACCACTATGCCGCGCTGCAACCTTTGCTTCCGCACAAAGCTTCAATGAGGCCGCAGCGATTCGCTGCGGATAACGCCGCTGCACGCGCACCGCCTGGTGGCGCTGGCGCCGCTTCAATGAGGCCGCAGCGATTCGCTGCGGATAACCCCCCCTTCAGATCGGATCGACGATCACGGTGGACGGGCTTCAATGAGGCCGCAGCGATTCGCTGCGGATAACCTCAGAGCTTCGCCGTGCACCTGCATGGGCCGGTCAGCTTCAATGAGGCCGCAGCGATTCGCTGCGGATAACGCCGGTGCCGGCCGCCTGCGCGTACACCGCCGGCACGCTTCAATGAGGCCGCAGCGATTCGCTGCGGATAACGCCAGTACAGCTACGGCGGCTCGACGGCCTATTACCGGCTTCAATGAGGCCGCAGCGATTCGCTGCGGATAACCGGACGCGCCCCGAGAGGATGCGGGCGATGCCCTGCTGCTTCAATGAGGCCGCAGCGATTCGCTGCGGATAACATCGCCACTTCGTCGGGCGTAGTCCCGGTATTGAGCTGCTTCAATGAGGCCGCAGCGATTCGCTGCGGATAACACTCCGCTGCCGTGCCGGTGCAGTAGACCTGGCTGTTGCTTCAATGAGGCCGCAGCGATTCGCTGCGGATAACTAGTATGAACAATCAGACCATCGACGACATCGCCAGGCTTCAATGAGGCCGCAGCGATTCGCTGCGGATAACAGGTTGGTGCCGTGCAGTCCTACGGCGGAACGACCACGCTTCAATGAGGCCGCAGCGATTCGCTGCGGATAACAACGTCTCGCCGGGCGGGAACCGATAGTCCACCCCGTCGGCTTCAATGAGGCCGCAGCGATTCGCTGCGGATAACGGCGGAATCCGCCCAAGAAGAGGAGGTTAAGAAAGTGCTTCAATGAGGCCGCAGCGATTCGCTGCGGATAACCGTCGAACGGCTGTCCGGCACGGCGCGCGACGGCCTGGCTTCAATGAGGCCGCAGCGATTCGCTGCGGATAACAGCCATCCCATAGGCAGCCGGGAGATCCATAGGCATAGCTTCAATGAGGCCGCAGCGATTCGCTGCGGATAACAGCGAGGACGAGGGGATTATCGTCAGGCGCAAGTCGCTTCAATGAGGCCGCAGCGATTCGCTGCGGATAACGAAAAGGGGATAACCACGGCGCTGAACGTCACGGAATGGCTTCAATGAGGCCGCAGCGATTCGCTGCGGATAACCGCCAACTTGCGGAGCGTAACGAACTGCGCCTCAGTGCTTCAATGAGGCCGCAGCGATTCGCTGCGGATAACAGCAGAAGGCCGCCGAGGCCGAACTCGCGCGACAGGAGCTTCAATGAGGCCGCAGCGATTCGCTGCGGATAACCGGCATTTTGGCCGCTGCCGTCGCGCCGGTTTTCATGCTTCAATGAGGCCGCAGCGATTCGCTGCGGATAACTGGGGGTCGCGCCCGACTCCCAAGGAAGGTTGCGCTGCTTCAATGAGGCCGCAGCGATTCGCTGCGGATAACAGGCAATGTCTATCAGTCGAATATCGCCCGCAACGCGCTTCAATGAGGCCGCAGCGATTCGCTGCGGATAACGGTGGCGGACAGCGCGATCAGCATCTCGGCCGCCTGGCTTCAATGAGGCCGCAGCGATTCGCTGCGGATAACCGTAATGATTTTCCTGAGGGGTTCCAAATACTCTGCGCGCTTCAATGAGGCCGCAGCGATTCGCTGCGGATAACAACTTTTCAACTGTTCTCCACCTGCGCGTATTATGAGCTTCAATGAGGCCGCAGCGATTCGCTGCGGATAACGCCACGCACTGGTGAATTCCCACATGAAGGCCGCGTAGCTTCAATGAGGCCGCAGCGATTCGCTGCGGATAACTGTCCCTGCGCAATGCCAATAACCAAGCGGCATCCATCGCCTCCATGCGAGCGGTGCCCAAATCCGGGCATGGCAACCGCGAGGAACGGGGCCGATAACATCATGCCCAAGCTTAAAGTACCTGATTGTTATGGAGCAATAGCGGATCGAGCGCTTCCCGGCCGCGGCACGCCAGAAGAGCGCTCGCAAGCCGTCGGCAGACCATCCGCATATCAAGGACCACCCACGCACCGATTACACCACAACGGCCTCACGTGTAATAGGGCTGAAATCCTTCCCGAGACTTGTTACCCGCGGCCGAACCGATTCCGCCGGCCCGAGATCCATGACGAGCACGTGATCCTCGGTGTGATGGATCAGTTCGTCCAGAGTCGCCACGAGTTCCGCCTGACGCCTGGGCGACAGGCGGCACTGGAACACGGATAGCTGCATCCACTCCCCGTAGCCGTTCATCAGCGTGAACACGGCGCGCCAGCGCCGCGGGTCGCTGATATCGTAGGTCACCACGAAAAGATGTTCGTCCATAACCTGCCTCACCGGGTCACGAAGTGTGGGTACTCGAGGATGTCGCCGAGCAGGAAGCGCCCAAGCAGCCGCGCCTGCACCTCCAGCAGGCGCCGGTAGCTCAGGCGATAGCCGAACACCGGGTGCGTGATCTCCTGGTTCAGACGCCGCTCGAAGGCAGCGATGAACCGCTTGCGGCCGTCGGGTGTGAGGTTGACGCTACCGGCGGCCGAAATGAAATCCGTCGGTCTCACCTCGCCGTTGTTGATGGCCATGAGCACGGTCGAGTCCGCGATCAGCGGCCGGAATGGCTCCATCATGTCGAGCGCCAGCGCCGGTCGGCCGTAGCGCGGCTGGTGATAGTAACCGCGGTAGGGATCGAAGCCCACGGCCGCGAGCGTCACCGTCCACGTCCGCGCCAACAGCGAATAGGCATACGAGAGCATCGCGTTCACCGGGTCGGTCGGTGGGCGGCGATTTCGGGTGGTGAAGTCGAAGGAGAAGCTCTTCTCGTCCTCCCGCTTGATGAGATTGCCGAAGGAGCGGAAGTAACGCGCGGCGGCCTGACCCTCGATGCCGAGCAACGACTCGAGATTGCCCGCCCGCTCGCTCTGCTCGACGTCGCGGCGGAACTCGCTCATCAAATCCTCCGGCGGCTGCTCGCCGCGCCAGTTCCGGCGCATAAGGGTGCGGCAGTTCTGAATCTTGGCGCGCACCAGGCCTTTCGCGATGCGCAGGCAGACCTGCTCGTCGAAGCTGCCGCGGTACTGGGCGGTGCGCAGCTCGACGTTCTTGTGGCCGTTGCCGAAGGTGTGACCGAGGAACCAGCCGCCGTAGGAATGCCACGACACCGGGATCTCGCGCCGCATCAGCTCGTGCAGCGTCGGCGTGCTGACATACACGTTCCCCATCAGCGCCACCTGGGAGACGTCCATCAGCCGCACCGTCGAAACCTTCTTGTCGTCGATTGATACCTCGAGCGTCTCGCCGGCCTTGCGTACTGAGGCGTTGTGGGCCTGCACATACAGAGGCAGCGCCTCGTCCCGCCCCACGGCTAGCGGCCGCGGATTCAGTGCGGAGCGGCGAAGGAAGTTGACCTCATCGGGCAGGCAGATCCCGACCAGCGAGCAGCGCGGGCACTTGGGGCTGTCCTCCAGCGGCGGCGGCATCTGTCCGCCGGCTGCCACCAGGCGCAGTCCGTTGACGGCCGACAGCGTGCGCTCGCGCAGATCCTCGTCGAACTCCACCCGCACGCGCTCCTTCGACCCGGCAAAGTAAAGCACGCCCTCCTTGCAGGTATAGCCATGCTCCTCGAGGATGAGGCCCTGCACGCAGAGCTGCACGCGCTCGGGCTCGTAGGCACCTCTGGCGACGTGCGGGCGCTTGCCGCGCTTGTAGTCGATCGGCGTGACCGCGTTGCCCTCGCCCTCCACCAGATCCATCTTGGCGATGAGGCCGAGCGTGTTGGAGGAAAGGGTGATGGAGCGGGCGTGGAAGCGCTCCGTCGGTTCGGCGTCCTCGGCTGCGGGCATCTCCCCGCCCGGCTTGTCGACCCGCCTGTGAACGTGCCTGCCCTCCACCGTGTCGCCAGAGTCCGCCCACTCGCCCTGCACCCATTCGAGATAGGCCAGGCGCGGGCAATACTCGTACTCGTTGACCATGCGTGCCGGCAGTAGCGGCAGGTCGCGGTTGAGTTCGGGGAACGGGAGGGGGAGTTCGCGCTGTTCGGGAGCGTCCATGCGAAGTGGCGACCATCGCGGGTAACTGTTTGAAGTATAGACAGTCCTACCCGTCGCGTTTGCCCGTTAACCAGATCAACTTGGCGGTGGAAACGGTACCTTAAATGGTCTATATTACAGTACATTACCAGGTACCATGAAGGTTTTATGGACTTCGTCAGCGTCAAAGAGCTGCGCGCCGAATCCGGCAAGGTGTGGGAGAAGATCGAGGCCGGCGAGGAGATCGTCATCACTCGCAACGGCAAGCCGTTCGCGTTGCTCGTACAAACCAGTCCTCAGGAATTGGAGGATAAATTGCGCGCATTGCGATGGGCACGCTTTGATCGACTGCTGGCCGAGCAACACAAGCGTGCCGTCGCGCTCGGTCTGGACAAGATGACCATGGATGAAATCGACGCGGAGGTTGCCGCCGTGCGGAAGGAGCGCAGGACGCGCGATGCAGGCGATCGTTGACACCAACGTTTTCGTATCCGCGTTTCTGACACCCGGCGGGACCTGTCACCGAGTCTTGCTTGCGCTCCGGGCGGGAAGGTTCACGCTCGTGTGCTCGGATCGTATTGTGGAGGAATACGGCGAAGTGCTGCGACGCCCACATCTGCGCATCGATCCTGAACTCATCTCCGAAACACTCACGCTCATCGAGTCGGAATGCCTGCGCGTGTCGGACGGCGCCGCCCCAAACGACGCGCTTCCCGATCCCGACGATGCAGTCTTCATCGCCCTTGCTCGCCGACTTGGATGTCCGGTTGTCACCGGCAACATGCGCGACTATCCAGCGGCACTCGGCGTGCGGGCGGTGCTGCCGGCGCAGTGGCTGGAATTGCTCGCCGGCGCGTAGTACATGCCGCGTCGCATGATCGACCCCTCGCCACCATCGCGCTTACGTGCCATCGACAGTACCTCTGCGGTTTTACCCTGGAGCAGCGGCGACAGCGCATGCTCGCCCATCCTATGACATCGATCCCAACTTCGTAGGGTGGCGCAATCAACCACTCACCATCCGACAAACCCCGTAGCCGCGAATCCGCCCCACGCCGAGCATGAGCGGCCCGCACACAGGTCGATCGAAAACGAGCGTCGCGTACCTATGGCAGCACTCACCGCCATCCTTGCGCCGCATCTGTGGAAAGCTGGACGCGGGCGGCACACCGCCGTGGGCCGAATCGTGCATCACGATCACTTCGCGCGGCTCGGGCAGGCCGATGCGCGTGCAAGCCTCAGCGATCGACGCGCCGCATTTTTGCGGGTAGGTACGCGCGTTCTCGGCTTCCCGGTGATGGTCCAGCACGATTAGCGTCATGGTCGCCCATTCCGCGACCGCACGGACACGGCTCGCCGCGGCCGGACTTCCGCGTCTGGCGCACGTAGGGCTGCGCAGCAACGCCGCGCAGCTCCACCTCGGCGTACCCAGGTAGTGATTGCGCGGTCGTCATCACGTCGTTGTCTTACTGAATCTCTCCAGCCGCTTCATGAAATTGCGCTTGGCCTTGTGTTCGGCACGCACGCGCAGCACATAGTCCTTGAACTCGGCTGCCCTGCCCGCCTTGGTCATCAGCTCGCGGATACGGCCGATAACGTCAGCGGCATGATCGTAGGCTTCATTGTTGGTCATGCGTACCATCGGTTCAATCTGCGCCTGGTAGATCTCGACCGCCTCATCGAGGTGCGCCGCCTCCAGTGCCCTGGCCAGCTGCAGCCAGAGCGTTGCCGGGCAAGGCGTCCGGCGTGCCGCGTTCAATGCGGCCTCGATCTCGCTCTCCCACAGATACACCTCCACGAGTACGACGCCGTTGTGCGCGTGGACAGGCCACCCTCGTGGGGATCGATTGGCGGCTTCCTTCTTCTGCCCCGCCTCGAGCACATCAATGGCCTTCTTGCGCCATGAGGACCACGCCTTGTCTTTGACCGCCGATTCCTTCAGCTGCTGGTAGACCGGCAGGCTCGGGTGCCGTTCGAAGCGCGCCCAACGCATGGCGAGTGCATCGTCGTGGCGCTTGCGGCGGCGGTACTCTGCGCAGAGAAAATCTTCGAGTGGGGCATTGTTCTCGCCCGGATACGCCTTGCGGCCCTGCTCGGCCCAATCGAGGGCCTCGTCATGACGCCCGGCCTTGTGCAATGCTTCGGCGATCTCCAGGTAGGTCCAAGGCCGCGACAGATCCCGGCTCAGCACGTCGACTAACGCGTCGGTATCACCATCGCGCCGCGCCAACTTCTCCACGATCGCGGACACCGTGTAGCGGCGACCGTCGTCATCGTCACAGCGAGCGCCGGCGCCGCGTGCCGGCACCTTCGCCCATGCGACCGCGGCAAGCTTGCGGTAGGTGGTCAATCCGTCCTTGCCCAACGGCGCGAGGAACACTTCCAGCGTCAGGAAACCGAATCCGTCCGCCAGTTGCAGATCGAACAACGTCCTGGCGAGCGTTGCCGCAGGCAAACCACGGCGTTTGACGGCCGACCGAAACAGTTCGACCATCTCCGCGACCACGTCGCCGAGCCGGCCGTCGGAATCGTCGGTGCGCTGCAACGCCGCGAGGGCGCGATGGATGCCATAGGCAGCCAGCTCGGCCGCGGCCCTGGCATCGCCCTGCCGCAACACCTCTGCGATGAACTCGGGGATCATCGCGGCCCTGCCTGCAAAGGCGGGCATGTGTTTGTAATCAACGAACCCGCGGACCGCGAAGGCATCGCGGATCTTCTGCTCGAGCAGCTTGCGATCCACGCCCGCGCGGCGTTGCAGCGCGTGCAGAAGCCGATCGGCCAGCGCGTCGTCCTCCATCGCCTGCTCGATCAGCAGATCGACAAGAACCGATTTGTCGCTGTCCTGGAGGAAATGACGGATCGTGTCGGCCTCGCTGGCACCCTCGACGCTGCGGGCCCCGGCGCGCCGCTCAAGCCATGCCAGTCCGGTTGCAACCAAGTGCTTGCAGAACTCACCGTCCTCGCCGAGCGGGCACGAACAGTCGTATCCGAGTTCACCTTGGTCGTTCCACAGTTTGCTCGTGTAGGTATCGGTGCCTTCTACACGCGCCGTGATCCGCTCGCCGTCCACGCGCAGGCGCGTCACGGCGCCCCGCGCGCAGTAATCCTCGCCACGCTCGAAATAGCGATCGCCGGCGATGATCCGCAGGTCATCCGCGGTAATGAGGTCTTCAAGTCCTGGATTCTTGGCCATGGGTTGGCGGCACAAGTTCTGCGAAGGAGGCTCCGCGATGCCGGGCGGTGGACTCGCGAATCCGACGCGGCAGTCGCCAGACTTGTTGTTGCATGAGGTCCTCGTTATGGAGCGATAGGGCATTACGCGCCAGATAAAGCGGCGCGTATTTGTCCATGTTGCGCCTTGCTACCGTGTGCTACAACCACTACGCTGCCTGGCATGAGCAGAAACATTTCTCAGCGTAAGCTTCGCAACCATTCCGGGGCCGTGCTCTGGGAAGTGCAGGCAGGACAGACGATCATCGTCACGCGCAACGGCGTGCCGGTCGCCGAGCTGCGGCCGGTGCCGCCGCGGCGGTTCGTACCGCGAGCGGTGATTACCGAGGCGGCAAGACGTGCGCCCCGCGTCGATGCCGGGTGGCTGCGTGCGGATCTCGATGCACACGCCGATCAGTCGGTCGATGGCTGAACCGACCAGAGGGCTGCTCGATACCGCTGTCGTGGTGGACCACGATGTCATCGAGCCGGCTTTGCTTCCCGACTAATCCGCCATCGCCACCGTATCACTGGCGGAGCTGGCCGCTGGCCCGCACGCGACCCAGGACGAACAGGGCGCGGCGCCTGGATCGATTGCAATGGGACGCCGCCACCTTGGATGCGCTGCCCTCCGATGTCGAAGCGGCCCGTACGTACGGCCGGATATTTGCGGCAACGAAGGCCGCGGGACGATCCAGCCGTACCCGGCTGGCCGATCTACTCATCGCCTCGACCGCAGCCGCCAACGGCCTGCCGCTCTACACCCGCAATCCAACCGACTTCGCGGGCCTGGAGCGGATCCTCACCGTCATCTCCGTGTGACGTCGCTTCGATTACGACTGCCAGCGAACGGACCGACGCTCAAGTGGCAGGTGCAAGCCAATCGGCCAACGATGCCGCGGTCAAAAGCCGTAACCCATCGCCAACCAATAATGCCAATCCGCCCACGCCTGCAACCGAAGGCGCTGCTGCTGCGCGAGCTTGCGCGTCCTGGCGGCAGCGACACGCACCGGCTTCAATTGCGCAAGCGGTACGCCGAGCCGGCGCCCCTGCCATACGACACACACGAACATCTCCTCGCGACAGTCGCCCTCACGGGCCATCGACAGCACCTCGACGATTTCGCCTTTCAGCAGCGGCAACATCGGATGCTCCTTGAAGCAGCGTCCCCTAAAGGGGAAACCGAGCCGGGCCTCGAGGTAGTAATACCAACCCAGCGCCACTTCTTCCGGTGAATAGGTATCAACGACGATTTCGTGGGCGATGCGGCGTTCGCGGGAGGGGCTGACCGTGATCGTGTTTCGCTTGGTCTCGCTGCGCTTGGTTTGCGTCATTATTCGCGACAACTTCCTGCACGGGTTTCGAGTCAAGGTCTCAGCGCGCAGCAGTTCCGTCCGTGAGCGTCGCCTTCCAGTGGCGCAGCGCCCGCTCGCCAATGCCACAATCCGTCTCGACCGAGCATCACGGCGATGTCGCGCAGCCAGATATCGGCGACCTGCCGGCTGACGATCCTATCGTCGGGGCCGACACCGATGAGCACCCTTCGGCCTTCGCCAATAAGGAACGCACACAGCGTCTCGCCCGCGCGAGATCTGCGGGCCGAGAGGACACCGGTCGCGATCCGCCAACGCTCTCGAAGACGACCCAGTCGGTGGGAAAGACGCTCTCTGCATGCCATCGTGTATTCTTCGGACGTGCAGGCATCAACTGCGATGTCGTAGATTGTGCACCGCACGCGGGCGCAGTCAGGTTTCGATCGCTTGGTCATCGACAACGGAAGTAAACATTCCGAGGCCGAAGTGGCAGCCGTATCCCAAGCACAAGGGACCGGCAACAGGGCGATCAAATCGCAGTGCCAGGGTGAATCCGCAGTCGATAGGAGGGGCCGGACCGAAGCGGCGCGAGCGAACGAAATGCCGCATGCTCGAGGCACGCATGTCATCGTGCGGATCGATGATGGTGATGTCGCTGGGCACTGGCAGGCCGCGCCCAGCCAATTCCGAAGCGACCTGACCGTCCAAGGCGTTCTTGCCCCTCTTCTTGAGAAATCGCGGCGGCACGAACGGTGTGACGCTCGTCCATACCGCTGCGCCCGCCGATGGGCCGAGCAAGCTGCACAAATTGTTTCCATATACGCCCCTGAGTCCGCGCAAACCATCAAAACTGCCTGCGGCGCTCAAGGCCAACCGCAGCGGGGCGAGGCCGCCCTTCGTGAATGTTGTGCGCACCGCGCGTATTGCCGATTGCGCCAACGTATCGAGTCCCATCGGAGCCCAGACAAGGACGTGGTCAATGTGCCCGTCACCGTCCAGATCCAGCGGCAATAGATGCGCGTGCCGGTGTGGTTCCGTCAGCGGCTTTCCGGACTTGTCGCATCCGGTCAAAGCTACGCAAGGCGACTTATCAAGCCGGCTCGCGGTACTCACCAATGCACGATGGAGCAGTTCCGCTTGTGGCAGCGTACGTATGACTGGCGGAAGGGTGTGGTTGTTGCCAGTGGCTGTTGCCATCGAAAGAAGCATGGCTTCCACAGGTCGTACAGAAGATTCCCGACGTTGCACATTCGGTGCGCCCACTTCCAATGCGTTGGTCCGTTGCCAGTAGAAAACGCGCTCGCTACCGGGTGGTTGGCTCCATCCGCGCTGGCGCAGCCACCCCGTAGTGGTCTGCAGGCAGGCGATGAGATCAGTCGGGAACGAAGTTTCCACTGCACGACGCTGTTCCAGTGTCTTCTTTTCGTCCTTGGTTAGCCTCTTCTTGGCGCTGTCGATGTCCGGGAACTTCTCCAATTCGGCCCTGATGGAAGCTTGCCGCCACCGTTCATACCGCTCGGCGGGCAGCGGGGCGATCAACGGAATCTGTTCCCAACCTCGTCCGGGCGCTTGTACACCATCGCACGGGACGCAATCCTCGCCTTCTGGCAATGCTTCCTCGTAGGGCGCCAATCGCGCCATCACCCAGCTTTCCGACCGACCGATATATCCGAGACGTTCGGCAAGCTGTTCAAGCAACGTGGTTTCCTCTTCGTTAAGCTCTGCATCCCATATCACGCTCAATTCGCCGTCGTCAACCTGAGCCCAAGTATCGAACACCAATGTGGTGTCTTCCCTGCCGCTCTTGAACCTTGCCAATGGCATATAGTGGCGACTGTGGGCGCCAGCAGCACGCGGCAGACGATAGCGGGGCAAGATATCGGCGAGTTTCGCGATGAGCGAACGCGCCTCGAGTGGCGGGCCGTCGCCTGGCCACTGCATCGTCGAATAGCCGGTCGCGAGCAATGCCCGCAGCAGCCTCCATGGCGACGGCGGCCACTCTATCAGGCCTTCGTTGACATGGTGTCCCCAAGGGGTGGCGTGATAGCGCCGCGCCGGGACGCACAGGATCAGCGTCGGCATGATTACTCCCCGCCCGTGTCGCCTGTGTCGTCGTCTGCCTTGTCTTCGTCTCTGGTCTTCTTCAGTTCGTCGTTGAAGTCGACTTCGGTTACCGTCATCTTCGGGCGGCAGGTCTCAATGGCTTGTTTCAGGTCGGCGGTCAGTTCCTTCAAAGGTGGGAGCACATACCCGCTCGGTACACTGGCCGATATGCTATCGCCATTCAAGCGAAGATCGCAGGCGGTGCGAAGACGCAGATTGCCATCGAGTAATGCACGCACCTTGTACAACGCGAGCAGTACGAGAAGGCGCTCCACGTCCGCACCCAGGCCGTAACCACGAATATGAGCCAAGTCGATGTTGACATATAGAGTGATATGGTCGGCGGTGAACTCGTCGCGCGCGAAAGGTACATTCCCAAATCCGACCTTTGTATCTCCGGATGGATTCACGTGATCGTTCTTGACACCGCCGGATGCTGCGATGCCGACGCCGTCGGCTTCGATGAACGCCGAGACGGCACGCGCGACACGCAAACGACCGCCCGCGAGGTCCTTCTTTGCCAGGAACACGCCATGGAGCAGCGAGCCGACATCGTATTTCAGTAGCGTATCGGCGAGCTTTCGCCGGTTAATCGGACCTTCTTCCAGCCCGCCCAGGTCCTTCTTTAGTGTGTCGAAGAACCTCTGGTCTTTTCCTGCCAGCAAATATGGGCTATTGAGGCGATGCGACTCCAATACGGTGTCGGTGAGGAATGCCCCATTGCGCTTCACGCGCACGTGCGAAAGTCCTTGCAGTTCGCTCTTTACATCCTGCGTCGCCTCGTCCCATATCGTCAGTTCCATCCGGTTCGCCATGCTTTGTGCGCTCTCCACGAGCAGGCATTGGCCGTCGTCAGTCTGAAAGGTGGCGGCGCCCAGGCCAGGGAAGCCTGTTGGCTGGAAGCGTTGTCCCTGCAAGGGGGTAAGCGGGATCGAGAAAAGCAGGCGAGTGGCGTCGCCAAGCGCGGAAAGGTCGAGGTTCATTACGCAGTCTCCTTCAGGGAAGTAGGGTCGAGGCGGCGGATAATGTCCATCGCCGTGTTCTGTGTGACAGGGAATGCCAATGCAGCCGCCCATAAGCGCGCGGTGTCAGGCGACACCGCGGCAAAGCGCACGGCCGGATAAATACCTGCGGCGCGCAGGCGGCGAAGGGAAAGCTCCACGGCGGTTTCCGCGTCACCGCTTTTGAGACGCCGCAATACCGCGATATCGACAGCAACGCGCCGGTCGTCGGGCAGCGGCCACGGGAGCATCGCCAAGCGAACGGCGAGCCAGGGGTCGTCCGGCAGACGGGTGGAAACCGCCGGCCGAGGTGGACAAGGCGCTGCAGTCCAAGCAACGCTGTCCAGCGCCATCAGTGATCGAGCCAACGTCATGACGCGGTCCAGATCGACCTCGCCTGCGATAAGCGCGGCCAGATCGCCGGCCGTTGCCGATGCGCGACGCGCAGCCACGAGCGGCAGCTGACGTTTGCAACATTGTTCCGCCTCGATGAGGCGCCGCTCCACCAGTGCAATAGCGTCATCCGAGCCGCTACGCCCTTGCAGGACGATATCCGCTCTCTTCTGCAGTCGTGTCTGCCCGCCGGTGCCGGTGGTAGCGAAGCGTCCGCCATCGAGCGGTAACCAGTGGCGACGAACCGGGTCGACCGGTATGCCTTCTCGCGAAAGCCTTGCCGACTGGAGGGCACAGGCCAATGCCAATCGAAACTCGGCCGAGCCATCGTCGGCAGCGCCCACCCATTCGCTCCGTAGACGTGGAACCGGGCCGGCCTTGTAACCGCTGCCGGTGATCTGCACCGCTTCAACATCGGCCAGTGCGAGCAACACCGTCTGCCAACGGTTGGGCTCATCGGGATGTTGAGCTACGCCAAACAACGCGTCTCCCAGGCGATGCTCAGCGAGCTTCAGCCGGCTGGGTGCGTTGTCGCCTCGGGCTTCGCGGCGCAGGCGCGGCAGCCAGGCATCGAGATCATCGAGACTCGCGAGACGCGGCGAGACGCGGTCGGGTACACGGAAGCGTCCGATGGGGACAGCCAAGTTACTCTGGCCGTTGCGCTCGATGTAGGCGTAGCGCTGGAAAGCTGCAATGCCACGCGCTGTTCCGAGCCGGGCGACCGCACGGGCGAGATCGAGGGGTTCGCGCGCCGAGCGTGCACCGATCTGCGCGCGTCCTTCGGACAACAGGTGCCGCAACTCAGCAAGGCTAATCGGCCGCGACCACAGGGGCATCCACTGTTCTCCGCGCGCACTTTCGTCTGCATCCGCAGCGCTCGCGTAGCCGGCGCCTTGTGCACCCACCGTGAAAGGTGCGGCGGCGCGCGATTCTTCGACTGCTCCCAGTCGGCGGGTGGCATGGGCGGTGAACAACACCGCTCCCTCCATCATCAGCACAAAGTCCCACGAATTGAGCAAGGTATCGTGCTGAGAGCCAGGGCCGTTGATACTGTTAGCCCCACCGGCACCCCCCGGCAAGAACTGACCGACCTTCCCTTCAGCTTTTGTCAATAGGCCCAGTGCAGGTCCCGTTCGGAGCGCTGACAACAGCCATCGATGCGATGTTTGCTTCTCGGTCTCGATGAGCGCATGTACGAGGTTCTCAAAGTAACGTGCCGTAAAGTCGATCGCGCCATCGTTACAACCCGTACCCCATAAACTCGGATATCCAAAGTCCTCCCCCATATCGACGATGGCGCTGCGATAGAGACCCAGCTCTGAACAACTCCTTGCCATGGCTCTTTGAATAACGGATTTGTCTTTGTCCTTGTCGGCGACCGGAAAGACTGGCCCTTCTCCTTTTGGAACGATAAGTAGGTGCCTACGTTCCTTCTCAGCCAACTTGTCGACATCGACTTCCTTGAGAACGCTGCCTACCGCGTCAACAGCAATCTGGTAGATTCGTTTAAAAGATTTCCACCGTGTTCCTTCCTGAGATATAAGAGTATCGAGTGCTCTTCCGTTCTTGCTTCCCCGCAATTTCTTCCTCTTGGCATCCCATGTGCGGAAAAACCCGGATGCTCCATTCCATGGTGCCAAAAGAGGCGTTGGACGGTAGTCATTCATGAAATACGTGAGCAACTCGTCAAAGGAACAGCACGTGGCGAGTCGAAATCGTTCCCCCTCCCACCAGCCACGCGCCTGCGGGTCGGCCTGCTCGCTTACGAGACGCAAAACGCCGAGTGCCTTGAGGTAATGTGCAAGCGGTGTCGGAGCGCAACCGTTGAGATTATGAATGTTCATGGCATTGTTTCCTATCCGAGCAGTTCGTCGCGCACACTGGCCAGGCGTGAGGCACGTTGATCGGCGGCGCGCAAGAGGGTTTCGAGGTAAGCAAGCGCGAAGGGGCCATAGCGGTTGAGCAACGACAATACACGCTCGGTCCAACTCTGACCGGTGCTCGGATTCAGCCCTGCGGCAGCCGGAGCCAGATCAAGAAGGGCCTCCGGCAATTGATGAAACGAGTGGTCAGCGGCGGCAAGGGTCAGCGGAGGCAGAGTATCACCGTCGCGGATGCCACGGATACGCGGCTGGCTGTCGGCCGCTTCCTGATCAGCGGGACAAGCATGCCAGGCGAGCCGTACTTTGCCGTGATGCGCACAGACCAAGTATGCCAGCAAGTTAAAGTCCTCTGCGTTTAGGGAGAGAATCTCTTGCTCCAGTGGATTGGGCGATCCATTGGGTTTCGGGTCTGGCTGGCGCAGGGCCATGCCCGCGTCTTGCAGCAATTCACGCCACGGACCGAGGAGCGCGTCATGGTCGGGCTTGTGTCGCTGCAAGACAACGAACAAGGCAAGTGTGCTCGCCAGCTCGTGGCGGAACCCGCGGCGGCGCTCGCCATTCCCCATCGGGTAGAGCCTATTGATGGGCAACCAGGCCTCTTTCGGCGCTTTCGCAAGGTCCCGTCTGGCAGGCCGATCCGTACCGACGATGGAATTGTTGAAAGCAGGGTGGATTTTGCCCGCGTCGTGCCATCGGCCACAGAGGTCGAACAGATCGGCAAGGGGCGGGACGAGTTCTCCAGCCATCTTCCGTGCCTCGTTGCCGGTCTCGCGCCCATGTACCGCAATGGTCTGCCAGGGATAGGCGCTCAAGGATTCGTCGTCTTGAGCGGCATCGGCGTGTTCGCCGACCTCGGGAACGGCGGAAGGCACGGTAGTCACCGCATCCGAACTCTCCGGCGACCAGCCTTGCTGGGGGTCATATCCTCCGCAATTCGACGCGATCAGCACCGTCTGACCGGGATAGAGGTCGCGTCGCTCGGCGCGACGCCATTCGGCGTCGAGCCAGTTCCATACCCAGGCGCGCATGTTGCTCTTCAGCCTCGGGGCTTTTTTACTTGCGCTTTCCTTGCCGCACAACCAGTCGCGCGCCTTGAGGAAAGGCACGGCGCACAGTGCCTCGCGCGAGGGTTTTGAATTCCGATCCGGTGTGCTCTTTGCAGGCACATCAGCCCAGAAGACGTGCAAATCGCGCTCGTCGCCCGAGCGGATGAAACGGCTAATATCGATGTCCGCGCCGGATAAGTCCGGCGTGGTGTCGAACAATTCGTCGATCTCGTGCCGCAGCAAAAAATGCTTCGGCTCGTAAGGGTAGAGTTTGGGAAGAAGGTTGGCGTGCTGCTCCTCAATGGCCTCCAGATGCAGCGGCGCGACGTCCTGCAACAAACCCAGAGCGTCGCGAGCCGCGTCCAGCTCGCCCTTGGTGTAAGGCGCCGCTTTCTTGTCGTCCGTCGGATCGAAGTCAGCGACGACGATTTGCGCATTGCCGCCCCATCGCGCCGCCCGTCCGAAGCGCTGTACCAAACTCGGCCACGGAGCCAGCTCGGTAATCAACAGCACCGCTGAAAAATCAACGCCTGCTTCGACCACCTGTGTGGCTACGACAATGCGGTCTGTGCCCGCCGCGCACGCATCTCGATTCAGAAACTTCTCGCGCCAGTTCGCGCGCTCGTGAGGGCGAAAGCGGCTGTGCACCAGCCGCAAATCAGCCCCTTTGAGAGCTTTGTTTTTTCTCAGTGCTTCGAATACTCGTACGGCTCGGTCAACCGTGTTGACCACCACCAGTGTCGGTCCCTGTTCGCCGCGCCCGGCTTCGACGTGGGACTTGCATACGAAATCCGTCAGTTGCTTTTCATCCTCTATCTTCTCCAACCGGCAAGGCTTGTGTACGTCATCCCACAAGCGGCCGACACGGTTTGCGGAAGGTATCTCCGTATGGGACAACGCGGCAGCCAGACCTTGTGTGTCAGGGCTTTTTTGTAGCCAAGGTTTTTGTAAGGTTGCGCTCATCCACCACGTTCTGGCGGGGCGCAGAGATTTATTACTTGTGGCATCGTCTTCGCGAAACGCCTGCAACTGCGCCGACGTGGCAAGCCCGACGTCCATGAGCTGTACTTCATCCATTACCCATAGGCAGTCGTGGTTGAGCAGCCCAAACTCCATTGGCCATCGCGCACGTGGACAGGCATAGCCTCGGTTAAGGCTGCGTGAGAGCAGCATGTCCTGTGTGCCGATCAATACCGCAAAGTGTTCCGGATGGAGGTGCCAGTCACCTGCATCGATCCCACCCATCAGCAGATGAACACCGATCCCTCCAACGTGATCGGAGTTGCCATCCCATAGCAACCTGACTCTTTCCAAGGCTTCACGCGTTTCGTGCTGGGTCTGCTCGACCAACACGCGCATAGGCAGACACCACACCAGTCGGCGTGGCCAACAGTCGTCATTTCGCTTTGCACGGTGCCATGCCCATACGGCGAGTACGCCCAGGGTTTTTCCGAATCCCGTAGGAATGCGTATGAGACGATTGGTGCAAACATCGGCAGAAGCGAGTTCGGCCTGCCAGTCACGCGGACAGCTATGGCCCGTCAGCACCGTAAAAAACCCGTTAAACGAATTCATTCAGGAAATGCTCCAATTCCTCAGGGGCGGACCTTTTGCGCCCAAACAGGTCGACCATTTGGGCCTGCGTCAGCCACACCGGTTCGCCTGCCAGCCGCAAGTCCAGGGCGGTGCGGCCATCCTCGGTTCGGTGGAGGACCACCTCACCTCGATCACTGGCTGCTGCCTTCTTCATGTCACTCCTCGGTCTGGGGTGGGAACTGCAAATTGGAAGACCCTTTAGGACTTCCGGGCGCCGCAGAAAGTCCCCGCTCCCCCCTTTTGTTAACGGGGCAAAATGCAATTCGCCGGCAATTATTGACCGCCCGGTGGTTCAAGACCTGAGCCTGCCCCTCAGGACTCATAATTCTCGAGAGCCGCGGCCAGCCGGGCGCGGACGGCCTCGCGCAGGGCCGGCGGACCGACGACCTCTACCTCCTCGCCATGACGCAGCACGTCCATCATCAGCTCGCGCGGGTCGCTGTAGGGCAGCTCGAGCTGGTACCGCCCATCTGGCAGCCACGTGCCGCGCTGGCGCGCGTGCCATTGCTCGTCGGCCACCCAGCGGGCGGCCCGGGCGGTGAACCGGAGCACGGCCGTGGCCTGGGCGCGGCCGGCGAAGATCCCGAAACCGCTGGCGAGCAGCTCGTGCAGCTCCGCCTCCTCCACGTCGAGGGCACGCCCGCCCGAGGGCGTGACGGCACGGATGCGGTCCACGGAGAACGTCCGCAGCGCCTCCTTGCCGTGATCCCAGGCGTCCAGGTACCAGTTGTCGCGGTAATGGACCAGCCGCTGCGGCGAGACGGTCCGCTCCGACTGGTTGTCGGTGGAGCGGCTGTGGTACAAGAGCCTCAGCGGGCGCCGCTGCAGCAGCGCCGAGGCGATCGGGGAGAACACGTCCGTGGCGGGCATCCGTCGGGCGACGGTGAGGACGCGAACCCGGCGCTCCAGCGGCCCGCGGAACACCCGCTGGGTCCGCAGCAGCTCGTCGATGCGGGCGCGCAGCGGGGCGAGGTGCTCGTCGAGCAGGCCGGGCTGGATGCCGTGCAGCAGTTGCTGGCAGGTGAGCAGCGCGTGCAGCTCCGCGGGCGTGAACCAGAGGCCGGGCAGCTCGAAGATGCGGCCGTCCGGACTGCGGCTGTAGTAGTAGCCGTTACGGTCGCGGTCGTACTCGATGGGCGCGTGCAGGTAGCCGCGCAGGTCACGGATCGCGCGTACGACCGTCGCTCGCGAGCACTCGAGCTTCGCCTCCAGCTGGCCGCAGGAGACCGGTACCCGCGCGCCGGCGAGTTGCTTGTGCAGGGCGAATATGCGATTGAACCGGTCCATGGCCGTCGAAGGCTGACGAGTTGCCCTTTTTTGCTTGAGTGTAGCCCGAAAATCGTGAATGAACAGTTGATGCCTTCCCCGCCGCACCGGGCCCCGGAGACCGGCTCACGCGTCGTCGTCGGCATGTCCGGCGGCGTGGACTCGGCCGTGGCGGCGCTGCTGCTCAGGCAGCAGGGCTACACGGTGCGCGGCCTGTTCATGAAGAACTGGGAGGACGACGACACCGAGGAGTACTGCGCCTCGCGCGCGGACCTCGTCGATGCCGTGGCGGCGGCCGACGTCATCGGCATCGACATCGACCAGGTCAATTTCGCCGCCGACTACCGCGAGCGGGTGTTCGCGGAGTTCCTGCGCGAGTACCGGGCCGGCCGCACGCCCAATCCCGACGTGCTCTGCAACGCGGAGATCAAGTTCCGGGCATTTCTTGACAAGGCGGTCGAACGGGGCGCGGACCTCATTGCCACCGGCCACTATGCCCGGGTGGCTTACGGCGACGGCCGCTATCGACTGCTCAAGGGCATGGATGCCGGCAAGGACCAGAGCTATTTCCTGCATCGGCTGACGCAGGCGCAGCTCGCCCGTACCTTCTTCCCCCTCGGAGAGATGCACAAGAGCGAGGTGCGCCGCCTCGCCAGGCAGGCCGGACTCGGCGTGCACGCCAAGCGCGACTCCACCGGGATCTGCTTCATCGGCGAGCGGCCGTTCCGCGATTTCCTGCGCCGCTACCTGCCGGCGCGCCCGGGGCCGATCGAGACGGTGGACGGACGTACCGTCGGTGAACACGCCGGGGCGATGTACTACACGCTGGGGCAGCGCGAAGGCCTGGGCGTCGGCGGGGTCAGAGGCGCGCCGGAGGCACCCTGGTACGTGGTGGCCAAGGACGTCGCGGCCAACACCCTCGTGGTCGCGCAGGGTCACGATCACCCGCTGCTGTACAGCCGGCGGCTCACCGCCTCGGACCTGAGCTGGATCGCGGGGACCGCCCCGGCCGCGCGCTTCGGGTGCGCGGCGAAGACCCGCTACCGGCAACCAGATCAGGCATGCGCGGTCATAGTGACAGGCGGCGGCGACTGCGAAGTGGAGTTCGGGAACCCGCAGCGGGCCGTGACGCCCGGACAGTCCGTGGTTTTTTACGAGGGCCAGACCTGTCTGGGCGGCGGCATCATCACAGCCACGGAACGCTGAGCGTGACGCGAGCGCCCCCGGCGCGCGGCCGCGAGTCCGCAATTCGCGTCACAGACCCCGGCGCGCCCGCGGAGGGGGTGCGCCCTCGCCGGTCATGCCGACGGGCAGGGCATCCCGACGGTATCCCTGGATACTCCAAAGGAGGGCAGCGACCGCTGCCCCGTGAGTCATTGCGCATCTGACAGGAACAGAGCATGTCCGAGGAAACACGTCTGAACATCACGTCGCGCGCCTTCATGAAACAGGTCTGGGCGCTGACCAAACCGTACTGGCATTCCGAGGAACGATGGGTCGCCGGCGGCATGCTGGCCGCCGTCGTCGCGCTGAACCTGGGCATGGTCTACATGACCGTGCTGCTCAACAAGTGGTACAACGCCTTCTACAACTCGATACAGAACCGCGACTTCCCCGAGTTCAAGCACCAGCTGGTGCTGTTTCTCGCGCTCGCGATGACCTACATCGTCATCGCCATGGTGCAGCTCGCGGTCAACATGGCGCTGCAGATCCGCTGGCGGCGCTGGATCACCAACGTCTACTTCGGCGAATGGCTGCGCGACAACGTGTTCTACCGGCTCGAGCTGAAGAACTACGGCACCGACAACCCCGATCAGCGCATGCAGGAGGACCTGAAGATCTTCACCATCAGCACCCTGACCCTCGGCCTGGATTTCATGCGCTCGGTGGTCAGCCTGTTCTCCTTCATCTTCATCCTGTGGACCCTCTCCGGTCCTCTGAGTCTGACCCTCTGGGGACAGCCCGTCACGATCCCCGGATACATGGTGTGGGTGGCGGTGATCTACGCGGTCCTCGGAAGCTGGCTCGCGCACAAGATCGGCCGGCCGCTCATCGGCCTGAATTTCTACCAGCAGAAATACGAGGCGGATCTGCGGTTCGCGCTCGTGCGCATGCGCGAGAACGCCGAGGGCATCGCCCTGTACGGCGGCCACGAGGACGAACGCAAGAACCTCTCGGGCCGCTTCACGCAGATCTCGCTCAACTGGGCGGCGCTGATACGATCGCGCCTGCAGCTTCTTGGCTATTCCTCGACGTACAGCCAGCTCGCCACCGTGTTCCCGCTGGTGGTCGCCTCGCCGCGCTACTTCTCCGGTGCGATACAGTTGGGCGACCTGATGCAGATAAATTCCGCCTTCGGCCGGGTCCAGGACGCGTTGAGCTGGTTCGTCGACTCGTACGCCTCGCTGGCGGAATACAAGGCGACCTGCGACCGGTTGATCAGCTTCCACCTGGCGATCACGAAGGCGAGCGAGGAAGGGCGGACGGCCGGCGGCATCCGGATCTCCCCGAACTGCAATGCCCGCATCGCCGCGCGCGATCTGCACCTGGCCACACCGGACGGCCGCGTATTGCTGCGGGACGTCGAGACGACCTTCTCCCCGGGCGAGCACACGCTGGTGACCGGCCCCTCGGGCAGCGGCAAGAGCACACTGTTCCGGGCCCTGTCGGGGATCTGGCCATTCGGCAGCGGTGTGGTGGAGACGCCGGGGGAAGGCAGGATCATGTTCCTGCCGCAGAAACCCTACCTGCCGCTCGGCACGCTGCGCGAGGTGGTGGCGTATCCCTCCGAGGGCGGACGCTACAGCGACGAGCAGATCGTGGAGGTGCTGAAGGCGTGCCGCCTCGAGGAGCTCGCTGCGCGACTGAACGACACCGACAACTGGTCCATGCGCCTGTCCCCTGGCGAGCAGCAGCGGCTGGCGATTGCCAGGGCGCTGCTCAACAGGCCGGACTGGCTGTTCCTCGACGAGGCCACCGCCGCGCTGGATCAGGACACGGAGGCCTATCTCTACCAGCTGCTGTGCCAGCGGCTGCCGGATACCACCCTCATCAGCATCGCACACCGGGCGCACGTGGCTGCGCACCACCGGCGGCGGCTGGAGCTCATCCCGGGTGCCGACGGCGGTCGCTTCGAGAGCGCCGCGATCCAGCCCGCATAGCCGCTCCCAGTGCCGGACGGCCGCGCACCCGGCGTGCCGCGACCCTGCCTCGATCGCCGCGCGTCAACCTGCTGACGAGGCCGGGGCACCTGAGTCGGGTGCGGAATGCGCTCCGCCTGACCGTACTTATCCGATTGTTTCGCTTGACCGAAAACACCTACCCGCACCGCCTCCCACGCGTAGGCACGCATTCTGCTTGTGACCTGCGGACAACCGTCTGGAACCCGGATCGCTGACGTGGGGTCAGCGGCGCGGTTGCGTACAGGCGAGGCGCGAGGACTGATGACCATGGCCAGGCACAAGAAGAACCGGCTGCACGTGGCGATACTCGCCGCGATCGCATCGCTCAATGCGCATGCGATCGGCATGGGTGAGATCGCGGTACGCTCGAAACTGAATCAGCCCTTGCGCGCCGAGGTGCCGATGATCGAACTCGGCCCCGGCGAGATCGATCAGGCCCGCGTGTTCTTCCGGCCGGTGGACGACATCGCGGTCGGCTCGACCAACAGCGCCATCGTCTCCAAGCTCGCCGGCCGCTTCGTCGCCCGGGGCGGCGGCCAATACCAGCTCCAGATCCGCAGCACCGAGAACATCCGCGAACCCGTGGTCACCTTCTACGTCGAGGTCGTGCTGCCCAACGCGCACACACGTCGGGAATTCACGGTGCTGCTCGATCCCCCGGTTGTCCCCGAGTCCGCGGCCGCCGCGATCGCGCCCGAGACGGCCGCGCAGTCGATCGACTTCGAAGCGATGGAGCAGAGTATCACCGCGCTGTCGGCGCCGGCGGGCGCAAAGCGCGACCGCTCGCCGCGGGCCGACGCCCCCGCCGCCGCCGCGTCCTCCCCGGCAGCCGGGGAGCAACCGCGGGCGCGCAGGACGGGCACGCTGAACGGTGACTCCTACGGACCCGTGATGCCGAACGAGACCCTGTGGGCCATCTCCCGGCGGGTGCGGCCGAATCGCGACCTGAGCATGCAGGAGGTGATGACGCGACTGCTTGCGGCCAATCCGGATGCCTTCGTCAACGGCGACATGGATCGACTGCGCGTCGGCGTGTCCTTGCACATCCCGGATCTCGGCGGCGCAACGGCGGCGCCGGCGGTCGAGACCTCGGTCGCCGGGGCCGTGAGTGCGGAACCACCGCCACGGCCGGCGCTCAGCGAGGCCGCGCCGGCTGCTACCCCACCGGCGGCACCGGCGAGCGACTCCGCCGCGAGCGCGCATCCTACGCCGGCCGCATCCGAGCCCTCGCCGGCGGCGAGCGCTGTCGCGGTGGTGACGACTGAAACCCCGGCCGCCGCCAGTCCGGACGTCGAGCTCGCCGCGGCCGCAACCGGCGCGCCATCGGACCCGGCTGCGGACACCGTGGCGGCGATGACCGCACAACTCGAGAGCCTGTCCGCCCGCATCGAGGCGCTGCAGCGGCTGGCCAACGAACGCGAGGCACAGATCCGCGCCCTTGAGGGCACGCTCGGGGATCTGCAGCAACAGCTCGACGCACAGGCATCCAGCGCGCCGGTCGCGATCACCGCCGAAGCACGACCGGCGCTCTCGCTGCCGAAGGTCGCGCCCGCCACGACGCCGGACGTGAGCGCCGCGGAGGCCCCGCGCGCCGGGACACCCGAGGTCTCCGCGCCCGACACGAGCGCCGCCGCCCATTCCGGCGGCGCCGACGCGCAGGCGGATGAACGCCCGGCGCCCGCCCGCGGCGGTTGGTGGTGGGGCGTGGGCACCCTGTTGATCGCGGGCCTGGCCGGCGCCTCCATCGTGACGCGGAGTCGACGCACGACCAACGACGTCCGCCATGAAGACTGGGCCGCTCGCGAGCGCGAGGATGCCCGTCTGCGCGAGGAGGTCGCTCAGAAGGTCAACAAGCCGGCCGCCGAGGCCGTGGCGCCGCAGATCGCGGTCGGGCCGATCGTGGATCTCGCCCCGGAGGATGCCACAACGAGCCTTCCGGCGGCGTCGCACATCGTCATCGACCCGTCCTCCGATCAGAACAGCTCCGGGATCTGGAACGAGGACTCGATGCCGAACTGGAGTCTCGAGGCGGACGCGGAGGCGACGGTCGCACTGGCCGCCGCCCAGCCCCCGGAATCGGACGCGGCATCACCGGCTCTGACCGACCCCTCGGCACCGGCCACCGCCACTGTGGTGCCGCTGCGGATGGATTGCACCCGTGTGGAGCCGATCCTGAAGGAAGTCGACCTGCAGATTGCCTACCTGCAATTCGAGGACGCCGAGCGGCTGCTGACGGGGCCACTGGCGGATCATCCGGACGAGCCGGCACTGCTGGTCAAGCTCGCCGAGGTCCACGTCGCCGCTGGCGCGGCCGAGAAGTTCGTGGAGCTGGCCACGCGACTCAGCCAGGACGAGCAGTTCCGCAATAGTGCCCACTGGACGAAGATTGCCAGGATGGGCGAGACGATCGCCCCGACGCATCCGCTGTTCGAGTTCGTCGCCACGGTGGAGATCGCCCCCGAGGATCTCGGCGACGTGCGCACCCGCGCCTGAGGACCTTCATCCCGGGGCGGCGGCCACCAACGCCCATCGTCGCACCGTCAGCGGCGCGCCGGTATCCCGCCCCGGGTCAGCGCGGCCGGATCGAGGATACGCTTGAGCTCCTGCTCGGACAGGTCCGTCATGCGCCGCGCCACCTCCATGATCGATCGGTTCTCCGCGTACGCCGTCTTGGCGATCCTCGCCCCCAGCTCGTAGCCGATCGCGGCGTTCAGCGCAGTCACCAACATCGGATTGTTTTCCAGCGCCTCGCCGATCCGCGCGCGGTTCACCGTGAATCCGGCGATCGCCCGGTCCGCGAGCAGCCGCACGGCGTTGGCGAGGATCTCGATGCTCTGCGAGAGGTTGTGGGCGATCACCGGCAGCATGACGTTGAGCTGAAAATTCCCGGACTGGCCGGCGACGGTGACGGTCGCGTCGTTGCCGATCACCTGCGCGCACACCATGCACACCGCCTCCGGTATGACCGGATTGACCTTTCCGGGCATGATGCTGCTCCCCGGCTGCAGCTCGGGCAGGCTGATCTCGCCGAGCCCGGCCAGCGGCCCGCTGTTCATCCAGCGCAGGTCGTTGCAGATTTTCATCAGGCCGACGGCGATCGTTTTCAACTGTCCGCTCAGCTCGACGGCGGCGTCCTGGGCGCTCAGACCCTCGAAAAGGTTGTCCTTGTGCGTGAAGCCGATGCCGGACATCGCGCTCAGCGCGTTCACCACGCGCGCCCCGAACTCCGGATGGCTGTTGATCCCCGTGCCCACCGCGGTGCCGCCGATCGGCAGCGCGCAGAGACGCTCCAGCACCGCCTGCAGCCGCTCGCCGCCCAGCCGCACCTGGGCCGCCCATGCCGAGAGTTCCTGGCCGAGGGTGATGGGCATCGCGTCCATCAGGTGGGTGCGCCCGGTCTTGATCACGTCATGGAACTCGGTCCTGCGGCGGTCGATGCGATCGGCCAGGTGACGCAGCGCCGGGATGAGGTCGCGGATCACCTGGGTGCCGCCGCTCACCTGTATGCACGTCGGGATAACGTCGTTGCTGCTCTGGCAGAGATTGACGTGATCGTTGGGATGCACCGGGCGGCCGAGGCGCTGGCTGGCGAGCGTCGCGATCACCTCGTTCGCGTTCATGTTGGTGCTGGTGCCGGAGCCGGTCTGGAAGACATCGACGGGCATGTGCTCGTCGTACAGCCCGGTGGAGAGCTGCATGGCCGCGATGCCGATGGCGTCGGCAACCTCGCGGTCCAGCAACCCGAGCTCGCTGTTGGCCATGGCGGCCGCGGCCTTCACCATGCCCAGCGCCTCGATGAAGGCGCGCGGCATGCGCAGGCCGCTCACCGGAAAATTCTGCAGCGCGCGCTGCGTCTGGGCGCCGTACAGCGCCCCGGCCGGAACGCTCACCTCTCCCATCGTGTCGTGCGCCGTGCGCTCGTTTTCCTTCTGCATCGTCCACCTCGCCGTCACCAGCCCCGAACATGTCGCGGTATCGCGCCTGTTGCCCCTAGAATTGAGTATAGGTGGCGCAGACCGCCGGCGGTTCGCCTGTCGCCGCCGGGGCCGGGGCCCATGCCCGCGCTCCGGCGACCGGATCGAACGAGGCGGAATCGGGTAGAATGCCGCGCCCGTTGCGACGCCTCGCACGGTCCTTCCCAGTCCGGAATCGCCGCATGACCACCCTCATCAAGCAGAACGACCTCATCGACAGCGTCGCCGACGCGCTGCAGTTCATCTCCTACTACCACCCGGTCGATTTCATCAAGGCCGTGCACCGGGCCTATCTCGAGGAGGAGTCGCAGGCGGCCCGGGACGCGATGGCGCAGATCCTCATCAATTCGCGCATGTGCGCCGAGGGTCACCGGCCGATCTGCCAGGACACCGGCATCGTCACCGTGATGATGAAGATCGGACAGAACGTGCGCTTCGAGGGCGGCCGCAGCGTCACCGACCTGGTCAATGAAGGCGTGCGCCGCGCCTACAGCCATCCGGATAACAGGCTGCGCGCCTCGGTGCTCGCCGATCCGGCGGGTGCGCGCAGGAACACCGGCGACAACACGCCGGCGGTGGTGCACATGGAACTGGTGCCGGGTGATGTCGTCGACGTCCAGGTCGCCGCCAAGGGCGGCGGTTCCGAGGCCAAGAGCAAGTTCGTCATGCTCAATCCCTCGGACTCGATCGTCGATTGGGTGGTGAAGACCGTGCCGACCATGGGCGCGGGATGGTGCCCGCCGGGCATGCTCGGCATCGGCATCGGCGGAACAGCCGAAAAGGCGATGATTCTCGCCAAGGAATCGCTGATGGACCCGATAGACATCCAGGAGCTACGGGCGCGCGGGCCGCGAAATCGCATCGAGGAACTGCGGCTGGAGATCTGCGACAAGGTCAACGCCCTGGGGATCGGCGCGCAGGGCCTGGGCGGGCTCACGACGGTGCTCGACGTGAAGATCAGGGACTACCCCACGCACGCGGCCAACCTGCCGGTCGCGATCATTCCCAACTGCGCCGCCACCCGCCACGCCCATTTCGTGCTCGACGGCAGCGGACCGGCGCTGCAGACCCCGCCGTCGCTGGAGGATTGGCCGAAGATCACGTGGAACGTCGGCCCGAGCGCCCGACGCGTCAATCTGGATGGCGTCACGCGCGAGGAGATCGCGACGTGGCAGCCCGGGCAGACCCTGCTGCTGTCGGGCAGCCTGCTCACCGGGCGCGACGCCGCGCACAAGCGAATACAGGACCTGCTCGCGAGCGGCAAGGGCCTGCCGCCGGACGTGGATTTCAGGGGCCGGTTCATCTATTACGTCGGCCCCGTCGACCCGGTGCGCGACGAGGTGGTCGGGCCCGCAGGACCGACGACCGCCACTCGCATGGACAAGTTCACCGAGATGATGCTGGCGCAGACCGGGCTCATGGGCATGATCGGCAAGTCCGAGCGCGGCCCGGTTGCCATCGAGGCGATCAAGAGGCACCACGCCGTCTACCTCATGGCCGTCGGCGGCGCCGCCTACCTGGTCTCGAAGGCCATTACCGGCGCCCGTGTGGTGGCCTTCGAGGAGCTCGGCATGGAGGCCATCCACGAGTTCCAGGTCAAGGACATGCCGGTGACGGTGGCCGTCGACGTCCGCGGCCAGTCGGTTCACGACAGCGGCCCGGCCGAGTGGCGGCGGATCATCATGAAGCGTCAGCAGACGCCCGCCTGAGGCGCGCCGCGTGCGTGCCCCGCCCCGCGCCTCCTGACAGCCTGTCGCCGCGCGTGGCCGCGCGCTTGCGGTACGCCGGCGCATACTCGGGAGTACAATTGCGCCGGCTGCAACCTTGCCGGAGGCGCCTATGGCTGGACGGATCCGGAGCCCGTGGCTGGCGGGCTGGCTGCTGATTGCTGCCGCGACCACGTTCGCGACCGGTTACGCGCGCGCCGACGAGGTCGCGAGCGTTGGCGTCAAGCGCGTTGGCAAGGGCTACGAGGTCTCTGCCTGCGCCACCACGACTGCCGGCGCCGAGCTCACCTGGCAGGTGCTGACCGACTTCGACCATTTGAGCGACTTCGTCCCCGACATGAGTTTGAGCCGCGTCATCAGCGCACCCGGGGAGCCCCTGCGTGTGGAGCAGCAGGGCATATGGCACGCGCTGTTCTTCCGGCACCGCGTCGAGGTCGTCTTCGCCATCGAGCTGGGACCACCGCGAGCCATCACGTTCCGCGCGGTGGACGGCAATCTGCGACCCATGTGGGGCCACCTGCGGCTGACCGCGCGCCCGGACTGCCGCATCGAATACCAGGCGCGGAGCACGCCTGACTTCTGGATCCCGCCGCTCATCGGGCCGGTGCTCATACGCAGCCAGGTGCGGGAACAGCTCGACGGCGTGCTGAGCGAGATCCGCCGTCGACAGCAGATCCTCGCCACTTCCACGCGACACCTGCCGGCGGATTGACCAAATCAGACCGCGGAAAACCTGCCATTGTCTCCAGCGCCGGATCGTGATCGTCCCCCGCGGGTTCGCAGGCCGCCCCTGCCCGATCTGAAGACACCGGCGCTGACGGAGGAACAGATCGGCGATTTCCGGCGCGACTGCTGCCTGGTCGTGCGCGGCGCCTTCGATCATGACGACATCGCACTCCTGGAGCGATGGACCCGGGAGATCCCCGAGGCGCAGGAGGTGCCGGGACGGCAATGGGTCTGTCACGAGCGCAGTCTGGACAAATCCCGCGAGCTGCTCATCAACTGCATCGCGCGGATCTCCCCGTCTCACACCGGCTTCGAACGACAGACGGAGGCCCGTCGGACAGCCGTCTGGCGGCTGCTCGCCGAGGAGGCCATGCTGTTCAAGGAGAAGATCGACTTCAAGTCGAGCGCTACCACGAAGACAAGCACAGGAGTTTCCCGCAGGACATCGAGCGCGAGGCCGGCAGGGAGTACATCTTGCGGGTCGGATACTCGCACCCGACGCCGGGCGCCTGCACGTCGGGCGCCGCAGGGCCCGCCGCCGCGAACGCGCCCCGTCGGCAGCGACCGCGATGGGTCGCGCCACCGCGGCCCGGCGGGCGAGGACGGCAGTCGCACGCGGTTGGCAAAGTCCGACCGATCTCCTATGCTCCGTGCCGGTGGCTCGGCGCGCACGTCCAGGATCCCGCAACAAGAAACTGGCGCCCGATCAGTGGGCAGGCTGGTCGGACGAACAGCTGCTCGAACTGCGCCTGTGCGACCTCGATCTCGCCATCGAGGGCACACCCGTCGCCGAATGCATGGACCTGCTGTTCGGGGAGCTCGTGGCGAGGGGCATCACCTTCCGGCCGCACTTCTGGTTGTCCGCCGAGTGGTTCAGTCCCGACGGCGTTCCCGGTATCGCGGTGCCTTTCTACCTCGCGCATCCGCGGCTGGCGAGACTCGAGCTGAACCAGATGCTCGAGGTCGAGGGTGGCACGCAGGAGTGGTGCATGCAGATCCTGCGGCACGAGACCGGCCACGCCATCGAGAACGCCTATCTGCTGCGACGTCGCCCGCTGCGGCAGAAGCTGTTCGGCAAGTCCTCGATCCCCTACCCCGACTGGTACACGCCGAGGCCATACAGCAAACGTTTCGTCCTGCACCTGGACCGCTGGTACGCGCAGGCCCATCCCGACGAGGATTTCGCCGAGACCTTCGCCGTATGGCTGCAGCCGGACTCCGACTGGCGCGAACGCTACCAGGGATGGCCCGCGCTGCGGAAGCTCGAGTATGTCGACCGGCTCATGCATACGCTGGCAGGCAGGCCGCCGCGCGTGGCCAGCCGCGAGGTCATCGAGCCCTTGTCGGAGCTGCGCACCACGCTGCGCGAGCACTACCGGCGGCGCCGCGCGCACTACGGCCAGGTCCATCCCACGTTCTACGATGACGCCCTCGGGCGCATCTTCTCGGACTCCGTCCACCACGCCGCCAACACGCGCGCGGCCACGTTTCTCTCGCGCATCCGCAAGGAGGCCAGGCGCAAGGTCGCCGACTGGACGGGTGCATACCAGTACACGATCGACCAGGTTCTCGGCGGCATGATCGATCGCTGCCGCGAACGCAACCTGCGCCTGGCGGTTCCCGAGGATCAGGCGCGTCACGACTTCATCCTGCTGCTGACGGTTCAGACCATGAACAACATGCACAGCGGCAGGCAACGGGTGGCGTTGTGAGGAAGCTTCGCATACTCGCGCTCATGCACGCCGATCTGGTACCGCCGCAGGACGTCACGGGCGTGGACCTCGCCTCCGCGCAGTGGCGCACCGAGTACGACGTCGTCGACACGCTGCGGCAGATTGGGCACGAGGTCCGCGCCCTGGGGGTGCGCAACGACCTGGGCGTCATCCGCCAGGCGATCGAGGAGTGGAAGCCGCACATCGCCTTCAATCTCCTCGAGGAGTTCGACGGCGTGGCGGTCTACGACCAGAACGTCGTGTCCTACCTGGAGTTGCTGAAGGTCCCGTACACCGGCTGCAATCCGCGCGGCCTCATGCTCGCCCGGGACAAGGCGCTGTCGAAGAAGATCCTGCACTACCACCGCATACCGAGCCCGGACTTCATGGTCGTGCCGATGGGTCGCCCGGTGCGCAGGCCCAGGCACCTGGAGTTTCCGCTAATCGTCAAGTCGCTGTCCGAGGAAGCGTCCCTGGGCATCTCCCAGGCATCGATCGTGGAGGATGACGAGCGTCTGCGGGAACGCGTAGGGTTCGTGCACAACAGTGTCGGCACCGGGGCGATCGCCGAGCGCTACATCGAGGGGCGGGAACTGTACGTGTCGGTGCTCGGCAATCAGCACCTTCAGGTCTTCCCGGTCTGGGAGCTGGTAATGGACAACCTGCCCGACGAGGCGCGGCGGATCGCCACGCAGCGGGTCAAGTGGTCGCGCAAGTACCAGGACAAATACCGGATCACCTCGCGCGAGGCGCGCAACCTGCCGGAGGGCATGCCGGAGAAGCTGCGGCACCTGGCGCGGCGGGTGTTCCGCATCCTCGGTCTGAACGGCTACGCGCGCATCGATTTGCGCATGGACAGGCAGAACCGCGTTTACGTGATCGAGGCCAATCCCAATCCGCAGATCGCCCGGGGCGAGGATTTCGCGGACTCCGCCGAGCACGCCGGCGTCCCTTACAGGGCGCTGCTGCAGCGTCTCATCGCCGCCGGTCTGCGCTGGCGCCCGGCGGAGTGGGGGCGCTGAGCAGTGCGCTGGCACCTGCGGCACGGCGAGCCTGCCCCCCGAAGGGGCATCCAGCCGCGCCATTGGTGAGCCTGGACGCAATATCGCGGCCTCCGCATAGGCTAGGATCACATTGTGAACGAGCCACTGCCTCTCGAACCGTTGCCGCCGCCCGTGCTCGGGGTCAGCGAGATCGTCTCGCGGCGTCTGTCGGCCGAGCACCTCGAGCCCGTTCGGCGCGCCGAGCTCGTCCTGCGCGAGCGCACGGACGCCAATCCCGCCCTGGACACCTGCCGGGCGCAGGGGCTGGAATGCGTCAGCGTTCTCGAGGCGCTGGACCTTGACGCCGAGACGCTCGCCGCCGGCCTGTTGCTGCCGTTGTTCGAGTACGGAGAGACCGACGCCGACGTCGTCGAGGAACGCGTCGGCGCCGGCGTCGCCCGGCTGCTCAGGGAGGCCGAGCGCATCTCGGTGCTCAAGGAGTTGCGCCGCACCGCGGTGGAGGCCGCGCAGGCCGACCGGCTGCGGCGCATGCTGCTCACCATGGCGGAGGACCCGCGCGTCGTGCTCGTGCGCCTCGCGCGGCAACTCTGCGAGCTGCGCGCCGCCAGGCGGGCCGATGACGCGACGCGGCGGCGCCTTGGCGAGGAGACCCTGGACGTCTTCGCGCCGCTCGCGAGCCGGCTGGGCGTGAGGCAACTGAAATGGGAGCTGGAGGACCTTTCGTTCCGCTTCGTCGATCCGGCGACCTATTGCGAGCTCGCCAGCCAGCTGAACGAGCGGCGCGAGACGCGCGACGCCTACGTGCGCCGCGTGCTCGATCTGCTGATGTTCGAGCTCAGCCGCGCCGGCATACGCAGCGAGGTGAGCGGACGGCCCAAGCACATCTACAGCATCTGGAATAAGATGCAGCGCAAGAACGTCGGGATGGAGGCCATCTTCGATACCATCGGTTTTCGTGTGGTCGTCGACGAGGTCGCGGACTGCTACGCCGCGCTCGGCCTGATCCACAGTCTCTGGGCGCCCGTTCCGAGCGAGTTCGACGACTACATCGCCCGCCCCAAGGCGAACCGCTACCAGTCGCTGCACACTGCGGTGGTCGGCCCCGAGGGCCGCACCATGGAGATCCAGATCCGCACCCACGCCATGCACCGCCACGCCGAGCTCGGCGTGGCGGCGCACTGGCATTACAAGGAGCGCAAGGCGGACTTCTCGGCATGGTCGCGGCGCCTGCTGGAGCGCGTCGAATCCGACGAGCCCGGCAGCGGCAGCGACCTGTTCGAGCGTTTCCGTCATACCGCGTTTCACGATCGCATCTACGTGCTCACCCCGCAGGGGCGCATCATCGATCTGCCGATCGGCGCAACCGCGCTCGATTTCGCGTACGCCGTGCACACCGGCGTCGGACATCAGTGCCGCGGCGCGAAATCCGGCGGGACCATTCTGCCGCTGGCGCAGGCCCTGGCCAGCGGCTCGACGGTGGAGATCCTGACGGGACGCGAGGGCGGACCGAGCAGGGACTGGCTGAACCCCGCGCTTGGCTACCTGAAGACCGCCAGCGCCCGGGCCAAGGTTCGCAGATGGTTCCGCGAGCGGGATCGCGCCGAGCATGTCGTCCAGGGGCGCGCTGCGCTCGATCGCGAGCTGAAGCGCCTCGGGATCGATGCCGTCAATACCACGGAGCTGGCCCGCGCGCTGCACCTGGCGGATCCTGACGAGCTGTTCGCCGCGCTCGGTCGCGGCGACCTCACCCCGGCGCAGCTCGCGCAGGCCCTGCAGCCGGACAGGCCGGCCCTGCCCGGACAGGCGCCGATGCCGGCGGCGCGGCGGGCCGCCGGCGAGGCGCGAGGCGAGGTCATCGTTCTGGGCGTGACCGACGTGATGACCCGCACGGCACGCTGCTGCAGTCCGGTGCCGGGCGAGCCGATTGGCGGTTACATCACCGTGGGCCAGGGGGTGTCGATACATCGCGCCACCTGCGCGAACCTGGAGAAGCTGAGACGTGAGCGCCCCGAGCGTGTCGTCGAGGTGGGCTGGGGCGAGAGCCCCGGCGCCAACCATCCGGTCAGCATCGATATCGAGGCCAACGACCGCCGCGGACTGCTGCGCGACGTCTCCGACATGCTCAGCAATCAGAAGGTGGACATCGTGGCGGTCAAGACCTACAGCGACGCCAGGTCCGGCAAGGCGCACATGATCTTCACGGTGCTGGTCGCCGACGTCCGGCAGATGGAACGCATCATCCATCGACTGGCGCGCATCAAGGACGTCCTGCACGCCCGGCGGCGCGCCTGACACGGTGCGCTCCGCCGCCGGCGGTCAGATGAGCCCCAGCGCCCAGGGTGCCAGGGCATAGCAGATCAGCGCGATCAGCACCGCCCCGGCGAGATCGATCAGCAGCCCGCTGCGCGCCATCTGCGGGACCGTGATGTAGCCGCTGGAGAACACGATGGCGTTCGGCGGCGTGCCGGCCGGCAGCATGAATCCGAATGATGCAGCGATGGTGGCCGCCATCATCAGCGGTGCGGGATTGCGGCCGATCTCCGCCGCCAGCGCGACGAGCAGCGGCAGGATGATGTTGGCGGTCGCGGTGTTGGACGCCACCTCGGTCAGGATCACCGTGATGAGGCACACGCACAGTATGAGCAGCAGGGGCGGCAGTTGATCGAGGTCGCGCAGCCAGCCGCCCACCCAGTTCGACAGTCCGCTCTGCTGTATGCCGTAGGCCATCGCGAATCCACCGCCCAGCAGGACGAGCAGGCCCCAGGGGACACGCCCGGCATTGCGCAGGCTCAGCGCCCTGTGCGTCGGCCTGCCGGGAACGGGGACGAAGAGCAGCAGGGTGCCGACTCCCATCGCCACCGCCGCATCGCCCACGTCCTGCGCCAGCAGTCTGGCGAGCGGCGTCGGCAGGGATTCCAGGGGCCTGCCGATGACGTCGGACCAACCCCAGGTCACCAGGTCCCACCAGCCCGGTATCACGAAGCCGCCGAGTTCGATGTCCTTGCGGAAGATCCACAGCCATGCGGCCGTGAGGAATGCCACGAGCGCGATGCGTTCGCCGGGATTCATCGTTCCCAGGCGCCGGCGTTCCTCGGCGATGTAGGCGGCGCTGTCGACGAATCCGGCAGCGGGCAGCGGCGCGGCCACGCGCACCAGGTACAGCCAGACCAGGGGCAGCGCAATGGCCACGATCGGCACGCCCACCTTCAGCCACGTCAGGAAATCCACGTCGTGGTTCAGCAGCGGGTCGGCCAGCTTCACGAACACCAGATTCGGCGCGGTGCCGATCTTCGTGCCGATGCCGCCGATGCTCGCGGCGTAGGCGATGCCGAGCATGAGGGCGAGGCCGAACCGCGACAGCAACTGTTCGTCCACGTGCTGCTCGCGCAGCCTGATGAGCACCGCCATGCCTATGGGGTACATCATCATCGCAGTGGCGGTGTTGGAGATCCACATGCTGATGAAGGCGGTCCCAAGCATGAAGCCCAGCACGATCCGGCGCGGGCTGGCGCCGATCGCGTCGACGATCGCCAGCGCGATGCGCCTGTGCAGTCCCCATTGCTGCATGGAGGCTGCGATCATCATGCCGCCGAGGAAAAGGAAATTCACCGGGTCGGTGTACTGCAGGGCGACGCCGAACAGCGGCGCCACCTCGATCGCCGGAAACACGAACAACGGCACGCAGGCGGTCGCCCACAGGGGCACCGGCTCGGTGATCCACCAGACCGTCATCAGCGCCGCCGTGCCCGCGGTCCATGCCTGCTGCATGCTCATGCCCCATTCCGGGCCGTAGAGGCCGCAGAACATGAAACACAGCGGCCCCAGCACCCATCCGGTCAGCTGGCGGACTCCGAATCTGGAAAATGCGCGGGGCATGGGCAGTGGCCGGAATTCTTGTTATGAGCGTCATGATAAGCCGCGCCGGAGGCCTGCGACCACAACCCTGGCGCAGGGCGCGCGCCCCGCCGAGGGGAAACCCAAAACCTGAGGGGCGCCGAAGCGCCCCTCACACAACGCACGACGCCGGCTGGCCGTCAGGTGCTCTTGTCGGCGGTGGCGGCCGCGGCCGGGGCTTCGGTGACGTCGAATACCTCGGACCACTTGTTGCCCTTGCTGTCCTCGATATCGGCGCGCAGCGTGCCGCCGGTGCCGGGCTTGAAGAAGAACCGGAAGCTCGGATCCTGGCTGATGGAGATGCCGGTCTCCGCGCTCATCACCACCTTGTCGTTGTACACCAGCGTGACCTTGTTGATGAAATGCGGCGGCACGATGTTGCCCGTGCGCTGGTTGATCGACATGCCGGTGAAATTCGGGTGACTGATGCTGAACTGGCCGAGCTGCGTCTGGTCGCCGAGGATCTCCCCGACGGTGCGGAATCTCATCTTGCCGGCCGTCTTGAGCGCCTCGTAGATGTCGCCGCCGAACGGATCCGAGCAGCCACCCGAGGCCTTCACGTAATTGGTGACCATGTGATGCTCGCCGTTGTTCAGCACCGCGACGGCGCGGATGTTGGTGTATCGATCGATGCGTACCCGCAACGCGAGGTCAGCCTTGCCGGTGTCGGGCGTGAAATGGAAGGTCCCGACCAGCGGCTGGGGATTGTTGTCGACGATGACATAGAGGGTCTTGATGTATCGTTCCGGGGACTGATCGAACTGCGCGGTGATCGACAGCGGCGTCACCGCCGCATCCTCGGCGCGATACGGCGTCTTCATCTCGATGACGGTCTTGTCCTCGATGATCTCGGCATCCTTGAAGTACGCCTGGCGCAGGAACGTCGCCCACAGGTCCACGTCCGACTGCACCTCCTTGGGCCGAACCACTTCGAGCATATCCTCGGCCGCCGCCTGACCCATCGGCAGGGCGCCAATCAAAGCCAGCGCGGCGATGAGGCCGCGCCTGTATGTCTGCATGTTCATGATGTGCCTCCTAAGCTCCGCCCGTGATCTTCGCGACCGCCGCATGACGCCGAAGTCGCATTGTAAGTCCGCTCATTCCCACTCCAATTCCGTGTAGGCGCGCGAGACGTTGCGCTTGTGCTGCTGGTCCCACAACTGCCAGCGCCCGCGTTCGGACAGGCCCACCGTCTCCACCGCCTCGTCGATATCCTTGCCGTCGGCGATCTGCGCCCGGACCTCGCCGACCACGGTCTCCATGTAGCGCTTCTCGTCGGCGAGCGCGGCCCCGAGTTCCTCGCCGATCGGCCCATGGCCCGGGATCACCGTCTTCACACCCTGCTCCTGCTCCAGCGTGCCAATCACCTTCAGCCAGCCCAGCACGCTGCCGTCGAACGACGGCAGCCGCTCGCGAAACAGCAGATCCCCCAGCCAGAGCGTACCGGTGTCGACGTCGAGCACTGAAAGATCGCTATGCGTGTGCGCCGTCGGGTAGGCCGTCAGCCGCAGGGTCTTGCCACCCAGGTCCAGCTCCAGCGTGGAGTCCACGGTCCGATCGGGCAGGATGATGTCGGCGTTGCTCGGATGCTCTCCGAGATACTTGCCGAAGTGCTCCAGGACGTAGGCATTGTCGCCACCGAGGGCCTCGGGCAATTTCTGATGTCCGATGAATTGGGGCTTGTCGTCCCGGAAGGCGATGTTGCCGAAGTAGTGATCGAAATGCGAGTGGGTGTTGACGACGTAGCAGATCGGCGCCGGTGTACGTTCGCGTATCGCATCCCTCAGGGCCCGTCCGACGGCCACCGATCCGCCGGTATCGACGACCGCCACGCACTTCTCCCCGACGATGAAGCCGATGTTGGCGATATCGTCGGTATCGGGATCCTCGAACGACACATGCTTTCCCAGGTGCACGAAATTGCCCGGCGCGACCTCCTGGAGATTGAAGGGCGGCGCGTAGGCGGCTCCGCGCAGGCTGTAGGTCAGTGCCGCGCTTGCGGCCAGCGCCGCCAGGATCAGGGTGGCGTACACGCCGCGCGATCCATGGCCGTTGCCGGGGTGTCGGTGTGTCATCCGGGCGTGTGCCTCTACACGGTTAGACTGTCGTTGCGCCGTCGGTTCGCCGGGCCGTCACCGAATCAATCAGGTGATCGATGACGTCCTCGATGCGCGTGCGATCCGTGAACGCGCGGGCGGCGACCATGGCCCCTTCCATGGCCGCGACAAAGGTTCTGCCGACCGTTCTCGGGTCGAGGTCGGGGCGGAATTCGCCGCTTGCCTGCCCATCGCGCACGGTCTGGGCGACCCACGACTCCCCACCCTGCCAGAAATCGCGTACACCGCTTCGGACCTCCTCCGGTATCGCGTCCTGTCCCATCGCCAGCATGCACATGGGGCAGAGGCGGTCGCCCTGTCCCCAGGTCCGCAGGAACAGGCCGCAGTAGCGCCGCAGTCGCTCGCCCGCCGATCTGGCCGAGGCATCGATTTCGGCGATCGCGGCCGAGGTCGCGTCGCGCACCCGCTCCACGATCGCCATGGCGAGATCGACCTTGGTCGGAAAGTGATAGTGGATGCTCGCCGTGCGTATCCCGACACGCTCGGCGATGTCCCGGTAACTGAAGGCGTGGAATCCCACCTTCTGGATGTATTCCTGCCCGATATCAATTATTTGTGCGGACGTTGCCATGGGTGGACGAGGTCATCTATCTATTGGTAGATAGTTTACACGACCAAACGGCGATTGCAAGGCGCGAGGTTGGTGGAATGTCCCCGGCGCCCCGATGCCGCACGTGCTTCTGATCTGCGTTATGGCTCGCTATCATTCGCTCCCCGCGCCTGCCTGCCACGGCAGGTTCGCTCAACCGAGAAGACGCACACCCACTATGAGCCGCCAGGAAAAATCCCTATACATGACCGTCCTCATGACCCCCGACATGGCCAATTTCGCCGGCAAGGTGCATGGCGGGGCGCTGCTGAAGCTGCTCGATCAGGTCGCGTATGCCTGCGCCGCGCGTTACGCGAAGAGCTATGTCATCACCGCGTCGCTCGACCTGGTCACCTTCAAGCAGTCCGTCGCGGTCGGGGAGCTGGTGACATTCATGGCCAACGTCAATTACGTAGGCACCAGTTCCATGGAGGTGGGCGTGAAGGTCATGGCCGAGAACCTGCGCACCAAGGAGAAGCGGCATGCAAGCTCGTGCTTTTTCACGATGGTGGCCATCGGCGAGGATGGCCGACCCATGACCGTTCCGCGGCTCGAGATCGAGACCGACATCGAGCAACGTTTGTTCGACGCGGGCAAGATGCGCAAGGAGATGCGCAAGGAGATCCAGCAGCGCAACGATGCCCTGCACGTACGCATACCGGAGGGCCAGACACCGAGCGGCGCGGTGACCGGCTGAGTCGCCGGGCGAGCGGAATCCCCGCCGCCCCGCAGCCGGGACGTTACTGTGGTGCCGGTGTCGGTTCGGTAACCGCGAACACGGCGTCGATGGTGACCGAGACCTCCTGTTCGCCGCTGACCACCGGTGTCGCCGCCTCCGCAGACATCTTGGCCATCGCCACGCCGCCCATGGGGAGCGGGCCCGGCATGGTCGCCGGCATGTCGATGATGCGCAGGGGCCGGCCGAGGGTCAGGTTCGCCGCCTTGGCGAGCTCCTGTGCCTTGGAAAACGCGCTGGCATACGCACGCTTGCGGGCCTCCGACTCGGCGGCACCGGGGTCGTCGACCAGGAAACCGATCCCGTACATGCGGCCGGCGTCGCCGGCGGCCTTCAGCGACTCGTCGATCACCTTGCCGACGCTCGCGACGTCGCGCACCTTCACCGTCAACTGATGGTGTGCCTGGTAGGCGACTATCCTGCTGGCCGAATCCGGGGCGAAGATCGGATTCAGCGACAGATGCTGGGTCTGCAGGTCCTTGTCCTCGATGCCGCTCGCGCGCACCGCCGCGATCATGGCGGTCATGGCCTCGGCCGCCTTGGCCCGCGCCTCCTCCGCCGATTTGGCCTGCGCCTCGACGCCGAGGTTCACCGACGCGGTATCGACGGCAACCGACACGCGGCCCGTGCCGGCCACGCGTATGAGCGGCATGTCGCCGAAATCACTGAGCGCCAGATCCTGCGCCGCCACGCCACCGCAGGCACTCAGCATCGCTGCGCCCGCAACCGCCCGCCACCAGCCACACGTCTTCATCTCCGCTCCATCGCTCTCGAGTTGTCAGATTTCGCCATCCGCGGCGCGCATCGGTCTGGCACCACCGCCGTCGCCGGGCCCGCTGCCGTCCGGCATGGCCGGGCAACCGCAGTCGCAGCCCCGATGCCATGCGGCCGCGCCGGGGCGCAACGCCTGCTGCATTCCGGTCGAGCGGCCGCCCCCCCGCAGTGCGGGTCGCGAGCCGCGTGGAATCTTAACATCCCGAGACCGGTGCACACCTCGATCAGAAATGCGCGTAGCCGGCAACGTGACGATCGACGACCATACCCCCGGCCTCCACGAAGCGCAGTCCCGGGCGCTCGACGACCGTGCCGATACGCGTCAACGGCACGCCGTCCTGCGCGCGCCAGGCTCCCAGCGCCGATTCGCGCCCAGGCGGCACTGTGAAGCACAGTTCGTAGTCGTCACCGCCGCCGAGCGCACGCTCGATCGCCGCGTCGCCGCGCTCGCAGGCGCGCAGCGACGCGGAGATCGGCAGGCGGGCGAGATGAACCTCCGCTCCCCTGCCGCTGGCATCGAGCACGTGCCGCAGGTCGGCCGCCAGTCCGTCGGACACATCGATGGCACTGCTCGCGATCCCGCGGAGGAACTGGCCCAGCGCAACCCGCGGTTCCGGCCGCAGAAACCGGCGGGTGAGCGCCGACATGGAGTCCGCGTCGCACTCCGTCGCGCCCACGACCACGCGCAGACCGGCTGCGGCATCGCCGAGGCTGCCGGAGACGTATACGCCATCGCCGGCGCCGGCCCCCGCTCGCCGCAGTGACTGTCCGGCAGGCACCCAACCGTGCGCAGCGACGGTGACCGTCAGCGGACCGCGTGTGGTATCTCCGCCCACCAACTGCATGTCGAAACGCTCCGCCAGTCCGAGCAGCCCGTCGGCAAACCCCTGCAGCCATGCCTCGTCGGCCTGCGGCACCGTGAGCGCGAGGCTGCACCAAGCTGGCTCGGCCCCCATGGCCGCCAGATCGCTGAGATTCACGGCCAGGGCGCGGTACCCGACGTCGACCGCTGTCATGGTCGCGGGGAAATGCACTCCGGCCACGATGGTATCGGTCACCAGCACCAGTTCGTGGCCCGGCCGCGGCCTGAGCACCGCGCCGTCGTCGCCGATCCCGATCAGCACGTCGTCACGGCGTCTGCCGCCGCGTCCGAAATAGCGATCGATGAGTTCGAATTCGGAGACGGACATTGGGCGCGGCCTGCTGGCGATGCACCGGATGCTGGCGGCGGCACCGAGCCCGGGCAGCGGCTCCGCTATCCCGTTCCCGCCGCCGTCTCGACCGGCCGCAGGGCGCGCGCCAGCCGGTCCAACGCAGTGTTTACGTAGCGATGGCCCTGTTCGGCGCCGAACATCTTCTCCAGCTCGATGGCCTCGTTGATGACCACGCGCCATGGCGTCTCGATGCAGTGCCGAAGCTCATAGGCGCCGATGAGCAGGATCGCACGCTCCACCGGATCGAGCTCCCGTACCGGTCGGTCGATCACGCTCAGCAAGTCCGCTTCGAGCTCCTCGATGTGGCGCGGGATGCCGCGCGTCAGCTTCTCGAACAACTCCATGTCGGCATTGACCACCTCGCGCTCGGCGACGAACTCTTTGAGTATGTCGTTCGGATCCTGGCCCGCGAGCTGCCATTGGTACAGCGCCTGCACGGCACAGCGCCGCGCGCGCACGCGCGCGTGCGCAGCCCTGCCGCCCCGCCTGCTCTTCCCCGGGTTCATCTACCTGGCCAGTTCCCGCGTGAGATTGATCATCGCGATGGCGACCAGGGCAGCCTCGGAACCCTTGTTGCCCATGGCTCCTCCGGCCCGGGCCTCCGCCTGCTCATCGTT
>WBZR01000961.1_pt1 | contig 40337 bp, 22 predicted proteins | sample 5204231 | NCBI WGS metagenome assembly WBZR01 (sample SAMN12412403, study PRJNA552823) | activated sludge metagenome | isolation source: activated sludge from anammox sidestream of wastewater treatment plant... | place: USA: Virginia | collected 2017-08 | reverse complement strand
CCCGCAGCGCGTTCTGGCTGACCCGTTTGCAGGCAAACGTGCAGGTGTTTGAGCCGGGTGTTGACAAGCCCCGTGACCTGGCCGAGTTGATCGAAGCTCACGGCGGGGGGCGGGTGGACATCCCGATTGAAATCGGTACCAGCCAACACCTGCCCTGTCGCCTGATTGCCGTCCGTGTCCCTCAAGAGGTCGCTGATACCCGTCGCCGTAAGCTGCATGAAGAAGCGCGCCGCCGCGGACAGACCATCAGCCCGACCCGGCTGCGCTGGGCGGATTGGACGATCTTGGTCACCAACATCCCCGCTGACCAACTAACCGTCGCCGAAGCCCTCGTCCTGGGCCGAATCCGCTGGCAGATTGAACTGCTCTTCAAGCTCTGGAAGAGCGGCGGTCTGTTGGCGCGGTGGCGCACCCACAGGCCCCAGCGCATCCTGTGCGAGGTGTACGCCAAGCTGCTAGCCATGGTCGTTCAACACTGGGTGCTCCTGGTCAGTTGTTGGGAGTTCTCTGATCGCAGCCTGCCCAAAGCGGCCCAGTGCGTCCAGAAACTCGCCCTGGCTCTCACGGTCAACATGACCCGTCGTCCCCGCCTTGTTGAGATCATCACCGCCATCCGCAACTCGCTGGCTAATCACGCCCGCGTCAAACCTCGTAAACACGCTCCGGCTGCCTTCCAACTCCTTGCCGATCCGATCCGCCATGGCTTAGCTTGATGCCTATGGGGCGGGTTTGAAACCTGCCCTGTATGCGTTCGGCAGGGGGTGATGGGCGGCTGAACAGGTACCGCGCCCTCATCCATCGCGAGCCAGCGGCCGTGGATCCGTGACCCGGGCGTCCCGCTCCAGCACCAGGATGTCCTGGTACGACGCCCCGCCCGCCCGCCCGCTCCATCCCCCGTGGCGCGTCAGGCGGACCGCGAGCCCGCGCTCGGCGACCCATTCGCGCACGCGGGGCTCGTCGAAGCCGACCGCCCACTCGGGCATCCAGCGCCGCGAGACATACCCGTCCCCCCACCGGTGCCGGAGCGCCTCCGACGCGCGCCCGGCCGCGACGCCCTCGCGCGACGCGTCGTCCATCAGGAACCACGTCGCCAGGCAGCGCCCGCCCGGCCGCAGCACCCGGGCGATCTCGCCGAGGTAGTGGCGCACCTCGCGGCCCGACAGGTGCGTGAAGACCGACGTCACGCCGACCAGGTCGAAGCTCGCGTCCGGGTACGGGAAGGCGAAGGCGTCGGCCCTCAGCCGGCCCCGCCGGTTGTAGTGGCGGTTGAAGAGATCCACGTGGCGGAACGTGAAGTTCGGCCGCGCCGGCGTCAGGTTCGCCGCCGCCCAGTCGATGTGCGGCCGCATGATGTCGAAGCCGTCGTAACGGCCCGCCGGCCCGAGGTAGTAGGCCAGCGCGTACGCCATCCGCCCGAACCCGCACCCGACGTCGAGCACCGCGTCGCCGCCCTCCAGGCCCGCGAGCTGGACGAAGTGGCCGAGGAACTCCAGCCCCACGCCCGGGAAGCCGGCGCCGATGTCGTCCTGGAGGCGGCGCGACGGCTGCGGCAGCTGCGGCGCGTGCAGGCGCACGAGCGCGCGGCCGGCCGACGCACCGAACCACGGCTCGACCATCACCAGCCGGTCGTCGGCCGGGCCCGATGCGTCGGCAGCGCAGCCCGTATCGGCGAAGCACGCCTGGAAGCGCGCCTCGGCCGCCCGCGGGAGGTCCGGCCGCGCGGCGGCCACGTCCGCGCTCGGCAGCCCGAGCGCCGCCTCGACCGGGTCGAGGGCCCCGTGCCCGGTGTGCAGGCGGAGGCTCGACAGGGCCGCCCCGCCCGCCGCCGCCCAGCCGCGCACGTGCAGCCGGCCGCCGTCGCACCAGGCCTCGTCGATCACGCCTTCGGACGGGGCGGCCGGCGGGAGGTCACGGCGCATGGCGCGCCTCGGAGCCGTCGGCGGGCGGGGCCGCGGCGTCGCCGGCCGCCCGGAGCAGCGCCGGGACCACCACCCCCGCCGGGCCGCGCACGACGTGCGTCGCGTGCGCCGAGAGCGGCGTCGGGGCGGGGTTCACCTCGATGACGGTCGCCCCGCGCTCGAGCGCGATGAACGGCAGCCAGGCCGCCGGCTCGACGATCCCCGACGTCCCGATCGACAGGAACACGTCGCACCCCGCGGCCGCGTCGAAGGCCGCCCGCAGCACCGTCGGCGGCAGCATCTCGCCGAACCACACCACGTCGGGCCGCAGCGGCCCCCCGCAGCGCGGGCAGCGCGGCGGCGTCGAGGCGTCGGCGTCCGCCAGCGACTCCCAGCCGTCCACCGGCGTGTCCTCGTCGAAGCACCGCGCGCGCTCGAGGCTGCCGTGCAGCTCGATCACCTTGCGGCTGCCGGCCCGTTGGTGCAGGCCGTCGACGTTTTGCGTGACCACGACCATGCCGGGCGCCTGCCGCTCGAGCGCCGCCAGCGCCCGGTGCGCCGCATTGGGCGCGGCCGCCCGGGCGTGTGCGCGCCGCTCGGCGTACCACCGCCACGACCGCGCCGGGTCGCGCAGGTAGCCCGCCCGCGAGGCCAGGGCCTCGGGGTCGAAGCGCGCCCACACGCCGGTCAGCGCGTCGCGGAAGGTCGGGATGCCGCTCTCGGCCGACACGCCGGACCCGGTGAGCACCATGATGGCCGCGGCGTGGCGGAGCACGGCCACCGCGCCCGGGGGCAGGTCGACGCCGGGTCCCGCCGCCGCCGCGGGGCGCGCGCGTGCCGTCATGGGCCCGCCTCCGCCGACCACGGCGGGGTGCACGGGTCGAGCCCGGCCGCGAGCGCCGCGTACAGCCGCACCAGGGCGCCCGGGTCGTCGGCGCGCAGGGCGCGCGCCGGCGACGCCGCCAGCTCGGCCAGGAACGGCCGGTCGGCATCGGTGCCGACGGCCACGGTGTAGTGCGTCGCGCCGTCGGCGGCGAGGCCACGCGCCGCGGCGCGGGCGGCCTCCGCGGTGCCGGCCGACGGGGAGCCGTCCGAGAGCAGGACGACCACGGGGCGCGCCGCGTCGAGCCGCCCCGCGCCGGCCAGGTGCGCCCGTGCCGCGGCCAGCCCGAGGTCGATGCGCGTGCCCTCGTGGAGCACGAGCCCGTCGAGCGCCCGCCGGAGCGCCGCGGCGTCGTGGCCGGCGGCGACGACCGCCGCCGACGCGTCGAACCGCGCCAGCGCCACGCGGTCGCGGCGCAGGTCGGTGCCGTCGAGGAACGCCCGCACGGCCGCGCGCGCCGCGTCGAGCTTGGGCATGCCGCCCGGCCCGAGCGGGCCGCCCATGCTGCTCGACGTGTCGACGACCAGGACGACGTTCATCCGGAACGCGGCGCACGCCTGCTTGACCAGGAGCGGCAGGTAGATCCGGGGCGGCGGGACCGGCGTCGGCGACGGCGGCGGCCCGGGCGTCGGCGTCGGGGCCAGGACGCGGACGAACGGGATCGGGAAGACGACGTTGCCGCGGTTCCCGAAGCCGTCGACGTAGTCGGTGAAGGCCTCGACGTTGGTCGGCCAGTAGCCCGCCTCCTCGGGGCGCAGCCGGTACGCCAGCCGGAACCCCGGCTCGCGGACGCCCGCGAGGCGCCACGTCAGCGTGCGCCCGTCGGGGCTCACGTCCGGCTCGACCGGGCGCCCGGTGCCCGGCAGGAACGTCATGTTCGCCGGGACGCGGTCGGTGACCACCGCCGCCTCGAACAGCTCCGCCGCCTCGATGCGCCGGGCGATGTGCACGTAGATGTCGTGCAGCTCGCCGGGCGTGGGGCTGAAGAAGTACGACGCCTCGTCGGTCGCCATGCGCCGGAGGTTGTCGACGTCGGCGTCGCGGCCCAGCCCGATGGTGAACACGTGGATGCCCGCGGCGCGGGCGCGGGCGATCGCCTCGGCGAGGCCGGGCGGGTCGGCGATCGGGACGTTGCCGAGCTCGGTGTGGCGCCCGTCCGACATGTAGACGACCACCTTGGCGACGCCCGGCCGGGCGTCCGGGCCGGTCAGGACGTCGAGCGAGGCGTCGAGCGCGTGCACGAGGTGGGTGCCGCCGCTGGCCTCGAGCGTGTTGATCTGCTCGATCAGGCGGCGCCGATCGCTGGTCAGCGGCTGGATCACGGTGGCCGCGATGTCGAAGCCGACCAGCGCGATGCGGGTGAAGAGCGGGTCGGTCTGCGCCAGGAACGCCGTGGCCGCCTGCCGCGCGGCGCCGATCTTGTTGTCGGCCTGCATCGAGCCCGACTTGTCGATGGTCAGCACCACGTCGGCCTTCTGGTGGTCCACCGGGCACGCGCCGTCGACCACGAGCCGGACCTCGACCGAGTCGCCGAGCATGATCTCGGGCGGGGCCGCGCCCTTGTCGCGCACGACCGCGCAGCGGCCCGGGCCCGATGCCGGCGGCAGCTGCGCCGGCGCCGCGTCGTCGCGCGCGTACACCCGCACCACGCCGGTCGCGTCGGCCACGTACAGGTCGCCCGCCGCGTCGACGGCCAGGTCGACCGGCCGATCGCCCGGCTGGCCGGCCGGCCAGGCGCCGAGCGGCTCGCCGCCCGGCCCGTAGGCGAACACCCACTTCGACGCCGTCAACACGAACGCGACGTCGCCGGGTCCGGCGGCCACCCGCAGCGGGCCGGTCGGGATGGGCACGGTGGCCAGCCGGACGCCGGCGTCGGTCCACACCTCGAGCGCCCCGGCCTGGGGGTTGGCGATGAACGCGCGGCCCGCGCCGAGCGCGATGTCGAGCACCCCCTCGAAGGCGCCCGCCGGCGCCACCGACCAGCGCGCGACCTCGCCGAGCGCCCCGTCGAGGACCACGACCTCCTGGGCGAGCAGGTCGAGCACGGCGACGCGGTCGCCGAAGGCGGCGATGGCCACCGGCTGGCGCGGCGTGCCGTCGGCCGCCGGCCGCCAGCTCGCGCCGAACGCGCCGCCGTCGAGCGCCCACACCGTCGCCGGGGTGCCCACGGTGTCCGCGGCCAGGGCGAAGGCCCGGGACCCCGAGGCCGCGACGTCGACGAGCGGGACGCCGTTGGGCGAGAGCACCCGTGCGCGCGGCGTGCCTGCGCGGTCCCACACCTGCACCCGCGGCGCCCCGTCGGCGATGACGGCGGCGTCGCCCACGGCGATGCGCGCCGGGTCGGTCAGGCGGCCCGCGGGCCACGTGAGGCGGTCGAGCAGCACCGTCAGCGGGCCCAGCGCGACCACGCCGTCGGGGTCGACGGCGGCGAACACGTCGCCGCCGACGGTGATCTCGATGTCGCGCACGTCGGCGAACGGCACGCCGGCCTGGCGCTGGTCGGGCGCGTCGGTCCACACCACGCCGGCGCCCGGTGCGCCCACGAGGGTCCGGCGGATACCCGCGCCGGCCGCGCCCACGCCCCAGGCCCGGGCGACCGCGCGCACGCCCTCGAGCGGCTGGCCCACGCGCGAGGTGGCGACCGCGGCGCCCGGAAGCAGCTGGAGCACCCGCGCCTCGCCGAGCCCGGGGTCGGCGACGATGGCCGTGGTCTGGGCCTGTGGCGCGCCGCCGGCGAACGGCTGCTCGACCGCGAGGCCCTCCGGCATGACGAACGGCGGGCCGACGGGCTCGTCGAGCCGCACACGCCCCTGCTCGTCGAGCCCCACGATCCGCAGGCCGGCGCGGTCGAGCACGTAGACCGCGGCGCCGTGGACGTCGAGGGGCGGCGCCGGCGCCGCGCCCTGCGGGTCGACCAGCGCGATCGCGGCGCGCACCGTGCCGTCGGCGCCGACGAGGCGTGCCCGCCCGGCACCGGGCTCGGTCACGACCACGTCGCCGGCGGCGCCGCCGACCACCGCGACGTCGCGCGGCGACGCCAGCGGCCCGAGCGGCGTGCCCGGGCCCCCGATGACCGGCCCGGGCAGGCGCGCGGCGTCGAACGACCGGATGCTGCCGTCGGTCAGGTCGGTCGCGTACAGCACGCCCGTGTGCGGATCGTGCCCGAGCCCGCCCGCCTGGTGACCCGCCGGCCACGGCAGCCGCTGGTAGGGCACCGGCACGTCCTGCCCGCGCCATGTCGACCGCAGCACGTAGACCAGCGGGTCGGCCTGGGCGCGCGCCGGCGGCGTGCGGGGCGCCCCGCCGCCAAGGGCGAGCGCCGCGGCGCCTGCGGCGATGGCGAACACCGCGGCGCGAGTCATCCGGCGTGGGCGCATCTCGAACCTCCGTCCGTCCTCCCCGCGGCTGCCGGCGGGCGTGTCCCGCCGGCGCGGCACGCGGGTTCTGATATACTGGATCGCAACCCCGAGAGGAGACGCGCACCATGATGGCACGGTTCACGACCGACACAAAACCGATCCCGGCCCCGGTGCGGGCCGGCGGGATCGGCCGCGCGCCGCGCGCCGTGCTGGCGCTCGCGTGCCTGTGCGCGCTGGCCGGCGGCCGCGGCGCGGCGGCGGCGCCCACCCCGGACGAGGCCGCCCCGCCCGTGGCATGGCTCGGCCAGGTCGGCGACGCGACGCATGCCGTCGCGCTGCTGGACGGCAGCCGCGCCGTCGTCGGCGTCGGCGGCACGATCCACCTCGTCGACCTCTCCGTGCCCGCGGCGCCGCGGCCGCTGGGGGCCATCGGCACGCTGCCGAACGCCACCATCTGGGACATCGCCGTCAGCCAGGGGCAGGCGTTCGTGGCCGCCGGCGAGGCCGGGCTGGTGGTGGTGGACCTCGCGACCGCCGGCGCGCCGGCGATCGTGGGCCGCCTGCCGTTCGAGGGCCCGGCCCGCCGCCTCGCGGTGTCCGATGCCGTGGTGCTCGTGGCCGTCGGCAGCGCGGCGGCCGGCGGCGATGCGCGCCTGCACGTCGTGGATGCCGCCGACGGGACCCGTCCACGGTCGATCGGCCAGCTCGCGCGGCCGTACATCTTCGACGTCGCGGTCGCCGGCCGCCACGCCTACCTGGCGGCCGGGGCCGGGGGGCTCCGGGTCGTCGACATCGCCGATCCGACGGTGCCGCGCGAGGTCGCCTTCGTCGACGCTCCCGGCGACGGCCGGGGGATCGCGGTGGAGGGCCGGTGGGTGTACCTCGCCGCCGGCAACCGCGACGTCTGGGTCATCGACGTCGCCGACCCCACCCAGCCCACCGTGGCGGGGCGGCCCGCGGCCCCGGAGTATGCGCTCGACGTCGCGGTCCGCGGCGGCTGGGCCTTCGTCGCCGGCCGGCGCGGCGGCCTGCGGGTGCTCGACGTGCGCGATCCCGCCGGCCCGATCGAGGTGGCGACGCTCGCCACGTCCGCGCAGATCGACGGGCTGGCGATCGCGGGCGGCCTGGCGGTGATGGCCGCCGGCGTCGCGGGCCTGCGCACGGCCGACGTGGCCACGCCGGGCCAGCCGCGCGACCTCGGCGTGCTCGACACGCCGGACGCCATGGAACACGTCGCGGTCGACGCCACGCACGCCTACGTCGCCGCCGGCGACGAGGGGTTGTGGATCGTCGACATCGGCGACGGGGCGGCGCCGCGTCCCGTGGCGGCCCTCGACACGCCGGGGACGGCGCGCGACGTCGACCTCGGGGACGACGGCGCGGTGTGGATCGCCGGGGGCGACGGCGGCGTCCACCGCGTCGACGTCCGGGACCCCGCCCGCCCCGGCCTCACGCTGACGGTGGACACGCCGGGCACCGCGTATGCCGTCGCGGTCGCGGGGCGACACGTGCTCGTCGCCGACGGCCAGGGCGGCGGCCTGCAGGTGATCGACCGCGACGCCCCCGGGGGGCCCCGGATCGTCGGCGCCGCCAACACGCCGGGCGATGCGTGGGACGTCCAGGTCGCCGGCGACCACGTGCTCCTCGGCGACAGCGTGGACGGCGTCCGGGTGTTCACGCTGGCCGACCCGACCGCGCCGCGCGAGGTCGCGCGCGTCGACACGCCCGGCACCGCGCGGCGCATCGCCGTCTCGGGGGGGCTGGCCTTCGTCGCCGACGGCCGCGACGGCGGGCTGCGGGTGCTCGACGTGCGCGACCCCGGAAAGCCGCGCGCGGTCGGCTCCGTCGCGACCGCGGGCGACGCCCGCGGCGTCGCCGTGCGCGCCGGGCTGGCGGTCGTGGCCGAGGGCGCCTCGGGCATCGAGGTCTTCGACGTCCGGCGGCCGGCGCGGCCGGCGCTGCTGGGGCCGTCGGACGTGCCGGGCATCGCCCAGTCCGTGGCGTTCGGTCCGGCGGGCTGGCTCTACGCCGCCAACCGCCCGGACGGCGCGATCGGAGGGAACGTGATCGTCGGCCGCGCGGTCGAGCTGGCGCCGTGGCCCACGCTGTACCTGCCCCTTGCGTGGCGCTCGACGCCGGCCGGGACCGGCGCCGGAAGCCTTAGAAGCCGCTGATCGACGTGCAGCGCCGCGTGACCGGCCGCTGATCCGACCGCCGGCCACATGTCTCGGCGACGAACGAGACGCACAGCTCGGAGCGGCCGAACGGCGACGGGAACTTGTCGAGCTTGACGACGCCGTCGATCGACACCGATTGACCCGGCGCGATCTCGACGGCGCCTTGCCGCCGGTCGCTGCCGAACTGGTCGGCCCCCGAGCGGCTGTCCTGGGCGGTGATCACGAGGCCCGTCAGGCTGACGGGGAACGCCGAGTCGTTGCGGACCGTCGAGCGGAAGCTGACGCCCTGCGGCTCCGACCGGCGGTCGGCCTGCGCACCGTCGACGTCGAGCACCAGCCGCATGGCGTTCGGCGGCCCGCAGAAGGCCGTGGGCGCCGGCTCGACGGTGGGCGCGAGCGTCGGCTCGGCCGTCGCCGTCGGCGGCTCGGGGGTCGGCGTCGGCGGCGCCAGCGTGACGATGACCACACGGCTGACCGCGGGCGTCGCGGGGGGCTCCGGTGTGACGGGGACGTAGAGGCCGGACGGATCGACGCGGCGCGTGACGACCGTCGGCACCAACCACGGCGCCAGGTCGACCTCGGGAGCCGCTTCCTCGACCTGCGGTGCCACCGGCTCGACGACCGCGTTGGACGCGGGCGCGTCACGCCCGCGCTCGGGCCGCTCGGCCGGCGCCGGTTCGGCGGCAGGCATCGCCACGGGCGGCGGCGCGGCGCCGGGCAGGGCCGCGCCGGCCGGCGCGGCGGCGGGCGACGGCGCGTCGCCCTCGCCTCCGAGCGGCGGGAACCCCAGCCGATCGATGGGGGCAGCCGCCCCGGCGGGCCCGGCCGGCTCGAGCCGGCCCTGGCGCGTCACCGACTGCGCCGCGCTGCGGGCCTCGGCCCCGCCGAACAGGATCCCGACCAGGCACGTCACCGCCGCCATGGCGGCCCACGCATCCAGCTGGCGCCGGTGGACCGAGGCGTAGTCCATGCGCTCGCTGAGGATGGTGTACGCACATGCCGTCACCACGGCCACCGAGAGGCCGAAGAGCACCGCGACCATGGTGCGAGAGTATACGGGGATCATGAGGGGATGGCAAGCATCGGCGGCGCAAGCCACCGCCATCGCATGCCGGGCCAACCTGGGAGGGCGGGTTACAATTCGCTTAATGCCGTGGTATACTCAATACACGTCGCGGTCGTTCCGCGCGCCGCCGCTTGCCGCGGCGGATGCGGGACCGGGCGCCCTGTCATCCATCGAGGCCAGCGGGAGATCGACCGCGGCGCGCACGGCGCCGCCGTCGCCGCCCGCCGGCCGGTCATCCCAGAGCGCGGGCCATGTCCTTGCCATCGTCTTGCCGCCTCACCTCGGTGCGGTCGATCGTCCTCGCCTGCCTGTCGTTGAACCTCGCCGCGGCCGGCTGCGCCACCGCCAAGGGCCGCAGCGTCGACTTCGACCATTACCGCCACCGGTTGAAGGCCATCCGCACCCACGACTTCTTCCAGACCTCGCGCATCCTCGACCGCCACGGCCGCCTCTTGGCCGAGGTCGCGCCGTACGGCTACCGGACGTGGGTGCCCATCGACGACATCCCGCGCGTGCTGCGCGACGCGGTGGTGGCCACCGAGGACCGCACGTTCTACCAGAACCGTGGCATCGACCGCAAGGCGTTCGCCCGGGCCATCGTGCAGAACTCGCAGGCCGGCGGGACGGTGTCCGGGGCGTCGACCATCACCATGCAGCTCGTGCGGCTGGTGGCGTTCGACGCCGACGAGCGCTTCGAGCGCAGCATCGAGCGCAAGATGCGCGAGGTGTACCTGGCGGCCGAGGTCGACGAGGCGTACTCCAAGGCGGAGATCCTGGAGTCGTACCTCAACGTGGCTTACTTCGGCAACGGCGCCTACGGCGTCGAGACCGCCGCCAACCGGTACTTCGGCAAGCACGTGCGGGAGCTCGCGCCGGTCGAGAGCACCCTGCTGGCGGGCCTGCTCCAGGCGCCGACGGCGCTCAACCCGTTCGTCAACCCGGCGGGCGCGCGCGCGCGCCAGGCCGTCGTGCTGGACCGCATGGTGCAGGAGGGGCTGCTTCGGCCGGCCGAGGCCGAGCTGATCCGGACCTCCCCCATCCGCTTGACCGAGCCCCCCGCCCCGCCGCCGCGCTACGGCGGGCACTTCGTGGACTACGTCATCGGCGAGGCGCTCCCGCGCGCCATCGGCCCGCAGCTCGCCGCGCGCGGCGGGTTCACCGTGACGACGACCATCGACCTCGAGCTGAACGATCGCCTGACGGCGCTGGCGGCCCGGCACATCGCCGGCCTGCGCGCCAGCGGGCGGCTCGTGACCGACGCCGCCGTCGTGGTGGAGCGCCCGTCCACCGGCGAGATCCTCGCGATGGTCGGCGGCATCGACTACGACGACCCCCAGAGCGGGCAGATCAACATGGCCGTCCACCCGCGCCAGCCGGGCTCGTCGTTCAAGCCCATCGCGTACGCCGCGGCGCTCGAGGCCGGGTGGACCCCGGACTCCATCCTGGACGACGCTCCGCTCCCGGATGCCGTCGGGCACGGCTACCGGCCGACCAACTTCGACGGCGTGTACCGCGGCGCCGTGCCGATGCGGCTGGCGCTCGGGAACTCGCTGAACGCGGCGGCGGTGGCGCTGACGGCCGACGTCGGCGTGGTCCGCGTCCACGACCTGGCCACCCGGCTGGGCGTGCGGCTCGACCGCGATCCGTGGCGCTACGGCCTCAGCATCGCGCTCGGCAGCGCCGAGGTGCCGCTGGTCGACATCACCGGCGCCTACGGCGCGTTCGCCAACGGCGGGCGGTTCGTCAAGCCGGCGGGCATCCTCAAGATCGAGACCATGAGCGGCGAGGGCACGCTGTACGTCCTGGCCCCGCACGCCCGGCGGGTGGTGTCGGCGGCGACGGCGCGGCAGATCTCGGACATGCTGTCGGACGTGCGGGCCCGCCAGCCGGTCTTCCCCGCCGGCCCGCCGATGCAGGTGTCGCGCCCGGCCGCCGTCAAGACCGGCACGACCAACGACGTCCGCGACACCCTCACGCTCGGCTACACGCCCTACGTCACGGTCGGCGTGTGGACCGGCAACAAGGACGGCCGGCCCATGGGCGGGGAGGTCCTGAGCAGCACCAGCGCCGCGCCGATCTGGCACGACACGATGGAGGCGATCTTCGCCGACACCGCGTTGATGACGACCCTCGGCAACGGACGGATGCCCTCCGACGGCTTCGCGGTCGCCGCCCCGGGCGCCGTCGGGGACTAGCCGAACGCACAACCAGCCGGCGGGGTGTTGCGTATTGTCAAGAAGGCGCGCATCATCGTGCGCGACGCACGTCGCGGCCGCCGCTCGCGGCGGCCGCGACGTGCGGGCGATACCATTCAATCGCTGCACAAGAGGAGGATCCGCATGAGTCGCAGGCGCATGGCAGGATTGGCCGTGCTGGCCGTGCTCGGGCTGGCGCTCGCCCCCCGGGCGTTCGCCACGACGTTCGCGGGCGACGACACGTACGTGCTGCCGGCAGGGCAGTCGGTCACCGGCAACCTCTACGCGTTCGGGAACACCGTCCGGATCGAGGGCCGCGTCGACGGCGACCTGATCTCCGGGGGCACCAAGGTCGAGGTCGCCTCGGGCGGCGTGATCGAGGGGGACCTGATGGCCGGCGGGCAGAGCGTGGTCATCCAGGGGACCGTCAACGGCGACGTCCGCGCGGCCGGCTTCATGGTCCAGGCCGAGCCCGGGGCGCGCATCGGCGGCGAGCTGGTGGCCGCGGGCTACAGCGTGGGGATCGGCGAGGGCGCGACGATCGGCGGCGACGTCGCCGTCGGCGGCGCGCAAGGGATCGTCGACGGCACCGTCGAAGGCGACCTGCGCTTCGGCGGCGGCGGGTTGGACATCCAGGGGGCCGTCAACGGCGACGTCGACGCGGCGGTCGACGCGCCGGGGACGGCCGCGCCGCCGACGTGGTGGACGATGTTCATGCCCGACGCGCCGGCGCTGCCGCGCAACGTGCCGATGGGGCTCACCCTCGGCGACGGGGCGCGCGTCGGCGGCGCGCTGCGCTACACCAGCCCCGCGGCGTCGACCGTCCGCGAGGACGCGGTGTCCGGCGGCGTCTCGTTCACCGAGGCCGCGACCCAGCCGGCGACGTCGGCCCCGGAGGCCGAGGCCGCGCCGCCGCCCCCGCCGCCGACGGCCGCCGATCGCGCGCTCGACTGGCTCGGCGGGATGTTCAAGTCGTTCGTGTCGCTGGCGATCATCGGCCTGTTCCTGGCGTGGCTGACGCCGCGGCTCCTGGGCAGCGCGCACGGGATCCTCGCGGCCCAGCCGGCGCCGAGCGCCGGGTGGGGCTGCCTGACGCTGATCGCGGCGGCGGCCGGCGTGCTGATGCTCCTGGTCGCCATGGTGCTCGGGCTGATCATCGTCGGCACCATCAACCTCGACCCGCTCGTCGGACCCATCCTGTCGGCGTCGTTCCTGGGCTTCGCGCTCTTGACCTTCGGCACGATCCTGCTCGGCTGGATCGGCCGTGTCGTCGTCAGCATCTGGGTCGGGCGTTGGCTGTTGGGCCGGCTCGCGCCCGCGCAGGCCGAGAACCGTTATGTCGTGGTCCTGGTCGGCGCGCTGGTGTTCGCGATCCTGACGGCCCTGCCGTACATCGGCGGCATCCTCGACCTCGTCGGCATGGCCCTCGGGCTCGGCGCGCTGGTGACGTATGCCTGGCCGCTCGTCCGCTCGGGCCTGATGCCGGCCGCGGCGCCCGCCGCCGCGGCCTGAGCGGACGCCGCGGGCCGATCGGAGCCTGTGGGCGGGCCGGCCGGCGGGGCATCTCCCGTGCCGGGCCGGCCCGCCCGCCTCGGCGATCGCGGCGGCCTGCAGCCCGCCCGTGATCGGAGGCGCGACGTGAGGCCTGGGGCCGTCGAGCGTGCCCGGTCGGCGGCGGCGCGCACGACGAGGATGCGCGTCGTCGCGATCGTCGTGTGCGCCGCGGCCGGCACGCTGGGGGCGCGACCGCCGGCGGCGGGACACGCCGATCGCGGGGCGCGGCCCGCCGTCGCGTCCCGCGACCCGCACCCCCCGCGCCCATCCGCCGACGACGCCGTGCCGCTGTGGCTGCCCGGCGGGTGGGTCGACTACGCGCCGAGCGGGATGCCCGACTTCTCGCAGTGCCGGCCGGAGTGGAGCCGCGCCGGCCCGCCGGGACAGCCGGGCCAGTGGACGTACGGCGGGCCGGCCGCGGCGGCGGATGTGCTGTGGTGGCTCGACTCGATGCACGAGCCCGATCCGCGGCCGCCGAGCCAGGCGCACGACGGCCACGCGCTGGTCACGGCCTATCCGGCGTTCGGCCCGCCCCGCGACGACCACAGCACCGCCAACCTCGGCCCGCTCGTCGAGGACCTCGCCGTCCGCGTCGACACCGACGGGCGCCGCTCGTCGCGGGCGGTCCGCGGCACCGCGTGGGAAGCCTTCACGGCCGGCATGACGGCGTACGTCGCGGGCCGGCGGCTCTCCGACGCGTACGCCGTCGCGTCGGTCGAGGCCCCGGGTGCGGCGTGGCTCGGTGCGCAGGCGGCGCGCCGCGCCGGCGTCGCCTTGCTGCTCGGGGTCTGGGAAGCGCAGCCGGACGGGTGGCGACGGGTCGGCGGCCACTACGCCGCCCTGGCCGGCGTCGGCATCGACCCCGCTGCCGTGGCCCTCGCCGACCCGCTGGCCGACACGGCCGCGCTGGGCGCCGCCGGGCGGGCGCTGCCGGCCGGGGCCGACGCCCACAGCTGCCGCACGGCGCCCCGGGCCCACGACGACGCGGCCGCGGTGTCGCACGACGCCTTCGCGCTCGTCGGCGAGCCCGCGCTGCCGGGCGGGCGCCGGGTGCTGGCGGGCTACTTCACGCCCGACAACGCGGGCGAGGCCGCGGCGTTCCAGGGGCTGAACCCCAGCGCGGCCCTGACGGCGCACGCCGCCGAGTGGCGGCGCGGCACGGTGGTCATGGCCGTCGATGCCGCGCTCGCGCTCGTCCCGGCGCCGACCGCGGGGCCGTCGGCGGCATCGAGCCCGACGGCGACCGCGGGCCCGACGGCAACCCCGAGCCCGACGGCGCCGTCGACCGATGTCGCCACGGCCACGCAGCTCCCGGACCCGACGCGGGCGGCGACCCCGACGGGGGATCCGACGGCCACGCGTCGGCCGGATCCGACCGAGACCGCGGCGGCGACGCCCGGCGCCGGTCGCTGGGTCGTGATGCTGCCGCGGCTACAGCGGCGGTGACGCCACCGCCCTGTAGGCGTAGAGCACCTCGGCGACGCTCCACGCCTGCCACGGGCATCCCCCCGGCCGGAACGGGGCATCGCCGTCGAACACCTCGCCGATCGACCCCAGCCCGGCCGCCGCGAGGTGCGGCGCGATGCCGTCGAGGAACGAGCGCGCCAGGTCCGGGTCGCCGTAGACCCGGTGGTGGGCCCGCACGAACGGCCCGAGCAGCCAGGCCCACGCCGTGCCCTGGTGGTAGGCGGCGTCGCGCGACCACGGGTCGCCGGCGTAGCGCCCGGCATACGCGGGTTCGCCCGGCGCCAGGCTGCGAAGGCCGTGCGACGTGAAGAGGTGGCGGGCGCAGGCGTCGACGACGGCCCGCGCCGCCTCGGGCGCCAGCAGCGGGGACGGCAGCGCCACCGCGATGATCTGGTTGGGCCGCAGCGCGGGATCGGCCAGCCGGCCGTCGGGCTGACGCACGCCGGCGGGGCCGTCGACGACGTCGAAGAGGTAGCCGCCGGCGGCGTTCCAGAAGCGGCTCCGAAAGCTCGCCGCCGTCCGGTCCGCGGCCGCCGCATGCGCCGCCGCGGCCGGCGTGTCCCCCACCCGCGCCGCGATCGCGGCCGTGACGCGCAGCGCGTGGTGCCAGAGCGCGTTGACCTCGACCGGCTTGCCGACGCGCGGCGTGAAGGCATGGTCGCCGGTCTTGGCGTCCATCCACGTGAGCTGCGTTCCCGGCCGCCCGGCGCGCACGAGGCCGTCTTCGGGATCGACCCCGATGGCGAAGCGTGTGCCCCGGCGGTGCCAGTCGACGATGTCGACCAGCGTCTCGTACAGGTCCCGGGCCAGCGCGTCGTCGTCGGTCGCCTGCAGGTACGCGTCCAACGCGTGGAAGAACCACAGCGTCGCGTCGACCGTGTTGTAGTCCGGAGCCTCGCCGGCGTCCGGGAAGCGGTTGGGGAGCATGCCCCGGCTGGCGAAGCGCGCGAAGGTGCGCAGGACGCCGGCGGCCACGTCGGGCCGGCCGGTCGCCAGCGCGAGCCCGGGGAGCGCGATCATGGTGTCGCGCCCCCAATCGGTGAACCACGGGTAGCCGGCGATGACGGTGAAGCCGCGCGCCGTCGGAGGGTCGGGCGCCGTGGGCGCAACGTCGCCGGCGGCCGCGCCGTGGCCGGCAGGCGGGGCGTGGGCTCCGGCACGCGCGTCGGCCGCGGCGGCCGGCAGGCCGTCGGGCGCTGCCGGAGGGTCCCCGGACGTCGCGGGCGGGGCGGCCTCGCGCCGCACGACGAACGCGTCGGCCGCCAGGAACAGCCGGCGGACCCACGGCGGGTCGTCGGCGCGCGCGCGCGCCGACAGCGTGGCCTGGCGCTGCCGTTCGGCCGCCAGCGCCGCATCGCCCGCGTGCGGGGCGACGGGTTCCGTGGAGCAGACGATCGTCAGGCGCTCGCCGGGCGCGAGGTCGGCCTCGAACCGGCCGGCGGCAAACAGGCTCTCGTCGGCGTCGAAGCCGCGCGCGCGCTCGGCCGCGTGATGGAACGCGTGGTACCACGCGCCGATCGGCCCGAACGTCCCGCGGTCGGCCACGACGCGATACGGCTGGGCGCCGGTGAAGGCCGCGAGCTCGAAGCCGCCGGCGACCGGCCGCGGCTCGGCCTCCCAGCGCGGCGGGCGCAGGGCGTGATGGTCGCGGTAGGTGCACAGCGCGGTCAAGGTCAGCCGCAGCGGGCGCGACGCCCGGCGGAGCGTGAACATGACGTAGGTCGTGTTGGCGCCGTGCGCCATCCACACCTGCTGATCGAGCCGGGCGTCCGCCACGGCGTAGCGCCACACCGGGATGAGCCCGTCGAGCGCGAAGCCCTCGAGGTGCCGGTAGCCGTGGGGGTCCACGGTGCCGTCGGCGAACACGTTCGTCGCCAGGCCGTAGCGCTCGCCGTCGTACGCCACCGCTCCGTCGAGCTTGGCCACCAGCAGCGTCCGCGCGACCGGCGGGCGCAGCGCGGCGCACAGGAGGCCGTGGTAACGCCGCGTGCACACGCCGGCCACCGTGCCGCTCGCGTAGCCGCCGAGCCCGTTCGTCACCAGCCACTCGAGGTCCGACGCCCGCGCCAGGTCGCCGCACTCGGCCCGGCCGAACGCGATGTCTTCGGTCATGTCGATGCCCCTCCCGCCCGCGCGGTGGCGATGGACCGCCCGCCGGCGACATTCTATACTGTCCCGCGCCCCGGAGGACCCATGCCCGCACCCTGGATCGACATCAGCCTGCCCGTGGCGCACGACAGCGTCGCCTGGGAGGGGCTCGCCCGGCCGCGGCTGCGGTTCGTGGCCCGCATCGACGCCGGCGCCGTGGTCAACGTCGGCCAGCTCGACTGCAGCCTGCACACCGGCACGCACGCCGACGCGCCGCTGCATGTCCTGGCCGACGGCGCGGCCGTCGACCGTCTGGACCCCGCGCTCTTCGTGGGGCCGGCGACGGTGATCCGCACCGCGAACCCGGACGCCATCACGCGCGACGACCTGCGGGCGTGCGGCGTCGGGGAGGCGGCCTGGGGCGGCCCGGCGGCGGCGCGCGTGCTGGTGGCCACGCCCAGCCAGTACGACGGCGTGCGGTTCCCGGCCGCCGTGCCCCACCTCACCCCGGACGCCGCCGGCCACCTGGCGGCCCTCGGCGTCCGGCTCATCGGGGTCAACGTCCCGTCGCTCGACCCGCTCGACAGCCGCGGGATGGCGGCCCACCGCGTGGTGTTCGCCGCCGGCATGGGCGTGCTCGAGAACCTCGACCTGCGCGGCGTGCCCGCGGGCACGTACGACCTGGTGGCCGCGCCGGTCCGCGTGGTCGGTGCGGACGCGGCGCCGGTGCGGGCCCTGCTCCGCCGGCGGCGGGCGGTCGGCCGACCGTCGCTGGCCCGATGATCGGGCAGCGGGCCGTCCAGCGACGGCAAACGGGCCACCGCGAAATGGCCTTTCTGCTGAGTGCTGGGGTATTATTGGGGATTGAAGACCGCGTTTGTTTCGATCCTTACCACTCCAAGGAGGTGTCGTTCATGCATTTACGCACTCGCGCCGGCGTTCTGGGTCTCGTTCTCGCCGGCAGCCTTGCCGGGACCACCCTCGCCCAGATGGCCGCCGAGGGCAGCGTCAGCGGGACGTTGGTCGGCGACCGCGGCGGGGCCCATGTGACGTGGGACGTCACGCTGCCGGCAAGCACCGACGTGACCCTCAAGCTGGCCCACTGGCCGTGCAACACCGGTCAGTCGATCTCGTTCGCCGTGTGGGGCGCCGCCAGCAAGATCGCCGGCAGCCGCCAGCACGACGCCTGCACGCAGTCGGCGATGTTCAACACCGGCGCCGGCGGCGCGGCCAAGATCCAGCTCTCGAACTACCTGCACGGTGTCGGGACGTGGTACACGCTGACCGCCGAAGGCATGACGCTGCCCGGGACGATGCCCGCGCCCAGCGCGGCGCCCGCCGCCGGGGCCACGACGACCGAGGCCGAGCCTGCCCCGACCGCGGCGCCGGGCGCGGCGGCCCCGAAGGCGGCCGACATGATGACCGACGCCGCCCCGGCGGCGGCGATGGCTCCCGCGGCGGCGGCGCCGGCGGCGGCGCCGGCGGCGGCGATCAACGTGCAGGACCAGACGCTGTTGGGCAACTCGGGCGGCGCGTCGACCAACTACGACCTGATGGTCAAGGAAGGCCAGACGTACACCGTCAAGATGCACTACGGCACCGACATGGGCGGCACGTGGCCGGCCATCGGCTTCAAGGTCTGGGGCCCGAACGGTTGGGTCGCCAGCAGCCACGCCGCGGGCTCGGGGCGCGCCGAGGCCACGTTCACGGCCACCGGCGACGTCAAGTACTCCATCCAGGTGTACAACTACCACCACGGCGTGACGGCGTTCTACGGCATCGAGGCGATGGCCGCGGAGTGACGCCGGGCGCCGGGCCGCCGCCCGCGATCCGCGCGCGGCGGCCCGGCACGACGGACGACCCCTTCGGGGGCCGTCCATGGACGGTCATCAACGGGTTCGGCCAACGGCCGGACCCGTTGTGCGTTCGTCGCAGGCGTTGGGCGCCGGTGGGCCATCGCCGCGCCGTGCGGGATCCGTTGCGCGCGGCGCGGGCCAGACCTGTGTTATCATGTCGGCGCGTACGTCCGCGCTTCCGGCGAAAGGATCCTGGCCATGGCCCACCCCATCCGCTCCGCGTTCGCCCTCGTCGCCGCCGCCGCGTGGCTGGCCGCCGCGCCCGCGCCGGCCACCGCCGCGCCCGCCGACATCGCGCGGGCGCCCGACCTGACGTTCGAGCCGTGCCAGGCGCGCGGGATGCCGCCGTTCGAAGGCACGTGCACCGTGCAGGGCTTCGGCGACTTCAACGGCGACGGGACGGACGACGTCGTCGTGGAGCAAGCCGCGGCCGCGCGCGCGCCGGCCGGCGCCGACGCCCCGGTGGTGCGGACGTTCGTGCTGCTCATCGGCCCGTTCAGCGGCTCCGACGGCCCGAGCAAGCGCATCGAGGTCCGGGTCGAGCCCGGCGAGGGCGGCGTCAACCTGACGATCGCCGACGTCGACGGCGACGGGAAGGACGACCTCGCGCTGGCCGCGCTGTACCGCGACCTCGGCGGCCCGGCGCTCCTCGGCCACCAGCGGGTGGGGCTCGTCATGGGCCGCGCGGCGCTCGCGCCGCGCTACGAGCTCGGGCGTCTGGACGGCGCCACCTCGACGCTGCGGCGCACCATCGCCGCCACCAGCAGCGAGGCGATCGGGCAGATCATGCTCGCCGACGTGCAGGCCGCCTTCGGCGATGTCAACGGCGACGGCTGGACGGACGTGGCGCTGGGGAACGGGATCGGGGCCGCGCTCGGCCAGGCCGTGGCGATCGCTCCGGCGCGGCCGGCCGACGACCCCGTGACGGCGCCGGCGACGGCGTCGGTGGCCGTGGCCTACGGCCCCATCCGGTGGGAGGGCGCCACGGTGCTGACGCCGGCCGTGCAGATCACGCGCCTGGGCCCGTGCCCCAACGCGCTGGGCGGCGTCGCGGACGTGACCGGGGACGGCATCGACGACGTCGTCTTCACGCAGTGTCCCGGCCAGCGCCTGCCGGACGCGGTCCAAGTGCTCGCGGGCTCGGCCGCCTTGGCAGGCACGGTCGCCGCGGCCCCGGTCGGCGCGCGCGGTCCGGTGGCGCCGCCGCGGCCGATCCTGGCGCTCGGCGACAGCGAGGTGCCGCCGCCGGGCGAGCCCGGGCGGGGCTACCTCCCCGGCGGCGCCGCGCCGGACCCGTCGGGGCGGCCGCTCTTCCTCGAGGACGTCGACGCCGACGGCGTCCGCGACATCGTGCTGGGCTTCGGCGCCAACGCGCACGTGTGGCTGGGCGGCCCGGACGTCGGGGCCCGGGTGGCGGCGCGCCGGACCGACCGGGTGATCGTCGGGGCGGGCTTCGGGGCGCTGGCCCGGACGCGGGCCTGGCACGGGGCCGACATGGATGGCAACGGCGTCCGCGACGTCCTGCTCGTGCAGCCGCTGCCGCTCCCGGCGGCGGTCGGGCGGGCCGGGGCCGACCCGGCGCCGGGCATGCGGGGCGGGGCCGACCCGGCCGCGGGCATCCGCGCGCGCGTCGAGATCTTCGCCGGCGAGCGCGCGGCGGTCGACGTGCTCGACACCGACCTCGACGCGCCCGACGCGGTGTGGCCGTCGCTCGCCAGCCTCGACGGGATGGCGGACGTCGACGGCGACGGCTTCACGGACCTCGTGTGGTCCGCGCCGTCGAAGGCCGGCGCGACGCTGTCGATCCACCACGGGCCGCTCTTCGGGCGCCGCTAGCGTCCCGCCACCGAGGACCTGCCGGGACCGCAGGCTCGCCGACCGCACGTCGATGCGGCCGACGCGGCCGCGGTCCAAGGCAGCGCCGCACAGACGACCGCTGGCCAGGAGCCGCGCATGAAAGACCTCACCGACCTCGCCCTCGACATCGCGCGCACCGCCGGCGCCGCCTACGCCGACATGCGGATCGTCGACGAGCGCCAGAGCCAGGTCTTCGTCCAGCGCCGATCGCTGAAGAACCTCCAGCTCAGCGAGTCGCTCGGCTGCGGCATCCGCGTGCTCGTCGACGGCGCGTGGGGCTTTGCCAGCGACACGCGCCTGAGCCGCGACGCCGTGGCCGCGGCGGCCCGGCGGGCCGTGGCCACCGCGCGCGCGTCGCGGCAGGTGCCCAAGGACACCCCTGCCCGCATGGCCCCGGAAGCCGCGCACGTCGGCACCCACGTCGGGCCGTGCGCCGAAGACCCGTTCGCCGTCCCGCTCGCCGAGCAGGCCGACCTCCTCGTGGGCACCCTGGCGACCATGATGGACGCCCCCCACATCGCAAGCGCCATGGCGTGGCTGGCGTTCACCCGCTGCCGACGCGTCATCGCCACCACCGACGGCAGCTACCTCGACCTGACCAACACCTTTGCCCATCCGTTCGTGTCGTGCACCGCGGTCGTCGACGGCGAGTCCCAAAGCCGGCAGTACCAGGGCGGCGCGCGCCAGGCCGGTTTCGAGCTCGTGCGCCAGATCGACCTGCCGGGGAGCGCCCGCCGCTGGGCCGAGGAGGCGGTCATGAAGTGCCGGGCCGACGACGGCCCCGTGGGGGTGATGGACCTCGTCCTCGACCCCGACCACCTGGCGCTGACCATGCACGAATCCGTCGGCCACCCCACCGAGAGCGACCGCATCCTCGGCTGGGAGGCCAACTACGCCGGCCGGAGCTTCGTCCGGCCCGCCGACGTCGGCCGCCTGGCGTACGGGAGCCCGATCGTCAACTTCACCGTCGACAACACGCTGCCCGACAGCGTCGGCCACTGGTTCTACGACGACGACGGCGTGCCGATGCAGGCGTTCCCGTTCATCCGCGACGGCATCCTCGTCAGCCTCAGCGCGACGCGCGAGACGGCCCCGATCCTCGGCTGGGACCGCTCCAACGGCTGCTGCCGCGCCGACCGCTTCGACCGGTTCCCGATCAACCGCATCCCCAACGTCTACATGGAGCCCGGGACCGACGACGCGGTCACGCCCGAGGACCTCATCGCCGGCGTCGACCGCGGGATCTACATCCAGGGCCAGGGCAGCTTCTCGATCGACCAGATGCGGCGCAACTTCCAGTTCGGCGGCGACCTGTTCTGGATGATCGAGCACGGCAAGCTCACGCGCCCCCTCAAGAAGGTCACGTACCACGCGATGACGACCGACTTCTGGGGCAGCTGCGACGGCATCGCCGGGCCGCGCTTCTGGCGCAGCCACGGCATCATGAACTGCGGCAAGGGCGAGCCCGGCCAGTCGATGCGCATGACGCATGGCGCCAGCCACGCCCGTTTCCGCAACATCCAGGTGGGGGACGCCAGCCGATGAGAACCCGCGACGAGATCGAGGCCCTCCTGCGGTCGGCCCTCGGCCGCGTGACGCTGGGCGAGGCCGAGGCCGGCTTCCAGCACGACACGCTCCTGGCCACCCGCTTCGGCGACAACGCCATCACCCAGAACACCGCCGCCACGACCGAGCGCGTCACCATCGACGTGATCCACGACGGCCGGCGCGGCAGCGCCAGCACCAACACGCTCGACGACGACGCGCTCGCCGCGGCCGCCCGCCGCGCCGAGGCCATCGCCCGTCACGCGCCGCCCGACCCCGAGCACGTCGCGCTCCCCGGACCGCAGGCGTATCCCGCCACGCCGCCGGCGTTCTTCGAGGACACCGACGCCGTCACGCCGCAAGCGGTCGCCGGCGACGTCGGCGTCGTGGTCGCGCGGGCGCGCGCCGCCGGCTACACCGCCAGCGGCCTCTTCCAGGCGTCGACCCATGCCCACGCCGTCGCCAACACCCATGGCCTCTTCGCGCACCACGCCCACACCGCCGTCGACTTCTCGACCACCATCCACGGCCCCAACGGCAGCGGCAAGGCCGAGCAGTCGCGCAACGCGTACGGCCGCGTCGACGTCGCCCGGCTCGCCGACACGGCCGTCGCCAACGCGGCCCTGGCCCAGGACCCCCGTCCGCTGCCGCCCGGCGACTACACCGTCATCTTCGAGCCGTTGGCCGTCGGCGAGCTGCTCGCGTTCCTCGCGTGGACCCTGTCGGCGCGTGACGCCGCCGAGGGCACGACGCCGTTCGCCGGCACGCTCGGCACGCAGCTCTTCGGCGACAAGGTGTCGCTGAGCCTGCGCCTCGACGACCCCGATCTCCCCGCGCCCCCGTTCGGCGACGCCGGGCTCGCCATGCGGCCGACGACGTGGGTCGACCGCGGCGTCGTGCGGCGGCTGCACCACAACCGCTACTGGGCCGCGCGCCAGGGCGAGACGCCCGACGCCGCGTCGTGGCCGCTGTTCATGGCCGGCGAGGACCGCTCGGTCGACGACCTCGTCCGCGCCTGCCCGCGCGGGCTCCTGGTGAAGAACCTGTGGTACATCCGGTTCGTCGACCGCCGCAGCCTGATGCTGACCGGCATGACGCGCGACGGGCTGTTCCTCGTCGAAGACGGCCAGGTCCGCCACCCGGTCAAGAACCTGCGTTGGAACGAGAGCCCGATCACCTTCCTGCGCAACGTCGTCGGCCTCTCGCGCCCCGAGCGGGTCGGCGGCTGGGTGCCGGCGATGCTGCCGGCGGTGATGAGCGAGGCGTTCACGTTCACGTCGACGACCGACTCGATCTGAATCCGCGGCACGGCCGCGAGGACGCGCCACACCACCGATGGACACGCCGACGCTCGCCGAACAGGAGTACCACCGCAGCAAGCTCCTGGCCTGGAACCCGCGCCAGATCGACCTCCAGCGCGACGCCGCCGATTGGGCCGCGCTCGCGCCGCCCGAGCACGATGCCCTCGTGCGGTTCGTGGGCCTGTTCGACGCCGTCCAATCCACCGCGCTGCGCCACCTGCCGGCGCTCGCGCTCGCGCTCGCGCGCCGCGGCCACCCCGTCTCCGACCTGCAGTGCCTGGCGGCGCAGGTGTGGGAGACGGCGCGCCATGTCGAGTGGCACGGCCGCTGGCTCGCCGACGTGGGCCGGGCGGGCGGCCCGCTCGCCGTCGCGGGCGATGACCACTATCAGGCGCTGGTGGCGCAGGACTTGCCGACGTACCTCGACCTCGTGCTGACGGACCACGGCTCCGTCGCCGTCACGCGGGCCGCGGTGACCTACCACCTGGTGTGCGCCGGCGTCGTGCTCGAGCCGGCCATGGGCGAGCTCGCCCGCGCCTTGCGCGCCCACGACATCCTCCCCGGCCTGACGTACGGCCTGGACCTCGTTCGCCGCGACCTCGCCCGCCACGCCGACGTCGGGAGCGACCTGGTCGCGCGCGTGGTGGCGGAGGCTGCGGCCGACGGCGGTCCGAGGCCCCCGCACGCGGGCGGCGACGGGCCCGAAGCCGCCCCGCCCATCGACCTCCGCGGCATGCTGGCCCCGCCATTGCGGCTGGCCGCCGGGACGCTCGCGGCGGTGTTCCGGCCGTGGGGGACGACCGCGCCGCTCGGCATCGACCTCGACCGCATGGCCGACGCCGCGCGGGCCGCGGTGGGCACCCGGCTGGCGCGCATCGAGGCCGCCGCGCCGGCGGCGGACGACGCGGCCGGTTGAAAGAAAGGGGGAGGGGCCCTCGCGGACCCCTCCCCTCCGACGACGCCACGACGACGCCGCGCGGGCGGCCGTCTACGGCAGCGGCGCCATCAGGTCGAAGCCCTGCAGCGCTTCCGGCAGGAAGACGCTGATCGGCAACCGCGGCCACCACGTCACCGGCACCTGGATGGCGTTGACGGCGCCCTTCCAGCCCACGACGATGATGCCGCGCGCCGGGCCCGTCGCCCCCTGCAGGTCCGCGGTGCGCGCGCAGACGTCGACCGTCGCCGGCTGGCCGGGCACGATCGCGTCCGGCGCGTTGCGCAGCTCGAGCGAGTCGCCCGAGACGATGTCGATCTTGAGGTCGAACGTCGCCTCGCTCAGCCCGGGCACCACCTCGCGCGAGTTGTGCACCCACACCTGGTACTTGCCCGGCGCCGTGAACCCCGACAGCGTGACGACCTCGTTCTCGGTCGGGCCCGTTCCCTGGCCGACGATCTCGCTGGCGAAGTCGAACGTGCCGTCGCTGTTGGCGTCGCGCAACACGTAGAGGTCCGGGTCGGTGTTCGGCTGGCCGGTCAGCGTGACCTGGAAGAAGCCCGCCTCGCTCGTCAGGTCGATGTTGGTCCGGAACGTCTCGGTCGCCGCCGGCGAGGCCGCGACCTTGGCCTTGGCGCCGGTGATCATCCGCGGCAACGACATGCCGTAGGCCCGCACCCGCGCATCGGGCAGCGCCATCTGCGACGTGATGTCGAGGCTAGTACAGCGGTCGCCGACGAGCGTCACGTGCACGCCGCCGGTGCCGGCGGCCGTGCGCGTGGCCACGCGCACCGAGCTGACGGTCGTCTCGAACGGCATCTCGAGCTGGCTGCCGCTGAAGAGCACGTTGTGGAGCATGGCTTCGTGCAAGCCCTCGCGCGCCGGCGACACCAGCCAGTCCTCGTTCTCGCCCGAGCTGGTGTTGAACGGCCAGACGCTGCCGGCCACCAGGTAGGGGCTGCGCGTGACGAGCCCGAGCGTGTACGGGCCGAACCAACCCGGGTCGGAGCGGTCCTCGCCGCCGGGCGCGCCGGGCTGGTTGGCCGGGTCGGCCGGGTTGCTGTAGCGGTCGACGAGCGGCCCGTAGAGGCGCGTGTCGATGTCGGCTTGGCGGGCGTTCGGGTCGTCCCAGCGGGTGCGGAGCACCCAATAGGTGCCGGCGGACGGCGCCGACGTCGCGTCCCAGAAGAAGTAGCGCCAGTCGCCGCTCTCGGGCCGCCAGTTCCACTTGAACGTGCCCCACATCGCGCCGTTGTTGTACGGGGCGTCGCGGTCGTCGCCCTTGGCGCCGCCGAACGTCAGGCTGCCTTGCCAGTCGTAGACCGCCGCCACCGTGGTGTTGACCGGGACGACGACGCGCTGCTGCGGCAGCTCGTACCCGCCGGGGGCCGCCACCGGCAGGTCGCCGGCACCGCGCGCGTAGTCCGCGAAGATCGCGCCCTGCCAGCCGCCGTACGCGGCGTCGGCGGGCACCGAGAGCGTGACGTCGACCGTGGCCTCGCCCTTGGCGGGGACGGTCACGCGGTTCTGCGACAGCGCCAGGGCCGGCCAGTCCTGGTAGCCGTAGTAGTCCAGGCGCGTCGTGATGTGCGTCTCGGTGACGCCGGGCGCGCGGGCCAGGTGGGCCATCGACAGGTACAGGCCGTTCGACCAGCGCTCGAGCGGGTGGTGCACCGACACCGCGAAGTGGTTGCGCAGGCCGCTGTCGGCGCTGATCGTCATGTACTCGTAGCGGTCGATCTCGCTGTCGGCGTACTTGACCGGGGCCGCGCCGCCCAGCCCGCGCAGCGTGACGTGGCTGTGCAGGATGGCGGCGTTGACGGTCTTGCCCTGCTCGAGCACACCCTTGAGCTCGAGGCCTTCGGCGCGCTCGATCATCGCGCCGGGCAGCGGGATGTTGCCCTCGGTGCTGCCCATGGTGACGACCGCGCGGTCGTCGGTGAAGACCACGGCCGCGACGGCGCCGGCGTTCTTGGCGTTGGTCAGCTTCTGGAAGAACGTGCACGTGCCGCGCTCGATGAGGGCGATCTTCTCGTTGACCTCCTGCATCGGGGTGGGCGGGGTGCCGTCGGGGTTGTTGCAGCCCAGGCCGTACCACGCGATCTCGCCGGAGATGCCCTCGGGCGGGACGGGCACCGTCGCGCCGCCTTCGGTGGCGCCGTGGTCGCGGGTCTGGTCGTCCCAGGCCAGCGTCAGGTGCATCGCCGGCGTGGTCCGGTAGTTGACGGCACCGTTGGCGTTCTTGTCGTTCCACAGGAGCCCGTCGCCGTCGACGTCGGTGTGCTGGATCACGCCGAAGTTGAAGTAGTTGTCGCCGATCAGGTCGGCGCCGAGGTCGAACTCGGTGTACGGGAAGGCGCCCCGGGCGACCATGAGCTCGGTGCCCGCCGGGATCTTGGCCTTGTCGATCGGGACGAGGAAGTCCGGCACCGGGCCGGCGGGCGACTCGGCGGTGCGGTCGACGGTGAACGCGCCGTCGGTGTGCCCGATGCGCCGCAGCGTCTTGGCCGAGAGCGTGACCTCGACCGGCGCGTCCGACGGGTTGCGCAGCGTCAGCTTGGTGCTGTCGCTCTCGCCGGGCGCCATGAGGCGCGCGAAGGCGCCGTGCTTGCCGCCGCGGAAGTCGCCCGCCGTCCAGTCGGGCGGCATGGCGTACACGCCGTGCTTGCCCGACCCGATGCGCACCGCGTCGGCGGCGTCGACGACGCCGCCGCCCATCGTGAACGTGTCGTAGCCGTTGAAGCGCGCGCCGGCCATGAGGACGGCCTTGGCCTCCTCCCACGTCGGCCAGCGGTCGTGGCGCGCCTTGAACGCCTGGTAGACCAGCGTCATGGCGCCGGCCGCGACGGGCGTGGCGCGGCTGGTGCCGCCCCACGTGGCGTTGGCGAACACGCCGCCGTCGGGGTACACGAAGTTGATCGGCACCGCGCCGGCGGCGTACGCGCCGTCGCCGGCCACCTCCGGCCCGTTGACGCCGTTGGACGACGGGCCGCGGTTCGAGAACGGGATGATGTCGCCGAACGTGATCTGCGTCGTGTCGGTGATCGAGTCCTGGCCGGTCGACCCGAACTGCGTCGACGCGGCGACGTCGACGCCGACCGACGGGCTCGGCGCGGCGAGCGTGCCGTAGCCCGGGCCCCCGTTGCCGGTGGCGATGAGGAACGACGTCGTCCGCGAGTACTTCTGGACGTAGAAGTCCAGCAGGCGCGAGTCGGCGTCCCAGCCGTCGTCGTCCTGGTCGGAGAACCCGTAGCTGTTGGACGTCACCTGGATGTCGTCGTCCGCCCGCTGGATGTCGTGGCCGAACACCGAGTAGCGCCACGCCGGCGCGAACATCGCACGGCCGCCGGCGTACACGCTGCCGATCGACACGAGCTGCCCGGCCGGCGCGAGGCCGAAGTTGACGCCCTGCGGCTGGCCGTCGCCCGGCAGGTCGCGGAAGCGGATCTCGCGGTCCTTCGGCACGCCGAGGCGCCCCTGGGCGACGACGTTCGAGCTGCACAGCGTCCCGTGGTCGCCGTTGGCGAAGTTGATCGCGATCATGCGGCCGGCCGCCGGGATGTCGCTCTCGAGCCCCCAGACCCACGCGCCGGGCAGCGGGAGCTCGCCGTCGGAGACGAAGTACAGGAGGCCGGCCGAGAGGTCGGCGATGGCGTCGTCGTTCATGTCGCGCCAGCCGAGCGGGCTCTGGCGCGTCATCGGCTTCTCGTCGGTGAAGTCGCGGTCGTTGTCGAGGTCGACGTACACCGTGTCGTAGTCGCCCGCCGCGTGCTCGTCGACGATGATGACGCCGGCGAGCTCGCCGACGGTGCCGGCGCGCGCGCCGAGCGGGCGCAGGAACGTGTCGGGGTGGTGGCCGTAGCGCACCTTGGCGGACTTGGACGTCTCGGGCACGACGAAGTCGCAGCTCTCTGGCGCGAGCTGGGTGGCGATGGCCGTCGGCGACACCTGCACCTGCACCAGCGCCTGGAAGCACGCCGTGGTCTTGAGCGTGCCGCTGATGTCGCGCGTGGTCACGTCGGAGTCCTGGTAGAGCTCGACGAAGCCCGTGGCGCCGGTGCGCGTCGACTGCTGGGCGGGCGCCCGGGTGCGGTCGAAGGTGCGCTGGTAGCCCGCCCACGGGTCGAACGCCTGCGGCCAGCCGGCGTACGGGTGTGCCGGCGGCAAGACGGCCCACGTGCCGTGGAGGTCGGGATGGCCGAAGTCGGTGGCGAAGTCGAGCACCGCGACCTTGACGCCCTCGCCGCGGAACCCGAGGTCCCACGCCTCGCGGGCGGCGTGCCCGGCCCGGACGTCCCACCAGCCGTCGGCGGGCGGGGCGCCGGCGGCGTCGCCCTCGGCGCCGCCGTCCGCGGCATCGCCGGCCGCCTGCGCCGCCAGGCGCGCCTGGGTGTCCCACCACGTCGGCGCGTCCTCGCGGACTCGGCGCAGCGTCGCGGCGTCGAGCCGCTGCGGCGCCGCCCATGGCGTCGAGGGCTCGGGCGCCACCGACGGCGCGTCTGGCGAGGCCCAGTCCACCGCGTACACGCCCGGCAGGGCGGCGATGGCGGCGAGGTCGGCGACGCGCGCCTCGAGGACGGCGACGTGCTCGCCGGCCGGCCACGTGAACTGGTGGACGAAGTCGGCGTAGGCGCCGAGGTCGAGCGGCGCGAGCGACTGGACGACGACGGGCTCGCGGCGGTCGGGCGCACCCGCCGCGGCGAGGTCGGCCAGGCCGGCGCTGAGCTTGGTCGCCGGGGCCACGGCGTCGAGGCCGGCCAACGCCTCGGCCAACGTGGCGGCCGAGTGCGTGTCGTGGCCCGGGGCCGGCTGGCCCAGCCGCATGCCCGCGGCGGGGCCGGCGATCCCGGCTGTCAACACGGCCACGGCCACGGCCGCGGCCATCGCGGTTCGCTTCAGCAAAGCAGCACCTCCCCGTGCTTCACGCCCACGCGTGATGTGGTGGTTTCGGTCCCGTCCAGCGGCGGTCCTTCGGGTCGTCGTCGACGCGACAGGCGGCGTCGAGATCGTCGGCGGCGCGACGGCCAGGCGGCCCCGGCACGTCGTCGTGCGACGGCTATGTTGCCGCCGTCCGGCGATTTAGGCAAGGCGGCCCGCCGTCGACCCGGCGATCGAGGACGCGGGCACCGTTCGCACTTAACGACGGCGGACGGCAGAGCGTGACCCGGCGGCGACCGCGCGGGTTTTCGTCAACGCGACCGGCTGGTGTTAGACTTCCGCCATGCTCCGCGAAACCGTGGCCGACCTGTTCGCCGCCGCCGTGCGGTCCGCGCAGGCCGCCGGCGACCTGCCCGCCTTCGATCCGCCTGCCGTCGAGGTCCAGCGCCCGCGCTCGGCCGAGCACGGCGACTTCGCCACCAACGTGGCGATGCAGCTCGCCCGGCCGGCGCGCCTGGCGCCGCTGCGGATCGCCGAGGCGGTCGCACGCCACGTCGCGGCGGCGGACTTCGTCGGGGCCGTCACGGTCGCGCCGCCCGGGTTCATCAACCTGACGCTGGCCGACGCCTGGCTGGCCGGCCAGGTCGATGCCGTTCGTGCCGCCGGCGCGGGGTTTGCCGACGTCGACCTCGGCGGCGGGCGCTCGCTGCAGGTCGAGTTCGTCAGCGCCAACCCCACCGGCCCGCTGCACGTCGGCGGGGCCCGCAACGCCGCCATCGGCGACACGCTGGCGCGCGTGCTCGAGGCCTGCGGCTGGCGCGTCCAGCGCGAGTACTACCTCAACGACGCCGGCTCGCAGATGGCCAAGTTCGGCGCCAGCGTCTACGCGCGCTACTGCCAGGCGCTGGGGCGCGACGTGCCGCTGCCCGAGGACGGTTACCCGGGGGCGTACATCGCCGACTACGCGGCGCGCATCCACACGGCCGCGGGGGACCGGTTCCTCGACGTCGAGCCCGACGTGGCCGCCCGCGAGCTGGGACGCCAGGCGGTGGCGGCCGTCGTCGACGACCTCGAGGCCGTGCTCGGCCGGATCCGGTGCCGGTTCGACACGTGGTTCTCGGAGCAGAGCCTGTACGACAGCGGCGCGTTCGAGCGTGTGATGCGTGACCTGCGGGCGCAAGGCGTGACCTTCGAACGCGACGGCGCCGAGTGGCTGGCCACCAGCCGCTTCGGCGGCGACCGCGACGAGGTGCTCGTGCGCTCCAGCGGCCAGCCGGGCTACTACGCCTCGGACGTGGCCTACCACCACGACAAGTTCGTCGTGCGCGGCTTCGACCGCGTGGTCGACGTCTGGGCGGTGGACCACCAGAACCAGGCCCGCCGCATGCCGTTCCTCATGCGGGCGCTCGGGCTGGACCCCGAGCGGCTCTCGATCGTGCTGTACGACCTCGTCAAGGTCGTCGAGGGCGGCGCGGAGGTCAAGATGTCGAAGCGGCGCGGCACGTTCATCGCGCTCGAGGACGTGCTCGAGGCGATCGACGCCGACGCGGTGCGCTTCATGATGCTGACGCGGTCCAACGAGCAGGTCATCGAGCTCGACCTCGACCTGGCGCGGCAGCAGTCCAACGACAACCCGGTCTACTACGTGCAGTATGGCCACGCCCGCATCTGCTCGATCCTGCGGGTGGCCGCCGAGCGCGGGCTGGGCGACTTCGACGGCGGCGACGTGGCCCGCCTGCGGCACCCGGCCGAGCTGGCCCTCGTCCGCCAGATGCTCCGGCTGTCGGACGTCCTCGAGAAGGTGGCCGCCGACCTCGCCCCCCACCACCTGCCGCACTACGCCCAGGAGCTGGCGCGGGCGTTCCACCTGTTCTACCACGACTGCCAGGTGGTCGACCCGGCCGAGCCCGACCTGAGCCGCGCCCGGCTCAAGCTCGTCGACGCCGCGCGCATCGCCCTGGCACGCGTCCTCGACCTGATGGGGATGCACGCCCCCGAGCAGATGTAGGGGCGCGCGGCGATGCGGACCCTGCTCGTCATGCGCCACGCCAAGTCCGACCAGCACGTGGCCGGGGTGGCCGACCACGACCGGCCGCTGAACGCGCGCGGCCTGGCGACGGCGCCGCGCATGGGAGCCTGGATGGCGGAGCACGGCCTGACGCCCGACGTCATCCTGAGCTCCACGGCCGCCCGCGCGCGCCACACGGCGGAGCGCGTCGCCGCGGCCTGTGGGTTCGCGGGCGACGTGGTCGCCGAGCGCGGGCTGTACGACACCTCGCCCGACGCCTACCTCGAAACCGTGCGGCGGCTCGCCGGCGATGCCGGCACCGTGCTGCTCGTCGGGCACAACCCGACGGTCGAGGCCCTGGTGGAACGCCTGACGGGGAGCGCCGTGGCCATGCCGACTGCGGCCCTTGCCCAGGTGGACCTCGACCTCGGCGCTTGGGCCGACCTGCGCCCGTCGTCGCGCGGCCGGCTGGCCGGCCCGTGGCGGCCGCGCGACCTGTTCGCCGCCGGGCCCGCATGACACGGGCCGCGCCGCGCCCGCCGCGCCCGCGGCGGCCGGGCGACCGCGGCGGCGAGGGGCGCCATCCCGCGGTGGCGCTGCGCAAGGACCTAGCCCGGTCGATCCGCGCCGGCCATCCGTGGATCTTCGCCCACGCCCTCGCCGTCCCCGATGGCCTGCGCACGGGCCGCGTCGTCGACGTGGTCGACCGCCGCGACCGCTTCGTCGCGCGCGGCCTCTACGACGCCGAGTCGCCCATCGGCGTCCGGGTCTGGACGCTCGACGCGCACGAGCCGGTCGACGCCGCGACGATCGCGGGCCGCGTGGCCGCGGCCGCGGCGATGCGTCGCGCCGTCGTCGACGCGGCGGTCACCGACGCCTACCGCATGGTGCACGGTGAGGGCGACCGGCTGCCCGGGCTCGTGTGCGACCGCTACGCCGACACGGCGGTGCTGCAGCTCGACAGCGGCGCGCTCGAGCCGTGGCTCGGCGCGGTGGTCGAGGCGGTGCGCGCGGCCGACGACGGCGTGCGCCGGGTGGTGCTGCGGCGACCGAAGCGGCGCGGGCGACGCGGGGCCGCCGCCGGCGACGGCGCGGGAGCCCCCGACGGCGCATGGGAAGGCGGCGACGGTGCGCGCACCGACGACGCGGACCGGCGGCACGCCGGCGTCGATGCCGGCGGCGGCCCCGCGGGCGGCATCGACGTGCTCCACGGCCCGGCCCTGGACGGTCCGATCGCGATCCGTGAGCACGGGCTGGCGTTCGAGGTCGACGTGGTGCGCGGCCACAAGACGGGCTTTTACCTCGACCAGCGCGAGAACCGCCGGCGCGTGCGCGACCTGGCGGCCGGCCGGCGCGTGCTCAACGTGTTCGCGTACACCGGCGGCTTCTCGGTGGCGGCGGCGGCAGGCGGTGCGCGCGCCGTCACCACCGTCGACATCGCGGCCCCGGTGCTCGACGCCGCACGGCGCAACTTCGCGCTCAACGGGCTGGATCCGGACGCGCCCCACCATCGCTGGCACACCGGCGACGCGTTCGCCTTTCTGGCGGACTGCCGCGACCGCTACGACCTGGTGGTGGTCGACCCGCCCAGCATGGCCCCGTCGCGCGCGTCGCTGGACCGCGCGCTCGCCGCCTATCGCCAGCTCAACACCCTGGCGCTGGCGTGCGCCGCGCCCGGCGCGCTCGTGCTGACGTGCAGCTGCTCGAGCCACGTCACGGCCGAGCACCTGCGCGACGGCGTGGCGGACGCGGCGGCGGCGGCCAGGCGCAACGTGCGGATCCTCGAGCGGCGCGGCGCGGGACCCGACCACCCCCTTCAGCCCGGGTTCCCCGAAGGCGATTACCTCCAGGCGCTCCTGCTTTATGTCGAATAGCGCGCATCGTGCGCGCGCGGGGCGCCCGGCGTCCGGGCAGCCGCCCTCCGCCGGCCCCGCTTGGCCGGCCCCGGCCGGCAGACTAGAATTGGCGGCGCGCCGACCCCCGTCGGCACCACGACCGTCACTGAAAGGACCGCGCATGTCGCCAGAGATCACGACGCCGCAGGCCATCGTGCCCATGGTCATCGAGACCACGGGGCGGGGCGAACGGGCCTACGACATCTTCAGCCTATTGCTCAAGGAACGCATCATCTTCCTCGGCACGCCGATCGACGACCAGGTGGCCAACCTGATCGTGGCCCAGATGCTGTTCCTCGACCGCGAGGACCCCGGGAAGGACATCTCGCTGTACATCAACTCGCCGGGCGGCATCGTCTACGCCGGCCTGGCGATCTACGACACCATGCAGCTCGTGCGCGCCGACGTCCGCACCATCGCCGTCGGCTCGACGGCGTCGATGGCCACGGTGCTCCTGGCCGCGGGCGCCAAGGGCAAGCGGACCGCCCTGCCGAACGCGACGGTGCACATGCACCCGGCCGGCGGCGGCAGCCGCGGCTACGCCCAGGACGTCGAGATCCAGGCCCGCGAGCTCTTGCGCCTGCACAAGAAGATCCACCACATCCTGGCCCACCACACCGGTCAGACGGTCGAGCGCGTGGCCGAGGACTTCGAGCGCGACTACTACATGACCGCGCTCGAGGCCAAGGCGTACGGCCTGGTCGACGAGGTGTTGCCCGGCCCGGCGGACCTGCCGACCGGCCCGACCGGCAAGGAGATCGACCTCTCGATCAGCCGCAACGGCGGCTGATCCGCGCCGATCGCCGCGGCGGCGGGGGCCGTGAGGGATCCCGCCGCCGCGGCGAGGCCGTCGATCCGGCGGCCGCCGCCGGCGTGGCGCGCGCCGCGCGGGCGGCCGCGCCTCAGCCGACCGTCTCCACCCCGCCGCCGGGCACGTAGCGCACGATCTGCCCGCTCCGCTTGTCGTAGACGTAGACCCGCAGCACCCCGCCGGACAGCGACTCCGCCCGCTGGGCGACCCACCGGTCGCCGTGGCCCCATTCGTCCGACGTCGGCACCAGCCCGGCCGACAGGATCGCCCGCTGCAGCGCCGCCGCGGGGTTGAGGTGGATGACCTGCTTGGCCGCCGCCTCCTGCCAGAGCTTCGCCTCGTCCGGCCGCGCCGGCTCGGGCGGCTGGTCGCGCAGCGTGGCCGCGATCGCCTGCCACCGGCCCGGGCAGGCCGTGCCGTGCCCCGCCAGCGCCAGCGCGCCGTGCCCGTCGATGCGCGGCTTGCGCCCCAGCACCGCGTCGAGCGCCGCGACGACCACCCGCGCCGCCGCCACGTCGTCGGCGGCCGGCTGCGCCTGGGTGTAGTCCCCCGTCACGCTGATCCCGATCAGCTCGTGGTTGCGCCCGAACACGTGCGCGCGCGCCGTGTCGACGGCGCCGGCGTAGTAGACATGGCCCTGCCGGACGACGAGGTGGTACCCGATGCCCGCCCAGCCGTTCGTGTCGACGTGGTACCGCGCGATCGCCTCGACCGCCTGGTCGCGCGCGCCGGCCGTGTGGTGCACGGCGTAGGCCGCGACCTTGGTGAGGTCCAGCGCCCCGAAGCGCGCCGTCGCATGCCGCGGCAGCGTCGCCCGCACGTCGTGGAAGCGGTCGCCGAGACGCTCGGCCAGGAGCTGCGCCAGGCGCTCGGCCGCCGTCGGCGGCGGGGGCGGCGGGGGCGTGGTCCCGGCGTGGTGCCCTTCCGGCAACGGCGCCTCGGCCGCGATGATCCGGTTCACCATCGCCGGGTCGGCGGCGAGGTCGAAGCTCGCCCAGCCCGTGGCGGTGCCCTCCCACCCGAAGTCGACCACGCCCTTCACGTAGCGGTCGTGCGACACCTGCCACATGTACCACCGGCGCTGCTCGGCGTAGTCGCCGACGGCGGGCATCCGCGCCCACTCGGTGCCGGCGAAGTCCTTGTAGCCCGCCCCTTGCCCGCCCGGCCGGGGCGAGGTGTTGTCGACGCCGCCCTCGGTGATGAACAGCGGCAGGTCGGTGATGCCCCACGTCTTGAAGAGGTCGTACACCATGCGGTAGCGCAGCGTGAGGTAGCCGCGGAGCTTCGGGTCGCGGTACTGCGCGGGGTCGGTCGAGGCGCCGACGAACCGGTTCTGCTGGCCGTTCCACTGGTTCAGGCCGTCGGCCGTCAGCGTCATGTACTGCATGTAGGGCCCGGCGTACTCGTGCAGCGCGAGCGCGTGCCCGCCCCGCGCCGCGTGCTCGATGGCCGGTCGAAAGAGCCGCCACGTGCGCCCGTTGTCGGTGATCTCGGGCGTGCCGGTGGCGAAGCAGCCGATCGCGGCCTTCTTGCCGATCTGCTCGAGCGCCCGCATGCGCTCGATCTCGTACTCGGCGTAGCGCTCGATCTCGCCGGGGATGTGGAAGGCCTCGTTGAAGCCCTCCCAGTAGTCGACGTGCGGGTGCCGCCGTGCGCTGTCGAGCACGCGGTTCAGGAAGCGCTGCGCGTCGCTCCCGCCGAGCCGCTGCCGCTCCTCGTGCAGCCGGCCGATGATGGTCACCCCGAGCCCCTTCAGCGCCGCCAGGAGGTCGTCGTGGTAGACCAGCGTCTTGAAGGTCTTGGCCCCGCTGCGGCGGTAGTAGTCCAGGATCTTGGCGTGGTCGCGGGTGTCGTTGGCATGCAGGCCGGTACGCACGATGCAAACCTCCAGGGTCGGGGGGGATGGGCCGGTGACCACGGCGCAGGCGAGCGCCCGGCGGCGCACCGGGTCGAGCGTCTAGACGAACGGCGGGATTCGAACGATGCGGGGCGCGCCCGCGCCGGACCGGACCGGGCGCGCCGCCGACATCCCCGCGCGCGCGGCAAGGCGCGCTGATGCTACCGCCGGTCGCCGGCGGAGGCAAGCACGGGCCGCGGCCCAGGCACCTGCACCAGCCGCGCCTCCTCGAGGATCCAGCCGCTCAGCATCCCGCCGTACACGCAGCCCGAGTCCAACCCGATCAGCCAGGGCGTGCCGTCCGCGCGCCGCTTGACCACCAGGCCGCCCGGTGCGTCGTGACCGAAGACGATCGGCCGATCCGGGAGCGGGGCCACATGGTCGTGCCAGCGCGGCCCGACGATCCCATCCGTCGGCGGCCATGTCCGGATATGGATCAGCTCGTCCTCGGTGGTGCCGGCAAGGCCGAGCACGGGGTGGATGCCGGCGTGCACGAGCAGGAATCGCGGATCGTCGATGACGTACGGTCGGGCGCGCAGCCACGGCACCAGCGTCGCGGCGAACGGCACCACGCGCGCGACATCGTCGAGCTTCTCCGGCCGCGCCGCCGCCGGCGGTTCGCCGGCCTCGAGGCGCTCGAGCTGCCGGAGCAGGTACCGGTCGTGGTTGCCCATGACCATCTCCGCGCCCGTCGCGCGCACGGCGTCCCAGACGCCGGCGGGATCCGGCCCGCGCGTCAGGATGTCGCCGGTCAGCAGCAGGCGATCACGGCCGCGGCGGAAGCCCAGCGCCTCGAGCAGCGCGCGGAACGACTCGGCGCAGCCGTGGATGTCGCCGACGAAGAGGGTCGCCATGCGGCCCCAAGCCTACCTCCTCAACCACGCGGGGACAAGCCGCTGGGCGTACGCGTACGGCAGGAAGAGCCGCCACGGCCGGGCCGAGGGCCCGCCGGGCCGTACGGCGAGGCCGTCGGCATGCGCCGCGATCACCGCCGCCGCCGGATCGGCGGCGACGACGCGGGCGATCTCGACCGCGCCCGACGGGTCGCCCGCCAGGCGCCTGAACGCCATCGTGAGGACCTCGGCGTCGGGGGCGAGCGGCGCGCCCGGGCGGCGGACGCTGGCGACGAAGCGGACCTCGTGGCGCAGGCGGTCCACCCCGTTCATCGCCGAGAGCACCGCGTCCGGCCAGCCCGCGCCCGGCACCGCCTGGATGCCGGGCTCGTTGGCCAGCCCGTCGAGCGGCTGCAGGCGCGCGGGATCGTAGCGCAGCGTCACGTCGATGCCGTACACGTCCGCCACGCCGTCGAGGCGCACGGCGACGGTCACGGTGTCGTCGTCCTCGGCCTCGACCGCCCCGCCGGCCGCGGCATCGCCGCCCCGCACCGGCGCTGCGCGGGCGGGCAGGCCCGCACGCGCGGCGCCGGATCGGCGTGCGGCGGGATCGACCGCGGCGGCGCCGGCACCGGACGCGCCCCACGCCACCGGGCCCGCCCGATCGTAGTTGGCGCCGATCATGGCGAGGTCGAACAGGTTGACGCTGCCGTCGCGGTTGCAGTCGGCGCGGGGATCGGCCGGCGGATACGCCAGGTAGTTCGCGCCCATCCGGACGAGGTCGAACAGGTTGACGTGGTCGTCGCCGACGACGTCGCCGCCGCGCAGGGCCACGAAGCCGAGCGCCGTCGTCCGCCCCGTGGCGACGTCGACGTCCTCGGCGCGCGCCGGGAGGTAGCACGCCGTGCGCGCTTCGACGACGTGCTCGCCCTCGCGCACACCGCAGAGCCGGAAGCCGCCGTCGGCGCCGCTCAACCCGGCGGGGACGCCGTCGAGGAAGATCGGGACGCCGCCGTGGGCCGAGCGTCCCTGGAGGTAGACCTGCCCCGACACGCAGCCGTCGGGCAACACCGGCGGCAGCCCGGTGTGGCAGGCGGACGTCGGCGTCGACCAGGCCGAGTTCTGCGACGTGACGGTGTGGCGCGCCTCGACGCGGAAGCGGTAGTCGGAGTCGGGCGCCAGGTCGACCGGGATGTCGTAGACGTACACCGTGCCGGTGGTGACCATCGAGCTGCTGGCCACCATGGTCAGCGGGGCGAAGCCCGCGTTGTTGACGTCGACCTCGATCAGGAAGTCGGTCTCGAAGGTCGAGTTGTCGGTCCACGTGAGCCGGATGCGCAGGATGTCGGTGAGCTGGCACTGCACGTTGATCGGCGCGGTGTTGGGCGTGTCGGTCGGGTTGGTCTGCGGCGAGATCGGGGTCGGCGTCAGCGAAGCGGTCGGGGTCTGCGAGGCGGTCGCCGTCGCCGACGGCGTGTGCGTGGCCGTCGGCGTCGCGCTGCCGGTCGCGGTCGACGAAGCGGTCGGGGTCTGCGAGGCCGTCGCGGTCGGCGACGGCGTCGCGGACGCCGATGCCGTGTGGGTCGGGGTCGCGCTGTTCGTCGCCGTCGACGAGGCGGTCGACGAGGCGGTCGCCGTCTGCGAGGCCGTCGCGGTCGCGGTGGGCGTGGCGGTGCTCGACGCCGTCGCGGTGGCCGTGGCGGAGCCGGTGGCGGTGGCCGTCGCCGAGCCTGTCGCCGTCGCCGAGCCCGTCGCCGTCGCGGTGGGCGTCGCCGTCGGCGATCCGGTGGGCGTCGCGGTGGCGGTGGCCGACGCCGTCGCCGTCCGGCTGGCCGTGGCCGACGCCGTCGCGGTCGAGGTTGCCGTGGCGGTCGACGTCGCCGTGCTCGAGGCGGTCGCGGTCGGGGTTCGCGTCGGCGTGCCCGACGCCGTGGCGGTGCTGGTGGCCGTCGGCGTCAGCGATGCGGTCGGCGTGCGCGACGCGGTCGGCGTGGGCGACGGCGTCGGCGTCGGCGTGAACGGCACCTCGACGTCGATGGTCCGCCGGTTGATGAACGGGCTGTTGGGGTCGGTGGGGTCGTAGAACAGCTTGACGCGCACGGGATCCGGTCCGATCCGGGCGTCGTAGTACGGGACGCCGCCGTTGGGGCGATTGGACGGCGGGATGATGTTGAACGGCGGGACCCACCCGTTGCCGATGGCGGCGAGCTGATCGTGCGTGAGCCCGACGTTGCCGTCGGGGAACGGCCCCGGGCGCGCCAGCGTGCAGCCGTAGAACGCGAGCCGGCTGACGGGCGACGTCCAGTTGAGGGTGAGGAGGTACTGCTGGCCCACCGGCACCTCGAGCTCGGTGAACTGGTACGGCGTCACCCGGAGCTGGTCGGTCTCCCAGCGCAGGCCGTTCCCGCCTTCGCCGGCGTCGCTCCAGATCTCGCGCAGCTCGGTGCCGAACCGCCGCTCGATCGTCTCGGCCGTGATGGTCTGGACCAACGGCCCGGCCGGCCGCAGCGTGCCCACGCAGCTGTCGAGCCCCGGCCGCGCCGCGAACTCGGACGGCGCGATCCGCTCGACGTCGACGGCGATCGTGTGGTCGACGTTGAACGGCGGCAGCACCGGCATCTGCGGCGGCAGCCCGTCGAGGAAGTACCCTTGCTGGAACAGGGTGTCCTGGCTGTTGAAGAAGTTGCCCTTCGGCGTCGGCGACCGGAGGGTGATGAACTGGAAGCGGGCGGCGCCCTGCGCGTCGCGCGGCGTCATCACGGCCACGACGTTGTACTCGTGGCCGTCGACGTAGAAGCGCTTGAGGTACCACGGGTCGCCGGCCACGAGGTCGTGGCCGCCGTTGCCGTCGTCGATGGCCGAGTGCGACGCCCCAAGGGCGCGGCCCAGCGTGATCGTCACCCGATCCTGGTCGGTCGCCACGTCCTGGACGAACACGAACCACGCGCCGTCGACGCCGGGGTTGGTCTCGGTCGGGTTGACGATCGTGATGCGATCCTGGAACCGGTCGACGATGGCCGCGTCGCCGATGTCGAGGCTGCGCACGCCGCCGACGGCCTCGGGGCGCGCGCTGAAGCCGTTGCCGCCGGTGAACCAGATCCGGAACTGCGCGCGCGCGCCGCGCGTGACGTTCTCCAGGACCACGGCGTGGTCGAGCAGCATGGCCGTGGCGCCTTCCGGCGTGGCCTGGTCGAGGTCGAGCGTGATGCTCTCGGCGGCGAACACCACCATCTCATCGCCGCTCAACGGCGTGCCGTCGGCGTCGAGCCCGTCGACCACGCCGTCGCCGTCGAAGTCCAGGGTGGGGCCGGGCACCGCCGGCGGGGGCGGACCGGGGGGGACCGGGCGGTTGCTCTGCCACTCGGCGTCGAGGTACGCGCGCAGGGTGGCCTCGTCGTGGACGGTCACCGCGTTCGGGAAGCCGTCGAAGTCGGCGTCGAACGTCGTCAAGCCGTGGCCGAACGCCCCGCCGGCGGGCAACGTGCCGCCGACGAGCGGCGCGGGCAGGTCGGCGGCGGTCGCACCCACCGGGAAGGCGAACCGGCTCGCGCCCGGCGCTCCCGAGGCCGGCTGGTCGTTGGTGTCGACGAAGAGGAAGCTGTACTCCTGCATCACGGCCGGGAACCGGAGGTCGCGCGCGCAGGCGTCGCGGAAGCGCACCTTGGTCGCGTACTCGGGCTCGTACCACGTGCGGTGGTAGACCTTCTCGCGGGCGTTCTGCCCGTCGATCGCGAGCTGGGCATACAGGCGGCGCAGCGGCTCGCCGTGGTTGCGGAACTCGTCCATGTAGGCCGGGTTGAAGGTCAGGCTGTCGCCGCGGGGCGCGTGCGGGTGC
>WBZR01000959.1_pt1 | contig 40430 bp, 57 predicted proteins | sample 5204231 | NCBI WGS metagenome assembly WBZR01 (sample SAMN12412403, study PRJNA552823) | activated sludge metagenome | isolation source: activated sludge from anammox sidestream of wastewater treatment plant... | place: USA: Virginia | collected 2017-08 | reverse complement strand
ATCCTTCCCACCCCGCCGCAGTGAGCGCCAGAAATAGCCCGCTGCGTTTCAAGGCCTCGATCCGTGAGCGTTCGTCTGATAATACCCAGCGCGGAGGGTACGGACCACCGGCAGTCCGTACCGCTCCCATGCGCACCAGTTCGGCGGTGAGCGCCTTGACCCACTCGCGGTACTGATCGCGCTCGCTGTACCCGGCAAAGCTGCTCTGGCCGGGTAACGTCCCGTCATCCGCCTTTTCATATTCGCGCCACCAGTCCAGCGCAAACCACACCGGCACCGCCAGCCCGTCCAGTTTCCAGACCACCTGCGCCCCGGTGTGAATTTCAATCGCGGGGGTAAGCGCCATTTCCCTCGCCACTTCGACCTGGTCTGGGTTGAGCCGGGCGATCGCCTCGACCGTGCGCCGCTTTGCTTCTTCGTGTTCTATCTCCAGCTTGAGCGCCAGCGTGCGCGGCCCCAATGCCTGGGCTTCGCCGCTTTGCCGCTTCGTCTCTGACTGCATCCGGCGCATCCAGTTCCACCACATCGGGATCACAAACATCACCGACAGCAGGCCGCACCCCACGAGGACAAAGACCCGTAGCAGCGTGTTGCTGCCCTGTGCGATCTCGTATATCGCCCAGACCAGCCCGCCAACAATAAGCACAGTTTGCGTATATGCGCCGATTGCGCCGGATACGGTCTCTAGGTGGTAGGTGCGCCCGTCTTGTTTCACTCTAGCCTGCCTGCGGATAGGTCTTTTGCAGCGTTTTCGCGGCATCCCTCGGTGGGGGAGGGGGGTTCCAGAACTGTCCCGGCATTGCAGGTGCATATCCCATTGGCTGACATCTGTTCGCCAGGACAGTTAGCCGATAATAGTTCTTGCGTTCACAAGAGCGCGAGCAGAACTTTGCCCGTCCTCTGGGCAGCGGCTCGCCACAGAAGGCGCAGAACTTTGGCAGGCGGTCTTTGCACGCGTGCCAGTAATCGCGCTGGTACTGGCGAATGCAGTTCTTACACCAGCGTTGCCGCCCGGCCTTCGTTGCCGGGTAGAACTCACTGAGCGGCTTGGTCTCGCCACACCTGGAGCATCTACGTTGGTCGTCAGTCATTTTTGCTCCTCTACTTTCCACACGCCAAAGTATGTGTACTTATCACGGTAATAACCGATCTTTCTCGTCTCCCACTCATGCCAGGGATTGACCCAGGCGAATTCCTCTGCGTTCCAGCCCGTGTCTACTGACCCTTCCGCCCATGCGCACTCCGTTGGGGTCTCAATCAAAACCGCATCAGGCATCCCAAACTCTTCGAGCAAATGTGCATACTCATAGCCAAAGTAATCACTAAAATCAGTTTTCGTGGTCATTTTTGCTCCTGCCTTCTCGTCAACGCCAGCAGCGCGTTATATGCGCGGGTCAGGCTGGCTCCGAAGATGCGGTAGTAGTGGCGAACAATTGTGTTCTTCCGAGTATCCCGGCCAACTGCGGCGTAGTGTATGAGCTCACCACCGCGCCGGTATCCGCCAATGTCAATACGATAGATTTTGCTTCGCTTCGCCATTACGCCTCCTCTGTTTTCATTCTTCGCGAATTGTACTTTTCGCTCGAAAAGTATCATTCGCCATCGCCTCATATCGGCAACCGCATTTGTAGTTGCGCCTGGGCGATCCTATCCCGCGCGAGGTCGAAGTAACCCTGATCTAGTTCGATACCGATGAATTTGCGCCCTGTCTGCATACAGGCGATACCGGTCGAGCCTGCGCCCATGAAGGGGTCGAGTACGGTTTCGCCTGGGCGGGTACCGCGTTCTATGATCCATTTCATCAGCTCGACGGGCTTCGGGCACGGGTGATCCAGCTTATCGGACGGTTTGCCGAACATATAGGTATCGGGGCGTCTACCTTTGCCGTCCTGTAGGAAGGGGTCTTTGCCATAGGCCAAGATCGGTTGCCAACAGCAGAAGCCCCACTTTCCGCTTCCTGCGCCGGCGGCGGTCGTCCAGGATAAAATCCAGTCCACCTGTGGATAAAGCTGGATATTGGGGACGCCACAGGTGATGAGCGCGCGGTCGGCGATGCGCAGGACGTGGGGCATAAAGGCGTTGACCAGTTGGGTAAGGTTATCGCGGGTATCTGAGTACGAGCTATACTTCGTGTTGTTGCCGTATGGCGGATCCGTGATGACTGCCTGGACGGATCCGCCCTGCATGGCAGGCATGATTTCCAGGCAATCGCCCAGGTAAAGCGTCACGTCGCCGTTCTGCCAGACTTCGGTCATAACCGCCTCCACAGTACATTTAGGGGCTTAGAAAACCGGTTTTCTAGGCGATTCCACAGCTTATAGGTCATTCTATACCTACTCATCCGGAACTTCGAAAAACACGGTCTTGCCGCGCTTATCCGCCACGATCCACATGACGCGCGGCGTGAACCCGTAGCGGGCGCGGTACAGGTCGAGCGCCTCGGCAATGTCGCAGCCAGGATAACCGCGTAATCTTTCGGGTTCGGGTAAGTGATCCACGCTGTTTACGATATGCGTTTCAAGTTGCATGTCATGCCTCCGGCTGATAGTCTCCAAACAGCGGGAACGTGCGCTGCTTGACCAGGTGCAAATAGCGCGCCGGGTCTTCCAATTCACGTCCCTTTGCAAATACCAGCGTGCGCATGTTGGCTTGATCCGCTGGGCTGATAAACGAGTCCATTGTCGAGATGGACGTAAACGGCTGCAAGAAGGCGATCAGATCCGCGTCGTAGCTCACCTGCCCGCTGCCACTTAGGTGCGACATGTCCGGCGTGGTTGTCTCAAGTCCCGCCTTATTCATGCTATGGACGGTCAACCCGGCCAGGTCGAGGTTGCGGCATATCAGCTTGATCGCCCGGCTTATCATCTCGGTGCGTTCATGGCGTGCCAGCCCTGCGCCGTCCGAGATGAGAAGCATATAATCCAACACGAACCAACCGATGCCCGCCTGGGCTTTGAGCCGCGCCATATCCGCTTGCAATGCGGATGATGTCCAGTTCGACGCGTCCGACATGTAGACGGGCAGCCCGGCCAGGGCGTCAATGGCTTTGACGATGTTATCCCAATCGCCGCCTTCGAGTTTACCTCGCTTCATGCTCGATACCATCACGCCCGATGCCGCGCTGGTGATGCGCCGCGCCACGGCCACACCGCTCATTTCAATCGAGTAAATCACGCCGGGCGCATGGGTAGCCATCTGCCCCGCCATTTGCATCGCCAGCATCGACTTACCCATACCAGGCGGGCCGGATAGGATAAACGATTCGCCGGACTGGAGCCCGCCGGTCACCCGGTCAAAGCGGGCAAAGCCAGTCTGTACCCCCCACACGTCATCCGGGTTCTTGGCCCGTTTCTCGATCTCGTCATATAGCTCACTCAGCCAGCGCGACCAATGCTCTGCGCCGTGTTCGACATGCGCCAGGTTGCTCATGCGCTCGATGTAGTTTGTCGTGGCCGGTTCCTCGCCCCGGTTGTAGGCTGCTTTGGCGATGTCGCTTGCCAGTTGCACTAACGCCCGCCGCCGCCCCAGGTCTTTTACAATCTTTGCGGCTTCTTCTGCCTCGTGTCCCCAGGTGAAGCTGTTGACCAGCCGAGCCAGTTCAGCCGGCCCGCCGTACTCGGTCAACTTGCCCAGGGTCGTCAGCCGCTCGGTGATCGTGACCACGTTGGGCGTTCTGCCGGCCCGCGCAATCGAGCCAACGATCTCCCACAACGCCCGGTGTTTGTGGCTGTGGAAGTCTCCCGCATCGACGCCCAATTCCAACGCCCGCTCTGGCATACTGATCGCATATCCGACCAGCTTATCCTCTGCGTCTTGATTGACTAGGCTATCTTGGATCATGCCTCTGTGTATCCTTTCAGCTTTAGTTTTGCGCCGCCGCCATTTGTCCCCAGCGGTTCCGGTATCTCATCAGCCAACGCCCAATCCAGCCAACCCGGATTGAGCTTGCTGTAATGACGCCCATCCGCCCGCCGTCGTTTGCCCCACTCTGCAAACGCAGCCCTGGCGCGACGTTTTCCTTCTTCAATTCCGTGTTTTGCAATGATCGCGTTTATCTTTTCTACAACCGCATCACGCGGTATATCTCTCGAAGAAGGTATGGTCATATTCCCCGTAATCTCTGCTATAAAGGATAACGCGTCTGTCTCGTCATTTGGGTAAGGAGTAGCAGTAGAAGGAGTTTTTGGGTAGAGTATTGATAGGCTATCCGCCTCTGCTTCTACTGATGCTTCTTTGTCGATTAATTGATGGTTAACTGATGGTTCATTGATGGTTCTGGGTGACATGGGTGTCACTACCCCAGTGACATGGGTGTCACTAGGGGGTGACATGGGTGTCACTACCCCAGTGACATGGGTGTCACTAGGGGGTGACATGGGTGTCACTACCCCAGTGACATGGGTGTCACTAGGGGGTGACAGTTTTGCGATATTCAATTGGTATAAACTGCTGCTTTGATAGATGCCCTTTTCTCCTTCGATCATTCTCTTATGCCTGCTCAAGTATCCATCGGTCTCAAGCTCTCCGATAATACGGATGATGTGTCTGCGCGAAACACAAACCTTGTTAGCGATAGTCTGGAGTGACGGCCAGCAACACCCATCGTCGTTGGCGTTATCGGCGAGGGCCAGCAACGTCATCTTTTTGGTGGTTGCCATTTCGAGCCTCCAAACCAGCGTCATGATTTTTACGCTCATGCCCTATAACTCCCTAAATAGCAAGCGGCTGGCCTCCAAGATGGACGCTCTTGCTAAGGGAGCGTTTGGAAAGCCAGCCGCTTGCCGTCCATCACACTCCCTTAGCGTCTTTATTCTACCACATTATTTCACGCGGTACCACTTCTCATACCCGCAATGCTGACAGATATAAATTTCATCCAGCCCGTCGGTCTCGATCTTGTGCGGCTTGTGCATCCCGCACATTTCGCAGTAGTGCAAACGGAAATCGACCGGCTTCTGGGCGTGATACGCCCGTTTCGTCATTTCAAGAAACTGCCTTGTCTCTTTACTCATGATCCACGCTCCTTATCGCATATTCTAGATACCGCAACGCCTCGCCCGTCTCCACCCAGCCAGCCGGAAGTCTCAGCACCCGCCAGCCCATGCAGACGGCCTCGGCGTATTTGCGACAGTCTTCCTCGAACCCCGCGCCCCTGGTGTGGCGCCCGCTGACGTAAATGCCCCCCTCGATCTCAACCGCCAGCATCAAGTCGGGCCAGGCGAAGTCGAACCGCCAGCGTCTTATCGGGTGGAACCGCCATTCCCGTTCGGGTTCGGGCAAACCGGAAACCCGGATTTGCAATGCAAACCGGGCCTCCGGCTCTGATTCACTATTGATCCTGTACTTTGTCCGCTTCTCTGTCATGGCCTTGTCTTTGCTCATCTTCGCGGCTGATGATGCCGGACAAGTCGACGGCCATGTATAAGACAATCGCGCTTGTCATCATCATCAATACCAGGCCTGCGATGCAGATATATTGCAGGTTCACCAGTCCCTGCGCTTCCGTTCTGGCTTTCCGGGCGGGGTGACCTGGGGGCGTTTGAGGTCCGCGTCGGTGACGCCGATCACCTGTTCTGCCAGGCGTTCAGCGTCGCGCTTGGTATCCGCCGTGGCGGTTCCAACGTGAGAACCGCCGGGCTGGTTCGTCAATGGCTTGCGTTTGAATAGCTCCCAGTCAGGCGACATTGTGTCCCCCTTTGAGATAGGTTTCTCGATCGAGCTCGACATCGACCGGTATCCGCCACATGATCCAGGCCATTTCATGAGCCGCTTGCGCGGACGGGGCGGGGAGCGTTGTAAAGGGCATCGCCGCGCGCATGTTGTAGCGCGTGCGGCGGTAGATATTCCAGCTATACAGTACCATCTTCTGCCTCCTCTTCGATAGTAGATAGGGTTTTATCAATCTCCTCGATCATTTTCCGGATCGCTTCTGCATCTGTCTTATACTCATCGCATCCGGTACGGCTTGTATCAAACTCTCCTATGGCGCTAAAGACCACAAAGCGACGGATATAAATATTGTACGACCAGATGTCAGGGGCTGGAACCCGTATCAGCTTCGCCTCGTAGCTCATATTCCCATGTCGAATTCTTTCCTGATAGATCACTTTAGCCTTCATTTTCAACCTCCTCTGCTTCTGCGATCAATGCGTCAAAACAGATCGAAGCGGCGCGGCGGAGATTTGCGTCGTTAGTTTTCTCGATAATCAACGCCAGTTGTTCAACATTCAGGGTTCCCAGTTGCGTCCCCTTTGCTGTCTTCGTATTGCGCGCTTCATTCAAAGTCATGAGCGGGTTCTCGCCGGTAATTTTCACGTCAATCGGAAATTCTTTTTGACCGATGATAAATTCTTCCGGAAATTCTTCCTGCTCATCGTCAAAGCCCAGTTCGTGCATGATCTGGGATTCAGAACGGGGCTGTTCAAAGTCGCCTTCGACGATCCGCTCGAAGTCAGCCGGCTCACTCCCGTTGCTCTCTGCAATGGTGGTGATCTCCGGCGCTACATCATCAGCAAGGGCGTCATCTGCGAATGGCAGGTCGAATCGCTGGCTGGTAACGCTGCTCTCGGCTCGTTTCTTCGCCAGGTCAAGCGGCGTCTGCTTGATGTATGCAAGCTCTCGGTTATATACAACGCCATACCCAGTCCAAACGGGGGCTTTCCCGATGATCTGTTCGATTTTCTCTTCCGAATAACCGGCCTTCGCCAATTGTAGCGTATTCACGATGTACTGGCCGGTCGTGATACTATCACGCAGTTCTGCCCGCATGACAATCGCGATGTCATTCGCCTTTACACCAAGCCCGATGTCCGTTGGTTTTGCCTGACTGTACTGTACGGTATAAGTTGCCTGCTGGTCAATCTTGCGCAATTGCTCCTTTGCCAGCTTGCGTTTACCCTTGATGCCAGGATAGCAGCCAAGCTCCTCGCGGATCATCTCGCCGGTCTTTGCGTCACGCTTCTCGCGCACGAGATAGTATGCCTCGCCATTGTATGGGTCAAGCCCATGCAAACGGCTAAAAGCAACGAGAGCCAGGGCGTTCTCGTGCGTCAGTTTTTCGCCATAAGCGAGCATTGCCTTGATCCGGTTTGCCAGCTTCATATCGCCTTCGGTAATCAAGGCAACCTGTTGCTGTGGGACAATTTGATTACTCATGTTATAATCTCCTCTAGGGTTATTTCGTGCAAGGCGGCGGGTTCTCAAAACGGGAACCCGTCGCCGCTTTTCTGCCGGGCGTACTCGGTGCAAGCCGGGCAAGCCAGGTCACTGTCCGGGCGGCAGGTGCATTCGTCATGCACATACCGGACGTTGCGCAGCAGACCAACGGGGACAGTGATCGCGTTCGTCACCACCGGCCCGCCGTGGCTGTATAACGTCCAGGGCTTGCGTCCATCGTCAACTCGAATGCTGGCAATCTTGCGACCACTGGCCTCCCAGACATCCAGCACTTCGACTGTCTCACTACAATACTCGGCTGTAATCATGTGATCTACTCCTTGTACTTCTCCTCGTCAATCGCGATCCAGGTCAGCGACACGCCGACCAGGATAAGAACGATCAGTATGAATGCGGCCATAGTCATGATTTCACCTCTTGTTTCTGCTGCTCGTACTCAAAGAACACAAGCATTCGCTCAATAAGGTCGATCATCGGAATGTCCATCTTGGCCGCCAGGAGCCGCAGCCGGTAAAGCTGCTCCGGGCGGATATTCAACTTGCGATATTCATTCTCTGGCTTGTCTGTCATAGGTTCTCCTCTCCCGCGTGTGCCATGCGCGGCCCGGTTTATTTTTGTTACACCTATTATACCTATATAGTACAGATATGTCAAGGGGGAATATCACGAATTTTAGGCATTATTTGTGCTATAATCTAATAGACCATGCGACATGGTTATCTCCTCTGTGATCCCGCTGGCCTCCCCCCACGGGTCAGCGGGAGCCGGGGGGCTTGTGCAAAGGAGGCACAATTCAATGACCGCTGACACTTTATCTCTATTGGCTGGCTCTGTTCTTTCCCTTCTCTTTTCTTACGTCCCAAAACTCAATACCTGGTTCGATGGCATTCTGCCCGAATACAAGCGTCTGACGATGGCCGGGCTCACGCTCCTGATCGCGGGCGCGGCTTACGGCCTGGCGTGTGCCGGGCTGGGTGAGCAGTTCGGGATCGCCGTCGTCTGCGACCAGGCCGGAGCTATCGCCCTGATCCGGGCGTGGGTGCTGGCGCTCGTTGCAAACCAGGCGGCATACTCGGTCACGCCCCGCCGCTAATAACCCGTGGAAACAACCGCCCTCGAAATCCTGTCACAAATCCCGCTTGTGGCAGTCATCATCACCGTTGTAGTCATCCTGGCCGCGCTCCAGGAGAAGCGGGAACGCCAGATAAAGGCGGATGCGTTGGAGCGTGAAAAACAGCTCCAGGAATGGATTTCGGTTGAGGAAGGTAAACGCCAGGTCTTCCAGAAAGAACGCGAGGAGGCCTGGCAGAATTTTATCGGCAACATCAATTCGACCATTGCCGATACACAGACCGAAATGCTCCGGCTTTTACAGGAGCATGACCGCTACGTGCGCGGCGTGGTGCGTAACAGGAAGGTAACGCGATGACTCATACCCTGCTCGATGTTTCGCATTGGCAGCCCCCCATCGATTGGGCAAAGGCGCGGCGCGCTGGGGTTGAGGGCGTCTACATCAAGACCAGCCAGGGCGCGGGCTACCGCGATCCGGCGGCGGCGCAGCATTATAGCGGGGCAAAAGCGGCTGGCCTGCTCGTTGGCTTCTACCACTTCTGCACCAACGACAACGGCATCAAGCAATTCGAGAACTTTGCCGGAGCCGCAAACGCCATCGGCAAGACCGAACTCCCGCCCGCTCTGGACGCCGAGGCGTTTACAGAATACCAGGGCGAGATACATAGCTATCGCCTCGTTCCAGGCTATGTGAATGTCAATAATATCTTGAACGCTGGCAAACCCATCCTCAATCTTTCCTACCCATCCCAGGACGTGATCGACGTGATCGGTCTGCGCTTGCTCAAGTATCACCCCGACGTAGCGATCTACACCAATATCGGGTCTGGCAATCGCATCTTCACCAAGCCCATCTTCGGCAAGCGTTACAAGCTCTGGGTGGCGCATTGGGGTGTCTCTAAGCCACTGCTCCCGTATGTTTGGAAAGACCAGCCTTACATGTGCTGGCAAAAGGACGTGTACGACGGCGCTCCTTACGGCGTGACCGGCAAGGTGGATGTAAACGAATGGGGGACGGCGCTCCCCTGGCCGGGCGGAGATGCGCCCCCGCCAGAACCGCCGCCCGCACCGCAGACCCCGGCAACCATCCTGGTAAGGCAAGGCGCAAAGATGCGCGAGTTTAGAGAGGTATTATGAGCATTGATCGCGAGTTTAGCTCTTTCGTGTTCCCCTTTGGCTGGCGTCCGTCCAGCCCGGAGAAGTTGTATCTACACGAGCGACGCTATGCCTGGTCGGTATTCTTCCCGCTCGTCGCGGTTAGTGTTGAGGTCGAGCTCGCCACAGACCCGCGCTTCAAGTCCTGGTATGACCAGGGCAACATGAATGCCTGCGTCGGCGCATCGTGGTCGAGGGCAATGGCCTCCATCAACCAGCCCCAGGTTGGCCCGATGAAGTACAATTGGAAGGAACTCTACTGCAAGGCCTGCGAGATCGACAACGATCCGCAGACAAGCTGCAAGGCGGACGTTGGCACGTTCCTCTGGGCTGGCGGCGATGTGTTGCGCAGGTTTGGCGCATACGTCGACGATGGTTGGAAACAGGATCACGGCATCGAGTCGTACTACTGGGCGCGCTCGTCCGATGATTGCCGCACCGCGCTGTCGCTTGGGCGTCCGCTCGTCTTTGGCTTCCCCTGGCGCGCAGGCTGGATGCCAGATAATCTGGTACAGAAGAACAGCGAGTGGTTTATCCCCGAACGCTCGAAGTGGGGTCGGGCAATCGGCGGTCATGCCATCTGTGCGCTGGCCGCCTCCGATACGCGGGGGGCCGTCGCCGTGTTCAATTCTTGGGGCGAGGCCTATCCGGAGAAGGTCTGGTTTCCCTATGCAGACATCGACTTCCTGCTCACCCAGGGCGGGAGCGAGTGCGCCGTCCCGGTCGATCTACCCTGGCAAAACCCGGAACCGCCCCCCAGCAACAGCGTGGAGTTCGACCAGATCGTGTACAAAGAAGGCGACGCGCTATGGCAAGCCGTCAACGTGACGTTGGCGAGGGTGAAGTGAAAATAACGAGCGCCGTTATTTTTACTTCCGTTCATAGACATGACATCGCATCTCATCGTAGTATCCGACTTGCACATTAACAGCACAGTTGCGCTATGCGCTCCAGGCGTAGAGCTTGACGATGGCGGTACTTACCACCTCAACCGCTCGCAACGCTGGCTGTACGCTTGCTGGCGTGAGTTTTGCGAAGAGGTCGGGAGGCTCCAGGGACGCAAGATCGTCTGCTTCAACGGCGACCTCGGCGAACTGGATACCAAGCGGCGCTCAGTACAACTCATCACAGCCAACAAAGCGACCATCGTCAAGATGGTACAGCGTACCATCGAGCCGCTGGTGGAACTTGCCGACAGCCTGATCGTCGTGCGCGGCACGCCTGCGCACGAGGGCAAGGGGGCGTGGCTGGAAGAACTTATCGCCAACGACTACGACCACACGATCAGACACGATGGGACGGCCTCCTGGTATCACCTGCGCACCGTGATCGACGGCGTGCGCTACGACATCGCTCACCACGCCAGCATGACCGCCAACCCCTGGGGCAGGGGTAATTCGGCCAACAACCTGGCGCACAAGATATGCTTTGCCTACGCCGTACAAATGGGACAACCCGTCCCGCACATTGCACATCGAGCGCACAATCACATCATCGCCGAGAGCAGCGGGTTTCCGTGCCACGTGCAGTACGGGCCGGCCTGGTCGATTGCGACCGAGTACTCCTACCGCGCCGGTTACGAGAACAACCTGTCCGACATCGGCGGTATCATCTGGACACACGACGGCGGGTCTTATGAACGCAAGATTGTGCGCTTCAATCCAACTGCGTCGAGGCGAATATGGAGCATGACGATATAACTGTGGACGAGCTGCTGAAAGACATGCTTGAGAGCTTGGGCGATCAAGAACCGCCGCGCCAGGAAGACGGCTGGTTCACGCTAAAGCAAATGTGCGATGTAGCCGATGGCATGAGTGAGTGGCAATTGCGCCGGGCGTTACAATATGGCGTTGAGAAAGGAACGCACGAGCGCATGGTGTTCGCCAACTCCGTTTATTACAGGAAGGTGAAGGCTGATAACAAGACGTGAGTTCTTGGAGATAATGAGCGTTATGGCTGGCACGATCTACCTGCCGCAGATCGCGGTTCCCGCCCCGCTCTTCCCGGCCCGGCTGGGCGTACAGATCGAGGGCGCGGTCGCGGATCACGCCGACCGGCTCATTCCTGGGCGGTTGTACCAGTGGCCGCTACGGTGGATGGATCACCCCAGCGAACGGCACGACGCCAACGCGACCGCGCTTGCCGGGTATCCGCAGATCATCACGATCAAATGCGTCCCGCCTGCGTACAGATTGTGGCCGGGGTTTGCGGGCAGCCCGCCCGCCCGCCAACACTACCTGACGTACGCTGAGTTTGCCCGGCGGATTGTAGAGCAGTACAAACCGGTCGCAGTTGAGCTATTCAACGAACCGAACGTCTGGGTGAACGAAGCGGCTTACCCCGACTTCTACGGCGCGTGGGTTGGCGAGGGAGAGACGATGTACCAGGGCGGGCGCAGGTACGGCGAGTTCTGCGCGGCGGTTTATCCGACGCTGCAATACAAGACCAAAGTTCTGGCTGGCGCGCTCATGGCGCGGCCTGAGATGGTTGAGTTTCTCCAGGGAGCGATCGACGCGGGGATGATGGCGGATGCGCTCTCGTTTCATTGCTACATTGGGGAGCAGGATGACTTCATCAAGTTCGCCGATTGTGTCTCGGCTCTGAGAAGCCGGACGCGCCTGCCGCTGGTTTGCACTGAGACGGCGGTGGTCGGCGATGGGTCAGCGGCGCACCAGAGCGCAAAGGCGGAGTACGTGCGCTGGCTGAGGGCGAACACGCCCTGGGGCGTCGAGGCGGTTATCTGGTACAGCCTTGACGCGGATTGGCAGTATAGCAACTTAGACGGCGAGGCATGGGAGGTGTGGAGATGGGAATAATCAATCTAAACGGACAAATACAATTCTGGCGCGGGGGCGGTGAGGAATGGGTGGATGTGCCTGTGCCTGATGCCGCGTTCAACTTTGTCCCGTTTACGATCCAACACAAAGTCGGGACGCGCACGTTCCGTCCCAAACCTGGCTGGGACATAAAAAGCCACGTGGACATGACCGGAGGCAACCGCTACGTCAAAAAGGGCGGGGACAACGGCGCGGCGGGAACGTCCTGGGAAACGGCATGGGAAACAATCCGGCATGCGTTGCAGTATGCTCCCGATAAGGGTGTGATCTACGTAGACAGCGGCATCTATGGCTGGGATGACGGAGGCCCGCAAGACTATGCCTGGCCTCGCAACCTATCGCTGATCGGCGTGGGGAATGTCATCATCGACAGCTACAAGACTCCATCCTGGAGCAAGACGGGCGGACAAACCAACGTCTATGAGACCGCATGGGCGTATGGATCGGCGGCGGGCGTGTTGGATTACTCGGTTATCGAAGCGGATGGCTTTCCGCAGGCTTACACCAAACAAACCTCGGTTGGCGATGTGGACTCGAACGAAGGCTCGTGGTATTGGGCGAGCAACGTGTTGTACGTCCACGCAGTTGGGCATGGGTCGCCGTCCAGCAGCGTCAGACCGCAGCGTAGAGAGGGATATGCGGGCAGAATCGAAGCGGATAATCGCAAGGGCTATCTGGAGAACCTGCGTATTTACAGCACAAGAATAGCGGCGGGGAACGCCTCGGCAACTGGCGGAACGGAGATGTACGTCAAGGACTGTATTCTGATGGCTAAGGGCTGCGATTTTACGTCTGGCGCCTCACATGTCGGAAACGGTGGAGCAAGCGTGATCTTGCAGGGTTGTGAAATCCTGGGCGGAGTCACCGAAGTAAATAGAGGCATCGAATACTTTGTTTTAAATGGCGTCACGGGTTATCTGGCCCTGATAGACTGCCACATCCACGACATCGGCGATCCGGATGTGGCGACACAATCGTTGTGTTTCCGCTCGATGCAAAATACGAAATTACTAGTGGTCGGCGGTGAGTACGATCACGTGCTTGATGCAACTATGTATATGTATACAGGGACTTACGCCTGGATATTGGGGGCGAACGTCCATCATGGGAAATACAATTTCTGGGTTTACAGCACCGCATGTTACCTGGACAACGTAACCGGAACTGATTACACAACTCAGCAGTTCAATATGCCAGCCGCAGTCGCCATTTATCTGCGCAACTTTGTGGGCGGGTTCAAAGGCGGCGACGGCAATAAGATGACCGGATACGATTACTAGGAGGTCTCATGGCAAACCTTTACAACCTCTCCAATCCCCCCATCAAGAACACCGCCTTTACATTCGACCTGTGCCTGTTCGACACAAGCGGCAAGGTCAAGACCAGCCCCACGCTTGCGGCTGGCGATATTCAAGTGTCGAAAGACGGCGGGGCGTTCTCCAACATCACCGATCTGCCCGTTCAGATCGGTTCGACCGGCGTGCTGAAGGTCAGCCTGACCGCGACCGAGATGAACGCAGACCGCGTCACAATCAAATTCCACGACGCTGCGGGCGATGAATGGGTCGATCTGGTGGTCACGTTCTCGACGGTGCAGGTTGTGGCGGTTGCGGACTATGTGTATTACTCCGTCCCAAGTCCTGCCAAAGCCCCCCTGGGCGGCGCAAAACGGCGCAAGGTGTATCACCGCGCCTTCCCGTATCTCTATCAGCCGGTCATGTATCCGGGCTCCGCCGGGCCTCTCGCCGCGCCAGCGGTCGCAGAACCCCAGCCCGCCGAGCCCCAGCCCATCCCCGCGCTCAGTTTCAACATCCCTCTGTGCTCGCGCTGGACGTGGGATCACGTCATTCAAAAACTATGGAAAGGTCGTGAATAATGAAGTACGCAGTGTTGATCGTTCTATGCTTGCTAGTTGCGCTCGCGGTTGTCATCGGCGCATCCGCCAAACAGGACGCGGCGCGCTATTCGTGCATCGCCGCCGTGATGGAGACAGACTACAAAGGCGGGCCGAACGTGGTTATCACTTGCATCCAGGGCGCTAATTCGTGGCAATACCTGACCTGCTCTTCCGCCTCCGTCGTGCGCTCGTATGATAGGGTCGAGGTTGATTGTTACCAGGCCCCCACGCCGCCAGAGCCAACGTTCAACCCTTACCCCGGGCCGGAGGCAACCCAGATGCCCGTGCGCAAGATATTCCGGCGCAAGAATTGATTACTGGTCGATCTTGAACTTCCATCCGCTGATATACACCGCCGCCGAATCGTTTGCAGTGGCGTTGAATACGGTCAGTCGGATAAACTCGCCCGCTTTCAAGACAATCGGCCCAGAGCTTTCAACGACATAGAACTTGCCGCTGGCCGCCGTTCCGCCGACCACGCTGGAAAGATAGGCTCTAATGCCGGAACCGTCATTGATGGTCACAGCCAGGCCGGTTGTCGCCACCGTCCCGGTGTAACGATAGGCGATGTTGGTGATACACCACACCTCGCCTGCGGGGACGGTGGCGCAGTCCAGTGTGTTCGTTCCCGCCGACAGCGCGGAGTTGGCCGCGCTATTCCTCACCACGTCCGAATACCCCATCTCCAGCGGGTTCTTCTGCCACTGCCCCTCGATCCAGCCGTATGTGTTGCCCATCGTCTCCATCCTTGATCTCAAGTCATTGATCTGCATTTGCAGTCTGCGTATCTGTTCTTCGTTGTCGCTCATATTTTTAGCTTTCCTCTCACCACCTGGATCACCTTGTCAAGCGGCGTGTCGCTGTCAACTTCATCGCCCGTGATGACCAGCACCTCTGGAACGTTGAAGAATTGCGCCACAAGCGCGCGCTGAAAGCGTTCATCGCTCTGCGAATATTGCCCGGTGTGCCAGATGTTTCCGTCGTACTCAAGCGGCACCCACTGCGGCGGTAGATGCACCAGGAAGTCGATCACGGGCGTGCCTCGTATCCCGATCAGGCCATAGGGAATGTACTGGAAGAAGTATTCGAGCTCCAGACTTTCCAGCGCCAGGCTCACCAGGTATTCCGGTATCGTGGCGGCGTGCCCCTGCACGGTGGGAACTCTGGCCGCGTCGGTCACGCTACACCTCGATCAATTCAAACTGACACAAGTATGAAGGGCGGTTGTTCTTCCCGCTCATCTTCATGATGCGCGGCGTCAATCCGTCCACAAACGCGGTCGTTCCGTCGAGCATGTCCACCACGCTCTGCACTGTCACGGGCGTGGCCAGGTCTTGCAGCCCGCTGATGGCGTTGAACTTCGCCAGCGCGGTGGCATAGTCGTCTTCTGCGCCCAGGTCTAGCCGGCAGGTGACGGTGGTGCGGTACTTGTTGGGCAGGCGCGTGATGGTGTCAAGCACGGCAGCCAGAACGCGCGGCGTGCCTGCGCCGTCGCCGTTGAGCGTAAGCTGGTAGCGCAGCCGCTTGCCCGTCACGGATGGCGAAGAGGCCAGGCCGAGGCTTTTCGAGAATGCGTCATAGGTGCCGGGGATGTCGTACCAGTTTTGGTCGTCATCGGTCTGGTACTGAGCCGTCATCGTGTATGTGCTATCACAATTCTCGGAGACCAGCTTCAGCGCGTTGTATAGCTTGTCGATGTCCTGGAGACCGAGGTAGAACCAGCTAGAAATAATATTGCCTGATTGAACGAATTGGTAGGGATTATAGTCGTCTTTGGGGTGGTTGTACGGGTCAACGCTTAGCGGCAGCCATACAGCGTTATTGCCTTCTGAAACCCACAACCTGTCCACTGCATTGCCCGGTATGCTTTGGATGTACAAGTTCTGAATACGTTCCCCCATTGTCCCCCGATACAACTCGCACCAGCCCCGGTCGTTGTATGCAAGCACGCTGCTCACGCCGTCAATTCCCGCATCGACAGACGCCAACAACTGCCCGGCATACGGCGCGAGAGCCGAGAAGTAACCCCGCCTGTTCTCGGTCGGTATGGCGACCTCCGCCCGATCCGGGCCGATTGTGTCCAGCATTCCATTGTAATAGCGCAGCAGCGTATCGTGCCATGAGAAGTACAGATAGACGCCCTTTACGCAGTGCGCCTTGCCGTTGCGATAGTCAAGCGTGTTGCGCATTTCTCGGATCGCGATTTCCACCGGACGCCCATCGTACAGTTCATAAACACTGCCCTCTTTCATGATATGAAGGTTGCCAAACTCACCGTAGACCTCCAGGCCCGTGATGCGCTCGTAGAGATTGCCCACGTTCACGGCGTCTCCCCATGCCAATATACTTTCGCCCGACCCAGTCCAGCCCGTTCCGTCGATCGCTTTGGCGCGCTTTATGTATGAAGGATACCCACCTCGTGCGCCAACGATGTATGTCCCGGTCTGATCGCTCATGTATGCCAGGTAGGTGAATTTGGCGTGCGTTGTGTTTTCTTCCACGCTCCCGTCCGTGTAGCTCGATGCGGTGTGGTCGCTCCAGTTGTACGTCCAGACCCCGGCGTTGTTGTATGCGTACATGCGGATCAGCGTCGCCGCGTCTCCGCAGGCGAAGTAGACCAGCCCGTTCACGCTCAGCACGTCGGTGACAACCGCGTTATACGCGTCATCAAATGTCTTTCCGTCTGTCCCTTTGATCTCGGTGAACTTCTCGCTTGCGACAATGGCTATAACATCGTTCTCTGCCGGGGCGATGTCCCATTCATCGCTAAATGTCAGGGCTGTTTCCCCGCTGCTGGTTGCAGTGTTGCCAATGATGACGCGCCAGTTTTGGGGTTGGTTAGACCCCGCCCCTTGTACGATGACCGCGATACACCCAGCGGCCTCGTTGAGCGTCCAGGTCGCCTTGCCCTTGATGGTAATTGTGTTTGTGGTCGCGCCAGTCTTTGCCAGGCCGTGATCGCCGTTCAAATAGAGCCTGGAGGATGACCCATCATTGTTTTGAAGGACATAGTATAGTGCGCCCTTGTATTCAAAAAAGTGAGGTTTGTTACGTTTAACCCCGGAATTAGTCATCAGCCAGTAGAATTTGTACCCCCACACCGCCGGGGTGTAGTTTACTCCATCCGTACCCCAAGAATAGCCACCAGCAGCCGGCTCATCGTTGCTACGATAAGCACGGACATCTATTCTTTCCGTAGTAGTTAGATTTACAGATTTGAAGATTAGATCAAACGATTGTCCATTACTGACATTGATAGGGGAAGTAAACACAAACCTGTAATAGTTTGCCACTGCCTGGGGAACTTTAGTGAGGTCAACGTAGTTTTCAGAATACGTTACACCGCCTCCGCCTACTGCTAATCCCAAGTACAGTTTTCCAGAGGTAGGGGCAGCGCTTACCCTATTGAGAATGACAGTAATATCTTTGACACTGATATCCTTTGTGGCTGCGTAAGAACATTTAAAGTACAGACTGGCATTTGACAAAGCGTCAAGAAAATAAGCTGCATAGGCCATTGGAGATATTGGCGTATAAAGCGTGTTGCTCATCTCGACCATTTCGCCAAGCGAAATTGATATCGGCTTTGGCCCCAGGATGATCTCGCCCACGCGCGTGGTGTTCACCTGGTAGCCGTCGTAATACATGCTGGCGTCTTTGTCGAAGTCTTTGCTCCCCCGCCCACCGCTCCAGTCCGTCTGCGCCACGGGCGTCCAGGGCGGCTCCAGGTCGGCATATCTCTGCTGGTCGCTGTACATCTTCAACGATGACCGCCGCACCGGGTTGCGCGTAAACGCCAGCGGGTTGCGGTTGCCGCTGTTGTCGCACATGACAAGCGGTATCACGGTCGATCCGCTCGTCAGTTGCAGGTCAAATTCGCCGTTCGTGATGTCGGGGTTTACCAAAGCCATGTCACAACCTCACCAGCCCCGGCCCGGGGTCGTTGCTCGGCGCATTCGATAGATCGAATGCGCTGTGTTCCCACGCCCGCCTCGCCCGTTGCAGCTTGGGCATGTAGCGCGCCGCCATCTGCTGCGCCTGCGCCATTGCTTCTTGCAAAAACTGCGCGGCGGTCGGTTCGTCCTGCTTCACCTGCTGGTATCTCCACCGATAACAGTACGCCGCTCCCATCCACTTGACCAGGTTCGGATCGTACAGCCTGGGGACAACTCCGCTGTCTGCGCCAAGCGTTGCCAGCGGTATGCGATAGGTCAATCGGATAATGTATCCCGGCATGGTCGGCTGGCGGCCTTCGGCAAAGTTGATGGCGTCTCCCATCTCGTGCCACAACTGCGCCGGTATCTCAACGTAGCGATAGGGCGCGCTTTTGCTCGTGGCAATCTCCAGTTTCAGGACGTTGTACACGCCCCCAGGCAGGTTGTAGCTCATCTGGTCGGCGACAGTAGACAGGCTGATGTCATACTTGTCCTCGCCGCCGATGTTTGCCAGGGCGTCGTTTACGGCCTGCCACAGCACGTAGCGCGGGTAGGTCAGGTCGCAGATCGCATATTGCGCCCCGCTTGCGCTGGCGGTCTGGGTCGCAAAGGTCACGGTTTGGGTCGCTCTCGCCCAGTCCGCAACCACGGCGCTCTTGCCGTTCAAGCTGCCCGATAAAAACCAGATCGTTCCGCCGTTGTAGTAATCGTCGGCTGGGACGTTGACGCGATCCGGCTTATAGGCGAAGGCAGTGTCTATAAGCGTGGTCGTGCTGCCGCCCGTAGCGGTCCCCTCGATCACTCTGGTCACGATCCGAGCAATGTCAAGCGCTGCGCTAGAAAGCGTCGCCATTCAACACCTCCTCGATCTCAGCCTGCTCCAGTTCATAACCCTGGCACTCAAGCCCATGCTCTCTGCTGGTCAGGCTGAATAACCACCAGCCGAAGTACAGGTCGATACATGGCGGCGCGAGGCTGATATGAATGCCAATCTTTGCCCCAGGTTCTATGTAGGTATCCACCAACAGGCAGAAGGGGCCGAAGTAGAGATAGTCCGTTCGAGTCATTGCGGTTTGCGCGTTCCCTTGCGCTTGCGGCTCTTCTTGCTCTGCGTGCGCTTGCGCTTTGCCTCTTTCTCCCAGCGCGCTGCCATCTCCGGGTCGTTGGCCCACATCCACTTGCGCTGCTTCTGCGACTTGAAGGGCATGTCAACTATCCAAATTTAGGGTTCTCGCCCAGGGCAATCCAACACACGCCTTCGCCGTTAGTGGCAACGTCCACCCAGATCGTGTTCAGGTTTCCCACGTAATTGAGCACCAGCGTCTCGTTCTTGGTTAGGCTGAAACCGTTGGAGCTTGATACGTCCCCGGTTCCGTCATCGCCCAGGTAGACCAGCCCGTTGTTGGTTGACAACGCCTTGATAATCAAAGGCCCGTTGATAGATACCGTTCCCAGGGGTTCGGCTGTTCCGGCAGACGCCACCGTTTTTACTCCGCTCATTTGTGCCATTGCTATTCTCCTTCGCCTTGCGGCTTTTGTACCTCCTCAGGCTCTTCGGCCTGGGACTGCTGTCCTTCCGACGGCTGCTCCTCTTGTGCCTTCTTCTTCCACGGCATCTCCGGCCAGCCGCCAAAGTGGTATCTGTGCCCCCGGTCTGCTTCGTCGGGGTAGCGCATCCTGGTCACGGTCATGTCTCTTGGGTGCTCCATGCGTATCTCGTGCGCCAGGGCCGGGTCGTTGATGAGCATCCGCCCCTGCTTATTCGGTTTCAATACGCCTTTCGATGTGTTGATGCCCGCCCCCAGGTCTCCGTCCGGGAATGCCTTCTGCACAACCCACTTGTGTTTTACGTGTCCTTCTTTGTCCGAGTTCCAATCTGGCATGTCTACCCCAATGGCGACCAACTGTCGCCTGGCAGCAGTTCGTTCACGGGTTTGCCAGCGCGCCCCCTCAGATGACGGTTCGGGTCATGCTCCTGGCAATAGGTCGTAGCCAGTTCGTCGCTCCCCTGCCCCTGCGGAACGAACACCGCCGCATAGGTTTGGTCCATCCCTTCATCACGCACGGGATGGGTGATGCACACGTACACGGTCGCGGCGCACACTGCGCATGTCCCCACAGGTTCGTACTCCGCGCCGCTCGGATAGGTTTTATTCGCAGCCTTAGCCATTCTCTGATCCTTTCCACGCCACAGCCACAATGGGCGTCTGGCGCGTGCTTATGTCTTGCTGGGTTTCGAACCGGTAGTCGTACAACTCGACCTTTTCAAAGTATTGCGACAGCGCGTTCACAAACTCTTCTGCCGTCCATTCCCGCTCGTGCAGGTCGTTCTTGCGCAAGTCTGCATTGGCGTTGCGCGCGCTGATGAACAGCCTGCCGCGCGGTTTTAGTAAGTTTACCACGTTCCGTAACGCCGCCTGCCAGTCCTGGATATGCTCTAATACTTCGATCAAGAGCGCCGCGTCGAACCCGCCATGACCCATGTGATCCGGCCATCTGGCGATGTTTGCCCGCTGCCAGTAGATACCCGGCAATGTCGCTTTGGCAAACTCAACCGCTTCGTTATCGACCTCAACCCCGGTCACCCTGTCGGTATAGCGCAACAACTGAAGCGTACCAAAGCCGGTGCCAAAACCAATGTCAAGCACGCATTCGCCCTCAACCAGCGGCGCGATATGCTTGTAGATGTCAAGTTGCGGGCTGAGCATGTACCCAAGCCTGCGCCAGATCACTTCACTCCCCATGTCTCGGTTTCCTTTCGTATCAGGCCATAGATGATATGCGCCGCTTTGGTGCGGCTGTCATACGTCTCGCCCGCGATGTGCGGGGTGACGATTGCGCCAAGTTCTTGCAACCGCTCCGGTCTCTGCGTCCCGGTCGCCTCTCCGCTTACCACGTCAAGCATGACGCGCAAGTCACGGCGTTCTTGCAGCACTTCAACCAGGTCATCTTCCACGATCACCTCGCCCCTGGCAGTGTTGACCAGGATCGCTCTGGGCTGCATCAGGCGCAGCAGGTCTCCGGTTATCAACCCGCGCGTCTCGTCGTTCAGCGCACAGCAGACCACGATGGCGTCGCACTCTTTGAATAGCTTCTTGAGCGGGTAGCTGTGTAAGGTCTCCACATGCGGGTCGTTGGCCAGGGCGTGCGCGCCAAAGGCAAAGCACCAGCGGGCGATGTTTCTCCCGATGCGCCCATAGCCGATCAAGCCCACGTAGCGTCCATGCAATTCCCTGGCTGGCGGCGCTCTGAGCGCGTCCAGCAGCAGCTTGAAAGTGAACTCGCTCGACGCCCGGATCGTCTCCAGCCTGTCGCGGTCGTCTAGCAGGCTGAGCGTCTTTACCCCGCGCTGTTTGCAAGCCTCCAGGTCGATGTGGTTGGTCCCGGTCGAGGGCGTCGCAAGCAGGCGCAACCCCGGCATGTTTCGATCCAGATAGTCGCCAGTAATGGTATATGGCTGCTTTGGATTGCATACCCAAACCTCCGCCCCCTCGGTCACCATGTCGAACGTCTCCTGGTAGCGGTTCCACAAGCCCAGGTCGAAGTCAACCGGCGCGGTGAAGAGCATCTTAGGCTTTGGCATTCAAAAGCCTCCGCATCCCGTTCCCGATCCTGACCATCTGGGCAAACTCGTCCGGCGTGGCGCTAAACGGGGTGTCGCGCGTGACCAGATCCGATTTGTCCAGGCAGACGTGCTTTTCGATGTAGACCGCCCCGCGCGCCACAGCCAGCAGGCAGGCCTCGATGCCGTGAGTGTGATCCGAATAACCGGATAGCGTCAATGGCATGTCGAGCTCGTCGGGGTAGGTCGGGTACTTCGACTTACACCAGACGTTCACCCCGGAGTGATAAACGTACTCCGGAAACTCAGCCACGTCGTAGATCGCTTCGATCAGTTTCTCGTTCTTCATTCGTGCGCCGATCTTGTAACGCTTCATGCCAACGCCGTGAGCGGCCTCCAGTCCCTCAAAGCTCCAGATGCTCGCCATGAGTTCAACGCCATGAAGGTCGCACCAGTCCTTCAAGTTAGGAGCCCATTCGTCTACATAGCGCACGGGCATGTACTCCAACCCCTGCGCCAGTTGCGCCTCCATTGTCCAGCCAAATTGAAACTTGATTATGCTCGCGCCGGCAGACGCAAACGCCCGGATGTACTCATACGCCAGGCTTTGATTGCCCTTGTGCGCGCTGCCCACCTCCGCAACCCACAACATCATGTGCCTATTCATTGGGCCCTTTCTTGCATCAACAGTTGACACAGTTTGAAGTCCAGTTCAGTATCGATGTTCACGCTGCGCTCTTGCGGCATGACGTATCCGATACTCTTGGGATGACCAAACAGTTTGGCATTGGCGCCCATCACCCACTCGCGCCTCAGTGCATAGACCGTCCCGTTCCTGATGTACGCCGGGGGTTGGCAGTCCTGGCGGCGACCGCTGGCGGGTTCGGGGATAAAGTCGTAGATGTAGCCGTCCCGATCCAGCCATTTAGCCCGCGCCGGGTGGTGGTCTTCGAGCGGGCATACCCCGATCACGCTGTCCGCATCCGTCCGCTCCAACAGATCGATGCACGCCTCAATGTCCTCCGCCGTCTTGAGCGGGCTCGTGGCGCGCACCTCCACGATGTAGTCGTACTTGAAATGGCGCTCCAACTCTGCGACATATACAGAATACTGTAAGGCGGGCAGGGTTGGGGTTGTGTCGAGCGCCAACTCGTTGGGCCGGCGGATGGCTTGAGCGCCCATCTTGCGGGCGATCTTCAGTATCTCTGCGTCATCGCTCGATACCACGTATTTGTCCACGCTGGGGCATTTCTGCACTTCTGCGATCGTCCAGGCGATCACAGGCTTGCCGCACAGGTCGCGCGTATGCTTGCCTGGAACGCCCTTGCTCCCGCCCCTGGCCAGCGTCACTGCCAACACCTTATTCAAGATAGCCCCTCCCACTCTGGCCCATGCCGCTGTTCTCCTGGAATGACCAGTTACCCAGCAGGCTTTCGGTCAATACCAGCGCGCCTGGGAACGGATCGTAGACCGGTTTGCCCCCAGCCGGGTTGAGAAACCAGCGGAAGATCGCCCTGTCCACGTTGCGCATCCCCTCCACACGCGCCCCGTCAAAGCGCGCCCCCAGCATTTCAGCCCTGGCGATGTCCGCCCCGACCATGTCCGCCTCAAAGAATGTGGCGTTCTTGCAGATCGCGCCCTTCAGACAGGTGTGCCACATGACGGCCTGGTTGAAACTGGCTCCCTTGCAATACGAACCGCTCAGGTCTGCGCCGCTCAGGTCTGCGCCGTCCAGCTTGCAGTTGTGCAGGCAGGCGCGGCTCAGGTCTGCACACACCAGTTCAGCCCCCCTCAGATCGGATCCGCTCAGGTCTGCGCCGCGAAAGTTTGCGCAGGTGAAGTTCACGCCGCGCAGGTCTTTGCGCCGCAAGTCCGCCCGCTCGAAGTTGCGTCCGGCAAACATGTAGCGCTTCATGCGCAGAACGACTTCCTCATTCCACTTGTCGCTCATCCTGCACGTCCGGGAGCATCTGCGCCAGTTCGATGGCCTGGTCGCGGTACACGTCCTGCCTGGCCTTCAACGCCTCCGCCTGTCCACCCTCGGTCTCGTCGGGGATGGTATTCTGTTTGGGCGTGTTCTCGGTGGTCGGCAATTGATCCGGGCGGGCAACCTTTGGGTATTTCTCCGCCCATTCGATCCAGGCGTCCATCTCCATGACCTTGCCCTGCATCTGATAGATGGCAATAGAGAGTTCGTACTCCTGGTTTATATCGACCTCCTCGCCCTTATCTTTGCGCTCCGCCAATTCGTTGGCTTGTTGGGCCAATCCCTCAAGCCGCGCTTCAAGTATGCGCCGCCTTTGTTTGAATGCTTCAAGTGACATGCCGTGTAACTCCAATCTAGCCTCGAATATCTCCATCGAGGCGTCTGCCCAATCGATGTAATCTATCAGCTTCTCGGCGCTCTTGTGTCCCAGCCAAAGCGTGACCGCGTGCAGGCTTTCGATGCTGGCGTCAAGCCAGAGCTTGTACCCAAGCTGACGCGCCCGGTGAAAGAACACGAAATCAGGCCCCCAGTTGTCGTGATCCCCAACCAGTTCTGGGAGCGCAGCGATGCCAATGGGAGACGCTCCTGGCGGCAACCCCTCCTGCACTTCCCGGAGCACTTTCTTTTTGATGAGCACGCAGCCAAAGCCGGTGACGGCGATCTCGTGCAGGCCCTCTTTGGGCGGGTGCAGCATGGGCAGATAAGGCCACTGCCCGTCTCCTATCTCATAGCACAACGATTGAATGGGGTGAGTACCGCGCCGATAGTAATGGGCGCACACCATGTCCAGGTCGTGCGCCCTCAGTCTTTCGAGAAGGTCGGGGGGATGTTTTTGATCGCCGTCTAACAGTAAGATTGCGTCCTCGTCCTCAAAGTAATCTTCGAGTAAGAACGTCTTTACAAACGACTCGCGGGCAACATCCCCCCGCCACTTCCACTCATCAACAAACCGATCTTGTGGTTGCTGTTTGATGAGGTACGCGCTTCGGATCGCTCCAACGTGCTGTATCTCATGCGAACAGACTGCGACAAGCACCTTCAAGGTGCGTCCTTTCTAGGCGGTCAAGCGCCCGAAGGTCTTGGTCTTCAACCGGATCATCTTGAGCGTTTGCCCGCTCTCGGAAGTGCATACCGCCAGCTTTGGGGTCGAGCCGTGGAAGAGCAAGATCAACTCGCCCTTCGTCAGGCCGGTCGTCGGCCTGGTGGTATAGGGGGTCATTATCAGAGAGCCCCCGAAAATCTCGCGTCCAATCTTCGCCGGATTTGCCATGAAGCGCCTCCCTTAAGCGGTCAAGCGCCCGAAGGTCTTGGTCTTCAACCGGATCATCTTGATCTTCTGTCCGGCGGTCGAGATGCAGACGCCCAACTTCGGGGTCGAGCCGTGGAAAAGCAGATATAGCTCGCCTTTGGTCATGCCCGTGGTGGGCTTGGTCGTCCAAATTTTGAGCTGCACTCCGCCCTGGGCGTTGACGCCAAAGTGCTTGGCGCCGCTGTTATCCATCGCAACCAGGAAACTTCCGGTCTGCCCAGAAGCTCCGGTCACGGTGAGGATGTCATTCGCAGCGTTCTTCTGCGTGATCTCGCTTTCGCCAAAAAGCGGTACTGCCAGGCCCATGAAGGTTTCTTTACCAGTAGCCATGTTTGCCTCCTATGCCTCATAGCTGGTGCTGCACTCGTAGCGCAGCAGGTAGTTCTCGCTCACGCGCCCATAGCCGCCGTAGAACTTCCAGCCGAGTGAGTTGAATTGATCCAGCAGGCCGCTTTGCTTCGGGCCAACCGTCTGACCGTATTCGCCAACGTCTGTGGCAAACACTTTGACCAGCGACTTCGGACCAGCAAACAAGATCGGGTACACGCTGTCTGCGTTGCGGATCGATGCGCCAGCGTCGTGCGCAAAGCGCAAGCCACCATTTGCGCCCTGGCCCAGGATGGTCAGGGTGGTCGTGGAGGCGCTCAGCACGCGCACCGGTTCGTTGGTTGCGTAGAACGTCGCTCCGGTCTCTTCGGTTCCGATCCACCAAAACAGACCTTTGGCTGCGTTGGCAGAGTGATCGACAGAAGTCTTCACCGTCCCGGCCAAAGGCGCTCTTGCCTCGGCCAGCGTGCCGTCCACGTTGGTCGCATTGTCCGCGCCAGCCGCGCCAAAGACTTTGGCATATGGGCTGGACAGAATGCGGAAACGCCCGATCTGCGCCAGTTCCCAGTTCAGGTGGATCGTGGGCTGGGCGACCGCGCCAATCGCGTTCACGTTACCGCTTTCGCTGATGTCGTGAAACACAAACGGCGGCATGATCGCAGTCCAGAAGGTCTGTCCATCTTCTCCAACGTATCCGGGAATGCGCAAAGTCTGCATCATCGCATCGTACTTGCGGAAGAGCGAATCGCTCGCTCGGTGCCCAGGCGTGCCAGCGTCAAGAGAAGCGCGGGCGGCTGCCCGTTCAACCCATGAGCCAGCCAGGGCTGCGTTGATGGCCAGGGTCTCGATTGTCTCCATCGCGTTCATGCCGACCTTCTCATAGGCTTTGGCGGTGTAGTCGGTGTAGACCTGGATTTCAAGTTGCTGAGACCACTGGAGCGCCTCGCCACGGCTGGTCGTGGAGACCGTGCTCGTCGCGTCGCTGAGCGTCTGCGGCGTTACATCGGCGGTCTGGCTGATTGCCGCAGTGCCAGGAGCCATGTCCGAGAGGAACGGAACTTTGATGTCCGAGCCAGCCATAAGCTGATCCATCGTCTTACCGTCCGACCCAAGCTCGGTGTAGGGAATAGCAATCTGATCGTACAGCTTGATCGATGCAGCGCCGTCAAGGTATTTACCCTTGTAGACGCTGGTGATGCTGTTGGTCAGATTGGCAGTAGTTTGAATTGCCATGTTGCCCTCCGATTATCGTCTGGGCAATTGCTTGAGGAGCTCAGCCTCGATCTCCTTTCTCCGCTTTTCTTCGGCGGGTGAACGGTTCGGCTTTGCCTGGAGCTTGCCCAGTTCGTTTGTCAGGTTGTCAATGTTGTTGCCAGTAGCAGCCCCGGCGGGAGCCGGGACGCGGCTGGCTGGGTTTCCTTGCGCCTGAGATTGAGCGTGTGGGTTCAGCCTCTCAGCCTTTGCCCTGAGCGCGCTCTCGTATTGCACGATGTAGCGATCCGGGTTGGGGTGCGAGAAGTTCACGTCGTAATACTCATCGTCGTCTGGCGATAAGTCCACGCCGTATCGCGCCTTTAGCTCTTTCTCCTTTGCGCGCACAGCCTCGATCCGGGGGTCAATGCGGTGGCCGACGTTCCGGGCTGGTTCGTCGTCCATCAACTCAAGCTCGCGGAGCGCCAGGCGGTTGCGGGCTTGCTGTCGCAACTGGTCATCGACCGGCAATCCCTCTTCTGACATGCGCTGCTCCCACTGTTTGAGCGTCTTCTCGACCCGACTTACTTGTTTATCGGTGAGGCTTTGGAAACTTCGTTTTAGCTGCTCATCCCGCTCGGCAAGCATTCGCTGCAAAGTCTCCTCGGTAACATACTTTGGCTCCGCACCAGTATCCTCTCCAGAAGGCAGCCCTGCTTCCTGGTCGGGCTGATACTCGGCCTGCAAGTTGTCATCCATCTTGTCTCCTTTCCCTTTCGTGTTCTCTTTGTAAAGAACGATTGTTCTGTGCTATTCTATCACATAATTACGCTATCTCGCGGGCATCCACGTAAACGCCTGCAACACTTCACGACGCCAGGCCTCGAACGTTCCCATCGGTCTGCCGTCCGCTTTCCACATTTCCCACAATACCTTGTCCGTTCCATCGCCAAGCGGCCTGCCCGTCATCGCCGCCGATGCCAGCAGCAAGGATAGCTCAGGACTGAAACGGTCGTAGTCGATCCGATACGGCGCTTTGTAGTTCTCCCCCTCGCGCAGCTTATCCAGCCCGCTTTCGCCCTTCACATAATAGAACGCCTGTGCGGATAGCCCATCCTCCGCCTGCTTTTTCCAGTCCCAGTAATCCTTGAGCATGGGGTACTCTTTCAAGAAGAGCGACTTCTCACGCTTGGAGTCCAGATTGAAATACTGCGCTTCGATAACCTTGACCATCGGGAAGAGCACGGCCCGGTCTGCATAGAAGTTATACACCTCCTGGATCACTTCGGGCGGCGCGCCCGCTAGGTAGCTGTCATCCCCTATGACATACGGAAGGATTTCGGGATGCTGCGCCAGGAAGATGTAACGCTGATCCTGGTACGCGGCCACTTCGGGGTGCTGTAACTTGAACTGATCGCGCATCCCCTCGGGCAGGCTCCACATCATGCTGTATAGCGGATACCCCGGCTGCGCCTGCTGCCAGTTGCGGTACTGGTCATACGTTTGCGATACGCTTGCTTCGGGCAGGTTGAAGCTGATCTGGGGCGTGGCCGGCGCGGTCTCTGGCACGGTCGCGTTGAACGCTCTGGCCCACTGCACAAGCGTGGCGGTGTCGATGCTGTCGTATGAGCGGGTCTCTTTGTTGATGAAATTGTTCTTGAAAATGTCGCCAAGCTGGTCGGCTATCGCACGGCGTTCGAGCTCCGGCGTGGCGTAGTATCCGTCCCACACCGCCCCGCGCAAGAATTGATTTAGCAGCGCCTCCGGGTCATCCGCATTGCGCAACATCATGCGCGCCTCGTACTCCGGGTATTTCTCGAAGAAGTCGACCAGCTTGCCCGCGTCGGCGTAGCGAATAAACTCGCTCTTTATCGCCCGCTGTCTCTGCTCGCCCTCTGGGAAGAAGTCCATCCACAGCAGAGAACCCACGCTCTTCACGGCCTGCTGACGGCTCACGGCGCTCATCGCCTGATCGTACAATGGCCCGCTTTTATCGATCATCGCCAGCTTCACCTCTTCGGGGTCTGCGCCTTGCGCGGCCATGTTAGACAGTTCGCGCATGACGTAGTAGTTCCAAAGCGCGCCGCGATTGTCTGCTGGTTTGCCCGTTATAAGCTGCTGCACCAACGACGGGATATGCACGCCTCCAGGCCCGCCGACGCCCGCCAGCGCGGTGACGTTCTGGATGGTCGAGAAGATCGGAAGCGTTGATCCAAACCTACTCTTGCTCTTCAGCCCCATACGTTCGAGCGCCCAAGATACAGGCAAGCTGTACCCGGTCATCGCCCCCACCATGTCAATGGGTGATGCGATCTCCGCCTCAATCTCCGCCTGCGCCTGGGCATAGATGCGCTGGTACAGCGGGCTGTTCTGCTCCAGCCTGAGCGCCTCGTTGGCCTCAGCCTGGCTGACCTCCTGATTACTAATCATCTCCATCAGGATGTACTCGGCCCGGCTGCGTGTGTTGGAGAAGTCGCGCAGCAGTGGGCGCATGACCTGGCCAAGCATCTGGTCAAAGCCAAATATCTGATGATAAGGGTCGTAGTAAATTGTGTCCCCCCAGCCTTCGGGCATGAACGGAACCGCGATCTGGAGCTTGCCAGCCAATCGCTGCGGCAGCCCCGGCACCTGGCGCTGCATCTTGTCCTGCATCTCACGCAAGCGATACCAATTGGCAAACCACGCCGGTCTGTCTATGGCGGTGAGCGCCCAGTTTATCGCCGTGCGAGTATACCAAAATTGGTATGGAACAGCCATGTTCAGGTAGTTGTCAATGCCATAGCGATCGTTGTAGTTCAACATCGCCATGTCAGAGCTGATCTCGCCCCACTTCATCGCCATCAGTTTTGTGTCGCTCATCTGCCGGCTGACCTGCTCCAGGTACAGGCGCAACTCGCCCAGGGTTTGCGGGTCAAGGTTCGCCAGCGTGGTATCGCGGTTCTTCGGGTCGAGCATCGCCCGTTCGAGCTCGCGCAATAGCGGCGCAACGCTTTCTGACCAGCCCTGTTTCAGCAGGTCATACATCGGCGGGTACTGCGCAAAGCCCTGTACGGTTCCAGGCGGCGCGTTGCCTATCGGGTCTACGTATGCGATACCTTCCGGCATATGCGGCTCACGCCCCACGTCCTTTGCCCAGCCCTTTACAGCCTCGCTCACGTCTTCGATCACCGTCACTGTGGGCGGCAGGCTGCCGGGGTCCCAGGTCTGCTTCGCCCTGATCGCCCGTTCCACAAGGTCGGCTGCCTCCAGGGTCTCGCCAATGCCAGCCCGCACGTCAAAGCCTTTCAGTGTGTACGCCTTGCCATCCTTGACGACCGGTATCTCTTTGCCCTGCATGATCTTGTGTATCATGGCTTCGGCTTTGTGCGCTTCATCCATGCTGTTGAAAAGTATGGTGAACTCATCCCCGCCGGTCTTGTTGCGAAAGCCGTTCAGCCCTAACTCATGGATCGTCTCGGCAAGGTTCTTTAGCAAGATGTCACCAGCGGGGTGGCCATATAGATTGTTGATTGGCTTCAAGCCCATGACATCGACCGCCATCTTCACCGGCGCGGCGTTGATCTCTTCCTTGTGATGCACGCCTAACTTCAAGCCAGTGTCCGGGTCTGTCTTCAGCCCTTCGTTCTCCAGCTTCAATTCATCGATGATCTTGTTCAGCCGCTCTATCTCTGCACGCATCTTGCGCGCCACAGGCAGGCGGCGTTCAACAGATGGTTTTCCTCCAGCGACAGGCGATTCAAGCCCCCCTTCCGCCGCCTTCGGCAGCGTCTGTGGCTCGGTGTTGATCCGTCCCGCACGCTCGGCCTCGACCGCTCGTGCATATACTTCGTTCGCCCCCTCACGGTTGCGCCGCATTCTCTCGACGATGTCCGGCTTGTGTTCCTTGCGCAGCCATTCGTTCCAGGCCGCGTTGCGCTCATCGGCTGGCAACTGAGATACGCGCTTTCTGAAGGCCTCCATCTCGCTATACAACCCGGCGTCGATCTCTCTCACGCCATCAAGCCATGCCTCCGCCGCAGCCCTGGTCGCTTCATCGTAGCGCGTGCCGATCAGGTTGATTAGATCGCCGTCACGCTGGGCTTGCAATTCCAGGCTCTTGGCGCTCGTTTCGTTATACAGGTTGGATAACCGTTCCCGCAACTCCGTCCATCTGGCAGACGACGCCTCAAAGGTCTCTGCCCTGCCCTTCTTATTCCTGAAGAAGTCGCGGTATTCCTTTTGCACCTGCTTGTAGAAGCCCATCCACAGCGCATCACCCGCAACCAGGTTGTCTGCCAGCAGCTTGGTGTATGCCCCGTCCGCGCCCAGTTCTTCGAGCGCTCCCAGATAGATGGCGCGCGTGTTCTCGTTCAAGCTGCGGTAGGCATCGCGCTGAAAGCTGTATTGCATGTCGACGCGCTTGCCCCACGCTTCGGGCGTCATCTCGGTCTTCATATCCCAGAGATGATCCCATTCCATCCAGTCGTTCAGCCGTTGCATGCCGCGCTCTATGCCGATGTCATCGAACGCCGAGAATAATCCTATCGGCCCCTCGACGTCTGCCTTTGCGCTGGCGACCTTGACGTTCTCGACCTTCTGCTGCTTCGACCACTCGTTGAAGTTCTTGCGGGCATGATCCATCAGGTTGCCAAACACGCCGCGCACCTGTTCGGGCGTCGGGTTGGCGGGCAGGTTCTCGCGCAAGTAATCCATCACGCCCAGGTTGGGGTGATCCAGTATCGCCTGAACGTCTGCCGCTCTCATGCCCAGGTTGTCCGCCACGCCCGGTATCACGTCGTCGACTTTCACCGCACTGTCAAACACGCTGGAGATCACCTGTTCAGTGGTCAGGCTGCTGCCAATGCGTCCATATATCTTGTTCACCACATCTGGCCCCAGCTTGCGCGCCAGGTCTGCCTCGATGCGCGGGTAACCCTTGCCCGGCTGCCACAGTTCGTTCATCGCCTGCTTGATGCCGACGACGTTGCCGAGCAAACGCTGTTTGCCCTCCATCGTTCCGCTTATCTTGGACATCGAGACCGGGTTGAGCTCGCGTACTTTGCGCACGCCGCCTTCGATGTTGCTCAGCACGCCGCCCTCTGGATGCCGCTTGGCCGCGCTGATAGCATCCTTCCGTACCATGTGCGGCGCTCCGGTGTCGGTTACCAGTCCCTCCGCAATACGTTCCGGTACGATACCCTCGCCCAGGAATTGCTCGATGTATTTCTGTGGGCTGCCAGACGTGAGGAAGCCCATGAGGCCTTCTTCCCTGGTCAGCTTTATCATGTTGTCGGTGACATTCTGGATCAGGAACGCCGGGTTGAGGTCAAGCAGAAGCGCGCCCTGCACGCTCTTGACCAGGTTGCTCAGGTGTATGGGAAGAGCGTCTGGCGCTACACCAAAGTACTTCGCGCTCCATGTTGCAACGCCGTCAATCAGGTCTTTGTATACCAATGCCCGCAGTTGCGCATCATTGAGCGGTAGTTCCTTGATGTTCCCGGTCAGTTCGATCAAACTGTTCGGGTTGAGTTCGCCGGTCTCGATGGCGCGCAGTACGTCAGCCGCCTCATTTCCCCCTGCTTTGGCGGCTCGTTGAATTTGCGCGATCACGCTGGCTGCTTTGCTCTGCCCTTTGTTCGGATCGCTGAGCGCCTTGACGAGTTCGCCCGGCGACATCCCGGCCCTTGCTGCGATGTTCTCAAGCGAGCGTCTGGCGTCCACCATAGCGGGTGAGTAATAATCAGCCACAGTCTTCTTCAGACCTGGCAATATATCACGCAACGCCGGGATCGTAGCGGCAACCTCTGATCCTGCCGCGAATCTCCCTATTTGCGCGGCGGCGTCCGGCGGGTTTTTGGCAACCATGTCGAGGTACTCGATAAACTGCGGCACGTCCATACCGGCGCGCTCGGCCATGATTGCAAAGTTTTGGCCCGCAACATTCGTAAGGTGCTTCGCTCTGGCCTCTGGTGTCTGCCCAAACAGATACCCAAACTGGCGCGCCACCGGGTTCTGTATGTCCAGGCTGCCCCGCTTCAGTATCTTGATCTCCCCCTCTGCCATGTATGGCGACGCCCACTTCTCGAACCACTTGAGAGACTTGGCCTCTTCCGGGCTCATCACAGCCGCCAGCGCCTTGAAACGCTTCGCCCCCTCGACCGGGCCGGCCGCAGAACCAAACGCCTTTGCAAAGTCGTCGCTCGCCCCCAGCAGCTTGCCCGCCGCCTTGATCGTCTGTCCCATGACGCCGCCCGCAATGTTGAGCGGATCCAAAAATACCCGCGCCGCCAGGTCGGTCATCTGACCCTCGAACCCAAAGCGATGCTCGAAGTCGCGGTTGATGTCTTCGGGCGCTTCGCCGGCTTTCAAGCGATTGAAGTATTCAACGAGCGCTTCGTCTCCCCACTTCTTGCCCTCGAACGTCTCGTACTCAAGCGGCGCTTGCGGACCTCTCCAAACCGGCTGGGCCTCGCGCGGCTCCGCAGCCATGTAGTGTCCCATATAGTAGGCAGGTCTTTCGCCAGATGAAAAACGTGAGACGCGGAAACTTTGCTCGCCAGCCAGCCATGCCTTGTCAAGATCGTCAATGAGGTCGTCCAGAGAAACGCCGGTCTCCTCTCCAAACACGTCATGACGCAATGCAGAACCAACGAGTGACGCCAACCCCGTCGGCTTCATCACCAGGTTCTCGACCAGGAAGTCGAACGCGTCGCCGACCTTTGCGATCCAGGGGTAACGCTCGCCCAACGCCCCCAATGACGCGCCAAACACCGCTCCGGCGGCAATGCCCGGCGCTCCGCCTTGCACGCCCGCCGCCGCTCCAATGGCCGCTCCGCTTGTCGCGCCCGTGCTGAATGCACGCATCGCAAGCTGCTGCCCTATGGTCAGGCTCTTCCACTCTTCGTCGGAAAGACCGTAGTACGCCGGGTTGCCAAGCGACGGCATTGGGCCTTGCTCGAAGATGGGCGTGGGCGTGAAGATGGGCGGTAGTTCGATGGCCTCCGCACTCGTCAGCGCGTCCAGGATGCCCGATAGCTCGTTCGGAAGTGCGGCCCCGCCCGTCTGTTTCATCCAGTTGTTCGCCGCGTCTATCGCGGTGAGCGCCTGGGCGTTGACCCAACCCGGCGGTTTATCCGAGTGCGCAAGCGAGTACAGGCTGGTTACTTTGTCGGGCGTCCAGCCCGTAACAGCAGGCGTGCGCTGCGACGGTATCTCAATGACCGGAGCTTGCGGCTTCGGCGGTTCGCCGCCTCTGTATTCGACAACGCCCGTGTCCGGTCGCCAGCCAGCCCACTTGATCTCGCTTGCCAAGCTACACTCTCCAGTTGGCTATCGTACCTACCCAGGATGTTTGCACGCCCGCTCCTTCACCACCCAGGTCAATGCCGCGCTGCCGGGCAATCCTCTCTAGCATATCCTTGCGCCGCTTGAGCATAGCCAACTGCCTATCGCTGGACGCCCGTGCCATGCTTTCCTCGCGGCCTCTGGGCTGCCAGTTTTCGAGATAGGCATTGGTTCGGTCATACTGTTCGATAAGAGACTCTGGCGTGAAGGGTTGCGTACCGCTGGCATAACTGCCGGGCCTCCGCGCTGAGCGGGGCTGGACTGGCGCTGGTGTACCAGCCGGTTGTCCATAGCGGTTGAGTTCGCTCCCGGTGCTCGTAAACTCGTAGGCCATGCTGTTGGGGTCGCGCGGGTCGTAGTTCGGATTGGCCCTCCATCCGCCCCACTGCCCTGGCTGGTTCGGGTTCTCGTACACACCCAGGTTAGCGTTGTAGCCCGGATCGTATCGTCTACCATAGTCGCTCGTGAACGGCCCTGACTTGGGCGTCCAAGAAGCGGGATACGAATAGGGGGGTGAATAAGACGTATTCAGAGGGAACATCGTAGAACCTGTGGCGGGCACGTAGCCCTGGCTGTACGGCGGGACGGGTATGTTCACGCCAGCGCCACCTGCGGGAGGAGTGTAAACTGGCTGTGGTACCATCGGCGGTACCACGGGCGTAGAGTACGTGTACGTTGGCGGGTTGGCGATCCGCATTCCGCCGGGGGCAACCGGATCAACGCCCATGTGTGGATAGTAGTAATATGGATAGCCCGGCACGTTGGGCGGCGGGTTGTACGTACCATAAGCCCTGCTCTTGCTTTTTTTATTTGACGGCATTGAACACCTCCAGTATTTGCTGCTTGCGTTCGGGCGGCAGCAGCGCCCATCTGTCCGGCGTCATTGTGGCGGCTTTCAAGGCAAGTTCCAACATCTTCTCGGCCCGGTAAAACTCGCCCACCGCCTCGGCCATTATCTCGTCAACCTCCGACTGCGCAGAGATGATGATGTCTCTAACGTCCATGCTGTCAGGCATTGAGCATCCCCTCCTCGCCCGGTATCGGCGGCTCCATCTGCTGCATAAATCCGGGCTCTTCTGGTCCAGCCATGCCACCCGCTATCATTTCGGGCGGTAACCCCTGGAGCGTGGCCGGTTCTTCTGGCACTTGCGGGCCGGCCATTGGCGGGCCTCCTGGCATGGGCTGTCCCGCCATTGCCTGCTGCTGCTGTTGTTGCGCTGCCATCTGAAGCATCTGCTGGAGCTTGAGTTGGACAAGAGCCTGCTGCACCTGCTCCTTGATGATCGTGCGCTGCATAGCCCCGCTCTGCCCGATACCCATGATCTCCTCGTGTATCCATTCGGTTGAGGCCAGCCCGCGGTCCTTGAGCGTGCTGGCGATCTGCGCCTGCTGGAGTTTGTCCTGCGGCATGGATACGCTTAGATCGACCTCGATGTTGATGTACTCCGGGATGTCCTGTGGATTGATCGCAGCGGCAGTTCCGGCGGCGTAGTTGTAGGCCTTTGACGTACCGCTCGACATGCGCATCCATTCAAACGCCACCTCCAGCGCGTCCGCGATTGCCCGCCCGGTCATCGAGCGCACCGTCTCAAGCGGGATGCGTCCAAGCTGTGACAGTAATGCAGTCTGGCTGTATGTGTCAGACTGCGATTGCCCAAGAATCGACTTGTAAATCGTGCTCTCCTCGCCGAGAAGCCGGAAGGTCTCGTAGGCCGTGAGTGTGGAGGGGTCGATCAAACCCTTGTTGAGCATCGGGGTGATGGTCTGGCCAGGGCCAAGCACGAACATCTGGAACAAGCCAACCCGCTCCATCTGAGGTATCTCCTGAAGGGGATCGGCGTTCTGCACCACGAACGCGGGCGAGAAGCCCAGCACACGCCCCATCGTGGCCATTGCGGTCAACGCCTCGGTCTTACGCTGGCTCAGTCCGCTCGCATAGTCGGTATAGAGAAACGGTTCACGCTGGTCTTCCGGAGACGAGAACAGCCCGCTCCCCTCGACCGTGCTGGCGATGATTGGGATAAATGGCAGCCCGTGCTCATCGATCAGCAGGTCCCCGCCATATCCGTCAACCCAGACATGACGATAAGTCTCGTCCCAGTAATCACACAATGTCACCAGTTTGAGTCTTTCCGCGTCCACGTCGACGCCGCGCGATTGGAATAGCGTCTTGGCTGCCTCGCCGTAGCGATCCACGATTGAGCCGATGCTCACCTTGCGACGGCTGTGGTATGCCTGCAATCCCAAATTATCCCACACCGGGTAGCCCTGGCGCGGGCTGAGCGCCTCGAATACGTACGGGGTGGTCGCGGCCAACTTCTTGAGCTTTGCCAGGCGCACCTTGCTCACGCCCTCCGCCGTGTCCACCAGGTCTTGTGTGGAGATCACCTGGAGATGCACCTCGTCGTATAGCACCGCGCTCAGCGTGGCGTCGTAATGCAGCGGGCGGCGGTTGTATCGATCCGACGCGGCGAGCATGGCCTCAGCAACCTGCTCCATCTCATCGGCGATCCGTTTGGCCTCGTAGTCGTTGGTTGGCGTCGGTATCTTGATCTCCGGGCGGGTGGTCGTCATCAGTCTCACCACGCCCTTGACGCTGTTGCGCGCATCGGGCGATTTGGTGAGGGCGACGCTGGTGGAGGCCTGTTCGAGCGCCTCGTCCTCTGGCGTCTTGTGCATCATGTACTCGTTCTCGATCCCGCTGGCGATGTTGTCCCGCGCGCTGTGTGTGTCCACGAGCGCCTTGCAGTAGCTTCTGATTTCTTTCGAGAGTTTGGCCTTGTCCATTCAGCCTCCTACTTGTTTAGCCAGCGTTCGAGCGCGGCCTGTTCGTGCGATGTCCTTGTCCGGCGTGGTCTGGGCACGGTCTGCATCGCCCGCCACATGAGCGCCCTGGCGATTATTGTGTCATCGTGCATCCCGTCCGGCGCGCTGTACTTGGACGCTCCGGTCTCCGTGCGCTTGACCTCATACGCCTGGAGCTCCGCCCGTCCCGCGTCATCGGGCAGCAGACGCAGGTCGCCCCTCTCAAGCGCCAAGCTGAACGCCTCGATCAAGGGCTGCTTGCTCATGTGCGTGGTAGTGAAGCCCACCACCGGCAACCCGGCGCGTTGCAGGCTCTCGAAATTCGGCGCTCCGATACTGTTTAGTTCGACCTCCCAGCGCTTCACGCCCCACGTGTGCGACATAGCCTCGAGCCGCTGCCTCTGGAAAAAGTAGTCGATCTGGTTGAAGCGATCGACCGCAATCTCCCTGGCGCAGTCCACGCACCCCAGAGATAGGGCGGTGTAATCGTTGTCGCGCCCCCAGTCGCAACCACCCACAATGACGTGTCCCTGATGATCCGCCGGCTTCTCATAGGGCGCGGTCAATGCAGCGTCCAGGTTGCGGAACACCGCCGCTTCTCCCAGCAAGAACTCAGCCATGATCTCCTGCCTGAACTGGCGGTCGGTGAGCGTCTGCTTGAGCGCGTCGAGCTCAGCGTTGTCGATGTACGGGTTCTCATAGCTCGTGTACGTCGCACTCTTCCAGTCCGGTAACGTCTGTCCCCAGGAGTACAACGTGTGGAAGTCGTTGAGTCCTTTTGGCGTGCTGCCAAACAGCGCTCCCCCAGACAGGTCGATCAGCGTGGGGTGGATGATCTCGTTCCAGGTGGGCAGCAGATAGCGCACCTGCGCCGCTTCGTTGACGACGAAGAACTTGTAGCTGCGCCCCCGGATCGGGCCCGGGTTGTCTAGCGTCCACATCTCCAGCACTCCGCCAGTGATGCACTCGATGCGCCGCTCCTGTTCGAGCGAGCGGGTTGTTATGGGCTTGAGGATGTTGGTGAGCGTGCGCCAGTCCTCGGTCAAATTTTTGTACGTTGGCGATCCCCACCCAACGGGCTGGCCATCCAGTAGGACAATTACAGACTGGTCGTGCATCAATACATTTTTGCCAAACCTACGCCCAGCGTTGAGGACGCGAAAACGCTGCGGCCAGTTGGCGGCCTCGATCTGCCTGGCGTGCAGCTTAGGCAGCTGTATCTCTATCGATGTATCGTACCGTGATCTCAAGCGCGCCATTGACGTTGGTGTCCTGCTCTGGCTGGCCTACCAGGTAATCGCTTAGCCACTTGCGGGCCGCGCCGTCTCCACGCTTGGCCTGTTCGGCTGCCCTTTGCACGATTTTCCGCCAGTCCTCGAACGAGACCGAACTCATGAGTATCTCGTAGTAGCGCTCTTCCCTGGCACGCGGAGGTCTCCCCCCCATCCCGGTATGCCCTTTGACAAACCTACCTTTTTCGTCTCGTTCCGCCTCGATCTTTGTCATCTGCCAGTTCACTTCCAGCTAACTGGATTACTACCACAACCATATCGCCAACCATCGCGAGCAGTTGCTGCGCCTCGGCTATGTGATACTCTGGCAGGTTGAGGGTGACATTCACCGTCATATCCGCCATTGTCTTCACCTGGCGCACCTCGGCCTCCAGCTTCATGCGCGTATTATACCATTAAGACGACATGCGGATAACTAGAACAGACTATAGAACGCCAGATTAATGTTTCGGCTTAGGTGGCGACACAATCAACCTGATCCACCAGGGGAATGTTCAAGAGCTCTACATGCGCCGCGCTTTGCGGCGCATCACGGGAGCTCTGAAGTCCCCGTACACCTATTCGCCACCTCCGGGTGACATTCCAGGCAGACCAACTTGTATCCCGTCCAGACATGTAACGTGCGGCACATGTGTACGGGACACCAGGTGTCCGTCGTATCCCCCGGTTCGAGCGGGGGAAGAAGAGGATGGCGGTGGTAGAGGGTCACATCATTCTTCCTCGGCAGACAGCTACCATCTGAATTTTGTCTTCTAGTTTTTCTAAAAACACTCTTTTCTTATGTTTTACATAATTCCAATCTTTTGGTTGCAAGTTCTACGTATTCTTGTGCTACGTCTATTCCAATATATTTTCTTTTATTTAGCAATGCCATTTTACACGCAGTCCCAGAACCACACATTGGGTCTATTACTATGTCGCCATCATTAGTCCAGGTAAGTATATGATCTTTTGCTAACTTTTCTGGAAACGTGGCCGGATGTTTATATGCTATGTCATCTGTCTGTCCATATCCATATCCGTTAGCATATCTCCAAATATTTGTTCTTATTCCATATTCGTTTATTATTCTTTTTCCTTCTACTCTAATTGAACCATCTTTATTCCTGTTTGATGTAGAGCCAAATGTAGATTGACCTGCCCATTTGTTCTTTTTATCTTTGATTAAATTAATTGTTTTTGGTTTGCCTTTACTTAGTACGAACATGTATTCAAATACATTTGTGTATCTGTTTACACCAGGATATGGCTCACCAGCTTTTTCATATATCATTGTGTCGTGAAGGTTAAATCCACATACATCTTTGAAATATAATGCTTGCCTAAAAGATGTTCCTGTCTCGCTCCCTTTTATCGTAGCATCTCCTACTATCCATACTAATACGCCGCCTGATTTTAGTATTCTGTATAACTCTTTAGCAATGACTTCGAAGTTAAAATCATAGCCTTTGAATGTTCTCAAATTGTCATAAGGTGGAGATGTGATTGCAAAATCAATGCTTTCATCAGGAATAATTTTCATTATCTTAACACAGTCGCCTGGAATTATTTTGTTGATAAAATCTTCTGGATATTTCATTCTTTCCTCTTATGTCTGTCTTTAGCTTTGCCTTGAGCAGGTTCAGCAGGATTTTGCAGATTCCACTCCCGTAAACGTCAATCATATCTTTCTTTAGATGACGGTTACTCATTCATTTGCCTCCTTCTCCAGTCCGTTAAGTTCTCGCTCCAGGAACGACATCAGCTTCCGCAAAGCCTCGGCATCGGCCATCAACCCTTCGTACTCCAGTCTGTCAATCTCTCGCTCCAGGATCGACATCAGCGCCCGCAATACTTCGGCTCTGGCCCTCAGCCGTTTCTGGGCATCGAACACCTCGCCGTCTAACCGGAGCTGTGCATCGTACTGCCTGCGCGCGCGCGTCCTTAGCAAAATGTCGACCTCCTGCTCACAACGACCTCAGGCTGACAGACGGATCGCCGACGCGCCTGAAATCGTCGAGTTCTGGATGCGCCTTCGCGTACCCATCAAGCGCACTTGTGTTCCACGTCGTCCTGCCTTTCACGTAGACGGCCTGGATGTAATCACCCTTCACGGTTTCGCCGTGTTCGACGACGAGCGACTTGATCTCCGCCTCGATGCTCGATATTTTCTCGCGCACCTCATCGGTCTTCGGGGCGTACTCTGCGTCCAGTTCGTCGAGCGCGGCCTTGACGTCCGGGGGGATGATCTTTTGCTCGATTTCCTCGCGCTCAAGCCTCAGGACGTCGAGCGCGTTCTTGAACTCGGCCAACATATTCAGTTTTTCGACAATCTCATCTACAGCCACCTTGTCCTCCTTCTATCAATGTGTTCAAACACCGCATCTGAACTCTCTGCGCCCCGATTCGCCGCCGCAAGCTCAGCGTATCGGTTAGCGCGCCGCTTATAATCACGTTATCCTTCCCACCCCGCCGCAGTGAGCGCCAGAAATAGCCCGCTGCGTTTCAAGGCCTCGATCCGTGAGCGTTCGTCTGATAATACCCAGCGCGGAGGGTACGGACCACCGGCAGTCCGTACCGCTCC
>WBZR01000580.1_pt2 | contig 40465 bp, 34 predicted proteins | sample 5204231 | NCBI WGS metagenome assembly WBZR01 (sample SAMN12412403, study PRJNA552823) | activated sludge metagenome | isolation source: activated sludge from anammox sidestream of wastewater treatment plant... | place: USA: Virginia | collected 2017-08 | reverse complement strand
CGAGATTGCCCACGGCCGCGACGAGCACGTCGAGCTCGACGAGGTCATGCTGGCCGCGCGGGTGCTCGCGGCCGCCGCCATCGACTGGTGCGGCCTTGGTTAGCCGGGTCGCGGAGCGGATCGACGCGCGCCGCGAGGAGGCCGTCCGGCTGCTCGAAGAGCTCGTCCGCGTGAACAGCGTCAACCCGAACTACCCGGGCGTCGACCGGGCCGAGCTGATCGGTGGCGAGACCCGCGTCAACGAGATCCTGAAGGAGCGCTACGAGGACGCCGGGCTCGAGACGCACTGGGTGGCCGAGGACCCGGAGCGTCGCGCCCTCGTCGGAGTGCGCGCGGGCGCGGGCGGTGGCCGCTCGCTCCTCCTGAACGGGCACATCGACACCGTGCCGGCCGCCGAGGGGGGAGAGTGGACGCACGGGAGCCCATGGGAACCGGCGATCGTCGACGGGCGCCTCTACGGCCTCGGCTCCACGGACATGAAGGCGTCCGCGGTATCGATGTGGCTGGTCGCCCGCGCCCTCGAGGACGCGGGCGTCCGGCTGGCCGGGGAGCTCCAGCTTCACTCGGTCGTCGGTGAGGAGACCGGCGAGTACCAGCTCGGCACGCTCGCCTGTGTCCGGGCGGGCTTCCGCGCCGACGGCGCGATCGTGACCGAGCCGTCGAACCCGCCGCGGCCGCTCACGATCACGCCCGTGTCCGCCGGCTTCCTCTGGCTCAAGGTCGTCGTCGAGGGCCTGAGCACGCACGCGGGCAACCGCCCGCTCGTGATCCGCCCGGGCGGGCCCGGCGAGGCGATCGGCGTCAACGCGCTCGAGAAGGGCGCGAGGCTCGTGCGGGCGCTGCAGGAGCTCGAGGAGCGCTGGGGGCTCTCGAAGAGCCACCCGTACTTCTCGCCGGGCTGGTTCACGATCATGCCCGGGCTGTTCCGCGCCGACCCGGGCGTCCCGTTCCCCGCCTACCTGCCGAACCGCGCCGAGCTGCACTGGGCGATCTGGTATCCGCCGCAGGAGGCGGAAGAGGACGTGATGCGGGAGATCGAGGAGTACGTGCTCGCCGTTTGCCAGCTCGACCCGTGGCTTGCGGGGCATCCGCCGAGCTTCGAGTGGCCGCTTCGCTATCCGGGGATGCGGACGGCGTGGGAACACGAGCTGCCGCAGACGATGGCGCGTGCCTGGGAGCGGGTGACGGGCGAGCCGGTGCCGCCGCCGAGTTCCCGGTACCCGGTCAACTTCGGCGCGGCGATGGAGGGGACGTGGCTCGAGCGGGAGGGGATCCCGTCGATCGTCTTCGGCCCCGGCGATCTGCGGGTGGCGCACGCGAAGGACGAGTACGTCGTGCTCGACGAGATGATCCTCGCGGCGAAGGGGCTCGCCGCGTGCGCGATGGAGTGGTGCGGCGTCGCCTGAGCCGCCCCGAGGGAACCGACCAGCGAGGGAGTGGAGCGAGAATGTCCTGGATCCAGACCGGCTCGTCGATCATCTTCTTGCCCTACACGCTCGAGCAGGCGCTGACGGGGCTCGCCCGGGCGGGCTTCGTCAACGTCGAGATCGGGGCCGTCAAGGGGTTCCTCGAGCACCTGGACCCGGACGCGATCGACGCTGCGGCGATCGAGAACTGCCGGCGGCTGCTCTCCGAGAACGGCCTCACCTGCGTGTCGATGAGCGGTCACGCGCAGCTCCACACGGACGAGGGGAAGCGCCGCCTGACGGACGTTCTGCGCGCCGGGCGCGAGCTCGGGATCCGGGTGCTGAACACGTTCACCGGCGACGCGGAGACCCCCGAGGAGGTCGAGACGTTCAAGGCGAACGTCTGCGAGATCGCGGATGAGGCGCAGGGCTACGGGATCCGCCTCTGCATCGAGACGGACTCGAACCTGCTCCCGACCGCCGAGGTCGGACGCGGGATCCTCGAGGAGATCGGACACCGGTGGGTGCAGTTCAACTACGACCCCGGCAACGTCATCTACTACACGGGCGCCGACCCCTCGACCGACGTCGAGCACGCGCTCGACCGGCTCGGGCACTTCCACCTCAAGGATCAGCGGGGCGGCCAGGGCGTCGCCGACTTCCCGCCGCTCGGGGAGGGCGAAGTGGACGTGCCGCACCTCCTGCGCCGGCTGCGCGATACCGGCTTCTCCGGCCCGGTCTCGATGGAGATCGAGTTTACGAACTACGAGTGGCCGGACTGGGAGGCCTGCGTCGAGGCCGCGCGGCGCGGCAAGGCGTACTGGGACGGCCTCGGCCTGTAGGCGCGGGTCATGCGCCGCTCGCGCTCCGTTGCCACCCCTGGCCGGGGGAACCCCGGGGTCAGACCCCGGGGTCAGACCCCCGGGTTCCTGTGCCCGTGAATCCGGGTGCGCGAGTGAGATCCGGCCGAGATCTGAGTCGCCGCGCAGTAAGGGGTCTGACCCCCCTGACAGCGTCCCGGGCATGTCCGCTGCGGGCGGGGGTCAGGGCGTGAAGCCCCTGCGGGTGGCGATTCTCGGCGCCGGCTTCGCGGGGACGTTCCACGCACAGGCGTGGGCGGAGTGCGCGGGCGCCGAGATCGCCGCGGTGGTGGATGCGGAGCCTGCCCGGGCCCGCGAGGTGGCGGAGCGGTTCGGCGGCGAGCCGGCCGGCTCGCTCGAGCGGGCGCTCGCCGGCCATGTGGACGTCGTCGACGTGTGCCTGCCGACCGTGCTCCACGAGGAGGCGACGACTGCCGCGCTGGTAGCCGGCAAGCACGTGCTGTGCGAGAAGCCGATCGCGCTCGATCTCGCCGCCGCCGGCCGCATGCTCGCCGTCGCCCGGGAGGCCGGCGCGATCCTGATGGTCGCTCACGTCCTTCGCTTCTGGCCCGAGTACGAGCGGCTCGCCGAGCTCTCCGGCACCGGCGAGCTGGGGCCCTTGCGGGCGCTCACCTGCGCGCGCCTCGTCGCGAGGCCCGGGCCCTACGCGCCCTGGCTGCTCGACCCGCAGCGGGGGCTCGGGCTCGGCGAGGTGGCGGTCCACGACCTCGACATCGCGGCCGCGCTCCTCGGCCGGCCGCGTTCGGTCGTCGCGACCGGCGTCCGCGACGAGACGGGCTGGTCGCACCTCCAGGCACTGCTTCGCTTCGACGGCGGCCGGGTCGCGACCGTCGAGGCCGGCTGGCACGTGCCGGAGGCGCAGCCGTTCGCCGCCACCTACCGCGCCGTCTGCCAGCGCGGGATCGTCGAGTACGACTCGCGCCGGCAGCCGACGCTGTCTCTGATTCGCGACCAGGGTGCCGAGGAGGTCGACGTCGGCGCCGCCGGCAAGACCGCGGGCGGCCCCTGGGCGTTCGACGCTGCCGGCTACGTCCGCGAGGTCGAGTACTTCGCCGGCTGCGTCCGCGAGCGGCGTGAGCCCGAGCGCTGTCCACCCGAGGCGGGCCGGCAAGCGCTCGAGCTGACGCTCGCCGTGCTCGAGTCGGCCGCGAGCCGCCAGGAGCTCGCGCTGGCCGTTTCCTGACGAGGCTTGCGCGACCGATCCACTCCGGCCGCGTCCGGGGACTGGCTCTCGGAGGAGCCAGGCTAGACAGAGTCCCCTTCGACCTTGTAGCGTGCGGCGCATGCGGCGAGCCGGTGCTGCGGTGGCACTCGGTGCGAGCGTGCTCGCGATCGGCGCCGCGAACGCCTGGGCGTTCAAGATCGACCCGGGCCGGACGGCGATCCCGCTGGTGCACGCCCACGTCGGGGATTCCGGCATCCACGAGTCGGTCACCCATCTCGCGATCCTGATCGCCCACCAGGAGGAGCGGGAGTTCACCCCGCCGCGGGCGTTCATCAAGGACGTCCAGACCGGAGCGGAGAACGCCGATGTCACCCACCAGTTCGACTCCGAGCAGCACTTCGACAACGCCACCGTCGCGAACGGCGGCTTCGAGCTCGGCTTCGCGCTCGTGCACGGGTACTTCGACCAGGCGGTGAAGCTCGCGCAGGGGAATGACGAGTTCAGGGAGCCGAGCTTCACGAGCTTCAGGGACATCGCCAAGGAGGTCGAGTCGGCGCTTGCGCGCGTCGTCGTCAGCCCGAAGTGCATCCTGCGGCGACAGTGCCCGACCGCCGCGTTCTACGCCCGGGCCGGGCTCGTCAAGGCGTACGCCGACACGGTGCTGCTGCTGAACCCGAACCCCGACCCGCACGTGCCGACGAACCCCGGCTCGCTCTTCGCCTCCCCGCGAAACGGGCCCTGCACGGTGCCTCTTCTCTGCCGCGCCGCGCCGGCCATCTCCAAGGCGTCCCGGACCGCGATCACCGAGGTCGAGGAGGCGGTGGACTGGTCGCTCGGCAAGCACTCGGGCAAGACGCTCGCGCAGCTCCTCGGCCAGGACCACACCCTCGTCAAGCGGCTCGAGCGGGCGCGTGACGCGATCCGCGCCTACCGGGCGTTCCAGCTCGCGGGGCACGCGCTGCACGCCGCGCAGGACTTCTTCGCCCACTCGAACTACGTGGAGCTGATGGCCGGAGTACCGGTGGGCCAGCCGATCGCCTCGACGGGCATGGTGCCCGAGGATCTCCCGGTCCCGGCGAGCGCCGCGGACTTCGGCCTGGCCGGGCTCCGCACGCTGATGGGAGACGAGCGCTACGCCCGGCTCGAATCCGGCGGCGTCGCAGCAGACTGGCTCGGCGAGGGCGACTACTGCCTCGGCGACCGCGTGCTGAGCGTCTTCAACCCGGCCCAGAAGATCGAGTTCCGCCTGCCGCGTCTGAGCGCTCTGGCCCTGGGTCTACCCGGCCTGCTCGTCGAGCCGAAGCAAGTGTCGATCCCGCTCGGGGGCACGAACCCGGGCCCGCCGCCGGGGCTCAGCTACTGCCACTACGTGACGTCGACGACCGCCGGGCTGAACAAGGACGAGCCGGGCACGGGCGAGCCTTCGCATGCAAACCACGAGTTCGCGGCGAAGGTGGCCGAGCGGGTCTCGGTCCTCCTGTGGCGGGACTTCATCAGCCGGGCGACCGCGTACTGCCCGGCACCGGGGCGACACCTCAACGGCGACGGCTGCGAGTTGCCCCCCGAGCAGCCCCCGAGCGATCTCTGCGTACCGACCGGCGAGCCGGCGACCGCACCGGAGGGGACGCTGCTCGAGACGTGCACGCTCGATCCCCGGGTCGTGGAGCCGTACGATCCGGTCTACGGATCGGTTGTTCTCCTCCCGACGCGGAGCTACCGGCTGGTGGTGAGCGGAGTCGTGGCCGAGGTGCATCTCGACGACGTCTCGAGCTACTGGGAAGCGGATGCGCTCTACTGCCTCGACTCCCCCGGCTGGGAGTCGTACTGCGGTGACGCCGGGGAGCTGTTCCGGGGCTGGCCCGCCGGCGGCGCCCTGGGCGTCTACTGGGGAAACGGGTTCGGCGGGTACGGTAACCCCGCTCCGTTCTGGGCGGTCGACGGCACGACGGGAGGGGTGCCGCCGGCGAGCCCGACCCCGCCGCCGTACTCGGAGGCCAACGTCTACGCGGTGACGATCGGCGGCGTCGCGGGCCAGATCGCGTTCCTTCAGCAGACGCACGCCAACGTGGGTAGCTTCGTGGTCGAGCTGTGGACGGCCGGCGAGGGTCCCGCGGACACGCGGCCGGCCCGGGCGCGAGCTCTCCCCTGACACCGGTGGGGAGGGCCCTGACCCGCGCCGTCGCTACCGGAGGACGGGCAGGGTGACCCGGGAGGCCCGCGCGCGATCGTGGAGCACCGTCTGCGTCGCCACGACCGCCCCCTCCGGCCCCTCGACGCCGAGCGGCCCGCCCGTGTTCAGGTTGCGGTCCCAGTGGGGGAAGTCGGAGCTCGAGACGTCGAGGCGGAGGCGGTAGCCGGCCGGGATACGAGCTCCGATCGGGCCGAGCGCGAGCCGGTACTCCTCGACCCGGCCGGGCGTGAGCAGCTCGGGCTCGGAGAGCGAGCGGCGGTAGCGGGCCCGGACGATCCCCTGCACCAGGTTGATCGACTCGCCGTCCGGGTCGACGCGGCACAGCTTCGCCGTGAAGTCCGTGTCGACGGCGGTCGAGGCCGCATGGAGCGTCACCTCGACCTCGCCGACGAGGTCGAGATCCTCCGCGAGCGGCGCCGACGTGTAGACGAGCGTGTCGCCCCAGCGCTCGGCGGCGTGCTGGGAGCGCGGCCCCATCGGCGTCAGGGCATCGTCGCAGCAGGAGCGCCCGCCGGCGCTCGCGACCGGCGCGAGCGGGTCGAAGACGAACACGTCCGGCGGCTCGTCGCCGGGCGCTTCCTGCGACAGCGTCCCGTCGCCGTACTTCGAGTTCGCGCGCCCGCCCGAGTGGAGAAACCACTCCATCGGTCTCGCCCCCGGCGGCGGCCAGGCGTCGAGGTCGCGCCAGCCGTCCCCGAGCACGTACACGGTCGCGGGCGCATCGAACACGCCCGAGACGCGCCCCTTCACGACCTCGTCGAGGAAGCGAAGCTGCCAGTCGTTGACCGCCCGCGGCCCCGCGTCCGCCCGCCCGCCGCAGAGCGGCTCCCAGGGCCCGTGCTGCCACGGTCCGACGAGCAGCTTCTGCCGGCCTGCGATGCCCCGGAAGTTGCGCACCGTGCCGGCGACGAAGATGTCGTACCAGCCGCCGACGTGCAGGCCGGGAACCTGGATCCGCGAGTAGTCCTCGTCGATCGCGGTCGCGCGCCAGTAGTCGTCGTAGGTCGGGTGCTCGAGCCAGTCGAAGTAGTAGGGGGCGTCGGCGCGGCCGAGACCGGGCGGCTTGCGGAGCGGCAGGTGCGAGAGCCAGTCCGTGCTGCCCGCGACCGCCTCCAGGCGGGAGATCTCCGGTCCGTCCCCCGCCGTCCGCGCCGTGTACGCGGCCAGCCCGGCCGCCCAGCTCGCCGCGAACGCGAGGTTGAGCGCGCCGCGCTCGTACGTCCAGCCCTCGTAGAACTGCCCTGCCGTCAGCCCCGGGCAGATCGCGACGAGGCTCGGCGGGCGCTCGGCGGCGGCGAGGAGCTGCGCGGCCCCCGGGTACGAGAACCCGTACATCGCGACGCGCCCGTCCGCGCCAGGCAGCCGTGCCGCCCACTCGACCGAGTCGTAGCCGTCCTTCGCCTCGTTGACGAAGGGGTAGAAGACCCCCTCCGAGCGGAAGCGGCCCCGGCAGTCCTGGACGGCCACGACCCAGCCCTGCCGAGCCCACCAGGACGGGTGCGCGTACCCGGAGCCGCTCTGGGCGTAGGTCTTGTCGTACGGGTTGCGCATCAGCAGAGTCGGCCAGGGGCCGTCGCCCGCGGGCCGGTAGACGTCCGCGCGCAACGTCACCCCGTCACGCATCCGCGCGGGGACGTCGCGCTCGACGGTGACCTCGGAGAGGCCCGGAAACGGCTCGGGCGTCACCTCAGCTCCGCACCCAGACCGGATCGCCGGCGACGACGGTACGCACCGGCTCGAAGCGGGCGTCGAGCACGGCGAGGTCGGCCCTGAACCCGGGCGCGAGCCGGCCGCGGTCTGCAAGGCCGAGCAGGCCGGCCGGCGTCAGGCTCGCCATCGTTGCGGCCTCGGCGAGCCCGAAGCGGGCGGCCATCCGAGCGACGAGCGCGGCGCCGCAGCGATCGCCGCCACGGAGCTTCCCGGTCAGGGAGTCCTCGGCCGGTGGGGGAACGACGTCACTCGTGAGCGCGATCCGCCCCGGCCCCGCCACTCTGAACGTCACCTCCTCGGTCGCGGGGTGGAGGTGGCGCCCGTCGGCGATCAGCCCGAGCGTGACCCGCTCGTCCGCGAGCAGGGTCCCGATCGCGGCCGGCTCGCGCCCGCGGAAGCCGCTCATCGCGTTCCAGATATGCGTCGCGAAGGAGGCGCCCCGGTCGATCGCGGCCCTGGTCGTGTAGTGGTTCGTCCGCGTGTGGCCGATCGCCGCGATCGCTCCGGCGGCGACGATCCGGTCGATCGCCTCGAAGCCGCCCTCGACCTCCGGGGCGAGCGTGACCATCCGCACGCGCCCGCTCGCGAGCCAGCCGTCGAGCTCGGCGAGATCGACGGGGCGGATGTGCTCCTCCGCCTGGGCGCCCGCCTGCTCCGGGTTCAGGTACGGCCCCTCGACGTGCGCGCCGAGACAGCACGGATCGTCCGGAAGCGCCGCCAGGAACTCCTCGACGGCGCCGCGCGGCGACGTGCCGACGGTGGCGAGGTAGCCGGTCACTCCGCTCGCGGCGCACCGGCCCGTGTCGTAGACGTGCAGGTCGACGAAGCCGGGGAAGACGAGCGGCGCCTCGAGCGGCTCGTCCGTCTGATCGACCGCCGCGATCAGCCCGTCCTCGATCCGGAGCACCCCGGGCCGCGCGCCGTCGATCGGGTCGACGAGGAGTCCCACCAGCTCGCGTGCCATGCGCCCGATTCTCGCGGACCGGGAGGCGCCCGGGCCCGCCCTACCGCAGCGCCGCGACGTCGAACGCCGGCGCGAAGGGGTTCAGAAAGCGGACTCCTTCGATCAGCCGGCCGTGCGAGAGGTCCTCGGTGAGAACGGTCGCGATCCCGCTCAGCTTCGCGGTCGCCCAGATCAGGCCGTCCCAGTAGGAAACCTGATGCTCGCCGACAGCCCGGATCGCCTCGAGGACCGCCGCGCTGGTGGCGGTACAGACAGTCCAGCCCCGGACGAACGCGGCGACATTCCACCCCGCCTCCTCGTGACTGAGTGGAGGGCGAAGCTTGCGCGTCACGGTCGTGAAGAACTCGCCGAGCACCTGCGTGCTCACGGCACCGCGAGCTTCTCGCTCGAGCTGCTCGAGGACGTACAGCGCGTGCTGTTGCTTCGCCCGATCGAGCGGGTCGTAGGCGTACACGAGGATGTTCGTGTCAACGAGCGCGGCGGCGGGCGAGCTCATCGAGCCGCTCCTCGTAGAGCTCGTCACGGGTCCAGGTGCGCCTCCCCTGCGGCACCTCCAGACGGCCCCGCTCGCGCATGAACGCGAGCGCGTCCTGCCAGAGCGCCTCGTCCTCGGGGAGCCGGCGGGGCTTCGTGACGTGGTCGATGCCCTGCCGGATCAACTCCGACTCCGTGACGCCGAGCTGCGCCGAGCGCTGCTTGAGCAGCTCGTCCTGCTCGGGCTCGATGTAGACCTGCTTGCGCACCATCCTTGGCATACATCGTAGGGTACATCGCGCCGTGTCATCGTCCATTCCGGACGGCGGCGGCTTACTGGGAAACGAACAGGTGTTCGTCCGATGCCCTGGCTAGACTCTCCGCGATGGCCGCCGGTGAGATCGTCGTCCTCGGCGCCCGCGAGCACAATCTGAAGGACATCGCCGTCAGGCTGCCGCGGAACGCCCTCGTCTGCATCACCGGGCTCTCCGGCTCGGGGAAGTCGTCGCTCGCGTTCGACACGATCTACGCGGAGGGCCAGCGTCGCTACGTCGAGTCGCTCTCCGCGTACGCGCGCCAGTTCCTGCAGATGATGGAGAAGCCGGACGTCGACTCGATCGAGGGGCTCTCGCCCGCGATCTCGATCGACCAGAAGACGACGTCGCGCAACCCGCGCTCGACGGTCGGCACCGTCACCGAGATCTACGACTACCTGCGCCTGCTCTACGCGCGCGCCGGCCGCCCCCATTGCCCCGTCTGCGGCCGCGCGATCGCGGGCCAGGCCGTCGAGACGATCGTCGACCAGGTGCTCCAGCTCCCCGAAGGGACGAAGTTCACGATCAACGCCCCGGTCGTGCGCGACCGCAAGGGGGAGTTCCGCGACCTGCTCCAGGGCCTGCGCGACGAGGGCTTCACGCGCGTCAAGGTCGACGGCGCCGAGCGGCTGCTCGACGAGGAGATCGAGCTCGACAAGAAGTACAAGCACACGATCGAGGTGGTCGTCGACCGGCTCGTCCTCAGGCCGGACCTGCGCCACCGCCTGACCGACTCGATCGAGACCGCGCTCGCGCTCGCCGACCGGCTCGTGACCGTCGACGTCGTCGGCGGCGAGGAGCTGACCTTCTCCGAGCGGTTCGCCTGTCCGGAGCACGGAGCCGGGCTGCCCGAGCTCGAGCCGCGCCTGTTCTCGTTCAACTCGCCCCACGGCGCCTGCCCGCGCTGCACCGGCCTCGGCCACCAGCAGGAGATCGACCCCGACCTGCTCGTGCCCGACCCGGCCCAGCCGGTCGGGAGCGCGCTCGTGCCCTGGTCGGTCGGCGGCTCCTCCTTCTACGAGTCGGTTGTGCAGGCGGTCGCCGACCGCTACGAGCTCGACCTCGACACGCCCTGGTGCGACCTCCCCGAGGACGCGCAGCGGCTGTTCCTGTACGGCACGGGCGGCGAGCGTGTCTACGTCCAGTACCGCAACCGGATGGGCCGCAAGCGCTCCTACATGCTCGCATGGGAGGGAATCGTCACCAACCTCGAGCGCCGCTACAAGGAGACCGACTCGGCGACACAGCGCGAGCGGATCGAGGAGTACATGTCGGCGCGACCGTGCTCGGCCTGCCACGGCGCCCGCCTGAAGCCGGAGGTGCTCGGGGTCACCGTCGGCGGCCTCAACATCCACGAGCTGACGCGCCGGTCGGTCCGGGCGGCGATCGAGTTCGTCGACGGGCTCGCGCTGTCCGAGCGGGAGCGTCACATCGCTGCGCGGATCCTGAAGGAGATCCGCGAGCGGCTGACCTTCCTGAACGACGTCGGCGTCGGCTACCTGGAGCTCGACCGGGCGGCGGCGACGCTCTCGGGCGGCGAGGCGCAGCGCCTGCGGCTCGCGACCCAGATCGGCTCCCAGCTCGTCGGCGTCCTCTACATCCTCGACGAGCCGTCGATCGGGCTGCACCAGCGCGACAACGACCGCCTGATCCGCACGCTCGAGAGCTTGCGCGACATCGGCAACACCGTGCTCGTGGTCGAGCACGACGAGCAGATGATGCGCGCGGCCGACCAGCTCGTCGACATGGGCCCGGGCGCGGGCGAGCACGGCGGGAGGGTCGTCGCCCAGGGCTCGGCCGCGGAGGTGGCGCTGGTCGAGGAGTCGGTGACCGGCCAGTTCCTCTCGGGGGCGCGGCGGATCAGGGTGCCCCCGAGGCGCACGCACGACGCGGGCGCGTTCCGCGTCCTCGGCGCGCGGATGCACAACCTGAAGGGGATCGACGTCGAGTTCCCGGTCGGCAAGCTCGTCTGCGTGACGGGCGTGTCCGGGTCGGGGAAGTCGACGCTCGTGAACGAGATCGTCTACAAGGCGCTCGCGAACCGGCTCTCCCGCGTGCGCGTGAAGCCGGGCGAGCACGAGGCGGTCGTGGGGATCGAGTGTTTCGACAAAGTGATCGACATCGACCAGTCGCCGATCGGGCGGACGCCGCGGTCGAATCCGGCGACGTACACGAAGCTGTTCGACCACGTGCGCGATCTGTATGCGCAGACGCCGGATGCGAAGGTGCGCGGCTACCGGCCGGGGCGGTTCTCGTTCAACGTGCGGGGCGGTCGCTGCGAGACGTGCAAGGGTGACGGGACGATCAAGATCGAGATGCACTTCCTGCCGGACGTGTACGTGACGTGCGAGACGTGTCACGGGCGCCGCTACAACCGGGAGACGCTCGAGGTCAGGTTCAAGGGGAAGTCGATCGCGGACGTGCTGGAGATGTCGGTGGAGGAGGCGCTCGCGTTCTTCGCGAAGATCCCGAAGCTGCGCCGCCGCCTGCAGACGCTCCACGACGTGGGGCTCGACTACGTGAAGCTGGGGCAGCCGGCGACGACGCTGTCGGGCGGGGAGGCGCAGCGGGTGAAGCTGTCCTCGGAGCTGTCGAAGGTGGCGACGGGTAGGACGCTCTACATTCTCGACGAGCCGACGACGGGGCTGCATTTCGCGGACATCGAGAAGCTGCTCGAGGTGTTGCAGCGTCTGGTGGACTCGGGGAACACGGTGCTCGTGATCGAGCACAACCTGGACGTGATCAAGCAGGCGGACTGGGTGGTCGATCTCGGCCCGGAGGGCGGCGACGGGGGCGGCGAGCTGGTCGCGTGCGGGACGCCGGAGGAGGTGGCCCGGGTCGAGGGGAGCTTCACGGGGCGGTTCCTGCGCGAGGTGCTGGCCGAGGTCACGGCGGCGGCGGCCTGAGCCCGGCGGCGCCCCCGGGGCCCCGGGCCCGCGGGGCGTCGCCGCCCGTCCCCCTGTCACTCCGGCCGCCCCGGGCGGCCGGCCGCCAAGGTCGCGTCGGCACAAGGTGGCGTAACCCCGCCCGCGAAGGCTCGCCCGGGAGCTGAATCGCGTCCGCCACGCGGGCGCGGGGCGAGCCGAGCGTGGCCCGGCGGCCGGCCCCACTCGAATAGATCTGACAACAACCGTGAAAATGGTTTAGTCTTTCCCGACAGGGCCTGTAAGTCGGTCCTTACACGCCGTCAGGTTGCGGGGAGAGCGCCGTGAGAGTTCCGCCACGCGAGTCAGAGACAGCCAGGATGAGCGGGGCGCCGCCGACCGGGCGGCCGCGGTGCGCGCGGGAGCGGGGCGCCCGGACCGTTCCGCGGGGGGACGCCGTCCTCCGCGCGCTGCGCCGCCCGCGGGTCGGGCCCGTCCTCTCGCTCGCGCTCGCCCTGTCACTCGCTTGCGGGGTGATCTGGGGCGCGGGCACGGCGTCCGCTCAGAGCTCGTCCCCCTGGCAGGTGGCGGAGCGGATTCGCGACCTGGCGTTCGAGGCCCAGAACCACCTCTACGCCGCCGACCGCGGCGAGCAGCCGGCCGCGCACCGTGAGGCCGCCCTCGCCCTGCTCGAAGAGGCGCGGACCGCGTACGTCGAGGCGCTCCAGCCCGACCTGCGCGCGCTGGCGCCCGCCGCCGATCGCGTCATCGCCGAGGTGCTGGGCGCGGCCCGGGCCGCCGCGGAGGAGGGCAACGGCTCAGCGCTGGCCGCCGCCCGGGGGCGGCTCTGGGCGGGCTTGGTCGGTGGCAGCTACCGGGCCGCTCTGGCCAGTCTCGGGGCCGGGGACGCCGACGCGGCCGCCCTCTGGCTCCGCCTGCGGGAATACCGCGAGGCGACGAAGGCCGCACCGGCGGCGACCGGAGCCGCGGAGGCGCTGAACGCCCTGCGAGCGGGCGAGCGGTCGCCCGCCGAGGCGCTCGCCGCGGTCGACAGCGACCTGCGCGACGCCTACTTCTACCGTCTGCGCAATGCCCTGAACGACCTCTCCGACGCGGCCGAGAAGGGATTCGTCACCCGCGCGGCGGAGTGGGCCGGACTGGCGCGTGGCTACTTCGAGATCCTTCGCGACGACTTCGCCGGTAAGCGTGGCGACGGCGCTGCCGCGTCCCTGGCCGGGGTTCTGGCGGCCGTGGAGGAGGCCGCGGTTGGCGGGGACTGGCGAGCCGTCGAGTCGGGCGTGGGTGAGGCCCGGTCTGCGCTCGCCGAATACCAGCCGGTCGAGCTGACGGGCGAGGAGGTGGCGGAGCGGGCCAACCTGCTCTACCTGTTTCTCGATCTCGTCCGGGTCGAGTACCGAGACGGGGTACGCGACGGCGAGATCGTGATCCCGATCGAGTACCAGGAAGCCATGACCTTCCGCGCGCAGGCGCACGGGATCTTCGAGGAGCTGCGCCCGATCCTGGCCGCCGCGGACAGCGGGGCCGCCGCACGCCTGGAGGAGCTCCTGGGCGAGCTCGAGTCCGTGCTCGCTGACCTCGGCGACCGGGTGCAGGTGGAGCGCCTCGTGGAGGAGGCGCTGACCCTGGTGGAGTCGACGCTCGAGGTTCAGACCGATACCAGCTCGGCAGCGGCTGCCTTCCCGATCATCAGCACCCTGCTCGACGAGGTGCTCTCGTCGGCGCGGCAGGGCCGCTACGAGGACGCCGAGCGAGCGCGGCTGGAGGCCTACGCGGTGTTCGAGAGCGGGCCGGAGCTGAATCTCGCTCAGCGCGCCCCCGGTGCGAGCCGCGAGCTCGAGGGTCTGTTCTGGGAGGGGGCGGGCGGGAGCAAGGGGCTGGCCACGCTGCTGAGGGAGCACGCGGCGCCGGGCGAGATCGAAACCGCCATCGCGGCGCTGACGACGAAGCTCGCCGAGGCGGAGCGGCTTCTGGGAGTGCGCCTGAGCGGCATCTCGGCGGCGGCCCACGCGGCGGTGATCATCATCCGCGAGGGGCTCGAGGCCCTGCTGATCGTGGGGGCGATCCTCGGCTACCTGCGCGCGACGGGGGAGCCGAGGAAGTACCGCCTGTGGACGTATGCCGGCGTCGCGGCCGCGATCGTGCTCAGCCTGCTCACGTGGGTGGCCGCGCGCAGCCTGGTCACGATCAGCGTCGCCAACCGCGAGCTGATCGAGGGCGTGGCCAGCCTGATCGCCGTGGCCGTCCTCTTCTACGTGACCAACTGGCTATTCCACAAGGTCTACGTCGTGGACTGGATGACCTTCATCAAGGGGAAGGTGGGCAAGGCGGTGACGGGCGGCTCGGCGCTCGCGCTCGCGGGGCTGGGTTTCACGGTCGTCTACCGCGAGGGGTTCGAGACGGTGCTCTTCTACCAGGCGCTGCTCTTCGACGCGAGCTCGACGGCGGTCCTGCTCGGATTCGTCGCCGGCTCGGCGGTCATTCTCGCTTTGGCGTACGCGATCCTGCGGCTGAGCGTGCGAGTCCCGCTCAAGCTGTTCTTCACGATCACGGGACTCGTGATGCTGCTGCTCGCCTTCAGCTTCACCGGGGCGGGGATCCGCGAGCTGCAGGAGGCGGGGATCGTGACTGCCACCCTGCTCGAATGGATGCCGGAGAACGTTCTCCTGATGGAGACCCTGGGGATCTTCCCCACGGTCGAGACGACCCTCGCCCAGGCGCTGTTCGTCTGCCTGATCGCATCCACGTTCATCTACAGCCGCTGGCGGGGCCAGAGGGATCCCGCTCGGCCGGTTGCCATCGCAGAGAAGGAGGGAGCATGATCGTGTCCAAGCGAGCCGCGCTCGCGCTTGCCGCCGTCGTGTCCGCGGTCTCGCTGCTCGCCGCGTGCGGAGGCGGCGGCGGCGAATCCGCGCCGACGGCGACCGCGACGGCGACCGCGTCGGCGGCAGTGGACACCGCCGGGATCAAGGACTACCTGCTCGAGCACGGAAACCAGATGGCGGACAGCACCGCCGCCATCGAGGCCGATGCCGAAGCGTACTTCGCGATCATCGAGGGCCGCGATTTCGACTACCGGGTCGCCTGGGCCGACCGCCGCGAGGAGCTGGTCGAGCTCCTGGTCGGCGCCAAGCAGAAGTGGATTCTCGCGCACAACGACTACGAGCTGATCGAGGGGATCGTGGCCGGCGTTCCGTCGCTCTCGTACTACGACACCTGGATCGACGCCGGCCCGCCGGCCACCGAGGCTCCGGAGGAGGCCGTGGACTGGGTCTTGGAGCTTGGCGACGGGCGCACGCTCGACAGCCCCGGCAACATCTTCCACCACCTGCTGGAGACGACCCTGTGGGGAACGGTGCCCGACTACACCGGCCAGCGGGCGGATCTCGACGGCGACGGCGAGGACGAGCTGGGCGAGGTGCTGCCCGAGGCGTACGTCTTCCTCGCCGCGGCGCAGGCGATGAACGACGCCACGGCCGAGATGAACGCCGCGATCGCCGACTGGGAACCGACTCCCGAGGACGCCTTCACGGCGCTCGTGACGATGATCCCGACCATGGGCGAGTACTTCGAGGAGTGGAAGCTCTCGGCGTTCATCACGGGGGAGGACCCGCGCTTCGTGGCCCAGACCCGCCTCGTCGACATCAGGGGCATCGGCACCAGCCTGAACGTGATCTACTCCCACCTCGACCCGGCGGTTGCCGCCCGGGACGCGGCGCTCGCCGAGCAGATCACGAGCGGCTTCACCGACCTGCTCGATTTCGTCGACCAGGTGTACACGCAGGAGCAGGCCGGGGCGGGCTTCGGGCCCGAGGAGGCCGATGCTCTGGGAACCGAGGCCCAGGACAAGGCCCAGGCGCTGGCCGCCCTGGTTGCCCAGGCGGCGACCGCCCTCGAGCTCGAGCTCGAGCCCGAGCGGTGAGGAGGCCCCGGGCGTGAGCCAGGTCTCCGGCGACACGATGAGCGCCGTCGGATCCGCGGTCGGAAGGCCGGAAGACCGTCCCGGACAACGCCGGGGAGGGTCTCAGCGCCTGCGCCTGCTGGCCTTCGCCGGCCTTTTCGGTGCGGCGCTGGTGAGCGGCTTCTACTACTACCTCGTCCCGCACGGAATCAACTGGAATGCGGCGCAGGTGATGCTGATCGCGCACATCGCCCTCGGCGTGCTCGCCTTCGTCGCGCTCGCTCCCTTCGTCGTCGCCCACCAGCGCCACCAGGACGGCAGCTCCCTGCTTCTGCTCGCGCCCTGGCTGCGCCGCTGGCGCCGGGGCGCGGGTGCCGCCGAGGCCCACCCCCAGCGGCTGGTCGGCCACGCGCTGCACTGGAGCCTGCTGCTCGTGGTCGCGAGCGGCGTCTTCGTCGCCGTTCCCGGTCTCCTGTTCTACGCGGGCGCCGTCTGGCTCCTCACCTATGAGAGCTACCAGGTCGGGAACGCGGTGCACCTCGGCCTGACGGTCGTCGCTCTCGGTCTGATGCTCCTGCACTGGCGCCTGCTGCGCAGGCTCCGCGCCCGGAACGATCGCCGATGACGCCATTCCGCCTCCTGATGCTCGGCGGCCTCCTCTGCGGCCTGATCGCCATGGTCCTGACGTTCGTGCTCTCCCGCCCCGAGAGTGACGGGCTGGCGCTCGGCCGGGACGTACCGTTCTACTCGTTGCCCTGGAACGACAATCCGTTCTACCCGGGCGAGATCACCACGGCGGACGGCCAGCTCGCCAACTGGAAGACGGTCCCCTCGGCCGAGTTCTGCGCCCAGTGCCACAGCAAGGAGTACCGGGAGTGGGCCGTCTCCATCCACAGCGTCTCCGGCCCGGATCTGATCTACGAGACGGCGATCGCGGCGAACGAGCACGCCCACGACAGCCGTCAGGGCACCGAGAAGATCCGCTGGTGCGATAGCTGCCACGAGCCGTTGGCCACCCTGATGGGCGGGGTGAATCCCACCCCGGTCGTGGGCTCGAACGCCGCCGCCGCCGAGGGAACGAGCTGTATCGTCTGCCACACAGCCGTGGCGGCGGAGCCGCTGGTCGGGAACGGGGCGCTCACGCTCGCGATCAACGGCATCAACGACTACTTCGATCCCGCCCTGATCATGGCCGCCCCGGCGGAGCATGCGCGAGCGATGCAGGCGAAGTCGCACAATCCACTCATGGGGCAATCCGCGTTCTGCGGCGCCTGTCACACGGAGATCCGTCCCGTCGCGATCAACGGGCAGGAGCCGATGAACCTGCAGGACACCTATGACGAGTGGCGACGGAGCGAGTACGCGGACGAGGGGATCCAGTGTCAGGATTGCCACATGAGCACGGATCCGGCCGGGTACGTCGCCGCCCTCAAGCGTGGCGAGCGACCGGCGAGCCCGGTCTCGCACCGGTTCGTGGGCATCAACTACCTCCTGACCTCGGCCGACCTGCCGAACAACCTGATCACGCTGCTGCGCGGCGGCTATCCCCCCGGCGTCATGACGACCGAGGAGTGGAAGGCGTCGCTGAGAGAGCAGCGGCGCCTGATCATCGAGCTCCTGGAGGAGGCGGCTGAGCTGGACATCGAGGCGCCCCCGGCGGCGACGCCCGGGAGGGAGACGACGCTGAGCGTGGTTGTCACCAACAGCGGCGCCGGGCACAGCCTGCCAACGGGGCCGCTCGATCAGCGATTCATGTGGCTCGAGGTCAGAGTCACAGACGCCGACGGCCGGGTCTCGTACCACACCGGCTGGTTCGACGACCAGACGGGTGCGGTCGATCCGGAGGCGGAGACCTACATCAAGCTCCTCCACGACCGGAACGGCGACCGCATCATGCGCCACATCCTCTTCGACGTCGACCGGATCGAGTACACGCGCCGCCCGATTCCGGCCAAGGCCAGCGATCGTGTCCCCTACACGTTCACCGTTCCGGCCGACGCGCGCGGCCCGCTCACCGTCGAGGTGAGGCTGTGGTACAAGCTCGCCCTGCAGGAGCTCGTGACCTACGCCCTGAAGATGGACTGGGTCGCGCCCCCGGTCCTGATCGCCGAGACGAGGGCCGAGATCGCGCTTCGGTGACGTCGCGCGCTCGCCGTCAGTCGTCTTGCGTCCGGATGCGGCCGGGCAGGAAGACCCGGAGTGAGGGGGCCAGTCCGACCGAGGCGAGCGCCGCGGTCGAGGCGCTCGCGCGCGAGCTCTGAGCGGCTCGCACCCGCCCGCGCGGCGGCCTGTTCATCGTCTTGACGCTCTGACCGGGGCGGGCTACGCTCGCGGCAGCAGCGCACGCTCGCGGGCCCCCGCGGGCCTGCGTCCTCCCGGAGAGCGCGATGAGGATTCCCCGGATCTCTGGCCCCACCCGGCGAGCGTGCGGTCCGGGAGCTGGTCCCCGGCGTCACGCGCGCTCATGAGCACGCGCCCGGCCGGGGAGCCGGCGTCCGCACCGCTTCTCGACGGCCTGCCCGGCATCTTCTACGTCCTCAGCGAGCGGGGCGCGATGCTCCGCTGGAACGACCGCTTCGAGTCGGTCAGCGGCTACTCGACGGCGGAGCTCGCCGCCATGCACGCGGTCGACTTCTTCGCCGGTCCGGAGAAGTCGCTGATCGCGGAGCGCATCGCGGAGGTGTTCGCGCGGGGGGAGGCGGACGCGGAGGCGCACTTCGTGGCCAAGGACGGCACCGCCACGCCCTACTACTTCACCGGCCGGCGCATCACCCTGGAAGGCGCCCTCTGCCTGGTCGGCATGGGCCTGGACCTGAGCGAGCAGAGACGCGCGCAGGAGCGGGTCGACCAGAACCTGCGCGAGCTCACCGCCCTGCACGGCATCGGCCAGAGCCTGAGCACCGAGATCGCGCTCGACCGGGTCGTCCGGGCTGCGATCGAGGCGATCGTCGCCGCGACCCGGGCCGACCCCGTGATGGTCTTCCTGAGGACGGAGCGCGGGCTCGAGCTCCGCGGGGCCGGCCCTTCCGATCCGGGCTGCCGAGCCCCCGAGCTGGGCGAGTGCCTGTGCGGGCTGGCCGCGCGGGAGGGGAGGGCGGTCTACTCGTTGGACATCCGTGGCGACCCGTGCTTCACCCGGAACGAGTGCAAGGCGGCCGGGATCCGGTCGTTCGCGTGCCTGCCGCTCGTCAGCGAGGGGCGGGTGCAGGGCGTGCTGGCGCTCGCCTCCCGGGCGGAGCGGGACTTCGAGACGCAGTCCCTGTTTCTCGAGTCGATCGCGACGGCCGTGTCGATCAGCCTGCACAACGCGCTCCTCTACGAGCGGGTGACCCGCCACGCCTCGGAGCTCGAGCAGGAGGTGGCCGCGCGCGCGGAGGCGGAGCAATCGCTGCGCGACCTCTCCGTCGCGCTCAGCGCCGCCGGCGACGTCGCCCTCATGACCGCTCCGGACGGCACGATCACGTCCGTCAACGCGCAGTTCACCGAGCTGTACGGGTACACCGCCGACGAGGTGGTGGGGAAGGTGACGCCGCGGATCCTGAAGAGCGGGAAGCAGAGCGCGGGCGGCTACGAGGAGCTCTGGCGGACGATTCTGCGCGGTGAGAGCTTCCGCGGCGAGGTGGTCAACCGGGCCAAGGACGGCAGGCTGATCTCGATCGAGGAGACGGTCACGCCGTTTCGCGACGAGCGCGGCCGGATCGCCGGCTTTCTCGCGCTCCAGAGGGACGTGACCGAGCGCGTGCGAGCGCAGAGGGCGCTACGGGCCAGCGAGGCGCAGTTCCGGTCGCTGCTCGCGAACGCCTCCGACCTGATCACGGTGATCGACGAGCGGGGGACGATCCGGTTCCAGGGGCCCTCCAGCGAGCGGCTGCTGGGCCACGCGCCCGCCGAGCTGACCGGGCACTCCGCCTTCGACTGGATCCACCCCGACGACGGGCCGCGAGTCGCGGCGGATCTCCAGCGTGCGTTCGCGACTCCCGGCGCCTCCGTCTCCTCCGAGTTCCGCTTCCGCCACCGCGACGGCGGCTGGCGCACCCTCGAGGCGATCGGCCGCGCCATGACCGACCCGGGCAGGGAGGGACTGGCCGTCGTGAACTCCCGGGACGTGACCGACGACCGGCGGCTCGAGGAGCAGCTTCGCCAGGCCCAGCGGATGGAGACCGTCGGGCGGCTCGCGGGCGGAGTGGCGCACGACTTCAACAACATCCTCGCGGTCGTGCTGATGCGCGCGGAGCTGCTCCTCTCGGAGGCGGCCGACCCCGAGGAGGTCCGGGCGGGCCTGGAGGAGATCCTGGGCGCGGCCGAGCGGGCTGCCGGCCTGACCCGGCAGCTGCTCGCGTTCAGCCGCCGGCAGGTGCTGCAACGTCGCGACCTCGACCTGAACGAGGTCGTCTCGAAGCTGGCCCGCATGCTCGAGCGCACGATCGGCGAGGCGGTCCGGCTCGAGCTCCGGCTCGCGCCCGGCCCGCTCTCGATGCGCGCGGACGCGAGCATGCTCGATCAGGTGCTCCTGAACCTGGTCGTCAACGCCCGCGACGCGATGCCCGGGGGTGGCGGCCTCGTGATCGCGACGGGAGCGCGAGTCGTGGACGAGGCCGCTGCCGCCCCGCACCCGAACGCGGCGCCGGGTGAGTACGTCTGGCTGAGCGTGAGCGACACCGGTCACGGCATCCCCGCCGAGATCCTGCCGCATGTCTTCGACCCGTTCTTCACCACGAAGGGCGCCGGGGCGGGCACGGGCCTCGGCCTCGCGACCGTCTTTGGGATCGTGGAGCAGCATCGCGGCTGGGTCGAGGTCGCCAGCGAGCCGGGGCAGGGGACCCGATTCGAGGTGCTCCTGCCCGCTGCCGCCGCCGGCGCGCGGTCCGAGCCGGGCGCCTCCGAGCCCCCACCGCGCGGGGGCAGCGAGACCATCCTGCTGGTCGAGGACGACGCGCGGGTGCGCCGGGTCACGCGCGACGTGCTGGCCGGGCACGGCTACCGGGTGCTCGAGGCGGCCGACGGGGCGGAGGCGCTCGAGCGGTGGGATCGCCAGAACGGCGCGATCGACCTCCTGATCACCGACATGGCCCTGCCGGGAGGCCTGAACGGCCAGACGCTGGCGGCGGGGCTCCGGGAGCGCTCGCCGCGCCTGCGCGTGATCCTCACGAGCGGCCACAGCGCGGAGATCGCCGGGCGGGAGCTCGCGCTCTCGCCCGGGCAGGCCTTCGTTCAGAAGCCCGTCGCGGCGAGCGCGCTCCTGGCAGCCGTGCGCCGCACCCTGGACGGGTGACGGGCCACCGCTCGGCGCCCGGCTTGCCGGTCGCGGGATCACCCGGTGGCTCGCCCGGAGGGGCCGCCGCCCTCGCTCACCTCCACCCGCACGAGGGGGAGCGCCGCGGCATGGCGCGGATCAGGGTGCTCGATCGTGACCGCGCCGGCCCGGCCGCCGGCCCGGCCGCCGGCCTTCTAGGATCCCTGGTCGAGGAGCGGGTCTCGGGTCAGGTGACTCTCGGACAACGGCTGGTGGCGATCATGGCCGCCGCTGCGGTGGTCTACGCGCGCCTGATGGCCTCCGGCGAGGTGCGGACGATCGAGCTGCTCGACGCCGCGCGCGCGGTCTTCAGGATCCGGATCGAGTCGAGCCAGGGCCGGGTCGTCGACATGGCGGGCGATTCCGTGCTCGCCACCTTCGAGACCGCCGCCGGGGCGATCACCGCGGCTCTCAAGCTCCGGCGGGAGCTCCGGACCCTCGAGGCCGGGGAGCCCGAGAGCCGGCGCCTGCGCTTTCGCGTCGGCGTCCATCTCGGGGACGTGATCGAGCGGCCGGGCGGCACGATCACGGCGACGGGGTCAACGTCGCCGCGCGCCTGCAGGCGCTGGCCGAGCCGGGCGGCGTCGCGGTCTCGGACGTCGTCTGCGGGGCGGGCCGCGATCGGGTGCCCGCAGCCTTCGACGATCACGGCGAGCACAGCGTCAAGAACACCCGCGGAGCCAGAGCGCGGCTGCGCGGCCTTGCCACGGGAAGCACAAAGGTACTCCCTGGCCGGACGCGTATCCAGAAGCCGGCCGTTCGCCGAGGGGAGGCGAGGCCGGCGGCCAGCGACCGCTGCGGGCGCGAGCCTCAGTCGTTCGCTCTGGTGCCCTCGCCCTGGGTGCCGACGTGGGTGGGGTCGGCGTCGAAGAAGAGGCCGCCGACGGTGCGCACGGTCGGGTAGCGGAAGTTCGCCTTGCACTCCGCTCGGGCCTGTTGCTCTTCGGCGGGGATCTTCTCGTCGCACAGCGTCGCCATGTCCATGCGGAACTTCTCGTCGATCTCCCCGCGCGACCAGCCGTGGAAGTCGATCTTGACGCCGGTGAACCTGTCGTAGACGGTGTGGCCGCCGTAGCCGGCGTCATGGAGGTTGCAGGCGTCGACGAAGCTCACCTCGTAGGGGGTGCCGTCTTCCCCGTAGTAGGTGCTCGTGTTGCCGAAGTAGTTCTCGGCGGCGACGACGGCGTCCCAACCTTCGCCGCCGCAGCCGTTCGACACCCGCTCGATCGGGACGACCATCTTGATCCAGGCGCAGCTCGACCTGGGAGCGCTCTTGCTCTTGTTGCCGGCGGCGTCCTTCGCCCAGATGCAGGCGAACATCGGGCCCTCGAGCGTGGCGGGCAAGTCGACGGTCCAGACGAGTCTGCCCCCGGTCTTGCCCGAGTAGCTCGCGTTCCTGACGTACTGGCCGCCCTCGAACAGGGTGGCGCGGGCCTTCACCCGGCCGCTGTTGTCCTTGACGCTGAACTCGAGCTTGATCCGCGCGCCCGGCGTCACGAACCCCTTGAAGGGGAACGCCCGGACCTTCGGCGGCGTGCAGTCTCGCGCCGCTGGCCTCGGCACGCCGGGGGGAGGAATCTCACGAGACCCCGGGCAGCCCTCGGCCGGCGGGGTATCGGTGCCGTCGCCAACGCGCGTGGCGCTGATCTCGACGTGCGCCGTGGACGCCAAAGGAGTGGACCAGCCACTCCAGGAGTTGCCGTCCGCGCTCAACGTCAGCTCCAGGGTGCCGTAGTCCCAGTCCGGGACAGGGGGATCCGAAGGGGTCGGGTTGGTCCAGGTTCCGTGCAGGACGTTGCCGGCGACGATGCCCTCCAGGTGCGTGGAGCCAGCCCCCACAGCCCAGTTGCCGCTGACGTGGTTACCGGTCTGTGTCCAGTTCAGCGTCACACCGTTTGACGTGCGCCACGTGCCGGCCCAGGGGCTCGCCTGCACGCGGGCGCTCGGGACCGGGGCCGGGGCGTACTCGGAAGACGCCGCCGGGACGGCCGGGGCCGGCGCAACGAACACCGCCAGCCCAGCGAGGAGGCCGGCGAATACTCGGCGACCTGGGAGAAACTCGGTCATGCTCCTGGGGTCCCGCGCCGGGGTGAGCAAATCGACTTCCCCTCCACCCGAACCCTCCCAGCCGGCCGTGCTCCTGTCAAGGGCAATCGAGGTGATCCAGGCCGGTGCGCGGCTCGCTGCCGCCGCTGCCTCTCAAGGCGCCGCGGTCGCTGCCGATAACCGCACGGTGCATCATCGTCTGCCAGCCCTTCTCCTCGGCCTCGTCGCGCAGCTGCTCGCGGCGGCGCCCGCCTCCGCCGCGACCGAGCTGCCACCGCTGCCGGGCTCGGGGCAGGTGCAGCGACCGAACATCGTCGTCGTGATGACCGACGACCAGACGCTCGAGTCGGTGCGCGTGATGGAGAACGTCGAGCGGCTGATCGCGGCGGCGGGCGTGACGTTCGAGAGCTTCTACACGACCTACTCGCTCTGCTGCCCGTCGCGCTCGACGTTCCTGACCGGCCAGTACCCGCACAACCACGGCGTGCTCGGGAACTACCCGCCGAACGGCGGCTACGGCGCCCTCGACTACTCGAACACGCTCCCCGCCTGGCTCCAGCGGGCGGGCTACAACACGGCCCACTTCGGCAAGTGGCTGAACGGCTACGGGCAGGGCGGCAAGCGGAAGCAGAAGGAGATCCCGGCCGGGTGGAGCGAGTGGTACGGGCTGGTCGACCCGAAGACCTACCTGTACTACGGCTACACGGTCAACGAGAACGGGCGGCTGAAGACGTACCGCCGCAAGCCAGGCAACTACCAGACCGATGTCCTGACCGACAAGGCGGTGGCGGTGATCGGGCGCTTCGCCCGTCAGCGCAAGCCGTTCTTCCTCAACGTCGCCTACATGGCGCCGCACGCGACCGCGAGCGCCGGCGGCTCGCCGGCCACGCCCGCGCCGCGTCACGAGAGTGCGTTCGACGGGGTGGCGCTGCCGTCGAGCCCGAGCATCAACGAGGCAGACGTCTCCGACAAGCCGGCCCAGATCCGGGAGCTGCCGCTGCTGACGGCGGAGGAGCTCGAGGAGGCGCGGCAGCGCTACGAGAGCCGCCTCGAGGCGCTGCTCGCGGTCGACGAGGGCATCGCCAGGATCGTGTCCGCGCTCGCGAGCGCGGGGGAGCTCGGCGACACCGTGATCGTGTTCACCTCCGACAACGGCTACTTCAGCGGCGAGCACCGGATCGAGGAGGGCAAGGTGCTTCCCTACGAGGAGTCGATCCGGCTGCCCCTGATCGTTCGTGGGCCCGGGTTCCCCGCCGGCGCGGTGACCGGGGCGCTCGCCGCCAACATCGACCTCGCGCCGACGATCGTCGAGCTTGCCCGCGCGACGGCCAGGCGCACCCAGGACGGCCGCTCGCTCGTGCCCGCGCTCGAGCAGCCCGCGACCGTCTGGGCGCGCGATTTCCTGATCGAGGCCGGCCCCGACCCGTCGAGCGAGGACGAGTCCGAGAACGACCGCGCCGCGCAGTCGTTCCTCGGTCTTCGCACCGACCGCTACCTGTACGTCGAGTACGACTCCGGCGAGCGGGAGCTCTACGACCTCGTGCTCGACCCGTTCCAGCTCGAGAGCCGCCACGCCGACCCGGCGTTCGACGCGATCGAGGCCGACCTGGCCGCCCGTCTGGACGCGTTCAGGGACTGCGCGGGCAGCGCGTGCGCGTAGCCCCAGGCAGCGCCGGCGGGGCCGTCCGGGCTCAGCTCTTCCCGGATTTCGGGCGGTAGCAGAACTCGCTCTGGCCGAGCAGCTCGCCGTACTGGCCGGAGGCGAGATACGGCCAGACGTACCAGACGTAGCAGCCCCGCTTCAGCGCCTGGCGCTTGCCCTCGAACGTCCAGCTCGCGCGGAGGCGGTAGCTCGTCCCTTTCGGGAAGACGCTCAGCACCTTCCTGGACGAGGCTGCCGCGACCTCGCGCGCGGTCGCCCCGGACGGGCCGGTGAAGAAGAGCTGCAGGTTGTGGAGCGTCGCGCCGGGCGTCTTCTTCCAGGTCAGGAGCGGCGGGCGGGTGACGGTCGCGCCCGTGAGCGGCGACAGCAGGAGCTGCGTCGTGCCGAGCACGACGATCGCGACGCCCACCGAGCGGTTGCCGGTCTCGTCGTAGCTGACGAACAGGTAGCGGTACTGCTCGCCCTCCGCGAGCCCGGAGTCGCGGAAGCTCGTCTTCGCGCCACGGTAGACGCGTGTCTCCTCGGCCCCGCTCTGGCCGGGTGTCCTCGTCACCTCGACGTAGGCGAAGTCCTTGACCGTCGGATTCGACCAGCGGAAGAGGAAGGAGCGGTTCCCGGCGAGCGCGGCCAGCTTCTTCACGTTCTCCGGCGGCACGCGGTCGATCGCCTCGGCCTGCAGCGGCCGGGGCCCGACCTCGACCCGTGCGGTGGCCGTGGCCCGGTTGCCGTGCTCGTCGGTAGCGGTGAACGTGACCGTCGTGAACCCGAGCTCGAACGTGGCGGGCGCGTCGTTCGTGAGCTCGGGGTCGGTGTCGACGAGATCGGCGGCGGCGGCGCCGGCGAGGAAGGACTGGATCGCGGGATCGGTCGCGGGCAGCGGCTCCGTCGACTTGACGCCGATGTCGGCCGGCGGCGTCAGCACGGGCGGGGTGCGATCCTCGACGGTGACGAAGAAGGTGGCGGTGCCGGTCTTGCCGCTCGAGTCGGTGGCCGAGCACCGGACCGAGGTTCGCCCGAGCGGAAACACCGGCCCCGAGGCGATCGAGCAGGGCACGGTCGCGATCGGGCCGTCGACGTCGTCGGTTGCGGTCACGGCGCCGTAGGTGACCGCGGCGCCGGTCGGGCCGGTCGCCTCGACCGTGACGTTGCCGGGGACGCTCACGACCGGGGCGGACGCGTCCTGCACCGTGACGGCGAAGACCGCGCTGCCCGAGTTGCCGGAGCTGTCGGTTGCCGCGCAGGTCACCGTCGTCGTGCCGAGCGGGAAGACGGACCCTGGCACGGGCGAGCAGGAGGCCGGGAGGGAACCGTCGACCAGGTCGGCCGCTGACGCTGGGCCGTAGGCCACGGCAGCGCCGCTGGGGCCGGTCGCGGGGACGGTCGCGTTCGCGGGCGCCGTCACGGCGGGTGGGGTCGTGTCGACGATCGTGACGGAGAACGAGCCGCTGTCTGTGGCACCGTCGCCGTCGGTCACCGTGCAGCTCACCGTCGTGCCGCCGAACGCGAAGCCCGAGCCGGAGGCCGGGGTGCACGACGGCTCGGGATCGGGGTCGTCTTCGGCGTCGGTCGCCGTGACCGAGTAGGTGATCGCGGTCAGCGGCCCCGCCGCCTCGCTCGTGATCGCGCCGGGCAGCGCCAGCACGGGCGGGCTGTTCGGGGGCGCCGTGACCGTGACGGTGGCGGTGCCGCTACCCGGGTTACCGGTGGCGTCGGTGGCCGTGCAGGTGATCGTGGTCGTTCCGATCGGGAACGTCGCGCCGGAGGCGATCGGCCCGCACGAGGGCGTGAGCGTCCCGTCGACGGCGTCGGTCGCGGTCGCCGAGTAGGACGCCTCCGCCCCTCCCGGCCCGGTCGCCGGGAGCGTCTGGCTGGCCGGCGTCACCTCGACCGCCGGGCCCGTGGTGTCGGCCACGATGACGCTGAACCCGTGCGCGATCGGGTTGTCCTCGGTGTCGGAGCCGTCGCAGGAGACCGCCGCGGTGCCGAGCGGGAAGACGCCCGGCCCCGGCGTGCAGGCGAGCACGATCGTCCCGTCCTCCGGGTCGGTCGCGGTCACGGGCGCCCAGGAGACGGCTGCGCCGTCCGGTCCCGTCGCCTCGGCGCCGATGTTCCCCTGGGCGGGCGGGTCGAGCGAGGGGGGATCGGCCAGCGCGGTTGCCACGAGCACGGAGGCGGCGACGCCGATGGCCAGGAAGACGGTGAGCTGGCGTCCGGGCATGGCTGGCTACCCTCCGGCGAGGATGGCGACCACGAGCCCGATCGCGGCGCTCGCGAGCACCGCGGCGCCGATCAGCCCGAGCTCGAGCCGGCGGGCTGCGAGCAGGCCCGCGACGGCGCTCGAGCGCACCGACCAGGGCGGGATCGCGGCGACGCCGAGGAGCAGCACGGCGAGACCGAAGAGACCGAGCAGGACGGGCGCGGCGCCGGCCAGCGACGACGGGTTACCGGCCGGCTGGAGTGCCGCGGAGGGGCTCGCCTGCGCGGCCGGCTCGGGCTCGATCGTTCGCGCGCCGGACGGCGGCGTCTCGGTCGCGTGCGGCTCGGTCGCCAGGACGGGAGCCGCCGCCGGCGCTGCGGCCCCGGGCGCGTTCGCTGCCCCGTCGAAGGGGGTCACGCCGGAGGTCCAGATCTCCTCCATCCGTGCTCGCAGCGCGAGCAGCCGCTTGCGCTCCCGCTCGGCCGCCCGCTGCTCCCGTCGCTTGCGCTCGCGCTCGAGCCGCTGCCGCTCGGCCTCGCGCTGCTCGCGCAGCTCGGCGGCGGTCGGCCCCGACGGCTCCGGCGGCGCGCTCACGGCCGGGGGCGGCGGGCTCGTGTCGCCCCCCGGGCTCGCGGGCGGCGCGGGAGGCGGCTCCGGGTCGTCCGGGACGGGATCGGGGCTCGGTGCGGGGTCGGGCGCGACCGGAACCGTCACCGGCGGCTCCTGCGCGAACGACGCGGGCGTGGCGGCGAGCACGAGCGCGAGCAGGCAGACCGACGGCAGGACACGACGTACCCCCGGGTGGCGCGCCTGCGAACCCATCCCCCTCGGCGTCGAGTGTACTACCCGAACGGGGGAGTCGGCCGCTCGGAACTCCCGGGCGCATCCGTCCGTCCAAGCGGTGAGGCTTTGCGCCGGATCCGCCCTGCCCGAGGAGGCTACGACCATGCCCGACCTTCGCCTTCGTACCACCATCGCCGCGGCAGCCGTTGCCGCTTCCCTGGTCGCGCCGGCGGCGCTCGCCGAGAGCGCGAGCGATCCCGACGACGTCCCCGGCAGGCTCGACCTGAAGCGCCTGACCCTCGGGGGCGGCGATCAGCTCGTGACCGTCCGGGTCGTCACCTGGGAGAAGGTCAGGGCGAGCGACCTCCGCTCGGCCGGCACCGGGAATCGCCTCTTCGTGTACTTCGACTACCGGGAAGACGGCGCCTGGGATCTGCGCGCGCGGATCGTCGAGCTCTCCGAGGGCAAGCTGTACGCGTTGCTGGCGGGGTCGGGCAGCGCCTACGAGCCGCTGCGCGTGCGCCGTTCCGGGACGTCGCTCACGTTCGCGTTCCCGGCGGACGTCGTCGGCGGCGACATCGAGACGCTCCAGGCGTGGGCGAAGAGCGCCTACCGGGGGTCCGGCTGCCCGGTCGTCTGCGTCGATCGCGCGCCGGACGCGGGTGTCGTGACAACGTGATCCGGCCGGGCCACCGTCGAGCCCCTCGCACCCGAGAGCTCGCGCGAGCTCCCGGGGCGGCTCGTCCCGGGGCGGCGGGGGCCGGTCAGGCCCCGGGGCGCGGGTGGGCCTCGAAGAAGCGCCAGAGCGCGGCGGTCGTGTCGATCGGCTCCTCCGGCCACGTGTGGCCCTGCCCGTCGAGCACGATCAGCTTCACAGCCGTGCCCCGCCGGCAGCGGCTCGTCTCGATCTTCGCCTCCCCGGCCCTCCAGGTCGCCGGGCGCGAGCAGCCGTTGTGCCGCCGCCAGAGCTCGAGACCGTCCCGGACCGGCGGCCAGTCGTAGCCGCGGCCGCCGCGGCCACCCTCGAGCGGCACGAGCCGGTCGTCTCGCCCGTGCACGTGGATCACGGACACCCGCCGCGGTGGCTCGCACGGCTCGAACATCGCTGCCGCGACCGGCCCGATCGCGGCGAGCTTGCCCACCCCGCGGCAGGCGAGGTAGTAGGAGAAGATCCCGCCGTTCGAGATCCCGGCCGCGTAGATGCGACGGCGGTCGAGCCGGGCGCGGCGGCCGAGGTCGTCGAGCAGGTCGTCGACGAACCCGGCGTCGTCGATGCCGAGCCTGGTCGCCGCGCCGCAGCATCCGTCGGCGTTCCAGCCGGGCCCGACCGAGTGCGGGTAGACGGCCAGGAAGCCCTCGTCCCGGGCGACCGCGTCGAAGCCTGACATGCGAGCGACACCCTCGGCGCTGCCGCCGAAGCCGTGGAAGACGAGCACGACCGGGACTGGCCGGGAGCGGTCGAGCCCCGGCGGCGTGTAGAGGCGGTAGGAGCGCTCCAGCCCGCCCGAGCGGAGCGTGGGCTCGGACACGCCGGCGTGGGCCAGCGGGGCGAGCGCAAGCGCCGCGAGCGCGGGGAGGAGGAGCGGGAGGGCCCGTCTCACGCCCACAGGAGAGCACGCGGCTGTTAGGAGCCTGTTAGGGGCGCGGCCGAGGCCGCGTGGCGCGACCCGGGCAGCCGCTCCCGTGCATACGGTCGTCCCGGGCGGCGGTGGCCCCGCTCGACGGCTCGGGCAGCTCCCGCCGGCCGGGCGGGGTACCCTGACCTCGTCGTGGCTTCCACGCCCGCTCCCGCCGCCTCCGGTGAGGACCTCGACCGGCTCTGGCTGCGCCGGGCGGTGCTCGTGCTGCGGCGGCCGCGCGAGGTCTTCGCCGCGATCGCCGACTCGGCCGAGGAGGACGACGAGGCGAGACAGGAGCCGCTGCTGGCTCTGATCCTCCTCGCCGGCGTCGCAGCCGTCGTCTCCCTCTCCTCGACGTCGCGCGAGCTGCTCGACGACCCGGGCATCGACGCGGCGCTCGCGTGCGTGCTGCTCTTCCTCGCGGGCGCGCTCTACGGGATCGCGGGCTACTGGCTCGGCGGGCTCGCCCTCCATCTCGGTCTGCGCGGCACCCAGGCCGAGGACGGCACGTACCGGGAGGCACGCCACCTGCTCGGCTACTCGCTCGCGCCGATCGCGCTCTCGCTCTTCCTGCTCCTGCCGATCCGGCTGCTCGCGTTCGGCGGCGACGGCTTCCGCAGCGGCGGCCGTGACGAGGGAGCGGGCGAGTGGGCGCTGACCGCCCTCGCGCTCGGGTTCGTCGTCTGGTCGCTCGCGCTGCTCGTCGTCGGGATCCGCACCGTGCACGGCTGGAGCGTCGTGCGCGCGCTCGGCGCGCTGCTCGTGACGGCGATGACGCTGCTAGGCCTCGGGCTCGTCGTCGTGGTCGCGAGCTAGCCAGCCCTGCTCCGAGTGGCGCCGCGAACGCCGCGCCGCACACCCGGGCGGTAGGCCGCAGGTCCTATACTCCGGTGATGGGCCGAAGGGTCTGCGTCGCAGCCCTCATCGCTGTCGGGGTGGCGGCACTGGTCGCTCTGCCGGCCGGTACCGCCTCGTCCGGCGCGGGCGGCGGTTCCGCACGGCCCGACCGCGCTGCCGCCGCGGCCGGGTTCGATCTCTGGAGCGGGATCTGGAGGAGCGGGCTCTACTACCTGACGCTCAAGGCCTTCCCGGGCGGGCAGGTGCGTGGCGTGTTCCGGGAGGAACCTGCGGAGCTGTCGTCCACCCCGGTCGACTGGACGGGCTACGACTTCCGGGGCGAGCTGACCTCGGACGGGGCCCGGGTTACGGGGGTGGTCGTCTCGGGCACGGCCGGGGAGATCGCGGCCGAGCTCTCGGTCGGGGACGGCCCGGGCTTCCGCGCGATTCTGCTGACCCAGTTCGCCTACCCGGGCGGTCCGGCCGTCGATGTCGGGACCTGGGGCTACGTCCGGAGGCTCGGCTCCGCGGCCGATCGCTCGCGCCTCCGGCTCGAGCGCACGTGGGATGTCCTGCGAGGTGGCCGGGAGGTGAGCGACTCGGCCCGGGTCGGGGACATCGTTCGCCTCGCGTTCGACATCGAGGCCCGGGGCCCACGGGGGCTCGAGGCAAGCTACGTCGCGGTCATCGTCGCCTTCAACAGGAAGCAGCTCGCCGGCCGCGTCGACGTCGTCGAGCGACTCTCGGACGACGTGCGTTGCAAGCGAGGGCAGTCGAAGACGACGGTCTTCTTCCGCTGCCTCCTCGACGGTCTCGGTCCCCCCGACACGGGGGCGACGGTTGTCATCGACGTCCGGGTTCCGGCGGCGCTGAAGAACAAGCTGCTGAAGGCGAGCTGGCAGCTCGTGCTCGCACGGAAGCTCGTTCCGGGCCTGAACGTGGAGGTCGACGATCCCGACGGGGTCGTGAAGATCCCGATCCGGCCCGCGAGACCGGGATCCGGGGGCGGTGGCGGTGACGATGGCGGCGGCGGCGGGCCCGGCGGCAGCGACAACGGGGGCGGCGGGTCGCAGCCGCATCCGCTGACGCCCGTGACCGACGAGCTGCTGAAAGAGCTCGTGTGCAGGGAGGTGACCGTGGGCGGCCAGCCGTTGCAGCTGGCGAGCTTCCACGGCTTCAACCCGGACATCCAGAGCGGCTTCGCCTGTGGCTACACGACGGAGATCGGCGCCAGCGCGGGCGGCATCCAGGCGCAGTACACCCGCCTGCCCGGCGGCGTTGACTACTGCCGCGAGCTCGACAGCGACGGCTACTACCAGCGGACGAGCCACCATGTCCAGGTGTACGTGCCGCCATGGTTCGACAACGCGGCCGCCCTGCGCCGTCAGATCCTGACCAGTCTCGAGAACGCGGGCATCGCCCTGCCCTGCCCGCGCTGATCCGCCGGCGGCCACCCGGGGGCAGGTCCCGTTCGTTGCAGCCGGCGATGCCCACCGCGCTGCGGCCTTCGAACGATTACCCCGCTCCGTGGCGAAACACCCCCGCACGAGGGGCGGAGCCATCGAGGCAGCTCGCTCCCCTGCGTCGAAGCCCGCCGCGAGCTCCCCGAGCGGGTCGAGCACGTCCCCGCCGTCGCCGCTCGCCCGTCAGTTGTTCGCGCGGTGCCCGCTCGCCTGCGTGCCCGGCGCCTTCAGGTTCGCGTCGAAGAAGAGGCTGCCGAACGTCCGCACGACGTCGTAGCGGTAGTTCCCCTTGCAGTCGCGAAGCGCGGTCTGCGCGGACGGGTCGATCTGCTGGCCGCAGAGGCGGCGCATGTCGGCGAGGAAGCGGTCGTCGATCCGCCGCCGCGACCAGTCGTGGTAGTCGCGGACGCCGCCGGCCCACGGGTCCTCGATCGTGGCGCCCCGGTAGCCGGCGTCGTGCAGGTCGCACGCGCTCGTGAACCAGACCGTCCAGAACGCTCGCGGCACCTTGATCGACCCGTCGCCTCGCCGCACCTCCGGCTGGAAGAAGACGCCCGAGTTGCCGAAGTAGTTCTCAATCGCCAGCACCGCGTCCCACGCCTTGCCGCCGCAGCCGTTCGAGATCTTCGTGCGGTCCTGCCAGGGCACCTTCACGGAGACGTGCGCGCAGCTCGAGAGCGGGGCGCCGCTGCTGCGCGTCCCGGCCGGGCTCTCCGCCCAGAGGCAGAAGTAGACGGGACCGATCAGATCCGTGCCGAGCCGCGCGTCCCATGACGCCCGGGCCCCGGTCGCGGCCTGAACGCCCGGCTCGGATGTGGCGACGGCGGTGCCGCCCTGGTAGAGGCCGAGATGGGGCCTCGCCCGGCCGCTTGGATCCTCGACGCTGTAGGCCAGCCGGACGCGGGAGCCGGGTTGGCTCACGCCGCCAGGCGCGTACGCCTTCACCGCGGGGCGGACGATCGCCGCGTGTTCGAGCGCGGCCCCGGCCGGAGCCGCGGCCGCGAGGACGGCGGCTGCGAGCGCTGCGGCCGCGACCGGCCCTCGTCGAACCCGGTCAGGACGGGGAGCACGCCTCGCGCGGTGGCACGCCGTGCCAGGCACCAGGGCGGGACCTTAGCGGGCACCGGCGGAGCGGGGAGGACCCGCGGGCACGGGCCCTCCCCACGAGCCGCGCCGGGCTAGGAACCGGCCGCCCCGAGCCCTCGCTGCAGATCGTCCCCGTTCATCACGGGGGTCACGTGGACGGATGCGTCGAGATACTCGAACAGCGGCTCTACCGTCGGCGGCAGCTCCCAGGAGCCCTCCATCTCGAAGATGAAGAGCGCCGTTCGCTTGCCGTCCTCTGCGTAGAAGTACGCCGCCTCCGGTTCAAGAGTCGCCACGGTGGACTCGATCGTCCGCTGGAGCGCCCCGCTCTTGAACGCCTCGTTGCCCCTCTCCACGGGCATCTGCACCTTCAGCAACATCCTCACGACATGCCTCCTCTCATGGTGGGATGGCTCTCGTGGAGGGATGCTACCGACGGGCGCAAGGCCCGCCTGGGGGCGGGCCCGCGGCGCGGGGCCGGTGCCAGGCGCGTGCCTGGCACCAGTGCGCGCCTACGGGGTTGCGGCCCGGAAGAGGGTCAGCTCCTCGTCGGGCATCGCGTAGCCGTGCTCCTCGCCGGGGAAGGCGCCGCCGCGGACGTCGGCGGCGTAGCGCTCGAGCGCGGAGCGGATCTCGACGCCGATCTCCGCGTAGCGCTTGACGAACCGCGGCGAGCGGCCCTCGTAGAGGCCGAGCAGGTCGTGGAAGACGAGCACCTGCCCGTCGCAGGCGGGGCCCGCGCCGATGCCGATCGTCGGGATCGCGAGCGCGCCGGTGATCCGCTCGGCGACCGGGGTCGGGACGCACTCGAGCACGAGCGCGAAGCAGCCGGCCGCCTCGAGCGCGAGCGCGTCGTCGAGGAGCTGCTGGGCCCGCCGTGCCGTGCGCCCCTGCGCCCGGTAGCCGCCGAGCAGCGTCGCCGACTGCGGGGTCAGGCCGAGGTGGCCCATGACCGGGACGCCCGCGCCGACGAGCGCGACCGTCCGGTGGAGCGTCGGGCCTGCCCCCTCGACCTTGACCGCGTCGGCGCCGGCCTCCTTGACGAAGCGCACCGCGTTCCGGATCGCATCCTCGTCCGACACCTGGTAGGTGCCGAACGGCATGTCGGCGACGACGAGCGGCCGCACGGCCCCGCGCGCGGTCGCGCGCGTCAGGAGCAGCATGTCCTCCATCGTCGCGGGCACGGTCGAGTCGTGCCCGAGCACCGTCATCGCGGCCGAGTCGCCGACGAGGACGACGTCGACGCCGGCCGCGTCCGCGAGGCGTGCGCTCGGGTAGTCGTAGGCGGTCACCATCACGATCCGCTCACCGCGGTGCTTCAGCTCGGCGAGCTCGGTCAGCGGCAGCTTGCCGGCGGTGGGGGGACGGGTGCTCACGGCGTGTCTCCTTCCAGGACGACGTTGTCGATCAGACGGGTGGTGCCGACGCGGATCGCGGCGGCGAGGACGGTCAGGCCGTCGACCGCCAGGGTGTCCACGTAGTCAGTCGCGATGCCGCGCTCGCCGGCCAGGACGGCGGCGGCGACCTCGACGGGATCGCTGCCGTCCTCGTGGGCCTCGAGCCCGGCGGCGAGCGCGCGCGGGAGGGCGAGCGCTGCCGCCCGCTCATCCGGGGCCAGATAGGCGTTGCGCGAGCTGAGCGCGAGCCCGTCCGCGTCGCGGACGGTGGGGAGGATCCGCAGCTCGAGCTCGAGCGCGAGGTCGCAGACGAGGCGCTCGATCACGGCCGCCTGCTGGGCGTCCTTGCGGCCGAAGTAGGTTCGGTCGGGCCGGACGACCGTGAACAGCTTCAGGCAGACCGTCGCGACGCCGCGGAAGTGGCCGGGCCGCGCATCGCCCTCGAGCCCCCGGGAGAGGCCCTCCACGTCGACCCACGTCTGAAAGCCTTCCGGGTACATCTCCGCGGCCGGCGGCGCAAACAGGAGGTCTGCACCCGCCTCGGCGGCGACGCTCGCATCGCGCTCAGGGTCGCGCGGGTAGCGGTCGAGGTCCTCGCCGGCCGCGAACTGGGACGGATTCACGAACAGGCTGACGACCGTGGCGTCGTTCTCCGCCCGGGACGCCCGAATCAGCGACACGTGGCCCGCGTGGAACGCGCCCATCGTCGGCACGAGCCCGAGCGAGCGGGTGCCCCGGTGCGGCGCGAGCGCCGCCCGGAGGTCGGCGATCGTCTCGACGATCCTCATCGCGCGAGCGCTCCTTCGGTGGCATCCGCGAGGGTGCGGTAGAGCGGCTCAAGCTCCGGCCGGGCGTCGCGGATCGCCTCCAGATGGGCGGCAACCGTGCCGCGGTCGCCGCGAACGAACGGTCCGGTCGGCCTGAAGCCGTTCTCGATCGTGCGGCGCATCAGCGGCTCGAGCGCCTCGGGCGGCGCGCCGGCCGCCTCCATCAGCTCCGCGGCGGCGTCGTGGAGGGTGACGAGGAACGCGGCCGCCACCGTCGCGGCCGCGTGGTAGAGCGGACGGCTCGAGTCGGCGAGCTCGAACGGCGCGAGGCCGAGCAGCGCGGCCAGCTCGAAGCCGGCGCGCAGCGCCGCCGGCGACTCGCCGGTCACCGCCGCGTGGGCGCCGTCGAGCTGGCCGGGCCCGAGCCCCGGCTGGAACGTCTGCAGCGGGTGGACGGCGAAGCGGCGCCGGTGGGGCGCGAGTGCCTCGACGGAGGCGGCGCCGCTCGTGTGGGCGATCCACGGGCCGGCCGGGATCGCTTGCGCGACGGCGGCGATCTCCCGGTCCGGCACGCAGAGGAGGACGAGGTCGGTGCCGTCGCAGGCGAGCTCGCGACCGGTCACCCGGGTCGGGAGTCTCTCGCCCAGACGGGCGGCTGCGGCCCGGCCGACACGGCCGGCGCCGACGACACACACGGATTCGAACATCTGCTCCAGTTCCTGGCCGGATACCGGGCTCTGCCAAGTGTAACGCGGATCGAGGCCTTGACATGCCCGGGCCGTCGTGGTTTCTCTCACCCGTGGCGCGGGTCACCCGTACGCTCGGTCTCACGTCGCCGCTCACGAGCGGCCCGGACGTCGCGCGCGTCCAGCGGGTGCTGGGAGTCGACGACGACGGCCTCTACGGCCCGGTCACAGCCGGGGCGGCGGCCCACTGGAAGTACGCGAGCGGCTACCCGGAGGACGGCCTCGAGGGGACGCTCTCCCCCGACGACCAGCGCCGCCTGCTCGACCGCGAGCCGCTCCCGCCCGGGTACGCGGCGCTCGCGCCGGCGCGGGCGGCTGCCCTCGCCGCCGGGGACGCCGCCCGCGAGCACGCGGTCGTCCGGATGGAGCGGTGGGCCGGCCGGCGCGTGCGCGAGCGGCCGCCCGGCAGCGACCGGGTGCCCGCGCTCGTCCGGCTCGCCCGGCGGCTGGCCGTGCCGGAGCCGCTCGCGGCGATGGGCTATCCGTGGTGCGCGCTCGCCGCCCTCCTGCCGGCGCTCGAGGCGGGCGGGCGCAGCGCAGCGCTCGGCCTGAACGCGGGCGCGTTCAACCCGCTCTACTGCCCGGCGATCCTGACCGAGGCCGAGCACGGCCGCTCCGGCCTGCGGGTCGTGACCGCCGCCGCGGCGGCTCGCGGCGACCTCGTGCTCTTCGACTGGGCCGGCGGCGACCCGGCCGACCATCTCGGCCGGCTGCGGGAGCCGGTGGCGGCGGCAACGGTCTCGACGGTGGACGGGAATGCCGGCGCCGCAGTCATGCTGCGGGAGCGGCCGCTCGGCCAGGTGCGGGCGTTCGTCCGCGACACGTGATCCCGACCGGCCCCCGGGTTGCCAGACGGCCCCGGGTGCCCTACCCTGACGGCACCGGGCCTTGCGCCCGCCACCGGGGATCACGGCCAAGGAGGGGACCATGGCTACACGTGAGCTCGACGCCGAGCGGGCGGAGGCGTTCGCGGGCACGATGCTCGGGATCCTGAACGGCGCCGCCGCCTCGCTGCTCGTGAGTGTCGGCCACCAGACCGGCCTGCTCGACCTGATGGCTGAGCTCGAGCCGGCGACGAGCGCGGAGATCGCGGCCGCGGCGAGCCTGGAGGAGCGCTACGTGCGCGAGTGGCTGGCGGGGCTGACGGTCTCGGGCGTGCTCGAGCACGACCCGGTGGCGGGGACGTTCGCGTTGCCACCCGAGCACGCGGCCTGCCTGACCCGGGCCGCCGGGCCGGACAACCTCGCCGGCTTCGCGCAGTACATCGGCCTGTTCGCGGAGGTCGAGCAGGAGGTGGTGGCGTGCTTCCGCAACGGGGGTGGCGTGCCCTACGCCTCGTTCCCGCGCTTCCAGAAGCTCATGGCCGAGGAGTCCGCCCAGGTGAACGACGCGGTACTCGTCGACGGCACGCTGCCGCTGGTGTCCGGGCTGGTCGAGCGCCTCCGAGCCGGGATCGACGTGCTCGACGTCGGCTGCGGCTCCGGTCACACCGTCAACCTGATGGCGCAGGCGTTCCCGGCGAGCCGCTTCACCGGCTATGACTTCTCGGAGGAGGGGGTCGCGGCCGGCCGCACGGAGGCCGCTGAGCTCGGCCTCGCGAACGCCCGCTTCGAGCTTCGGGACGTGACCGCGCTCGACGAGCCGGGCGGCTACGGGCTCGTGACCGCGTTCGACGTCGTGCACGACACCGCGGCACCGGAGCGGCTGCTCGCGGGCGTCGCGAGAGCGCTCGTCCCCGGCGGCGTCTTCCTGATGGTGGACGTCGCCGCGTCGAGCCACGTCCACGAGAACCTCGAGCATCCGCTCGGGCCGGCCCTGTACGCGGCGTCGCTCTTCCACTGCATGACGGTCTCGCTCGCCCAGGGCGGGGCCGGTCTCGGGACGATGTGGGGCGAAGAGAAGGCGCTCGAGCTACTGGCGGGCGCGGGCTTCCCGGACGTCGAGGTGAAGCGGGTCGAAGGTGACGTCCTCAACAACTACTACGTCGCGCGCACGGGGGCGCCGGCGTAGGCGGCGGCCCCGCTACCGCTTGCCCGCGACTCTGCGCCGGGCGAGCCGTTCGGACAGCTTCGTGTTGGCGACGATCGCCCCGGGCAGCAGCGAGATCAAGAGGCCCGCGACGAGCACGACGCCGAGCGCGAAGATCACCGCGAGGACGGCGATGCCGGCGGGCGCGCTCACGCCGGGCATTCTCGCAGGTCGGTCGGGGTTGGGGTCAGGTCTCTCGCGACCTGACCCCGTGACTCCCCCACGCGACGCCTAGCTCGGCCTGGCGTAGCTCTGGACCTGGCCGAAGTCGACGAACGCGCACGGCTCGTCGCCGATCGTCCAGGCGTCATGCCCCGGCGCGATCTCGACGATGTCCCCCGGCCCGACCTCGCTCTCCGTGCCGTCGTCCATCCGGATCCCCATCCGCCCGGACAGCACGTAGCCGCGGTGCGCGGTCTGGCAGCTCTCCGTGCCGGCGATCGGCCCCACGTGCTCCGACCAGCGCCAGCCCGGCTCGAACACCCCGGCCGCGACCGGGCCGCCGCCCAGGTTGAGGATCCGCGCCTCCCCCTTGTTGCCCGCGAACGGGCGCACCTCGTCGGCGTCGGCGGATCGCCTGATCTCGAGACCAGCCATCTCACCTTCCTCCTCTCTCTCCCCGGCTTCCGAACGCTTGTCATGATCCGTGCAAGAGCCGGTGGTGTCAAGTCCGGCAGCTACCCTGGAAGGGTGACCGTGACGGCGGCCCAGCGAGAGAAGCCGCTGCTTCGGGGAGTGCTGCACGAGGTCGCGTTCTCCTGGTCGCTCGTGGCGGGCGCCGTCCTCGTCACGGGAGCGTCCGGCACCGTCGGGCGGACGGCTGCCGCCGTGTTCGCCGCCGCCGTCGCGGCGATGTTCGGCGCGAGCGCGCTCTACCACCGCGTCGGCTGGGGCCCGCGGGCGCGCCTCTGGATGCGCCGGGCCGACCACGCGGGGATCTACCTCCTGATCGCCGGCAGCTACACGCCCTACGGGCTGCTCGCCCTCGACGGCGCCTGGCGGGCGGTGCTGCTCTCGATTGTCTGGAGCGGCGCCGCGGCCGGGATCGTGCTCAAGCTCGCCTGGGTGCACGCGCCGGGCTGGGTGACCGCCGCGATCGCCCTCGCGCTCGGCTGGGTCAGCCTGATCGCCCTGCCGCAGGCGTACGGCGCGCTCGGCCCCGCCGGCCTCGGGCTCCTGCTCGCAGGCGGGCTCCTCTACACGGCCGGCGCCGCCGTCTACGCGCGCCAGCGGCCCGACCCGCGTCCGTCCGTGTTCGGCTTCCACGAGCTCTTCCACGCGCTCGTCGTCGCCGCCGTCGCCTGCCAGTACGCGTCGATCGCGTTCTTCGTCGTCCCGCGCTGACCGACCCGCTTGCGGCGCATCCGCTCGCGTGCCTACACTCTCCGGGCGATGCCGATCTACGAGTTCGTGTGCATGAAGTGCGAGAGCCACTTCGAGGATCTGGTCGCGATGGGCGCCGACCACCCGCGCTGCCCCGACTGCGACTCCTCGAACGTGCGCAAGCTCCTCTCCGTGTTCGCGTCTCACGGCACCGCCGAGCAGCCGAGCTTCGGCGGCCCCACGGGCGGCGGTGGCGGCGGTTGCTGCGGCGGCAGCTGTGGCTGCGGCTAGCGGCAGGGAGGAGCGCAGCCAGGAGCTGGCGGCCCTCGCCGCGCGGGTCGCGGGGTGCACGGCCTGCCGGCTCGCCGAGGGGCGCACGCAGGTCGTGTTCGGCGTCGGCGATCCCGACGCCGACCTGATGCTCGTCGGCGAGGCGCCTGGCTTCCACGAGGACAAGCAGGGCTACCCGTTCGTCGGCCAGGCCGGCAAGCTGCTCGACCGGCTCCTCGCCGGCATCGGCCTGACCCGGCAGGACGTGTTTGTCGCGAATGTGCTCAAATGCAGACCCCCCGGGAACCGCGACCCGATGCCCGACGAGATCGAGGCCTGCGAGGGGCACCTGTTCCGGCAGATCGCTCTCGTCGAGCCGCGCGCGGTCGCCACGCTCGGGAACTTCGCGACCAAGCTGCTCTCCGGGCAGCCGCACGGGATCACGCGCGTGCACGGGCAGCCGCAGCCGATCACGCTCGGCGGGCGCGAGACGATCCTCTACCCGCTCTACCACCCGGCCGCGGCGCTCTACACGCCCGCGATGCTGCGCACGCTCGAGGAGGATTTCGCGCGCCTGCCGGTGCTGCTCGCCGGCGCCGGCAGCGGCCCCGCCGTGCCACCGGCGCCCGGGCCGCCGACGCCGGCGGCGGAACCCGAGCCTGCCGCCGAGCAGCTGGGGCTCTTCTAAGCTCCCTCCATGGTCGAGCTCGAGTCGTCCTCCCCCGAGGAGACCGAGCGCATCGCCGCCGCGCTCGCGTGCGGGCTCGCGCCCGGAGACGTCGTCGCGGTCAGCGGCGAGCTCGGCGCCGGCAAGACGACGTTCGTCCGCGGAGCCTGCCGCGCGCTCGGGGTTGCCGGGCCGGTCACGAGCCCGACGTTCACGATCGGCAACCGCCACCGGGGGCGGGTTGACGTCTCGCACCTCGACCTCTACCGCCTCGAACGGGTCTCCGACGCCGACTGGGCCGACCTCGAGCCGTACCTCGACGGTGCCGTCTGCTTCGTTGAGTGGCCCGAGACGGCGGCGGCCTACCTGCCCGAGCCCCGCGTCTCGGTCAG
>WBZR01000460.1_pt1 | contig 40547 bp, 37 predicted proteins | sample 5204231 | NCBI WGS metagenome assembly WBZR01 (sample SAMN12412403, study PRJNA552823) | activated sludge metagenome | isolation source: activated sludge from anammox sidestream of wastewater treatment plant... | place: USA: Virginia | collected 2017-08 | reverse complement strand
TAATAGCATTTTTCATTTTATTACGAACAATTTTTTTTACAGTATCTAACTCACTTTTTTCACAATCAAACACAAGTTCATCGTGTACCTGTAAAATCATTTTAGATTTAAGTTTTCTTTTATTGAATTCATTAAAAATATCAATCATTGCAATTTTAATCATATCTGCAGCAGTTCCCTGAACAGGCATATTAATAGCAATTCTTTCATCCCGCTGTCTAACAACTGAATTCTTGTTATTTATATTAGGTAAATACCTTCTTCTGCCGGCAAGAGTTTCAGTGTAACCTTTAGATCTTGCAAATTCCTTGGTTTTTTCTAGCCAATTATTAATTGTTGGGAAATTAGTAAAATAAGTTGAAATTATATCACGTGCTTCCCTCTGGTCAATATTAAGTCTTTGAGCAAGTCCAAATGCCTGAATACCATAAATGATACCAAAATTTACTTCCTTAGCTTTTCTTCTCATATTTGGATCAACTGCATCAGGTTTAACTTTAAATATTCTGGAAGCGGTTTCGCGGTGTATATCATGTTTACGTTCAAATGCTTTAATCATATTTTCATCACCAGAAAGATGAGCCATAATTCTGAGCTCAATTTGCGAATAATCTGCAGAAAGCAATATATTCCCTTTCTTATTCGGTAAAAATGCTTTTCTTAAACTTCTGCCTATATCAGTTCTTATTGGGATATTTTGCAGATTAGGATTTGCACTCGAAAGTCTCCCCGTGGCAGCAACAGTTTGGTTATAACTTGTATGAATTTTCCCGGTTTTTTTGTTAATTATTTCAAGCAAACCTTCAGTATATGTTGAGCGAAGCTTGGTTACAGTCCTGTAATCCAGAAGTTTCAATGCAATTGGATGTTCATTTCTCAACTCTTCAAGTACTTTAGTATCAGTTGAATACCCGGTTTTAATCTTGCGTTTTGCTTCAAGCTGAAGTTTATTAAAAAGAACATCAGCAAGCTGTTTAGTGCTGTTTATATTGAATTGAATTCCGGCTTGTTGATATATTTCTTTCTCAAGTCGTTTTTCAGCTTTCTTAAGTTCTTCATTAATTTCACCAAGTATATTTGTATCTACTCTAACTCCGGTAAACTCCATATCTGCCAATACTTCAACAAGCGGAAATTCAATTTCTTTACACAAGTTATCAAGGCTTATTTTTTTAAGTTCATATTCTAATCGGTGATATAATCTTAAAGTTACATCCGCATCTTCTGCTGCATAGTCACTAGCTTGTTTAAATGGTACTTTATCCATAGTTATTTGAGTATTAGCTTTACCGCTGCCTATAAGCTGAGTAATTGGCACACATTTATAATTCAAATACTGCTCACTTAGGTTATCCATTTTATAATTTGATTCTGGTTTTAAAACATATGCGGCAAGCATTGTATCAAAAGAGGGGTTTTTTAGCTCTAAACCATAATTTTTCATTACCATCATGTCATATTTAATATTCTGTCCAATTTTACCAATTTTTTTATCTTCAAGAACAGGCTTCAAATCAGTAAGTGCAGTTTCAAGGTCAATATTAGGTAATTTTTCATTTTTAAAATCTGTATTCTTTTTTTCTTCAGCAATTTTTCCAAAAAGATCTGTTTCAGCATTTTCGTTAAATAGAATTGGAACATAAAATGCTTCTGCTTCATCAAAACTAAATGATAAACCTACAAGTTCAGCATTCATTGGATCTTCACTGGTTGTTTCCGTATCAAAAGAAAATTCATCAGTTTTCTTTAGTTTTTTACATAGTCTTTTAAACTCATCATTGGTTTTTATTGTATAGTATTTATGCTGAAAAGAATTAATATCCTGCAATGAACTTTTGAATGAGGGGGGCTGTTCAAGAAGTGTTGGTTCTTCTATTGCGACTGCCTGAATATTTACACTTTGTTCAGTTGAACCAATGAGCTTTTTAAGTAATGATTTAAACTCCAGTTCTGTAAATAATTTTTCAAGCAATGAAACATTTTTTTCTGAATATGTTAGCTTATGAAAATCAATCTTTAGAGGCATATCACAGTGTATTGTAGCAAGCTCTCTTGATAAAAATGCATCTGATTTATAAGTAATAAGGTTTTCTTTCAGTTTTGGTTTAGTTATTTTTTCTATATTTTTATACAGATTATCAAGTGACCCATAGGTTTGTCTTAAAGCTGATGCAGTTTTTTCACCTATCCCCTTTATACCCGGAATATTATCAACTTTATCACCCATTAAAGCAAGAATATCTATGACACTTTCAGGACCAACACCAAATTTCTCTTTTACTGCCGCAGAATCGATAATTTCCACATCGCTTACTTTCTGTCCCTGCATGCTTCTGGCAGGTTTGTACATCTTTATATTTTTATTAACAAGCTGCATATAATCTTTATCAGATGTTACCATGAAACTCATAACACCCTCTTTTTCGGCACGTTTTACTAAAGTCCCAATTATATCATCGGCTTCAAAACCATGCTGCTCTATCATCGGAATATTATATGCTGAAATAACTTCTTTAATTTTATCAATTTGCGGGCGAAGGTCATCAGGCATTGCTTCTCTTGTTGCTTTATAATCAGGATATTTTTTATGGCGAAAGGTTGGTTCTGATGTATCGAAAGCTACGGCAATAAAGTCTGGTTTCTCATCATCAATAAGCTTATTTAGCGTATTTATAAATCCGTAAATTGCTGAAGTGTTCATTCCATAACTGCTGATAAGCGGGTTTCTTATCATTGAAAAGTAAGCTCTGTATGCCAAAGCCATTCCGTCTAATAAAAATAATTTTTTAACCATAACTTATGTAAAATACTCAAATTAGCAGGTTTTTGCAATGTAAGGTTTAATTATCAGATGTTTTTAAAGTGCTAAATGCATCTTAATTCTATAAAATGATATAAAAAGTATCTAAATAAAACCCTACTGCTAATTGGAAATAATTATAAATTATATATATACCAAATATGAAAATTTTTAAATTGAAATCAAAAATTTTATTTTATAAATTATGTGCAAATGAAAAAGTTATTATTATTAGCAATTGTTATTGCATTAAATTTCACTGCACCAAATAACATGCAATTTAATAATTTATTAAAACATAAAATTGAATTCAGACAGGAGGATAATTCGCCTAATCTTACAGATAAAGAACTGAAAAAAAATAAAGCAGTAAGTTATTTAAGAATGCATATGTTATTAAGAGAGGTTAAGAGAATTGATAAGATTTTAGGATTTAATACAAGCTGATTATGTAAATTGTGGTATTTTAATTTCTTAAGTTTAAATAATTAAGGTATAATTAGTTTTCACCCATAAATTTCTCTTTCAACGCTTTCACATATAATGTGACCAATAGTAATATGACCTTCCTGAATACGCTGAGTATTTGTGCTGGGAATAATAATTTCACAATCAGCTATTCCTTTTAATTTACCTCCAGTACCTCCCAGAAAAGCAATAGTTTTGACTTCTTTTTCCTTCGCTGCTTCTAATGCATTTATAATACTAATAGAGTTACCGCTGGTTGAAATACCGATAAGAACATCACCCTTCTGCCCTAAACCTTCTACCTGTCTTGAAAATACATTATCGTAACCAATATCATTAGCTCCTGCAGTAAGCAGGCTGGAATCAGTTGTAAGAGCTATTGCACCAATTGCAGGACGTTTAATATCATGCGAAAGCCTTATAATAAATTCAGTAGCTAAATGCTGACTATCAGCAGCAGAGCCGCCATTGCCGCAAAATAATACTTTACCGCCTGATTTTACACAGATATTTATCATATCTATTGCTTTATAAACATTAGTTTGGCAATGCTTAATAATGGCTAGTTTTGTTTCTGCGCTTTGGTTTAGCGATTCATTAAAAAATTTTGTTCGGTCAAACATATTTATTTATATTTTTTTCTTAAACAGTATTGCAAAACTTAATTAAAATATGGTAGAGTTAACAAATTTGTTGATTTACAACTTCTGCAATTCGCTTAGATGCTTCATTTCTGCTATCAAAAACAGAAAGTGATTTTTTGCCAATATCATTGCGGTAATCTTTTTTCCGCAGCAAATTAACCAGTGATTTAAACAGCTCTCTGGAATCTTCAATAGCAATTCCTCCGCCATTTTTAATAAGATGTTCAGCATCTTCAGATAATTTTTCATCTCCAAACAATACCGGGATACCGTAACCAGCCGGTTCTAAAACATTATGCATTCCCGTCTGATAACCGCCTCCTACAAATGCTACATCTGCATATTTATATAATCCCATAAGAATACCAATACAATCAATAATTATCAGATTCTCATCATTGTATTTATTCAATTCAGAATACCGTATGCTTTTTATATGCGAATATTTTTCATGAAGGTCATATTCAATCTGTTCCAATGTATCTTCGGTTGGTTCGTGCGGTGCAAGAATTGTAATTAATGAAAGTTCTTCAGAAAGTCCATTTGAGCTTATCTTATCAATAACCGGAAATATAACATTATCATCTTTATCCCAAGAGCTTCCAATTACAAAAATGTTCTTATTTTCTACAATATTGTTTTCAATAAGTGCTTTATCACCTGATATTTCTTTAGCTTTTCTGATTCTTTCATATTTTGTATCCCCAAAAACTTTAATTTCAGAATTTGTACCTTTCATTAATCTGCGAAAATGCAGTTTATCTTCTTCATCTGTTACACCAATCAGATCAACATTCTGATAAATATATCTTTTATATGATAAACTAACCGGGAACTTCCATTTAAAACGTCTTGTATCAAATGCAGAATTTATAACAATTGAAAATATCTTCCGCACTTTAAGCTGTTTTAGGAAATTCATCCAAAGATCATATTTTATGAAAATAACAGCTGAAGGGTTGATGATATCAATAAATTTTGACATTGCTGATGACAAATCATAAGGTAAATATGTTTTAATAATTTTTGATTTTAAGGGTGTATCTATTTTTGAATGGTTAAATCCAGAAGGTGAATAAAAAGAAATAATAAAATTAAATTTTTCACTTTTATCAAGCTCATCAATAATAGGTTTAGCCTGTTCAAACTCACCTAGTGATGCACAATGTATAATTATATTTCGTTTTGCAGGATCTAGAGTTAATACTTTAGATTTTAAATATTTAAACAGATCCTTTCTGCCTTTAAATGCTGCTTTAAACTTATTATTAAACAGAGATAATAATCTTGCACCCAGCCAGTATAACGGCAGGAATATGAAATTATAAAGTATAGACCAAAAATATTTCATTTAGTTACGGAAGAGAGCTAATTAATTAACTAAACTTCCATTATCTCTTTTTCTTTTTGCTGAACTAATGCGTCTATATCTTTTATGTGTTTATCAGTTAATTTTTGAATTTCCACTTCCGCATGTTTTCGTTCATCTTCTGAAAAATGTTCATCTTTTTCAGCTTTTTTCAATCTTTCCATTTCATCTCTTCTTACATTACGTACTGCTATTTTCCCTTCTTCAGCATATTTTTTAACAAGTTTTACTAGCTCTTTTCTGCGTTCTTCGTTTAATGCCGGTATTGGTATTCTGATTAGGTTCCCGTCATTCTGTGGATTTAATCCAAGATTTGAATTTAATATGGCTTTTTCAACCAGCGGAATTGTTGATTTATCCCAGCATTGTACGGTAATAGTATGAATATCAGGAGTGCTTAAGTTTCCAACCTGGTTTAATGGTGTTAAAGTTCCGTAATAATCAACTTTTAAACCATCTAATAAATTTGTAGTTGCTTTCCCTGTTCTAATCCTTACAAATTCATTTCTAACAAATTCCGTTGCCTTATGCATCTTACCATCAGTATCTTTAATTATATCTTTTATCATAAAACTTTTTGTTTATTTAATTATATTGATAAAAATAAAAATTATGACTTTAAATATTATTTAGCTATGAACAAAAGTTCCAATCTTTTTGCCAAGAACAATATTTTTAAAATTATCGTTTTTGTTCATGTTAAATACTATAATTGGAATATTATTTTCTCTGCATAATGCAAAAGCAGTCATATCCATGACCTTTAAATTATTATTTAAAGCATCACTAAATGATATACTTTGATACATTTTTGCATTGTTGTTCTTTTCAGGATCAGAATCAAAAATACCATCTACTCGGGTACCTTTAAGAATAACATCAGCACATATTTCAAGAGCTCTTAAAGCACCGGCAGTATCAGTAGTAAAAAAAGGATTTCCAGTTCCTGCCCCGAAAATAACTATCCTCTTTTTTTCAAAATGACGCATTGCTCTGCGTCTTAAAAATGGTTCGGCAATTTTATTTATGTCAATTGCTGAAAGCAGTCTAGTTTGAATACCCGCATTTTCAAGTGAATTCTGCAATGCAAGAGAGTTGATAATTGTGGCAAGCATTCCCATATAATCACCGGTTACGGTATCTATGCCTTGTGCTTGTGCTGATAATCCTCTGTATATGTTACCGCCTCCAATAACTATTCCAATATCAACACCAAGCTCATAAACTTTTTTAATTTCAAGTGTAAGGTAATTCAGAATATTTACATCAATTCCGGAATTAGCATCACCGCTTAACGACTCTCCGCTAAGTTTAAGTAATACCCTTTTGTATTTAATTTTGTTTTCAGCCATTTTACCGTTATTTAATTGCATACAGAAAATACTGCTGATAAATATTTGAAACTAAAATAATATGTATAAAAAAACAGGCTTAAAATAAATTAAGCCTGTTTTAAATTTATTTATATTAAACTCCAATTGTTTCGCCAAGCTGGTAACGAACCATTGATTTAACTTTGTAATCATTTCCTGAAGTTTTTGAAACTGCACTTATAACATCATTTACAGTTTTACCGGGTTCCTTTACATATTCCTGTTCAACAAGACAATTTTCTTCGTAGAATTTTTCAACTTTGTTATTTGCTATCTTATCTACTATATTTTCAGGTTTACCTTCATTTATTGCCTGCACCCTGTAAATTTCTTTTTCCTTTTCAATCATTTCTGCACTGACCCCAGTCCTGTCAATAGTCAATGGTTTCATTGCTACTATTTGCATAGCAAGGTCATTACCCAGAACAATACCTTCTTCACTTTTTTTACCTTTAATTTCTATTAAAGAGGCAACTTTATTGCCTAAATGGTTATATTCGCAATAGAAACCATCATTTGATGTAAAGTAAGCTGCACGTTTAAGTTCAACTTTTTCCCCAACACTTGCCATAGCTTCATCCAGTACCTGCTGAACAGTTAAACCGGAGGAGTTTTTTGCACTCAGCAATGAGTTAATATCACCAGATTTTACAGTAAAAACAGCTTCAATAAATGCTTTTGCAAGATCATTAAATTTATCACTTTTAGCTACAAAATCTGTTTCACAGTTCAATTCAACAATTGCTGATTCATTTCGTGATTCATTAACTCTTGCAAAGATTAAACCTTCTTTTGCAATCCTATCACTTCTTTTCTGTGAGGTAGCTGCACCCTTTTTTCTTAAATATTCAATAGCTTTATCAAAATCACCGTCAGATTCTATTAAAGCCTTTTTACAGTCTGTAATTCCTGCTCCTGTTTTTTCTCTTAGTTTTTTAACTAAATCTAAGGAAATATCCACAATTCACTCCTTTTATATCGTAATTCTTTACTATTTTTTATTAAAACATTAAATTAAAACCTTAAATAAACTTTTTAAGAAACTCCAACTCCTTCTTCTTCATCAGCTGCCGCTGTTTCCTTACTAGAATTTTCAGTTTCATCTTCACGCTGTATGCGTTTGGCTTCCATTGTATTTTTTGTATCTACAATCGTTTCTGAAATTGCACTTGTTATAAGTTCAATTGATTTAACCGCATCATCATTTGCCGGTATTGGGAAGTCAACCAAATCAGGATCACAATTTGTATCTACAATTGCATAAATTGGAATTCCAAGTTTGTGGGCTTCATCTACAGCAATATGCTCTTTTTTAACATCTATCAGAAATATAGCACCGGGTAATTTATTCATACCAACAATACCGCCAAGAACTTTTTCAAGTTTATCTTTTTCCCTGGAAAGCATCAATCTTTCTTTCTTTTGGTAGTTGTTTATTGTTCCGTCTGTTTCCATTTTAACAATGTTATTGTACCGTTTTATACTCTTACGGATTGTAACAAAGTTAGTAAGCATACCTCCAAGCCATCTTTCAGTTACATAAGGCATTCCGCATCGAGCAGCTTCCTTCTTAACTACTTCTTTTGCCTGCTTTTTGGTACCTACAAACATAATAGTTCTCCCTTCACCAATTATCCTTGCAATGGAATTCTGAGTATCCTGAAGAAGTTCATGTGTTTTCTTTAAGTCTATGATATGTATCCCGTTGCGTTCCATGAAGATAAATTTCTTCATTTTGGGATTCCAGCGGCGGGTTAAATGCCCGAAGTGAGCGCCTGAAAGTAACAGGTCTTCTATTGAAACATTTTTCATTTTTTCTCCTTTTGTTATTTATCCTTAATTTTTAGGATACTGCTGCTTTCATCTTCTCTCCTTTAAACATCCTGCTATAAAGCAGAACACATGTCTAAGAAGATCAAAAAGCATGATTAATAAAATAAAATTTAAAACTGGTATTTATTATTAACCCGCAGTTCTCAAATCTAAAGAATGCTGCGGGAAAAATTCTGATACAATGGTAAAAGAACTTTGTATTAACGTTTTGAAAACTGAAATCGTTTTCTTGCTTTTGGCTGACCGGGTTTTTTTCTTTCAACCATACGTGAATCTCTGGTTAAAAGGCCTTCTTTTTTAAGGGCAGGTTTAACACTTGCATCATATTTGAGAATTGCTCTTGCAACACCAAGTTTTATTGCACCAATCTGTCCTGAAACTCCCCCGCCGTTTACATTAATTTTAACATCAAACCTGCCTGTAAGATCAGCTGTATATAACGGCTCTAATGCTTCTTTCAGCAAAGTATCTTTACCAAAAAAATCTTTACCGGTTTTATCGTTAATCTGAACATTACCTGAACCTTCAAATAAAAAGACTCTTGCTGTAGATGTTTTTCTTCTGCCTGTAGCTAAATGATAATTTACTGCCATTTATATAATATTAGATATTTTTTGCAATTGGATTTTGTGCAGCATGCGGGTGATTTTCACCTGCATAAACTTTTAGTTTGGTTATAAGCCTGCTGCCAAGTTTAGTTTTTGGAAGCATACCTTTTACTGCTTTGGTAATAACTTTATCAGGATGAGTTGCAATAAGTTCTTTAAACGATTTAATCTTCTGTCCGCCCGGGTATAATGAATGGTGTTTATAATCCTTTAAACTTTCTCGTTTACCTGTCAAACGCACTTTTTCTGCATTTACAACTATTACAAAATCTCCAGTATCAACATTTGGAGTAAACTTAGGGTTATTTTTTCCCCAAATAATTTTAGCTACCTCTGAGGCAAACCGTCCTAAAGTCTTGCCATTGGCATCAACTACATACCATTTCTTGTTTACCTCATCATTATGCGTGAAATGAGTGGATTTTAGTGATTTTTCTATAGCTTTTTTCATTGTATTTTCCTAAAAAGAATACAAAAATAGCTATTTTATTGATAAATGTCAATGTATTGTTTAACGATTAAAGAGGTAGGTAGAAAGTGCAAGTGTTATGCCAGTTTATCTTAAGATTGAGAATCCACTTGATTTAAGGAGATTCGGGATTTATGTGATTGACATACTGTACACATATGCCGAATAAATCGGACAAGCAGGTAATTGAATTGATGTTAAGAGGAAAGGATTTAAAAAACTCCAGCCAAACTCAACTGCCGAGTTAATGCATAACGGCTGTAAAGCAGAGCAATTCAGAAAATTATAACCTTATTACAAATATTTTAAACAGAGAAGAGAAAAGCAAGGATGAGAGTGAAAATAAGCAGAACTAATTAGATAAAGCTAATGAAAAGAGAGCAGAAAATGTAATAGTAAAACACAAGGATCAATTTGACCAATGGATAAAAGAATGATCGATACCACAGATAAAGATTTTTAATGACACAGAATCAATAAAAAGACTTGAAAAAGAATTAGAACCATTAAAAGAAAAAAGGAGAGCCAATTGATACTCTAATGGAAATTGATGAGTTTGCGTCAAGGGGATATAAATTTTATATTACTGATTTGGCAAATGATAGAGGCGAAAAGGTAAAAGTTCATCAGTTCACCTTAACGCCTGAAATGAAGCAATCTGTGCTTTACGAAGGGCAGCCGATGTTTCAGAAGGATATTAAACCCGAGAACAGGATTAAGGCTGATGATGATATAGAGACCATTAAGGATAAATTAAAAAAGGCTGGAATATTCAATGAAAGGACCGGTGATCACGGATTAACAGCAATATCAGTTAAATGGGCAATAGATAATCTTTACAATGTTTACAACGAAAACAACCCAATATTAAAAGGCGAATATAAAATAATATTCAGAAAAGACACAGACCTTACACATTTGGTTACTGCTGAGGATGGGCAGAATAAAGGATTTTTCAGATATGCCTCAAATAAGGTTAGAGTTCTTAATGATGGTATTGATAAGTTTTTCAAGGATTCACAAATAAGTTTAGCAAGAAGCAATGGTGATGTATTGTTCATAAAGCTCATCAAGAATAATGAAAACGTAATGATAGTTACCAGACCTGACGGTCAAGGTAATTATGTGGTGTGGAGTATAAACCCGGGGAAATCTGATAAGAAGGTAAAACAGTGGATTACAGACGAAAATATTAAAAGCAATTCCAGCTACGGAAATTTGCCTTCCGGCTGGGTAACTGTTCTAAAGCAGGGCAAATCTGATGATCAGAACAATACAAATATAAGCGATGAAAATTCAGAAGTCAAGTTACAGCGGGATATTATCCTAATGTTAAAAACTCAATATATATATATATATATATATATATATATATATTGAGTAATGATGGATTCGGCGAATATCAAAAGGTAGGGTTAGAGCAAGAACAAATGTATTCTGTTGAGCCGAGTTACTCCGAGTTACAGGGTTAACAGAGAAATAACTACTATGCCATTCGGCAGGAAGAAGCTGATTAAAAAAATGTTGGGGTATTAATTTTATGTATATCGAATTTATTTACATGCAGGATTAATGGTAAAATAGAATGAAGGTATTTCATATTTTTTGGAAAGATAGGTTAGTTTATCTATTTCGGTTTTAAAAACGCGGTCAGCTTCAAAGGCCGGTGAGTAACCTGAATTAGAACCACAGGCAAACTGCAACATGCAAATAAGAACAATGCAAATACTTTTCATAGTTTTTAAGTTTAAGTTTATATAAAATTATTAAATGCTGGTATAGGGAATCAATAGGTATAAATGCGGTAATTTAGTAGGTATAATTACTTAAAAAATCTATAATGTGGGTGATAGAAAAATGAAAATCAAGAAATTACTTGAGTTAATAAAATAAATTATTGCTTACTGGGTTCCGCCGCATTGCTATTTTAAGATATAGGTTTCAATAATGGGGCTATTAATTTTTAGAATGCACAGGTAAGTAAAATGAACAGTTTCAAATTTTTCGGGAGTAGTTATAATTTGACCAGAGGGGGGAAATAAACTTGCATTTCAACATCACCATAGAGAACTTATCTGTGAAAGTTACCAGGTTTAGTGTGGGGTTCCGGAACCGCTCTTTCAGTAAATTCAACCGTTAGTTCAATTTCAGAAATTACATTTCCCCAAAAATCATCTGTTATTTTGGTTCTTGTATTTTTTACGGTTGCAATTGGTTTCAGTTCTATTTTCATTTTCTTAATTATAAAAAAAGCCAATGAAAATTGGCTAGGAAAAAATTAAAACAGATAGATGTTTTACTTATATTGAGCGTGATCTTTCATTATGAATTTAATTTCCTTAGCTTTTACAAATGAATTAAGTTTAGCTAGCTCATAGTCATCAATATTCTTAAATGCCATTCCGATTAAGCCGCCAATAACAGCACATGGTATGGTAAAAACTCCCAATACACCCAAAGTAGCATCTTTAGGCAAAAATTTTATTTTTTTCTTTCCCCAAATCTGATATACAAGAAATCCGCTGACAAATCCAATACCTGCTCCATAAGCAGCTCCGGTTTTCCAGTATTTACCGTTATCAAATCTTATTCTGGCAATTCTATCGGTATTAACTAATTTATATGATCCAGTATCTGAAACCAATAGCAGATTTTCATGTATTCCATATAGTCTAGTTTTTGGTATCCCTGAGCCATTTTTATAAATTATACTGCAAGGGTCAGTTTGCGAATAACTAACTGTAGAAATTATAATAAAAAGTAGTATTGATATAAAAATATTCTTCAATAAACCTGTAAATATTTATGTAAATATACTTAAAAAAATATATTAATTACAATAATTGAAATCAGTAAAAATTTATCTTAAATAACCGATGTATTTTCATCTTTCATTCTGATATAAAGCATTTAAATATATCCAAAAGAAACCTGATAATAAAAATTTTAATGAATATTATAAATATGAAAATGAAACAAATTATTCAAAAATAATATTAAATTTATTTATAAAAATAATATATATCATATAAAAAACCGTCAGTACTCAAACTGACGGTTAAAATAAAATAATGATAACAAAATATTCTTTAAATTTTGCGGTTAATTAATATTACTGCATTTATGAAAATATCTTACAATTAGAAATAAAACTTAAATACTGTTTGAAATTCATTATCTTTAAAATCAGTCGCATTTGAAGGTTCAGGATCACCTTTACCGTTACGAACTACCCTGTAAATACTTTCAACTTCTAAACCGTTTATCGGGAAAAATACTGCTCCAAAGCTGTACCTTTGACGCTCTGATGTACTGTTTTTAGATCCCAATGCATTATCATAATTTTCATATTGAACTTTAACTTCTAATCCCTTTGTTACCCTAATATTAAGTTCACCAAATATCGTTCTGAAATCTGATCGGGTTTTAACGGAATCCCTTAAATCAAGTCTGTTATAAGCTACTTCGCCAAGAATGGCAACCCTTTCAAATAGTCCAATAGATAAAAAACCTGCTGCCATTTGTCTTAAGGCATTAATATTATTTGCAGGATCATATTTAAACGGGTTACTTAAAAATGAACCTCCAATACCGAAGGTATATTTTGATTTCTTACTTGACCAGCGGAAATCACCTGAAACTGTAATTTGTTTTTGATTATCAAAATCAAAGCTATTGTTACGCAGGTTATCTTTGTTTAAACTTGACCCGTTTGAAAAACCTGCAGTTAATGTAAAAAAACTTGGAGCTATACCAACTTCAATTCCGGCATCACTTGCATAGGGAGTGTAGAGATCATTAAAAATTCGGTTATATGCTCTGTGCTCAGGAATTTTAATTCCAAAATTCGGGATAAATCTACCAGCTTTAAAATATAGACCTGCCGGCAGGTTTGAAACCATTCCATAAATTTCATATTTTGTAGGTATTGGATCAGGACCATAGGTATTAGGAATATACAAACCGGGTGCAATTACTAAATTGATATATTTGTTAATCTGTGCATTCAAATAAAGATCACCCTGCATTTGAAAGAATGAATTGAGATTCGGATTCCCTTCACCTGTCTGGTTATCTATAAAAACCATTCTCATATCAGCTCCCATTGAAATCCCTTTTGTTAACTGTGGGTCTATATTAGTCGTTTTATTTGCTTTTTCAAGGAATTTGAAATACAGGTTATCTTTTCCGTATTTAACTCCATATAAATTCCTCATTCCGCCACCGGTTGGATTAACATGACAACTCTGGCATTTTTCACCTGTATAAGCTGCAAACTTTGGATATGCTTCAAGCGAGGCAGTTAACAAAAAAATAAGTATAAAAATTACTGCGTTTAAATGTAGTTTTGTTTTCATACTGTAATTATTATTTAAAAAATTGTTAATTATTAGTTCAATATCTTTATTTTTTTATAAAAAAACAAATAATATAAATTTACTTAGATGTTTTCGTAATACAAATCAAATACCATTTATTATAAAATGAATTTAAAGTATTTTAGCAGTTAACAGAACTTTTTTAATGAGAGAATACTTCCGTTTAGTTAAATTATTAAAACCCTACAAATACCTGCTGGTAATTTCTTTTATACTCATTTTATTTTATTCTCTCTGCAACGCAGCATCTATCTATCTTTCTATTCCCCTTTTAAAAACCCTATTCACCGGAAATTCAACTGATTTAACAATTTTACCGCAAAAAAATTTATTTGATTCTCTTAGACAAAGTGCTGATAACTGGATATTTTCTGGCGGAGATAAATATTCAGCATTGATTAAGGTATGCCTTCTGCTTCTTTCAGCTTACCTTTTAAAAAATATTTTTGCTTTTTTACAGGGAACCTTAACGCAGTATGTTGAAAAATCTCTTATTACAGATCTTCGCAGAAAAATGTTCAATAAGTTCAATTCTCTTTCATTGAAATATTTTAATGAAAGAAGATCGGGTGATATTGTTTCAAGATTTATCACTGATGTTAATTCTATTCAAAATACGGTATCAGTTACATTTACTGATCTCATAAAACAGCCGGTTTTGATTATTACTTTTCTAACTATGGCATTCCTTATTAGCTGGAAACTTACACTCATTTCCATGGTAACGGTTCCTGTAAGTGTTTTATTGATAATTTATCTTGGAAAAAAACTTAAAAAATACAGCATCAGAGTTCAGGAAAAGCTTGGTGATTTTACAAGTGTAATTTCGGAAAATATCTATGGGGGAAAAATTATACGTGCTTTCCAGATGGAAGAGTTTGAAAAGAAAAAATTTGATGTAAAACTAAAAGATTATTTTCGCTCTTTAATGAAAAGTGCCATATATATAAATATGTCACGCCCTATTACAGAAATAGTCAGTGTTTCTATTGGTGTGTTTATAATTTGGTTTGCGGGAAAAGAAATATTTTCGGGAACATCACTTGCACCGGAAGAATTTATCGGCTTTCTGCTGATAATTTTTCAGTTAATGGCTCCTATTAAAGATTTCAGCTCTGTTTCTAACCGAATTCAGGAATCCTATGCTTCTGCATTGCGCATTTTTGAGATAATAGATGCAAAACCAGAAATTGAAGATAATCCCGATTCAATTGAAAAAGAAATATTCCAAAGCACTATTGTGTTTAAAAATGCTTATTTTACTTACAACTCTGCTGATATGATAATACTTAATAACATTAATTTAGAAATTAACAAGAATGAAAATATTGCAATAGTAGGATTAAGCGGAGCAGGTAAATCAACCTTGGTTGATCTTTTGCCACGATTTTATGAATTGACCGGAGGCGAAATATTAATTGACGGTATAAATATTAAAAATATTAAGATCAATTCACTCAGGAAAATGTTTGGAATTGTTACCCAGGAAATAATTCTTTTTAATGATACTATACGTAATAATATAGCTTTCGGAATGGAGGAAATACCAATTGATAAAATAATTACTGCTGCTAAAAATGCAAATGCACATGATTTCATAATAAATACAGAAAAGGGATATGATACTGTAATTGGGGAGCGCGGTGTTAAACTTTCCGGTGGACAAAAACAGAGAATTGCCATTGCTAGAGCATTACTGAAAAATTCCCCAATAATGATACTTGACGAAGCTACTTCTTCGCTTGATACTGAATCAGAACAGCTTATACAGGATGCAATAGAAAAATTAACTCAAAACAGGACATCAATTGTAATTGCTCACAGACTTTCAACAATTAAAGATGCAGACAGAATTGTAGTTTTAGAAAACGGAAAAATAGCCGGAGTTGGTACTCACAATGATTTACTTAAAGATGAAAAAAGTATTTATAAAAAACTTTATGAATTGCAGTTCGGTTAAGGGTTTTTGATAATATGAAAATTTCAGCAGTTGTAATAACAAAAAATGAGGAGCGCAATATAAAAGAATGTCTGGAAACTATTAAATGGGCAGACGAAATTATTTTAATTGACTCAAACAGCACAGATAAAACCTGCGAAATTGCTTCAGCATATACCGATAAGATCCTTCAAACTTCAAGTAATGTTTTTTCGGAAAAAAGAATTAAGTCGCTTAATTTAGTTAATAATGATTGGGTGCTTTTTGTTGATGCCGATGAAAGATTAACTAAAGAATTGATAAACGAAATTTTATTGTTACAACCCCCTTCCGGAATTTATGGTTATACAATAAAGAGAAGAAATTATTATTTTGGGAAATGGATTAAACATGCCGGCATTTATCCGGATAGACAACTTAGATTATTTAATAAAAATTATGCACATATAACTCCTAGAAAAATCCATGAAGGTGTTGAAGTAAACGGGGAAATTGGGAGTCTGGAAAACGAAATATTACATTATTCATACATTGATATGGAACAGATGATTAGTAAAATTAATTTATACAGTTCATTGGAAGCTCAGGAAAAATTTGATAAACAAAAGCAAATATCAAAAACCGGGATCTTTACTCATGCTATTTCAGCATTTATAAGGGTTTATATTTCAAGAAAAGGATTTATTGAAGGCAGCGGAGGGTTTTTTGTTGCTTTTAGTTATGCTTTGGTCAGTTTTCTTTCTAACCTGAAATTATTAAAACTTCAGGGAAAAATGTAATTCAATATTCAATCACCTCAATAAAAGAAAATATTAATAAAGTTACAGATATCCTGATATATGTATTTTTAGGATTGGCTGTTTTTTCTTCGCAATTTTCAATTGCTACCTCTAGTATTGGTATTGGCGGATTAATAATACTTACTGTATTTAAATTATTTATCAGCAATAAAAATTATGTTCTGCAAAAAAACTTGATTTATTTCTTTGGAGCATTTATTATTATACAAATTATTTCATCTTTAGTCTGTGGTAATCCCGCTGAATCATTTGATAATATTTTTCGCAGAATTTCAATTTATATTATCTTTTTTGCATCAATTTTATTTATAAAAAGTTCTGCTGATCTGAAGAAATTATTAATATTATATATTTGTTTTACGGCATTAATTTCAACTGTAGAAATAATCAGATTTTCCTTGGAATATATTCCCCACCCAACAAAACCCATTTCTGAATACAGACTTGAATATTATGGATATCCTGCAACAAATGGTGAAATTAAAATGTCAATTTTACTTTTAATAATCCCCTTTTTTCTTTTAAAAAAGAATTATTTAATGAATAAATTTTTGCTTGCATTATGTACACTTCCATTATTAATTACTTTTTACCTTACCAATGCAAGAAACGCAGTTATGGGGTTATTTACAGGTATTTTAATATACGGATTGATTAAAAACCGATGGTTTCTTGCAGTTGTTTTAGTATTAATATTATTATTTTTAGTTGCTGCCCCCCTGCCTGTAAAGGAAAGAGTTTTAAGCATTGCAGATCTTAATCACCCAAGTAACCACTCCAGAATAGTAATGTGGGAAACCGGCGTTAAGATTATAAAAGATAATCTTTTGTTTGGCGTTGGAGATGTTGATATTAATAAAGTTTATCGAATGTATAAAACGCCTGAATTTCATGGTGAAGGTTCTCACATGCATAGTAATATTTTCCAGATATTGGTTAACTTTGGGGTAATTGGTTTCATTTTCTGGTTAGCATTAATGATATATTTATTCACAATGCAGATTAAAACTTATATTAAAACGCGGAAATTTGAGTTTCTTAATATTCTTGCCTTAATTTCAATAACTTCAATGGCTGCTTTGCAGGTAAGCGGGTTAACTGAATGGAATTTTGGTGATGCCGAATATGCTGCTGTATTTTGGTTTAATCTTGCTCTGGCATTTTCTGCTTACAGGTTAAGTACAAAAGGAGACACTTTGTCATGAGCGGCATTACTGCAATAGTGATAACTTACAATGAAGCAGCTAATATTGCTGTTTGCCTTGAGTCTGTTAAATGGTGTAATGAAATTATTGTTGTTGATTCAAAAAGCAATGATAATACCCGTGAAATTGCATCTAAATTTACTAAGAAAATTATTACTGTTGAAAATTTAACTTATGGCGAAAAAAGAAATATTGGTATTGAAAATGCTATACACGAGTGGATCATTTGGCTTGATGCAGATGAAAGAGTTTCAATTGAACTTAAAAAAGATTTAGAAAAGCTTATTTGGCAGGATAAAACAGCATTTGATGCATATTATATTAACAGGAAAAGTTTTTTTATTAATAAATTCATTAATCATTCGGGCTGGTATCCCGATTACACTTTAAGATTTTTCAAAAAATCAACCGATATAAGATTTAACAGTGCACTTGTTCACGAAAAAGCAATTTACACAGGTAAAACTGGGAAAATAAAACATAATATACTTCATTACACCGATAAAAACTATGAGCATTATATTAACAAACTGAATAAATATACAACTTTAAGTTCCGAAGAACTTTTTTCTATAGGTAAAAAAGCATCATTTTTTGATATTATTTTTAGACCTGCATTTACATTCTTTAAAATGTATTTTTTAAAACTGGGAATTATGGATGGTTTTACAGGGTTAATATTATGTACTCTTTCCTCCGTACACGTTATGACAAAATACTCGAAACTATATTTATTAAACAATATTAACAAACAATAATATAAGACATTTACGCTATGGAAAATATAGATAAAAATTCACAATTATTTATTTATTTAATCGGATCATTTGAAATGTCAGCAATGATGGCAATGGGCAAAATAAAAAATCCAATGACCGATAAGGATGAAAAAGATATGACTCAGGCAAAATTTTCAATTGATATTCTTGATATGCTAAAAGTTAAGACAGAAGGTAAACTTGATGAAGATGAATCAAAATATCTCGAAAATACTCTTGGGCAATTAAAGTTAAATTTTATTGATGAATCCGGAAAAAAAGACATACAGAATATTCCTGATGAAAAAACAAATGAACAGAAAAAGTAAGAAAAAACAAAAAGCTAAAGTAAAATGACATTCGGAATTCGAGGAAATATCAATAAAACAGAAATTGCACCAATTGTTTACAGATTAGCTAAAGGAATGCAAAGTGCTGGAATTCAATTTATTGTTGAAAAAACTATATCAACAAAGATTGGAAAAGAATTTAAATACAGACTTCCATATAAATACACTGCTGAAGATAAAGAATTGCCTAAATTATCGGATTTCATTATATCAATTGGAGGCGATGGAACATTTTTGGCTACTGCAAAGCTTGTGGGAAACAGGAACATACCAATAATAGGTGTGAATCTTGGAAAACTTGGTTTCCTAGCAGAAAACTCCACCCGCGATATTTTAGGTTTCATTAAAAATGTAATTAAAGGCAGATATTTTATAGATGAAAGAATTATATTGGAAACTAATGCAGTTTCTCCATCTAAAATGAAGAAAACATTGCATGCTATAAATGAAATTGTTGTAAATCAGAACGAAATTGTTAAAACGATTGAAATAAGTGTTTATTTCAATAATCAATTAGTTAACAGTTATCATGCTGATGGGATAATAATTTCCACACCAACAGGTTCTACCGGGTATTCACTTTCTGCCGGTGGTCCAATTGTTTTTCCAAAAACAGATGTTTTTATCCTTTCCCCTCTTTCACCTCATACACTTACTGCAAGGCCGGTAATTTTACCTGATAACGGTGTATTTAAAGTTAAAATTAAATCACGTGTTCCTATAAATGTGGTAAGTGATGGGAATGATATATTAAAACTAAAAGCACCTGCTATAATAGAAGTTAAAAAAGCATCTTATTCTGTTAAAATTGCAAAAAGTTTAGAAAGTAATTACTTTAAAGTTTTAACCAGCAAACTTCTTTGGGGTGAAGATAAAAGAAAGAAACGCAGATTTTGATTAAACTTCCTGCATTTCCCTGATCAAATTAATGTAATTTAATTTTTCTAATGATTGATATATTAAATATAACACCCATGAAAGGATTTATATTTTTTGGATAGACGTATTTGGGTAATTTTTTTAACAGTATTTATTGATTTGCTTGGATTTGGAATATTGATTCCAATACTCCCAACTTTTGCTCAAAATGAACTCTTTATGAATGAAACTCTAATTGGTTTGAATATTGGAATATTTTCATTGATGCAGTTTATATTCAATCCTCTATGGGGCAGGTTATCAGATATATACGGAAGAAAACCAATATTGATTTTTGGGCTTTCGGGGAATGTAATTTCATATATTATTACTGGTTTTGTCCTCTCTGGTTTTATGAAATCAATTACACTTTTATTTATTTCTCGAGGGCTAGCAGGATTTTTTTCAGCGAACATTGGTGCAGCAATGGCATATATAAGCGATGTTACTCCACCAAAAGATAGATCTAAAGGAATGGGTATAATTGGTGCAGCATTTGGTTTAGGTTTTGTTTTCGGTCCGTTTATTGGCGGTGTACTAGCTAAACAGCTTGGATTTGGTTTCCCGACTTTTTTATCATCAGGTTTATCTTTTATTGCTTTAATGCTTACTCTGCTTTTTGTAAATGAATCATTGCCAAAAGAACTTCGCAGAAAAAAGAGTGACGGCGGATTTAATCTTAAAAATAACTGGAACAGAATTAGCTCTGCAATAAAACATCCGTATGTTGGATTTTTAATAATTCTATATTTTATAATTGTATTTTCTATTTCTAACATTTTTTCAACCTTCCAGCTTTATGCAGAAAGCAGCAACGGATTCAGATTTGATATAGAACAGGTAAGCTACCTGTTTGCTTTCAGCGGACTTATTGGTGCAACAACCCAAGGTGTACTTATCAGACCTATACTGAAAATATTTGATGAACGTAAAATATTTATTGCGGGCTGTATAATTATGGGATTTGGATTAGGTACTATACCCTTTTCAAATCATATATTAGCATTACTGTTATGCAGTATTTTATTTATGAGCTTTGGAAACGGTTTACTGCTTTCTATTGGTCTTGGGTTAATTTCAAAATTCAGCAGCCGTAAAGAACAGGGCGGAATACTTGGTTTAACCCAATCATTAGCATCTCTAGCAAGGTTCATTGGACCAAGCTGGGGCGGATTGGTATATCATTACATAAACTTTACTGCACCATTTTTAACTGGCGGAATTGTAATGATTGGTGCAACAGTTATGAGTTTGAAACTGCTGAATGATAAATATAAGCATAGCAGCCAAATTGGTGAAGTAATTCCGGAATAACGTATATAAATAACAGTTTTTAATTACTTAAAATGCTTCCTGATTTTAAAAATAAAATTGTTTTAGCCCCAATGGAGGATGTTACAGAACCCCCATTTCGCTTGATTTGCAAGCGACTTGGTGCTGATATTCTTTACACAGAATTCATTAGTTCCGAAGGTCTTATCCGCGATGCACGTAAAGCACGTGAAAAACTGTTATTCTTCCCTGAAGAGCGTCCATTGGCTATACAGATCTATGGCGGAAATGAAGAAAGTATGGCTGAGTCAGCTCGTATTTGCGAAAGTGCAGATCCAGATTTTATTGATATAAACTGCGGATGCTGGGTTAAAGATGTAGCTTTACGGGGAGCCGGTGCAGGATTACTTAAAGATCTGTCTAAAATGCAGCGAATTGCTGAGGCAGTTATGAGTAACACAAAACTTCCTGTAACCCTTAAAACCCGGCTTGGATGGGATGAAAATTCAATAGTGATAGTTGAAATTGCAAAAATAATGGAGTCAATTGGAATTAAAGCATTAACTGTTCATTGCAGACTTCGCGGACAGGGTAACAAGGGTGATGCCGATTGGAGCTGGATAAAACGCATTAAAGATTCTGGTGTTAAGATTCCGATAATTTTGAATGGAAATGTTAAATCTCCCGAGGATGTTAAATTTGCTTTTGATACATATCAAGCTGATGCTGTAATGATAGGTCAAGGAGCAATTAATAACCAATGGATATTCCGACAATCTAAGGAATATATTTCAACAGGCAAATTTACAGAGCCCGAAATTGATGAAAAGATAGATATCTGCATTCAGCATTTAAAACTGAACTGCAGTTCAAAAGGAGAAATCCGCGGGGTAATGGAGTTAAGAAAATTCTACTCCGGTTATCTTAAAGGTCTCCCCAATATATCACGTTTCAGAATGGAACTTATGTCTATAAAAGAAATGGAACCTGTTATTGAAAAGCTAAATGAGATAAGAGAATATTATTCAGAGCAGGTTTAAATATTTTGTGTTAATTATATTTTTTTATTTAAATACAAGTAATTATTTGTGCTACATTCCACACTTTTAATAACTATCTCCATCTTTTATCTGCTTATTTTCATCAGCATTGTAAAGTAATACTGATGCCCGAATTGCATCTTCAATTACTCTCCATAACGGTTTAGAGTTCCATGGCACACAATCCTGCCTGTAATACCACCAGAAATAACCGCCAACAAATTTCGGAGTAGAAACCTTCATTTTGTAATAACGATCAATATATGATTCTTTCTTTCTTTTTATTTTAGTACCGCACTCACCAATCCCAATTTTAGAGTTTGGGAAAATTACATGCAAACTATCAAACACCTGCTGCCAGTTTGGCTGCAGGTTATTACAATCATCTTCATAATATGAAATCCATACATAATCCAATCCTGTTTTCATTTCAGCTGAAATATTATTGTTAGCCCAGCGGAACATTTCGTTGTTAGGGTTTTCGTAGCAGTTCTTATTATAATACAAGGTTAAAGCAGTTTTGTAATTCAGTAATTTTGCCTTTTGATATGCGTATTCAATTTTTGCAATAACAGAATCAGTTTGCCCTAACCATTCACCGTTTACTTCATTTCCAATCTCCCAAATATCAACTTTGTTCCCCAAAGCTGAATAATACTCATCGGTCCGTGCTTTATATTGAGCAATTGAATAATCATTTACATAATAACTATCAAGAAGTTCACCCATAATTAAAGTTACGCTATCAAGTTTATTAACAGAAGTAATATATTCGTTTGCAGGTACCCATTCATCAAATACTATACGAGTTGTCATTTTGTACCTGTGGTTTTTTAAAGTATTAACAATATTATTAATATTATTTACACCGTCAATAGTAACACCAAACATTCTGCTATTTTGACAAAAAGTTGCCTGAGATTGACTTAAAAGTAAAATTATCGATATTAACAATATTTTTTTTCTCATAACAAAGAAATATATTATTATAAAAGTATTTATTGCAACATAACTAATTATTTAAGGAATGTAATCACTTAAATAGCTAAAATTTTAAACGACAAAATATTTTTATATACCGTAGAAATACTATTTATCTTATATGTCAATTGTATTAAAGGAATAAAAAAAGAGCATCATAAGAGATGCTCTTTAAGAAATTTTTTGATTAATTATTTTTATTGTACAATCTTAATTCTTTCAACACCAAATACCTGTTTAGTATCAGGATTTTGTATGAACACAATTATATAACACTCCTCAGGTACCCAGTTACTGTTAAGAGTGTAATTTTTTGTAATAGTATTTGTTTGACCAATTGAAATAGCTTCACCATCAGTTCCTGTTATCATATTACGCATTACATCATCCGGAGATGTAACACCGTTTGGTGCAGTAATATATGAAATATTATTTTCAATAATAACAAAGTGAATTACGTTATTTGTTGAAGGCAAAGCATTTACAAGATTTATATTTGCAGTAACTGAACCGCTATCTTGCCCTGCATTAAAAGAATTATTGAGAGTAATATTCAAATAGTTAGTAGTTTTAAACTCAGCATTTATTTGGGCACTCCATGTTGAAGATGAATACAACCCCATATTAACGCCATTTAATCTGCCTTGTGGTGTTGTATTAATGCCATAGTAGTCACATCTGCCCTGATTGTTGGGTATATTTGCTCTGTATAATGAATCAAAAATATAAGGATATTTTGTATGATAGCTAAGAACAATAACACTGGTATCATTAATAGTAACACCTGAATTCAGGTTTATCTGGTCAAGATAACCATGAGCAGCAATACAAGGATTGCAGCCTGCATTGGTAAAAAACTCAACCAATACCTTTTTGTTTACTGGCTGCGGTATGTAAACTGAATTTGTTGTTGAATCGTTGCTTTCACAACCGTGTATAAAAACAATCAGAATTACAAGTAATATAATCTTTAAATACTTCATATAATTTTAATTAAAATTATTTAATAATGATAACCTGAAACCATTAAACGGATTTACATAACGGCAAATACCGCTTGAACACTGAAGTCCGCCTCGTTCACTTCCATAAGATAACAAAATTGTATTTGATGAGGTGAATTTGTATGCAAGTTCACCTTTTATCCAGTATTTTTTACCTGAAGGATCTTCCTCATCATTTGTAAACTCGGCTGTGCCTGAAACAATAATATTAGGTGAGCGTGAAACACTCAATGTTGTAAGCTGGCTCCAAAAATGTTCATCTCCGGCACGTAAACTGTTGTAAGCACGCTGAAATTCTGCATTTAACTTTAAACCGTAAATTTTGGCAAATGTGTATTGAACTTCTACAGGAATGGTAAAAGTTCTGATAATATCACTTGAACTTGGATCAATATTGCTATAGAGTATATTTGTCTTTCTGGAAACGCCAAGTTTTGTTTTCAGGTTTTTGTTTACGTAATATTCCGCTTCAAAAAACAGCTCCCAATACGGAGAAAACTGTTTTTCAAATGAAGGTAAAAATGCGCTTCGGTCTATTCTTTCATACCTTGTTAATGAAGTGGTATCAGCATCAAAATAATCATAATGCCTGCTTGTTAAAGATGCATTTGCGTTCAGAGTAAGTTTTGGAGTTGGTGAGTAGAATATATCAACCTGAAATCCAACCTCATCATTAAAATCAACATTATGCGGAAATCTGGAGAGCAGTGTTGAAGAATAAACCTTAATGCATGATGGTGCATTTTGGAACGGTAAAGATTTAAATGGATCTGATGCACTGCGCTGATCTGGAGTAGTTACATTAAATCTGTAATTTTTATAATCAACAGCTACGCCAAAACCTTCGGTTGTATATGAAATTGAACCATAAGCACCATCACCTCTAGGTGCTTTTGACTGTGTAAAAATTGAATTTGGTTTAGAAATAGTTACTTTATTAGCATAAGAAAAAAGCAGATTAAATCCTTTATAATTCAAACCTACATTACCTTCAAAAATTTCAGCACTAATTTCAGTATTTAAGTTACCTGTTGGAATTTTACCATCTGTATATAAATAAGAACCGCCAATATTAAAATATTTTATTGGTGATACGTTAAAATTTCCTGCCCTTATGCTGTAGGTTTCAGTTCTTGCTGTATCATTAATATCGTTATAGTCAAGTCCGCCTGCAACAAGCGTACCGTTAAACTTTATGCTGCCTTTTTTTCCCCATGATTTTTTATAATTTATTTTAGCACCATCAAATTCTGTATTCCAGCCAATCGGACGGCTTTCAAACGAATTAAGTGTTAAACCGCTAGAAAACAATTCATAGAAATTACCGGCTCTGGCAGTAAATTCATCTTTTTTAAATTCTATAAATCTTCTAGTAATACCTTTTCGGCTTTTTCCAAACTCTATCGGGTCATCATACTCAAACCTAACTCCGGCAAGAAAATCATTTACAAACAATCTTACATCACCAAGTTCTTCAAAATATTTTTTGGTTACATCTCCTGTAACACTATTTTCATATCCCGTGCCAAATCGTAAATAATTTGATGCTGATACCTTTACATTTAGTTTTGGCTGTGAATATACCGAAATTGCAAAAAGGAACATAAAAAATGTCCCTTTAACTATTACCCCCGTAAAATTTTTCATTATTAATCTTCCCTGTAATTTCCTTTTTATAACCGTTTTTTGGGATTAGTTCTTTTTGATCATTAATGCATCTTTAATATCATTTTCTAACTTTGAATCATCTCCCTGTATATAACCGGAATATGTTTTGAATATATTACCGTTCCTATCAAGAAAAACGGAAAATGGAGGGTCCTGACCTCCGAAATTTGAAAATACATTCTTATCTGTATCGTAGAGTACTTTAAATTTGTAACTCTTTGAATCTATGTAAGGTTCTACCTTGCTTACGGTTTTCTGATCATCAATACTTACAGCAACAAATACAAATCCTGAATCTTTGTATTTACCATAAAGTTCATTTAAAACTTTCATTTCTTCTTTACACGGTACACACCATGTAGCCCAAAACTGAACAAAGACAGGCCCGGTTTTAAGCAACTCAGAAAGTTTTACATTATTCCCTTCCAGATCTGCAAGATCAAATTCATATCCCTGTGCTAAACTTTTGTTAAAAGGAAATGTTAGGATAATTGCAAAAATTAATATTAAAATTCTTTTCATTTTTAAATGTTGATTAAATTATACAAATAATAAACTTATTTATCTTAACAAAGAAACTACGATTGCAGTTACAATAATATTCAATAATGCAAGGGGAAGCATTACTTTCCACCCCAGATTCATTAACTGGTCATAACGGAACCTAGGTAAAGACCAGCGTACCCAAATAAAGAAAAATACTAAAATTACAACTTTTATACAGAAAGTGAGTATCTGGATAATTGATACAGCAAGTGCAGGGAGTCCAAAAGTCTGTAAATAGGGAAACTGCCAGCCGCCAAGATACAAAGTTGTAATTACAGTTGAAGCAATTATCATATTTGCATACTCAGCAAGAAAAAATAATGCAAACTTCATACTGGAATATTCAGTATGATAGCCGCCAACAAGTTCCGGCTCTGCTTCGGGAAGGTCAAAAGGTAATCGGTTTGTTTCTGCAAACGATGCAACCAAGAATATTATAAATCCAAGTGGTTGGAGAATGATATTCCATTTCCATCCGTATTGATGAATAACAATATCCTGCAGACTTAGTGAACCTGATATCAGAATAATCCCTACAACCGAAAGTCCCATGGAAAGTTCATAGCTTATCATTTGAGCACAAGACCTAATACCACCAAATAAGGAGTATTTGCTGTTGGAAGACCATCCGCTTAAAGCAATACCATAAACGCCAAGTGAAGTTAAAGCAAGAATATACAGTATCCCAACATTAACATCTGTTATTTGCAGAGGAATTATCTTACCAAACAATTCAATTTGATAACCAAACGGTACAACAGCTAAGGTTGTTAAAGCAACAAAAATTGAAATCATCGGAGCAAGAGTGTGAATTGTTTTATTAGCTTTAACTGGTACTATATCTTCTTTAAAAACTAATTTTATTACATCTGCAAATGATTGCAGTAATCCTTCATATCCTACACGATTTGGACCATACCTGTTTTGCATAAATGCAGAAATCCTGCGTTCAGCATATACCGCATAAGCAACGGAAACCAAAAGAATATTTAAAACAAGTGTAATCTTAACAGCAGTAATCAGTAAATCTATCCGCACAGAAATAACTCTCCGACTAAAACAAAATTTTTATATGATTTAACAAATACGAATTTAATAAACTTGTTTATTATGGCAAAATTAATCAAAAAATATTAAAATTTCTGTAAAAAAATCAATGAATTATGCAAAATAATTCAATTAAGCTATTTTTTCTCCTATATATTTTTTAAAACAATCTTCAATATACTCTTTAACTTCGTTAATTGATTTAAGTTTTACAACTTTTTCAGCAACCTTTTGAGCATCACTGTAATTTATCAAGCGGATAAGTTTTTTGATCTGAAGATATGAAAGTGATATTACACTTAATTCTGTTATACCCAGCCCAACAAGCAGCAAGCTGGCATACTGGTCAGAAGCCATTTCCCCGCAGACACTAACATGTATATTATTTTTTTTAGCTGCATTTACAGTCATATCTATCATTCTTAAAACTGCAGGATGAAATTTTTCATATAATTCATGAACCAGGCTGCTATCCCTATCAACTGCCAGTGTATATTGGACAAGATCATTTGTGCCAATACTGAAAAAATCAACAAACTTCCCAATCTCTTCAGCTAGCAAAACAGCACTGGGAACTTCTATCATAACACCAACTTCTATTTTTTCATCAAATTTCTGATTTCTTTCTTTCAATTGACCTTTAGCTTTCTCAATCAATTCTAAAGATTTTTTTACCTCTTCAATTCCTGAAATCATAGGGAGCATTATTTTTAGATTTCCCCCTGATGATGCTCTTAAGATTGCCCGAAGCTGAGTCAAAAATATTTCTTTCTTGTCTAAACATATTCTAATACCTCTCCATCCCAAAAATGGATTAGATTCCTTTTGAGAATCAGGTAGGATTTTATCACCTCCAATATCAAATGTTCTGATAGTAACACTTTTTGGATATATATGTTCTGCTAGAAATCTATATTGTATATATTGGCTTTCTTCGTCCGGGAAATCGCCTTCTTCCATAAACAAATGTTCAGTACGATATAAACCAACATCACAGCCAAAATGAGTAACAACATAATCTACTTCATTATTAAATTCAAGATTTGTTGAAAGCTTAACTGATTTACCGTCTTTGGTTTCACTTGGGAGTTTTTCAAGTTCTTCAAGTTTTCTTTCAATTTCTCTGTTCTTTTCAATCTGCTTTCCGTAATATTCAATAGTTTGTTCATGCGGATTTTTAATTACCAGCCCTTTGTAACCATCAATTATAAGGAAATCATCATTAGTAATGTTAAGAGAAATATCATGCATAGCAACCACTGCTGGAATTCTTAAAGCACGGGAAATTAATGCAACATGAGAATTAATTCCACCAAGGTCTGTTGCAATTCCAAGCAGATTTCTGCTGCTGAAAAGTATAGTATCAGAAGGAGATAAATTCTTTGCAATTACAATTGAGTTTTCCGTAATTTTAGAAACAAGTCTTCCTTTTAAGAGATTGCGCAGCACCCTGTTTTTTAACTCTTCTATATCATTTACTCTTTCTCGAATATATTCATCAGCCGAAGAAACAATGGCATTTTCAAGTATCTGTATCTCTTCTTTAAATACAACAAATGCCTGTTTACTTTCCCTGCTTATGCGGTCCTTTATCTTATTATGAAAAAATTCATCATTTAAAAAGCTTAACTGTGCTTCAAAAATTTGCAGGTTTTTTTCATCAAGTTTTTCCTGTGCAAGAGAAAATATTTTATTAAGTTCTTTTATTGATTGTTTTACTGCAAGGTTATAATCATTAATTTCATTTTCAACAGAAATAACTGAAGAGGGTAAAACATCAACTTTATAACTTGGAACTTCTGCCCTGTAAACAAATGGCTTTCCAACAGAAATTCCTTTAGAGGCAGCAATACCTTTAAATATTTGTTCAGGTTTTAACATAAAATTTCAAAGTTCTCCAAAACCATCTTCAAAAAATTTAATCATCTCCTTAGCGGCTAATTCTTCATCTGCACCATCAAACTTTAAAGTAAGTTTTGATCCTTGTTCTGCTGCAAGTGTCATAACGCCAATAATACTTTTACCGTTAATACTGTATCCATTTTTTATAATAAAAAAATCAGCTTTATATTTAGAAGCAATTTTTACTAAATTCGAGGCAGGTCTTGTATGCATACCTGCTTTATTTATTATTGTTACAACTTTTTCTATCACTTAATTATTAAATTGATCATTAATAATTCCTGTTTAACAGCATATCAGAAAAACTTAGCAGATGTTTTCTTGAATCTTCATTTCTAAGACAGTTAAGGCTTTCATTTGCTTTTGAAGTAAATTTAGAAATTTCATCTTTAGCGGAATTTATAACACATATTGTATTATAAATATTAATAATCATATCAATTTTTTCTTTATTATTGTGAGAGTTATTATAGAGTAATTTAAAGTCTTCTTTTTCTTTTCCTTTTAATAGCTCTAGAGCTTTTAAGTAAAGGAATGTCTTTTTCTTTTCTAAAATATCTCCGCCAATTTTTTTACCAAATTCTCCCTCATCAGCAATCACATCAAGCAAATCATCATTAATCTGAAATGCAATACCAATATTTTCAGAATATTTGCTGATTGCTTCAATTCCATTTTGCTCTGCGTTGCCAATTATTGCGCCAATTATTGAAGAAGTCTTTAAAAGCTCAGCTGTCTTTTTCTTAATCATTATAATATAGTCATCAATAGAAACAGCTTCACTCAGTTCAAACTCCTTATCAAGCGCTTGACCTTCACAAACTTCAATAACTCCGTCAGTAAATGCCTTCAAAATACCATTTATATTATTTGAGTTAGAACGTAATAATGAGCGGTATGATAATCCGATAAGTTCATCACCCACCAAAATTGCTGCATTTACATCCCATTTCTTGTGAATAGTTTCCTTACCTCTTCGGGTATTGGCATTATCCATTATATCATCGTGTACTAATGTAAAGTTATGAAGAATCTCAACAGCAATAGCTGCATCAATTGCATTATTTATATCACCACCAAAAGTTTCGCATGATAACAGAACCAGAATAGGACGTATTCTTTTGCCTCCTCCGGACATAATGTAGTTTAAAGGATCAAAAAGTGAATAAGGATATTTTCCAAATTTCATGCAATACTTAGAGCGTTCGGTTTCCTTTTTCAAGAAATCCAACAGATTTTTATCTATAATCTCGCGGTATTTATTAAATCTGGATTCCAAAATTATCTAATGCTGTATCAAATTACTTTTAAACCTAGTTTGTTAAAATTTTTTTTCAAAAAAACATCATCATTTTTCCAATCTTTTCGTACTTTGACAAATAATTCTAAAAAAACTTTTTTACCAAGAAAATCTTCAATTTCTTTGCGGGATAGTTCACCTAGTTTTTTTATTTTTTTGCCTGACTCACCAATAATAATGGATTTTTGTGAATCCCGTTCAACAATAATTAATGAATTAATAAAATCTTTCCCTTTTTCGCGTTCCTTAAATTCACTAATATCCACATAAACAGAAAAAGGAACCTCATCCTTATATAGTTTTAGAATATTCTGTCTTATAATTTCTGAAACAAAAAATTTTTCAGGATGCGAGGTTATGAGCTCATTATTAAAATAAAAATCATTTTCAGGCAGGTATTTAATGATAGTTTTAAGAAGTTCATCAGTATTAAAAGCTTTAACAGCAGAAACCGGTACAATTTCATCAAATTTAAAATTTTTAGAAATTTCATCTATTAATAACAATACATCTTCTTTTTGCAGGAGGTCAATTTTATTAAGCACACAAAATATTTTATGATTTTTTAATTCATTTTTGTATTTTAAATACATTTTTTTTAATGAATTCCTCTCATATTTTTTTGCATCTATTAAAAGCAAAATTACATCTGAATCAATGACACTTGAAGCAATTTCTTTGCTCATAAATTGCTGCAATTTATACTTGGGGTCTAAAATTCCGGGAGTATCAACAAAAATTATTTGTATATTATCTTTTGTGTAAATACCGTTAATACGATTACGAGTTGTTTGTGGTTTTGCAGTAACAATTGAAAGTTTATGCCCTAAAATTGCATTAAGCAGAGTTGATTTACCTGCATTTGGTGCTCCGATAATTGGTACAAATCCTGAAAATTTTTGCATATTTTAATAAAAATACTCATTTTTTATAGCAAATTCAATTAAAGAATAAATAGCGGTTTAACCAAAATAGATTATTAATGATAAATATGTATTAATATTTTCATAATTTTTTATAAATGTTATATAATTATTCATATAAAAATATATCACGTTGAAACGTTATATTACGCATATTTTCCTTGTCATTAAAAATATGATTTTATATATTTAACTAATTAATTAGAATTTATGATTGAAAGTAAGACAATTTATGTAGGTGAGTATAAACCTAGCAAAATAGCAAGAACTACACTTTTTGAATTAAGTACCTGCAGTGACTTTGGAAGACATCCCAAAATTACAAAAGCACCGGGAAAGTTTATTGTTTTTAAAGTACTGATAAGGAAACATTACGGAATGGAGTTTTTTTTCGAAGATGATACCTATTGGTATTTTAAAAGATAGTTAAAACAAATTACAGTTACAAAAAAAGGCATCTTAGTTAAGATGCCTTTTCATTTTTGGCTTTCAGAAATCTTAAAATTAATTTCAACTTCAGTACCAAGGGCAGGAGAACTGTTAACCTTAATTTTAGCTTTCATATCATCCAGTATTTTTTTGGTAATTACCAGCCCAAGCCCCATACCGCTGGATTTTGTAGAAAAATACGGCTCAAATAATTTTGTTTGTGTTTCCTCATCCATACCAATACCATTATCTTTGATATTTAAAGAATAAAATCCGTTTTTCCTGATGCTTTCAACATTTACTATTCCTTTATTCTTCCTTTCGTCATTTTCATCAACTGCCTGCATTGCATTTTTAACAATATTTATTAATGCTCTTTTTACTTCATCTTTATCACCCATCACTAGTTCTTTGTTTACAGATGAGTCTAATTTAAGCTTAATATTACCTTTCGTGTTCATCAGCTTAACAACATCTTCTAGAATAGTATTCATATTCAGCAATTCATAATTTCTTCCGGGCATTTTTGCAAAATTACCAAATTCCGTAGCAATGCGGTTCAGCGTTTCCACCTGATCAATTACAAGTTTATTGGTTGTTTGTATTATAGATTTAAAATCTTTTGAATTGTGAGTATAAGCATAATATAAATGCTGCATTGCAAGTTTCATTGGAGTGAGCGGATTTTTAATCTCATGTGCAACCTGACGTGCAATATCACGCCATGCGCCTTCCCGTTCAGCCTTTTTAAGTTCAGCCCTTGAACGTTTAAGTTCTTTTATCATTCTGTTAAATGATTTTACAAGTTCGCCAATTTCATCTTTACTGTTTGACCTTACCTGAATATCAGTTTTACCCTGCGAGAGCTGTTCAGTAGCTTTTTGCAGCTTTAATATTGGGTTAGATATCCTGAATGATAAAAAGTTTACAATAAAAATCAGCAGAATTACAGCTGCAAAGTAAGGTCCCAAAATATAGACAAGACTTTCTGTTAATTCCTGATTAATTTCACTTTGTTTAAATACTGTTTGTGTTGAAATAACACCTGTAAGAATATTAAAGTTATCAAAAACAGGTTTATAACCTACAATAAAGGTAAAATCTCCTATCTGCTGATTTTCACTAAAATAATCTTTTTTCAGCAGAGCAAGATTGTAATAAGCACTGCCGCTTAAACGCGTATCAAGAAGGTCAGATTTATACAACTGTTCACTTGTTGTTGCGGCAAGTTTGTTTTTAACATAATAATTAAAGTTTTTATCAGATTCCGAAAAGCCTTTATCAAACAATGTTGAAAATCCAGATGTTTCCTCTTTGTGATCCTTTTTGCTTCCTTTTGAAAGTTCATAAGCTGTCTTGCTTTTTACATACTGATCTACAATCCGAAGGTCACTGATAAGCTGGTTCTTGTAAAAATCCTCATTTTTATTATTCACAAAAGCCCTAGTATATATGGCAAGTATTACTATGGGAATAACAGATGCAAGTAAAAATGAAGCAAAAAGTTTTTCTCTGAATCCAAATTTGATAAATCTAACCGATTCTGTATCAAGAAGATATGAAAACCCTTTTGTTAAAATATAAACAAAAATAATGATCAGGTAAATTAATACAAGGAAAAGCAGATATCTGAAAAAGAAAAATGTTGAAAGACTAAAATCATTAACTTTAATACTCACAACATATATTTTTGGACTAGAAACGGAATTTGTGCTCTTATTTTCGTTTAAGACATAATAAGATTTATATATTTCACTTTCAAATTCATCATATCTTAAAGCTGATTTATCAACTTTATCCTTAACGCTTTCCCTAAACGCATCGAGAGATTTAAGCAATGATTTTGAAACATCTTTGTTAGAAGACCCAACCAGTTCTGATTCAGAAAATTCAGAAATAACAGGAGTTGCTGTAAGCTTATTCAGAATATTATCTCTAGCAAAATTTCTAAAAATTCCCAGATTGGATTGAGTAAGAAAATTCTTTGCATCATAGCCGCAGGCAATTATTACATATCCAAGTATCCTGCTGAAACGGCTGTTTTTAAGATCTGCCTGCTCAACAGGCACAATTGCTGTATAGAACTTTAGATCAGAGTTTTGAATTACTCCCCCTTCATTTGCAAGCATTCTGTTCATTACTTCTGTTACATCCAGAGTTTCAGGTTCTTCATCGGTCAGGTTTTCAGTTTCTTCATTTTCTGTTTGAATATTGTTTTTTTTAACTGATCTTAATGTAAAATTTATTACACTGTCTGAATTCAGTTCAGAGGGATTAATATTAAAATCACTGATAAGTTTTTTGGCAGTATCAAGAACGTATATTGCAGAATTAAGATCTTCGTCAAAAAATTTACTTTTAGTCCAGATATTAAATGCCAGTTTACCGGACCTATTTAAATCCTTAAGGTCTTTTTCTATTGTGATATCATCATTTATATCATCAATTGCGGCTGAAATTAAAAATGCCACTTTATCACTTGACTGTTGTGAAACATCCTTTGCTGCTTTTTCAAGGTATTTATTTTCCAGCGAAGTAATTTTATTTAGTAAAACAGCAGGAATGAAAATTGAACATAACAGAAGAATTAATGAAAGATTAACAATATTTATTAACTTGTAATCTCTCTTTAAGGAAAGCTGTCTTTGAATATAGACACTAAAAATTGCGGTTAAAATTACAATTAATAATCTAAGATTAAATTGAAGAGATATATCAATGTAGTTTTCAGGTAAAATAGAAATTAAAAAATGAATAATTATTATGAGAATAAAAAATGCTGCAACAGAGTTTTTTCTGAGAAATCTGCTGAAATTCAAATATCTGGTTAAATATTTTGAATTTATAAGAGATAGTGATATTAAAATTAATACCAGTGAAACTGAAAGCAGGAGGATTATAAGTCTTACAACAATCAGCTCCGGCTGATTAAAACTAAATAAATCTGATTTATCTATGAATTTAACTGATGAATCAAAAATTAAACTCTGTAAAATAAGTCCATAATAATTAAGTACAATAACCGAAATTAAAATTGATGAAGCAATTACAATTAATGATACAATTCCTGTTGGCTTTTCTTTTTCGTTACGAAAAAATTTAATTACATTTTGAAGAATGTAAATGGAAATTGCTGTAAATATCAAAGTTGTGACAGAAAGTTCACCAAGAGATTTTGCCATACCAAAACCAATACCCGAGGCATAATGTACCGGTGAAAAAATATCTGAACTGAAGAGTTCAAACAGATTCCCCGGAAATCCTATGTAAAGCCACAGATACCTTGACAATATTAATGCAAGTGAAAATAATGCTGTTTTTATGAAATATGAACCAGCATTTTTAAGTGCCAGCCCAAGCCAGAAAATCAGCACGATATTCAATGTGAATACCAAAAAGCCAATAACATTATCAAACTTTCCAAGCACACTTAAAAGATACGATGACTGGTCAAGCTCCGGAATAAACATCCTTCCAATTATCTTATCATTAATACCTTTTAAATTAATTGAGCTAAGTTTACCGTTGCTTGTATCCGGCTTTAAATTAGAATTTGCCGGCTGATTGAAATCAAATTGAACATCAAGGTGAAATTTATCATAGATCTCTTTTTTTAAACCGGCTGAATTAAAGAATGTATTTTGCACTCCAGAGTTTACATCAATAGCTTTAGAAATTGCTATTACACCGGCAGTTTCTCCTTTTTCGTTTTTAAGAGGTTCTAATAAATATATGTATGTAAAAATTCCGGTTTCTTTAACAACAGAAAATCTCTCACCTTCAATTGCGCGCTTAAGTTCAAGTATATCCGGATTTATTTGCCTGCCTGAATAAATAAAAAGTTCGTATCTAGTATTATATACCTCTATATTCCAATCATTAATATTTTCAATCTCATATAGTGCTTCATAAGATTTTTTTGCATTATAAGAAATAAGTGCTGATAACAGCTTTTTATTTTTTAAAAGCTGATATGAAAATTGTTCTGTATTATTCTGATAGTTATAGAAAATGTTAAGGCAATCAGCATGGATCTCCTGCTTTTTTTCAGCAGAAATATTATCCCAGTTGGATACTATTGACCCTGTAAAATAATATCTTACTGCAAAAACAAGGAGTATAATGAATATCAGTACAAGAGATAATACACCTAAAGCTTTAAATCTGCTTGTATCCTTTTTATCTATCTGAAACATAATACTGCTCAGGTTAATTTACATTTAACTGGTCAATTAACCAGAGATCATTAATATATTTTAATGATACTGAAATATTAAAAGTACTAATAAAACCGCCTTTTTTATATTTGTATTTTCCAAGAGCAAAGGCATATTTTTCCGATCGGCTGGAGTTTTTCCATTTGAATGACGATACAGGATAAGTTGAAAGAAAATTTTCGATTATATAACCGGATTGCTCTCTGTTATAATATCCTTTTTCATTATTTTGAAGACTTAGATATATCTCATTCTGGAAAAACGGACTTATATAATTTACATTACCATACATTAAGCCATCTGCAATATTCAGAAAAACAATTTTACAATTATTAAATTTCTGTTGTTTTTCATCAGATCTATATTTTTTATCCTTCCACCAGGAGTCTTGTGAATAACTGCTCCCGTTAATAAAAAGCATTATCCCTATAAAAACTAATATGTAAAATTTCTTAATCTTCAATACTTTTAAAATATTATGTTAAATTAATTAAAAAAATGTTGAATATCAGTTCAATTTTAATGAGAACTCAATTTATATAAACATTCTAAATTTATTATTGATTTGTTATAGACAAAGAAAAATTATGATTACAAATTAAATATAACGTTGTATTCAATGGGAATAGAATACTTAATCATGTATTTACAAGGTTTAATTTAAAATTCTCAAGAAATATATGAAAATATTTAAATCTCATAGTTTTCAAAATTCTACTTCATACAAAATATTTTGAGTACTAAACAATATATGATTTAAAGTTATTTTTTAGATATTAGGCTTATTTCTTTATATTGCATCACTTATGATAATTCTTCTAGTTTGTTTTTCTATATACTTTCTATATTTATTGATTAGGTTAGTTGACATATTATAAATTCTGTTAATTTAAGATAAATTAAGCATCAAAAGTATTCATATCCTATAATTTATGCTAATTTGATGTTTGAACCCAACCATGCCGCACTGTTGTTTTAGATTGTATCTTTAAGTTAAAACAGGTATATTTAGAAACTCTGAAATTTGATATGGTATATTTTTCTCCATTTTTATGGAGTTTTAGATTAAATGATTAAGATAAGAAAAGTTGAAAATGAAAAAGACAGGATGGAATTTATCAAATTCCCCTGGGAAATATACAAGGGAGATGCCCATTGGGTTCCTCCATTAATTTTTGATGCAAGAAAGAATCTTAACCCTGATAAAAATCCGTTCTTTAAACATGCTGAAGCAGCATTATTTCTGGCTGAAAAAAACGGCAAACTTGCCGGTAGAATTGCAGCCATAAAAAACGATAATCATACAGATTTCCATAAAGATAAAGCTGGATTTTTTGGTTTCTTTGAAACAATTGATGATGAGGATGTTTCTGATCTATTGCTTGATACCGCTTGTGAATGGGTTAAAGATAAGGGATTGAATGAAATAATCGGTCCTGTTAATCCTTCAACAAACGATGAATGTGGCTTACTTGTAGATGGTTTTGACTCAAGTCCCGTTTTTTTAATGACTTACAATCCTCGTCATTATCAAAACAAAATAGAAAATTTTGGATTTGAAAAAGCCAAAGATTTGTATGCTTATTACATTCCAGCAGAGGTTATAAATGACCAAAAGGTAATGTCAAAACTCGAAAGAATGAGCGAACTGATTAAAAAACGCTCAGATGTTAAGACTTATAATATTAACATGAAAGATCTTAACAACGAAGTTAGGAAAATTGAAGAAATTTATAACAGTGCATGGGAAAATAATTGGGGATTTGTTCCGCTGACCACTGCAGAGTTTGATTATATGGCAGAATCACTAAAGATGGTGGTTGACCCTGATTTGGTAATGTTTGCGGAAGTAGCAGGAAAACCTGCAGGATTCACACTTTCACTGCCTGATTTTAATCAGGTCCTTAAAAAAATGAACGGAAGACTGCTTCCATTCGGTTTTTTAAAGATACTGACAGGCAAGAAAAAAATAGATTTCCTTAGAGTAATTATTATGGGTGTAAAGCCGGAATACCAAAAGAAAGCAATTGACTCAGTTTTCTATCTTGAGACTATCAAAAATGGTAATAAAAACGGTTATACAGGAGCTGAAATTTCATGGGTTCTTGAAGATAATATGCCTATGAGAATGACTGCAGAAAAATTAGGTGCATATATTTACAAGACTTACAGGATTTACAGAAAAAATCTAATTTAATAATCTAACGCTAATAGAATTATGCCAGTAAAAAAAGTAGAAAAAATCTGGATGAATGGTAAATTCATTAACTGGGATGACGCTAAAGTACATGTTCTTTCTCATGTTTTGCATTATGGCTCTTCATTTTTTGAAGGAATCAGGTGCTATAAAACAAAACAGGGACCGGCAGTTTTCAGGTTAAATGAACATGTTAAAAGATTGATTTTCTCAGCAAGAGTTTTTCGTGCTGAAATTCCTTACTCCAATGATGAGATTTCAGAAGCGATAGTTGATACAATTAAGATTAATGAACTTGAAAACTGTTACATTAGGCCTATTGCCTACAGAGGATACGAAGATTTAAATGTTAATCCTCTTAAGAATCCGGTTGAACTTACAATTGCAGCTTATGAATGGGGCTCATACCTTGGGCAAGGTGCCCATGAAAGCGGTATAGATGTTTGTGTTTCTTCATGGAGAAGGAGTACACCGGATACTACTCCAACAATGGCTAAAATAGGCGGTGCATACATGAACAGCCAGCTTATCAAAATGGAAGCGATTGTTAACGGTTTTAGTGAAGGAATAGCGCTTGACGCAAATGGCTATGTTGGTGAAGGTTCAGGAGAAAATTTATTCATAGTTCATGATGATATTCTTTATACGCCCGGTATTCACAATGGGATACTTAGCGGGATAACAAGAAATTCTGTAATGACACTTGCAAACGACTTGGGCTGTGAGGTTAGAGAAGGCAGTTTGATGAGAGAAATGCTCTACGGAGCTGATGAAATGTTCTTCTGCGGAACTGCAGCTGAAATAACACCCATCAGATCCATTGATAAAATGATAGTCGGAAACGGAATGCCTGGCAAAATTACCAAACAGATACAGGAATCATTTTCTGACGTTGTAAAAGGCGGTAACGATAAATACGGTTGGCTTACATTTCTTGATGGCGAGGAACGTATAATTAACATGAAACAAGTTAAATGAACAATTGGTTATTAGTAACATAACCATATTTCGTAAATAAAGTTTAACCCTGTTATTTAAAGGGTTTATAGTATAATTGTTCTTTAAATATAGAGTGTGGCAGCAATGTGCTGCCATAGTTAAAGAGAGAAACGCTCCAAGATGTATTGCTATAGACAATACAGAAATGGACACGGCTGTCCGTTTTTATGATGACTTACACATGATACGCTGATTTAAGGACAGTCATTTTATTAACAAAAATATGAAAGGAGATGCATTGTTTAAAACAAGAATCTTGTGGTTTATCTCTTTTTTAACTGTACAACTCATGCTTACTGGTGCAATATCTGAGAGTGCTTACTCAAATGGAGATCCTACCGGTTCCAGCTTTGTGGAGACCGGCGAGGCTTCGTGGTACGGACCCGGATTCCATGGCAGAAAAACCGCTAATGGCGAACGTTTTGATACCTACGAATTCACATGTGCTCACAAAACCTTGCCCTTTGGTACCCTGCTAAAGGTCACAAATCTGGAAAATAATCTCTACACTGTAGTAAGAGTAAACGATAGAGGTCCATACATAAGGGGAAGGATCATAGATCTTTCAAAAGCTTCCAAGGAAGCAATTGGTATGGGCGGTACAGCACAGGTAAAGATCGAACAGGTAAATGAGGAAGAAGCAGATTTACTTCGCCAGGGTATTGATCCAAATGAAAAGATTGATATTACAGAAATTGATACTAATGAATATAAGATAACCGAACTTATGAACAATAATGTAGATGCTGAATCCAAGGTGTTTGTTGAATTTGTTGGTGCAGACAGCACCACAAATGACTTTGAATTAAATAAAAACCTGACATCAAAGGGAAATTTAATGATTAAAGTTGTAACACCTAAAACAGAAGAGGAAAAAGAAAAGGAATCAAACCTCTATCAGCAGATCAATGATATAGATACATTGATCAGATTTTATGATTTAACAAACCAACTGGCAGTAGTTAAAGGTCATTCACTTGAAGTGGGGATATACACTGATAAGTCTTTAGCCGACAGATGTATCGGCAGACTGGAACGTGATGGATTCACAAAGATCTTTCTGGAAGAAATAGCGGTAAATGATCCCAATACAAACACTAAATCATTTG
>WBZR01000957.1_pt1 | contig 40585 bp, 32 predicted proteins | sample 5204231 | NCBI WGS metagenome assembly WBZR01 (sample SAMN12412403, study PRJNA552823) | activated sludge metagenome | isolation source: activated sludge from anammox sidestream of wastewater treatment plant... | place: USA: Virginia | collected 2017-08 | reverse complement strand
GCCGTGGCGCAGCCCGGCGACACCGAAGCGGTCCGTGCTGGTGTTGGTCGCGATCACCCCGTCGATGCCGCTGGCGTTGAGGCAGCCGGCGATGGCATCGATCTCGCTGCTGGAAAGGTCGGGCGCGAGCTTCAACAGCAGCGGGCGATGCAGGCGGTGGCGTGCGGTGAGTTGTTCGCGGGTTTCCTGCAGCCCGTCGATGAGCCGACGCAGGGGTTCGCCGAATTGCAGGGCGCGCAGTTCCGGCGTGTTCGGCGAGGAAATGTTCACCGTGATGTAGTGCGCCACGCCCCAGGCGCGTTCGAGGCAGGCGCGGTAGTCCTCCAGCGCCTTGTCGTTCGGGGTGTCCTTGTTCTTGCCGATGTTGACCCCGATCACGCCCTTCCATCGAGTGCGCTCGACGTTGCGCACGAGCGCCGAAATGCCCTCGTTGTTGAAGCCCATGCGATTGATGATCGCCTGCTTCTCCGGGATGCGGAACAGGCGCGGGCCGGGGTTGCCCGGTTGCGGGCGTGGCGTGACGGTGCCGACCTCGATGAAGCCGAAGCCGAATTCAGCCAGGGCATCGATATGTGCGCCGCTCTTGTCGAGTCCGGCCGCCAGTCCGACCGGATTGCGGAAGTCCAGGCCAAAGTTCTTGGTCGGCAAGTCCCGCACCCGACTGGTGGCCAGACGCAACAGGCCGAGGCGATGGGCGGCGTCGGCCAGACGCAGGCTGCGCCCGTGGGAACGCTCGGGATCACCGGAAAGAAACAGTGGACGCAGCAGTCCGTACATGGATCAGTGTGCGAAATTGGCGAAGGTGGCCAGCGCCGCGAGGCCGCCGAAGAACAGGAACAACAGCAGGATGCCGAGCAGGACCATGGCCAGTTGCAGATAGCCCAGCACGAGGCCGCCGATGGCAAGGCCATCGCCCGTGATCCGGCCTTGACTGCGACGGATCTCGGCGCGGGCCATGTGTCCGGTGATGACCGCGACGATCGGTCCAAGCACGGGCAGCATGACCCAGGCGAGGATGCCGGCGACAAGGCTTGCCACGGCCATGACGCTGGTCTGGGCCACGGGATTCGGCGTGTTCATGGTGGAACCCTCGGAGCTGGCGTCGTGATCACAAGTCGAACTTGATGCCCTGGGCCAGCGGCAGCGAATCGGAGTAATTGATGGTGTTGGTCTGGCGACGCATGTAGACCTTCCAGGCATCCGAACCGGATTCGCGCCCGCCGCCGGTGTCTTTCTCGCCACCGAAGGCGCCACCGATTTCCGCGCCCGAGGTACCGATGTTGACGTTGGCGATGCCGCAATCGCTGCCGGCTGCCGACAGGAAACGCTCGGCTGTTTTCAGGTTCTGGGTGAAGATCGAGGACGACAAGCCCTGCGGCACGCCGTTCTGCATCTCGATCGCCTCGTCGAGGGTCTTGAACTTCATCACGTAGAGGATCGGGGCGAAGGTTTCGTGCTGGACGATCGCGTCGGAGTTCTTCAATCCGGTGATGATGGTGGGCAGAACGAAGTTGCCCGGGCGATCGATGCGCGCACCGCCGGTCTCGACCTTGCCGCCAGCCGCCTTGGCCTTTTCGATCGCGGCGAGGAATTGCTCGACCGCGCCCGGGTTGTTGAGCGGACCCATCAGGTTGGCGGCATCGGTGGGGTCGCCGATCTTGTTTTCCACCTGCTTGTAAGCCTTCACCAGCGTAGCCAGCACGGTGTCGTGGATGGACTCATGCACGATCAGGCGGCGCGTGGTGGTGCAGCGCTGGCCGGCGGTGCCGACCGCACCGAACACGATGCCGGGCACGGCCAGCTTCAGGTCGGCGGTTTCGTCCAGGATGATGGCGTTGTTGCCGCCCAGTTCCAGCAGGCAGCGGCCCATGCGACGCGCCACCTTCTCGTTCACCTGACGGCCGATGGCGGTGGAGCCGGTGAAGGAAATCAGCGGGATGCGGGTGTCGTTGACCATCTTCTCGGCCAGTTCGGTGCCGGCATCGTTGATCATGAAGAAGATGTCCTGGAAACCACCGGCCTTGAGGGCCTCGTTGCAGATCTTCTGCGCCGCGATCGCGGCCAGCGGCACCTTGTTGGAAGGCTTCCAGATGCAGATGTCGCCGCACACCGCCGCGAGGAAGGCGTTCCAGCTCCACACCGCGACCGGGAAGTTGAAGGCGCTGATGATGCCGACCAGGCCGAGCGGATGGTACTGGTCGTACATGCGGTGGCCGGGGCGCTCGGAGTGCATGGTGTAGCCGTACATCATGCGGCTCTGGCCGACGGCGAAATCGGCGATGTCGATCATTTCCTGCACTTCGCCATCGCCCTCGGGCTTGGATTTGCCCATTTCCAGTGCCACCAGCGAACCCAGCGCATCCTTGTGCGTGCGCAGTGCCTCACCGCACAGACGGATGGCCTCGCCGCGACGCGGTGCGGGAGTCGTGCGCCAGGTCTTGAATGCGTCCTGTGCCCGCGCGATCACGGCTTCGTAGTCGGTTGCGGTGGTGGCCTCGACCGTGGCGATGACCTCGTTGGTGGTCGGGTTCTTCGGCGCGATTCGCCCGGCGCCCGTCGCACTCGACCATTCGCCATTGCCGAGGTAGGTGCCGGGGTTGACGTCGGAAAGGCCGAGGGCCTTCAGGATGGCGTGCGACATGGTGACTCCGATCGAAAAATGCAGTCCGCCATTGTAGCCGCTCGCCTGCATCGTCGCCCATGGTGTGCCATGTACACCATCAGGCGCGTTGACCCCGTTCAGGCGTGAATTCGAGAGTGAAGTGTTCTGTCCACGTCCATGCTGCTTCCGCAAGGGTTGGGATTTCATGTCGTTTTGTGCACACTGCGGCGCATTCCCTTCCGTCATGGACCGCCGCGCATGAGTTCGACCGCAGCCGCCCCGCGCACCCGTTTTCCGCGCCAGATTCCCTACATCATCGGCAACGAGGGCTGCGAGCGCTTCAGCTTCTACGGGATGCGCAACATCCTGGTGCAGTTCCTGATCACCTCGACCCTGCTGCAGTACATCACCGCCGGCGGCGAGCGCGAGCTGGCGGCCAAGGACCTGATGCACAGCTTCATGATCGGGGTGTACTTCTTCCCGTTGTTGGGCGGCTGGCTGGCGGATCGCTTCTTCGGGAAATACAACACCATCCTGTGGTTCTCGCTGATCTATTGCCTCGGCCAGGCGTGTCTGGCGATGTTCACCGACAGCCGTACCGGCTTTTTCATCGGCCTGGGCCTGATCGCGCTGGGTTCGGGCGGGATCAAGCCGTTGGTGGCGTCCTTCGTCGGCGACCAGTTCGACCAGTCGAACAAGCACCTCGCCAAGATGGTGTTCGACGGTTTCTACTGGATCATCAACTTCGGTTCGCTCTTCGCCTCCCTGACGATGCCGCTGTTCCTGCGTCATCTGGGTCCGGAAGTGGCGTTCGGCGTGCCGGGCGTGCTGATGTTCATCGCCACCCTGGTGTTCTGGCTGGGGCGCAAGCATTACGTCATGGTGCCGCCGGTGGGCGATTCCGACCCGCATTCCTTTGCCAAGGTGGTGCGTACGGCACTGACCGCACAGCGGCCGGGCGAGGGCCGCACGGGACTCGCGCTGGCGTTCATCGGCGGGCTGTTCGCCATCCTCGCGCTGGTCTGCGGCATCTTCGGTCTGATTCCGACGCTGGGTTTCGTGATCTGCGCCTGCCTCGCCCTGGTGGGTCTGATCGGCGGTGTCGGTGGCGGAGCCTGGCTGCAACTGGATCGTGCCCGTGGAGTGCACCCCGATGAAGCCGTCAGGGGTGTGCGCAACGTGCTGCGGGTGCTGGTGATCTTCGCCCTGGTCACGCCCTTTCATTCGCTGTTCGACCAGAAAGCCTCGACCTGGGTCATCCAGGGCAATGCCATGATCAAGCCGGAGTGGTTCGTTTCGGCCCAGATGCAGGCGCTCAATCCGGCCCTGGTGATGATCCTGATTCCCTTCAACAACCTCGTGCTCTACCCGATGTTGCGGCGTCTCGGCTGGGAACCGACGGCGCTGCGCCGCATGACTGCCGGCATCGCCTTCAGCGGCCTGGCCTGGATCGTGATCGGTGGCATCCAGATGATGATGGATGGCGGCACGCCGATGAGCATCGTCTGGCAGGTGCTGCCCTATGCGCTCCTGACCTTCGGCGAGGTGCTGGTCTCGGCGACCGGCCTGGAGTTTGCCTACAGCCAGGCGCCGCAGGCGATGAAGGGCGTGGTGATGAGCTTCTGGAACCTCACCACGACCATCGGCAACCTCTGGGTGCTGCTCTCCAATGCCGCCGTGCGCAATGAATTCGTCACCGGCCACATCGCCGGCACGGGGCTGAGCGAAACCGCCTTCCTGATGTTCTTCTTTGCCGGCTTTGCTCTGGTCGCGGCGCTGGTGTTCGGGCTGGTGGCTCGGAGCTACCCGGTGGCAGATCACTATCGGGCGGTCTAACGCCTCTCGACGTGCGCGAAGGCAGTGCTGGCCGGGCGATTCCGGCGGGTGCCGGCGCAGATCAGAACGCCGTCCAGCCACCGTCCGAGGGCAGGATTGCGCCATTGACGTTGGGCGAGTCATGCGACAGCAGGTAGGTGATCGCGGCCGCGGTTTCTTCCGGTCGGGCCTGGCGCGTGGCGACCTGCATGCGTGGTCCGAGTCGCTCCTGCGCACGCGCCGAGGCGAATTCGACCTCGATGTTGGTGGCGACACCGGCAGGCGCCACGGCATTGACACGGATGCCATCGGGTTCGTACATGAAGGCGCTGCTGCGAGTCAGGCCGATGACGGCGTGCTTGGAGGTGGTGTAGGCCGCGCCGGCAGCGCCGCCGATGATGCCGGCGACCGAGACCACGTTCACGATGCTGCCCTTGCGCGCCGGCAGCATCAGCGCCAGCACGGCGCGGCTCATGCGCATGGTGCCGGTGACATTGACGCGCAACACGCGCTCCCAGACGGCATCCGGCACTTCGCCGACGGGCTGGAAGCCATCCATGATGCCGGCGTTGTTGGCCAGGGCATCGCAGCGACCGTTGCAGGCGGCGACGATGCGCTGCACGTCGGCCTCCTCGCCGATGTCGCCCTGCACCGTCACCAGATCCAGTTCGGAATGGGATGCCTTCAAGGCGTCGAGGCGTGCCAGGTTCCAGTCCGCGGCGATCACGCGGCCACCCTCGCGCGCGACGCGCAGTGCCACCGCGAGGCCGATGCCCGAGCCGGCGCCGGTGACGATCACGGTCTGGCCGGCGAAGCGGCCGGGAATGATACGTTCGACGAAAGGCGCGACGACTGCGGCAGCTGGCGTGGGCATGGCGTGTCCGGCGCAGAGGTTCAGGAGGGCCTCAGTTCAGCGAGCGCCGCGCTTCAGGAAGCTGTGACGGAAACCATAGGCGGCGTAGACGCACAGACCGCAGGCGGTCCAGGCAAGCATCAGCATCCAGTTGTGGAAGGTCATCGCCGACAGCAGGATCGCGCAACTGATGATGCCGGCAGCGCAGATCACGGGCGCGAACGGGATGCGGAATGGACGCGGCAGTTCCGGGCGGGTGCGGCGCAGCACCCAGACCCCGGCGCAAACCGCGGCGAAGGCGATCAGGGTGCCCATCGAGGTCAGTTCGCCGAGGATGTCGAGCGGGAACACCGCCGCCAGCAGGGCAATGCCGAAGCCGGTGATCAGGGTGTTGATGTGCGGGGTGCGGTATTTCGGATGGATGCGGGTGAACACCGGTGGCAGCAGGCCGTCGCGCCCCATGATCATGAAGATGCGCGGCTGGCCGATGATCATCACCAGCACCACCGAGGACAGGCCGATCAGGGCGCCGATTTCCACGATGATGCGCAGCCAGTCGAGTTCGGGATGGCTGGCAACCGCCGTCACCACGGGTTGATCGGTGCCGAGCAGGTGATATGGCGTCAGGCCGGTCATCACGGCAGCCATCAGGATGTACAGCACGGTGCAGATGACCAGCGAGGCCAGCATGCCGATGGGCAGGTCGCGCTGCGGGTTGCGTGATTCCTGCGCCGCCACCGAGGTCGCCTCGAAGCCGATGTAGGCGAAAAACACCATCGCCGCACCACGCAATACGCCATCCCAGCCGTACTTGCCCGGACCTTGATTGGCCGGGATGAAGGGCTCCCAATTGCCCGGATCGACATAGCGCCAGCCGGCGATGATCACCAGCACGATCAGGCCGACCTTGAGCCAGACCATGATGTTGTTGACCGAGGTCGATTCGCGGATGCCGTAGTAGCACAGCGCCGTCAGGGCCAGCACGATGCCGGCGGCCGGCAGGTTCATGATCGCGCCGGTCGGCTTCAGCTCGCCGTCCAGGGGCGCGCTGGCGAGCACGGCGGGGATGTGGATGCCGAAGTGTTCCAGCAGGCTGGTGAAGTATCCGGTCCAGCTCACCGCCACGGCCGAGGCCGAAACGCCGTATTCCAGTACCAGCATCCAGCCGATGAACCAGGCGGCGAGCTCGCCGAGGGTGGCGTAGGCGTAGGAGTAAGCGCTGCCCGAGACCGGCACCATCGCGGCGAATTCGGCGTAGCACAGGGCACAGAAGCTGCAACAGATCGCCGCGAACACGAAGGACAGGATGATGGCAGGACCGGCATGGTCGGCCGCCGCCTGCCCGGTGATGACGAAGATGCCACCGCCGATCACCGCGCCGATGCCTAGCGCCGTCAGTCCCCAGGGGCCGAGGGTGCGCACGAGGTTGAGTGAATCCGCTTCGGCCCGGCTCGCCATCGGATCCTTGGTTGCCAGGAGTTGTTTGATCATGTCGGGTGCCGGCTGGAAGAAGGTCTGAGGAAAAAGGCCGGCCTCGAGGCCGGCCTTTTCGGGAATGCTGGAATCAAGGTGCAGCGTGCGCGATGTGACTGCGACGGTAGCCGTAGAGGCGATACACCACCAGTCCGATCAGGGCCCAGAACACGAACACCGACTTGGCGACGACGCTCAGGTTGAGGAACAGCAGGGCGCAGCCGGCCACGGCCAGCGGGCAGACGATCCACACCAGCGGGGTGCGGAAGGGACGATGCCGTCCGGGCTGGCGGCGACGCAGGATCATCACGCCGATCGCGACCATCGCGAAGGCCAGCAGGGTGCCGGCGTTCGAGGTGTCGGCCAGCTTGCCGACCGGAAACAGTGCGCCGCAGATCGACACCACGATGCCGGTGACATAGGTGATCACGTGCGGCGTGTAGAAACGCGGGTGGACTTTGGAGAAGGCCTCGGGCAGCAGACCATCGCGCGCCATGGTGAAGAAGATGCGGGTCTGGCCGTACATCATGATGAGGATCACCGAGGGCAGCGCGATCGCGGCGGCAAGGCCAACGAGGTTGCCGAGCGTCGGATAACCGAGCAGGCGCAGGATGTGCGCCAGTGCTTCCTTGCTGCAAACCATGGCATCGGAGCCGGAGCAGGCTGCGGCCATCGCCGCCGTGCCGGTCTCGATCGGATGGCCGTCAGGCCCCATCAGCGGCTGTGCCCCCGCGGCGCCGGTCGCACCGTAGCCGACCAGCAGGTAGAACACGGTGCAGATCAACAGTGCCGAAATCAGTGCGATCGGAATGTTGCGCTGGGGATTCTTGGTTTCTTCGGCGGCGGTCGAAATCGCATCGAAGCCGACATAGGCGAAGAAGATCGAGGCCGCGGCGCCGAGCACGCCGACGCCACCCATCGGACTGCCCCAGCCGGCCGGCATGAAGGGTTCGAAGTTGATGCCCTTGACTGCCGGGATGGTCATCACGATGAACAGGGTGAGGGCAGTGACCTTGATGACCACGAGGATAGAATTGACCGTGGCGCTTTTGGTCGTGCCGATCACCAGCAACCAGGTCACCGCGATGCCGCTCAGGAAGGCCAGCAGGTTGAAGCCGCCGCCGTCGAAATAGCCGACCTGCAGCCAGGCCGGCAGGGATATCGATCCGGGTTCCATCAGGCCGAAGATGCCGCTGTTGAGCAGGCCATTCATGTAACCCGACCATCCGACCGTGACCGCGGTTGCGCCGATGGCGTATTCGAGCACCAGCGCCCAGCCCACGATCCAGGCCACCAGTTCGCCCATCACGCCGTAGGAATAGGTGTAGGCGGAACCGGATACCGGCACCATCGAGGCCAATTCGGCATAGGCCAGGCCGGCAAGGCCGCAGACCACGGCGGCAATGATGAACGAGATCATCATGCCGGGACCGGCCTTCTGCGCCGCCTCGGCGGTGAGCACGAAGATGCCGGTGCCGATCACTGCACCCATGCCGAGCAGGGTGAGCTGCACGGGGCCGAGCTGGCGTTTGAGGGATTTTTTCTCCGCGGTCTCGAGAATTTGGTCGAGCGACTTGACGCGCCAGAAAATCATTGTGGCCCCTTTGGCGTGAGTGAGGGTGATGGAGAGCGAGCCAGCGCCCGAACCCCTCGGCGCCGTCATGCAGCCTGTGCGGGACGGTGGCCACGCACAACGGCCGGTACCTTACGCGACCCCCTTCCCGACGGCAAGGTGCTTGTTGCGGGGCAATCGATGCTGCTTTGCGGCATCGACGCGCCGAATCAGCCGCGCGCGCATCGCCGCATCGTGGTGCAGGTGCGTGGAGTCGGGATCGGCCGGTGTTGCCGCTTCGAGGCGCTTGTCGAACGCCGGTCTGCGCCGCGTCAGTTGGCGGCGCGAGGGGCCTGCTGTCGTGCCAGTGGCAGCGGTTGTTTGCGGATCTGAAACAACAACAGCAAGGGCAGGGTCGCCAGGGTCATCCAGCTCATCAACCAGAAATCGTTGAGGTAGGCGATGGCGGCAGCCTGGCGCGAGACTTCCCCGTCGAGACCGGCAAGGCCACCAGGGCCACTCATCAACTCGGACAGGGGCCATGGGCCGAAGGGTGTCAGGTTGGCAGCAATCTCGGCGTGGTTGATCTGGGTATAACGCGCCACCAGCGCAAACATGATCGAGATGCCGATGCTGGAGCCCAGATTGCGCACCAGCGAGTAGATGCCGGCGGCCTCGGTGCGCGCCCGTATCGGCAAGGTGGTGTAGGCCAGGGTCGAAATCGGCACGAACACGAGGCCCAGCCCGATGCCCTGCACGATGCCACTGTTGATGATCGGCCACACCGGCACATCGGCGTTGAAGCGCGACATCATCATCAACGAAATCGAGGTGAGCACGATGCCGATCGCGACCGGCAGGCGCGGATCGATCTGGCGCGCCATCAGTCGCCCTACCACCATCATCGACACCAGGGTGCCGACACCGCGTGGTGTCAGCAACAGGCCAACGGTGATGACGGGATAGTCCATCAGATGTTGCAGATACGGTGGCAAGAGCGACATGGTGGCAAACAACACCACCCCGACCACGAACATGAAAAGCGAGGCCACGCCGAAATTGCGGTCGCGCAACAGGCCGAGGTCGACAAAGGATTCCTTGCGTCCGCGCCAATGCACCCAGTACAGATAGAAGCCGAGCAGGGCGAGACCCAGCTCGATGCCGATCTCGGTCGAGTCGAACCAGTCCTTGTCATTGCCGCGATCGAGCATCAACTGCAATGCGGCAACCCCGATGGCGAGGAACAAGAAGCCACGCCAATCAAAACGACTGGGGCGACTGCGATCGGACGACATGCTGGCGGCACAGCCGAGGAAGGCGAGGATGCCGACCGGCACATTGATCAGAAACACCCAGTGCCAACTGTAGTTTTCCGTCAGCCAGCCACCCAGCGGCGGGCCGAGGATCGGGCCGACCATGATGCCCATGCCCCACAGCGCCATGGCCGAGCCGTGGCGTTCCGGCGGAAAGGCATCAAGCAAAGCCGCCTGCGAAACCGGTGCCAATGCCGCACCAAACAGACCCTGCAATACCCGGAACAGCACCATCTGCTCGATTGAGACAGCCATGCCGCACAGCACCGAGGCTGCGGTGAAGCCCCCGATGGCAATCAGCATCAGGCGCTTGCGCCCGAGCCGCGCCGCCAGCCAACCGGTCGCGGGCGTCGCAATCGCGGCGGCAACGATGTAGGAAGTCAGCACCCAGGCGATTTGATCCTGGGTTGCGGCCAGCGAACCCTGCATGTGCGGCAGGGCGACATTGGCGATCGTGGTGTCGATCACCTGGATCAAGGTCGCCAACATGATTGACACCACCAGCAGCGCATTGCCGCCGTGCGGGCTGGTGCTGGCAGCATTCATGGCCGCAGTTTCGCTCAGTTGCCGGCAACCGCATGGGCGGGTTTATCGGTCTTGCCGAACCAGCGGCCCCAGAGCGAGTTCTGGGCACCGGTATCGATTTCGACCTCGGCACTCATGCCCACACGCGGTTGCGGGGCGTTTGGCGCATTCAGCAGCAGTTCCAACCGTACCGGAATGCGCTGCACGATCTTGACCCAGTTGCCGGTGGCATTTTGTGCCGGAAGAATGGAAAACGCCGCGCCGGTGGCGGGGCTGATCGAGGCCACGCGTGCATTGAAGACGTGATCGGGCCAGGTATCCAGCTTGATCGTGGCGATCTGGCCGACGGCAACGTGGGTGAGATCGGTTTCCTTGAAGTTGGCATCAACCCAGACACGCGTTGAAACCAGAGGCATGGTGGCCTGACCGACTTGCACGTAATCACCCGGTTGCAGGCTGGTCTTGCCGATCACGCCATCCATCGGTGCCTGTACCGTGGCATGGGCAAGATCCAGCTCGGCCTTGTCCAGTTGCGCCTTGACCGCCAGATAGCCCGCCAGCTCTTCCGCCGGGGCCTCCACATCGCCGCCCAGCTCGGTGCGAGTCTTGGCAACGGTTGCGGCATCACGGTCACGGGTGCCACGGGAAACGGCGACCGCGTTGAGGGCATCATCCAGTGCCTGCTGAGCCACCAGTCCGCGCTCGCGCAGATCGCGCACTCGCACCAATTGCGCCTGATCGCGCGCGAGGGTGGATTCGCTCGCGGCCAGGTCGGCCAACGCGGCCCGATAGCCATCCTTGCTCGAACCCAGGAATTGAGCCACGGCCCGGGCCTGGGCACGCAATGCGGCAGCGGAAAGTTGCAGTGGTTCGGGATCGATCCGGAACAGCAGATCGCCCTCGTGCACGGTCTGATTTTCGCGCGCGGCAACTTCGATCACGCGCCCTGCCACCTGTGGGGCGATGCTCACCATGTCGGCACCGACGTAGGCATTGTCGGTGGAAACATAACGCCCCGAAGTCACGTAGAACCAGCCGGCCATCAGGAGGGCCAGCAGCGGACCGGCGATCCAGAGCAGACGTTGCGTGCGTGTGTGTGAAGACGTGGGGTCGGGCGCGCGGCCCGTATCGGGCGCACCAAATTGGGTGTCGGTCATGTCAGTTGGCCTTGGATTCCGCACGATCGAGTGCGGCGAGGTTGTTTTTGATGTGGTTGAGCACGTTCATCACGGTCGTGATGTCGTTGCCGTTGATGCCGGTCAGGGCGTCGCGACGCAGAGCATCGGCAATCACGTCCATCTCATCGACCACACCGTGGGCCTTGGTCGTCAGGTGCAGACGCCAGCAGCGCCGATCCTGCGGATCGGCATGGCGTTCGACAAAACCGGCCTGCTGCAATCGATCCACCAGACGACCCAGGGCGATTGGCTCCAGTTCAATGCGTTCGGCTAGTTCGGTCTGGGTCAGCCCCTCCTGATGCGAGAGAGTCTTGATTGCCCGCCATTGCGCACGGGTCAGGCCGAGGCGGCTGGCGCGACGGTCAAACTGGGTACGCATGAGACGGGTGACATCGTTCAGGAGATAGCCGATGCCGACTGGGCGGGTTTCGGAAGTCATGGCCGTGAATACTATAGTCATGACAGGTATCACTCAAGTAATCGCTTGGCCTCGCCTTTGCTCGGATTCAGATTCGCCTTGCATGCCCGGCTCACGCACAATGCCCGGTTCTTGAAACCGTCGTGGATTCCCGTGACTGACGCAGCCTCGTCTCCCCTGCACGCTGCCCTGACCCGTCATGCCAAGCGCGATGGCGATGACGCTGTGGTGGCATGTTTCCGCGATTTCCTTGCCTCGCACCCCGATGTGTTCCAACGCCATCATCCGCCCGGCCACTTCACCGGCTCGGCCTGGCTGGTCAGCGCCGATGGCGAGCGCGTGTTGTTGACACACCACCGCAAGCTCGGCCGTTGGTTCCAGTTGGGTGGCCATGCCGACGGCGATACCGATCTGGCGCGGGTGGCCTTGCGTGAAGCGGAGGAAGAATCCGGTGTGTGCGGGTTGGTGGTGGAACCGGACATCTTCGATCTGGATCGTCACCGGATACCGGCGCGTGGACACGAGCCCGAGCATTGGCATTACGACGTGCGCTTCGTGGTGCGCGCCACGCGCGATGAGAATTTTCGCGTCGGCGAAGAATCGCTCGACCTGGCCTGGCGTTCGATCCGTGATCTGGTGACAGACAACAGCATCGATGCCTCGATCCGGCGCATGGCGCGGCGCTGGTTGGATCGCATGCAGGATGGGCCAGCGTCGGTTGCAACGAATGCGCCTTGGCAGCCGGAACTGACGAGTGCGCGTCTGCGACTCGATGCACTGCGTCCGGAAGATGCCGGCGCACTGTTTGACTATCGTGCCGACCCGCGCGTGAGCCGCTATCAGGGATGGCGTCCGAACATGCTTGCCGAGGCCGAAGGCTTCATCGATGGGGTGCGCCGGATCACGTTCGCAACGGAGGGAACATGGTTCCAATGGGCCTTGCGTGATCGGCACGATGAGGCCTTGATCGGTGACCTCGGACTGCATTTTCTCGATGCGGACAGTGTCGAGCTCGGTATCACGCTCTCGCCTGCGCAGCAGGGACAGTGCCTTGCTTCCGAAGCGCTGCGGGAGGTGCTCGGCTTCGTCTTCGAACAGCTCGGGCGACAGCAAGTGGTGGCCCATGTCGATCCTCGCAACAGCGACTGCATTCGCCTGCTTGAGCGTCTGGGCATGCGTCGCGATGAGGTGGCATCGATCTCGCAGGCGAATGCCGATTCGCCAGAAGATCTCGTTTACGCCTTGCGGGCCGATGCATGGCGGGCGCGCAATCCTGCTTCGTAGGAGCGACCGCGAATCGCTTGTGGCAACGCCGAAACGCCATTCGGGGCTGCTCTGGCTCGCTCCCTTCGAGTGGGTGTGTCCGGTTCAGGTGCCCCGTTTGCTTGACGGAAATACGGGATTCCCGTATTCTTGCTCGCCATGCGTACCGCCATCGAAACCCCGACCTTCCAGCGTCAGGCTGATGACTACTGGACGGAAGACCAGCGGCTCGCCTTTCTGGCGTGGCTGGCTGCGAACCCGGAGGCCGGGGACGTGATTCCGGGAGCGGATGGTGCACGCAAGGTGCGCTGGACGTTGCCGGGTATCGGCAAACGTGGCGGCGCGCGAGTGATTTATTTCAACCATGCCGAGGACGGCACGGTGCTGCTGGCGATGATGTACGCCAAAAGCGACCGCGAGAACGTCTCCTCCGGCGACATCAAGAGGACGCTGTGACATGGACATCGAGAAGATCGCCAAGGCCATCGAGGCCGACGCGGGCGAACCGCTGCCGGAGTTGCGGCAGGCGCTGCAGGAGGCGCGCGACATTCGCACCGGCAAGGCCGTCGGGCGTGTGACCACGCCCGAGCAGTTGCTGGTACGCGCTGCCCGGTCGAAGCTGGGGCTTTCCCAGGCCGAATTCGCGGCACGCATCGGTACCCCCACCGCCACGCTGCGGGATTGGGAACAAGGTCGCTTCCCGCCGCCAGGTGCTGCGTTGTGCCTGCTTCGGCTGCTGATGGTGCACCCGGCGCTGCTGAAGGATTTGGCAGAGGCATAGCCGCTTTGCCCCATGCCTTCCGCAGCCGTCTCGTCAGGTGAGACGGGTTTGTTGCATCGTTCGTGCAGTTCGTTACTTGCAAAAGGGATAAAAAGCGGACGCGATGACCGTGAACAGTGTCAACACAGCCTGCACCGGATTATCCCTGAGCCAATGCACCACGGCCGAAGCAGCAAAGCCCCTTGCGCAGTCCTCAGTATTTGCGTCATTGGACCCCATGCCTCACCATGCAGGCATCGCGGTACGGCAACGCGATGCGACCGTCGCCTATTTCCAGCACGGGGCCATGTACCATGCCCAACATGCTGCCCAGACTCGGGCTGTGGGGAGTTGAAGAAAAACTGCCCCAGCGCCGGCGCCAGATTCTGCTGGTCAACCTCGGTAGCCTTGGCGCGGCGTTCACTACGGTCTGCTATCAGGTTTTTTACCTTGCATACGGAGTGGCGCCATTTGTCAGGGTGTTCGCGCTCAACAACATCTGCCTGGCCGCCTATCTGTTGAGTGTCTGGCTCAACCACCAGGGCAGGCATGACCAGGCGCGCAATTGCATGGTCTTGACCACCAGCGCGCAGCTTTGCCTGGTCAATTTGCTGCTGGGCATAGGCGTGCACCTGTTTTATTTTTCCCTGCTCTTCATCCTGCCGCTGCTGTACTACCGCCGGGAGCTGAGAACACTGGTATTGCTGGGCTGCGCAGTCTTGCTGCTCTTTCTGCTGGCGCATTTCGGCCAAGCGCAAGCCAAGCTGCCCGCGCCCATCCTGCACGCGATGTACGTCGCAAACGCAGTGGGCGCCATGGGCATGATCGGCACCCTCGCCTATCTGTTCAACATGGAAATCATGCGCATCGAGGTCGCGCTGCAGCAAACGAACCAGGAGCTCAGGCGCCAGAGCCTGACTGACGATCTCACGGGCCTGACAAACCGGCGCTGTCTGATGCAGAGTCTGGATCGCGAGTGGGCACGCCTGCGTCGCGAGCAGGGCAATTTGACCATCCTGATGTGCGACGTGGACGAGTTCAAGCTCTACAACGACCACTATGGCCACCTCGGCGGCGACGAGGTGCTGCGCCGCGTGGCCGCATCGCTGGCCGGGGCCGCACGACGCCCTTCGGACATCGTGGCTCGCTACGGCGGCGAAGAATTTCTTGTCGCCCTGCCGGACACCGACACCACGCAGGGCCGCAAGCTCGCCGAGCGCATGCTGGCCGACGTTCGTGCGCTGGGCATCCCGCATGCGTTTGCCAAGGTTGCACCCGTGGTCACGGTAAGCATCGGCTTGGCCACTGCAGTGCCCGATGCGTCGTCGGAGTTTGCCGCGCTGATCGAGGCTGCAGACGAAGCGCTGTACCATGCCAAGGCACAAGGCCGCAACCGCGTTGCAGTTTCCGGCACGGCCCAACAGCCGACCTCAGGCAAGGACTGACCTCGGCTGTCAGGGGGCAGTCTGCCGCATGGGGCCTGCAGTGTAAGTGCAAGTCAGTAATCTCAATAGAAGTGTCCCCTCGTGGGTTGGGGCGCCCATGGTTGGGGAGCTTGGATTGTCTGATCGGGAAGTGAAGCGTGCCGGTGCGTTGGAAGAGCTGGCGTGTAGCCGTCTTCGTCAACGTCGAACCAGCGAGGTGTTGGGGTGTGTCAATCAAGCCAGCCAAGAATCATCCGTGGAGACATGCTCTCTTCGCACCGCCAGCATTGCCCAGCTCAGAACAGAGGGGACATCTCCAACTGGCACAAACAGGGGACATTTTTATGTGTCGACACGAGTGGCACGTGCAATGAACTGCTGCTGGAAGCAATGACTTGCATCGGCAGTGTGGTCATGTTTCAATGTAATAACGCGCTATTACATTGAAGCAAGCTCTTCGTGAAACTCGCACCCACCCTCAAGCCCGCCGAGCGCGATGCCGCGTTTGATGATCTGGTCCTCGCCCTGCAGTCATTGCGGGAGCCGGCCGATCTGCGCGCCATGCTGATCGACCTGTGCACCCCGGCCGAGTTGGAAGCGATGGCCGACCGCTGGCAGGTGGTGCCGCTGTTGCTGCGCGGTGTGCCCTACCGCGACATCCACCAGCAAACCGGGGTGAGCGTGACGACGGTGGGTCGGGTGGCGCGTTGCCTGACGCATGGCGCGGGCGGCTATCGCAAGGCGGCCGAGCAGTTGGGTCTGCATCGACATTGATGCCGCCCGCTTCACCCACCTGCTCTCCCATCCCCCTTTTCCTCGGAATCCCACATGAAACCACGTGACCGACTGCGCATTGCGACGCAGAAATCCGGCCGGCTCTCGACCCCGGGCCGGGAACTTCTCACCCGCTCCGGTCTTGGCTTTCGCGAAAGCCGCGATCGCCTGTTCTGCTATGGCGAAACCCTGCCCATCGATCTTCTGCTGGTGCGCGATGACGATATCCCGGGTCTGATTGCCGAGGGTGTGTGCGATCTGGGTTTTGTCGGGCGCAATGTGCTGGAAGAGCAGCGTCTTGGCGTTCTGGCCGAAGGCCGTGAGCCGGCTTTTCGGGAGCTGCGGGCACTGGGCTTCGGGCAATGCCGGCTTTCCATTGCCCTGCCGCAGGAATTGGAATGGCAGGGGCCGCAGACGCTGGCCGGGCTGCGCATCGCCACCTCCTACCCGAATCTCTTGAGCGACTGGCTGCGGCGCAACGGTGTCGAAGCCGAGGTGGTAACACTGTCCGGTTCGGTTGAAATCGCACCCAGATTGGGCAAGGCCGAAGCCATTTGCGATCTGGTTTCCTCCGGGGCCACGCTCGCTGCCAATCAGTTGCGCGAAGTGGCCCGCATCCTGGAAAGCGAGGCCGTGCTGGTGGGTGCAAGCGAAGCGTTTGGTGATGAGCGCGATGCCCTTTCCGAGCTGCTGCTGCGCCGACTCGATGGCGTGCTCAAGGTGCGCGATGCGCGCTTGCTGCTGTTGCAGGCCGATCGTGATTGCCTGGGCGTGGTGACTTCGCTGCTGCCGGGCGGTGCCTTGCCCAGCATCAGCATGGTGGAGGGCCGGGCCGATGTCGTGGCCTTGCAGGCCGTCTGTCATGGCGAAGTGACCTGGCAGCACCTGGAAGATCTCAAGCAGGCCGGTGCGCGCAGCATGCTGGTGCTGCCGGTCGAACAGATGTTGTTGTGAGGTTGGGCGACCATGCAGATCCTGAACTGGAATGCGCTTGCCGCACCACAACGCGAAGCCGCGCTGCAACGCCCGGCAATGGCTGCCGATGCCGGCATTGGTGCTGCCGTGGCCGCACTCATTGCCCGGGTGCAAGAAGAAGGCGACACCGCCCTGCGCGATTTGACGAAGCGTTTCGATGGGTGCGAGCTGAGCGATTTCCGGGTGTCGCTCGAAGCCTTCGAGCGCGCCCAGCGAGAAGTACCCGAGTCCTTGCGTACCGCCATTCTTGCGGCACGTGATCGGATCGAGCGTTTCCATCGCGCCGGAATGATCGCGCCCTATCAATTGGAAACCGCACCCGGTGTGCTGTGCGAGCGCATCCTGCGTCCGATCCAGCGGGTGGGCCTGTATGTGCCGGCTGGCTCTGCGCCCCTGCCTTCCACCGCCTTGATGCTGGGTGTGCCGGCGCGCTTGGCGGCGTGCCCGCAGGTGGTGCTGTGCACGCCACCACGGGCCGATGGCTCGGTTGATCCGGCCGTGCTGGTGGCGGCACAGGCTTGCGGCATCGATACCGTGTTTCGTCTTGGCGGGGTGCAGGCGATTGCGGCCATGGCCTATGGCGTGGGCGAAATTCCACGTTGCGACAAGCTGTTCGGGCCGGGCAATGCCTGGGTTACCGAGGCCAAGCAACAAGTTGCCGCCGATCCACAGGGTGCTGCCATCGACATGCCGGCCGGGCCATCGGAAGTGATGGTGATTGCCGATGCGGGTGCCGATCCCGAATTCGTTGCCGCTGACTTGCTGTCACAGGCCGAGCATGGGCCGGATTCACAAGTGTTGCTGTTGTCCGATGACGATGTCTTGCTGCAAGCGGTGGCAGGGCAGGTCGAGGCTCAGCTTGAAACCCTGTCGCGGCGCGCGATCATGCTGCAATCGTTGAAGCATGCGCGCCTGATTCGGGTGGCTGATATGGCCCAAGCCATCACGCTGGCCAATGACTACGCCCCCGAGCACTTGATCCTGGCCCTGCGCGATGCGCGGCGCTGGATCGCCGCTGTGCACTCGGCCGGTTCGGTTTTTCTTGGCGATTACGCCTCGGAAACCCTGGGTGATTATTGCAGCGGCACCAACCATGTCTTGCCGACCTATGGCATGGCACGGGCCTGGAGCGGGGTATCGGTGCTGAGTTTCCAGAAGAGCATCACGGTGCAGGAAGTCAGCCGCGAAGGTCTGCGCGGCATCGGACCGGATGCGGTGACGCTGGCCACGGCCGAACAGTTGACCGCCCATGCCGCTGCCGTATCACGACGTTTGGCGCGCCTGGAGGTCAATGCATGAGTACGGGCATTCTTGAATTGCTGCGCCCGGATCTGCGCGAATTCGCAGGTTATGGATCGGCCCGGCGCACGGGTGTGAGCGGTTCGATCTGGCTCAACGCCAATGAAAGCCCTTGGCCGAATGCAGCCGATGAAGCGCATGCCTGCAATCGGTATCCATCGCCGCAACCCGAGCCTTTGCGCCGTGCCCTGGCCAGCCTGTACGGAGTGGATGCAAGGCGCTTGCTGATGGGGCGTGGCAGTGACGAGCTCATTGATCTGTTGGTTCGCGCCCTGTGCCGGCCGCAGCAGGATGCCGTGGTGATTTCTTCGCCCGTGTTCGGCATGTATGCGGTCAGTGCGCGCCTGCAAGCCGCGCCCCTGGTGGATGTGCCCTTGCGGGATGGCGACGAGGGCTTTGCCGTGGATTTTGATGCGCTGGCGGATGCCGCGATTTTGCACAAGGCCCGGCTGGTTTTTGTCTGCTCGCCGGGTAATCCAACCGGCAATGGCGTGCGATTGGAGGACATTGCGAAGCTGGCACAAAGGCTGGCCGGTCGCGCCCTCGTGGTGGTGGACGAAGCCTATGCCGAATTTTCCGATTTGCCTTCGGCCATCACTCTGTTCGATGCCTGTTCCAATCTGGCCGTATTGCGCACGCTCTCCAAGGCCCACGCTCTGGCCGGCGCGCGCATGGGTTGCCTGATTGCCGATGCGGAATTGATTGCCGTGCTGCGCAATTGTCAGGCCCCGTATCCCTTGCCCACGCCTTGCGTGGAGCTGGCCCTGGCCGCGCTCCAGCCCGAATCCCTGGCGCGCACCCATGAACGTGTGACCGTGCTGCGCAAGGAGCGCGAACGGCTGGCGCGAGCGCTGGCGAAGATGAACGGTGTGCGCAGGGTGTATCCCGCGCAAGGCAATTTCCTGCTGGTGCGCTTCGAGGATGCCGAAGCGGCATTTCAACGCCTGTTGACTGTCGGAGTGGTCGTGCGCGATCAGCGTGCCGCCCCGCAACTGCACGACGCCCTGCGCATCAGCATCGGCACGCCCGAGGAAAATGACGCGGTGATCGCCGCACTGGAGAATCCATGAGCCGGATCCTGTTCATTGATCGCGATGGCACCTTGATCGAGGAGCCGGAAGATTTCCAGATCGATGCCTATGAAAAACTGCGCTTCGTGCGCGGGGTGATTCCGGCTTTGCTGAAGTTGCGCGATGCCGGTTTCCAGTTCGTGATGGTGTCCAATCAGGATGGCTTGGGCAGCGGGGCGTACCCGCAGGCCAGCTTCGATGGCCCGCATGCGCTGATGATGCAGGTGTTCGAATCCCAGGGCATCCGCTTTCGTGAAGTCTTGATCGATACCAGCTTGCCGCAGGAAAACCTGCCCACGCGCAAGCCGGGCATTGGCCTGGTACGGCACTATTTGCGGGATCGCACGATTGATCTGGATGGCTCGGCCATGGTCGGTGATCGCCCCAGTGACAGCGCGTTTGCCGCCAATCTCGGAATCCGCGCCTTCCAGTTGCGAACCGAACAATTTGGTGGCGAATGGGATTGGCCCGGCATTGCCCACGAATTGGCCGATGCCCCGCGTACGGCGACGGTTGAGCGCAATACCAGGGAAACCCGGATCAGGGTCAGCGTGGATCTGGATCGCAGTGCCGAGGCCCAAGTGACTACCGGTATCGGTTTCTTCGATCACATGCTCGATCAGATTGCCAAGCACTCCGGTATTGCGCTGGAGCTCAATTGCGAGGGTGATACCCACATCGATGAGCATCATACCGTCGAAGACTGTGGCCTGGCGCTCGGTCAGGCCTTGCGCGAGGCGCTGGCCGACAAGCGCGGCATTGGCCGTTATGGCAGCGATGTCGAACGCGCCGAGACGAAAGGGCGATCCATCGAGTTCAACCTGCCGATGGATGAAACCCTGGCGCGTGCCGTACTGGATTGCTCGGGTCGGGCGTATTTTGTATTCGATGGTCGTTTCCCGCGTGAAACCGTCGGCGGGCTCGCCACCGAGATGGTGCCGCACTTCTTCCGCTCGCTTTGCGATGCGGCGGGGTTCAACTTGCATCTGGCGGTGCGTGGGGACAACACCCACCACATGGTTGAAGCCTGCTTCAAGGCCTTTGCCCGTGCCTTGCGACTGGCCATTCGGCGCGAGGGACGCGAATTGCCCAGTACCAAGGGGGTGTTGTGATGCGCGTGGCCTTGATCGATTCGGGCGGTTCCAATCTCGGCTCGGTGCGGCATGCGCTGGAACGACTCGGAGCCGAGGTGGTGGCGACCGGTGATGCAAGCACGATCCGGGCATGCGAACGCGTGATCCTGCCGGGGGTGGGCGTAGCCGCAGCAGCGATGCAACGATTGCAGGAGCAGAACCTGGTCGAGGTGATTCGATCCTTGCGCCAACCGCTGCTCGGCATCTGTCTTGGCATGCAGATCCTGTTCGAATCTTCGGAAGAAGGGGGGGGGGAAACCCTCGGCCTGCTGCGTGGACGCATCGTGCGCCTGCCTCAAGCGCCGGGTATTCGCATTCCCCACATGGGCTGGAATCGGCTTGTCTCCCAACGTGCGAGCCATTTGCTGGATGGCATCGATGCGGGTGCGCGGTGCTATTTCGTGCACAGTTTTGCCGCGCCAGTCACGGAAGATTGCGTGGCTCGGAGTCTGCATGGCGTGCCGCTGGCGGCGCTGGTGCAACGTGGCAACATCATTGGAGCGCAATTTCACCCCGAGCGCTCCGGCAAGGTGGGTGCACGGTTTCTGGAAAATTTCCTGCATGGAGCAGCGGCATGAGTTTCGTGATTTATCCGGCCATCGATGTGCGTGACGGCAAGGTCGTGCGCCTGCGCCAGGGCGATTATGCGCAGCAGACCGACTATGCATCCAAACCGCTGGAGTTGGCTCAGCGCCATGCGGAGCAGGGTGCGCAATGGCTGCATCTGGTGGATCTGGATGCCGCGCGTCTGGGTGGTTACACCCTGACCGCATTGCTGGCGATGATTACCCGGACCACCTCGCTCAAGGTGCAAACTGGTGGCGGCATCCGCAGTCTCGATGATGCGCGTGCCGTGCTCGATGTGGGTGCGACGCGCGTCGTGATTGGAAGTTTGGCCGTGCGCGAGCCCGAGCAGGTGGCCGACTGGCTGCGTCGGATCGGTCCGGAGCGTGTGACGATCGCGCTCGATACCCGTTGCGTTGAGGGTCAATGGCGCCTGCCCCTGCATGGCTGGACGGAGAGCTCCGGGCAAAGTCTCGATGAACTGGCCAGGTTCTATGCCAAGGCGGGCCTCAGGCATTTGCTGTGCACCGATATCGATCGCGACGGCATGTTGGCCGGGCCGAATCTGGAGCTTTATCGGCATTTGACGGCGCTCGTGCCCGGAGTTGACGTGCAGGCCTCCGGTGGCATGCGCGATGTGGCCGATATCCAGGCTTCGCGTGCGGCCGGTTGTGGTGGTGCAATTCTCGGCAAGGCCCTGTTGGAGGGAAACATCGAGATGGCGGAGGCCTTGCAATGCTGAGCCGACGCATCATTGCCTGTCTGGATGTGCGCGAGGGGCGGGTGGTCAAGGGCGTGCGTTTTCGCGATCACCTCGACATGGGCGGCATCGAGGAGCTGGCCCTGCGCTACAGCCGCGAGGGCGCGGACGAACTGGTGTTCTACGATATTTCCGCCAGCCCGCAGGGGCGCAGCGTGGATCGCGCCTGGGTGGAACGGGTGGCACGTCTGATCGACATTCCGTTTTGCGTGGCTGGTGGCATCCGCAGCGTGGCCGATGCGCGTGCCGCGCTGCATGCCGGGGCCGACAAGATTTCGATCAACACCCCCGCACTGGAACGGCCCGAGCTTGTCAACGAACTGGCCGATGCCTTTGGTGTGCAATGTGTAGTGGTGGGCATCGACAGCCTGCGCGATGCCGATGGTCAATGGCGGGTGCGCAGTCACACCGGTAACCCTGCAGCCATGCGCGCCCATGCTCGATCCACGCTCGACTGGATTCTGGAAGTACAGGATCGTGGAGCGGGAGAAATCGTGCTCAATTGCATGGGTTCCGATGGCGTGCGCCAGGGATACGATCTTGAACAGTTGTGCGCCGCACGCGCAGCGTGCCGCGTCCCATTGGTGGCTTCGGGCGGGGCTGGAGCCATCGCGCATTTCATCGAGGTTTTCCAGAAGGCCGATGTCGATGCTGCACTCGCCGCCAGCGTGTTCCATTCCGGCGCGGTGGCGATCCCCGAACTCAAGCGCGAGTTGGCGACAGTCGGCGTGGAGGTGCGTGATGTCGAATGAAACCCGTCTTGATCCCGATGCCCTGGCATGGGAGAAACAAAACGGCTTGTTGCCTGTCATCGTGCAGGATGCCGTAAGCCGGCGCGTGCTGATGTTGGGTTACATGGATCGCGCAGCGTTGGAAATGACGCTTGAAACCGGGCAGGTGACCTACTTCAGCCGCAGCAAGCAGCGACTGTGGACCAAGGGCGAAAGCTCCGGCCACATTCTGCAACTGGTCAATATAGAAACCGATTGCGATGCCGATACCTTGTTGGTGCAGGCCAAGCCTGCCGGCCCGACCTGTCATCTTGATCGTGTCAGTTGCTTTGCCGGTGCTCCGGGTGATTTTCTGGCCGAATTGGATGCCTTCATTGCCAAGCGTGAGCACGAGCGCCCTGCCGGCAGCTACACCACGACACTTTTTGAGTCCGGGGTCAAACGCATCGCCCAGAAGGTGGGCGAGGAGGGGGTTGAAACCGCGCTGGCGGCCGTGGCTGGTGATCGTGAGGAACTGTGCAACGAGGCGGCCGACTTGCTGTATCACCTGATCGTGTTGCTTCGTGCATCGGGCTTGTCCCTGCCTGATGCGCTCGCCGTGCTGGAGCGGCGGCATCGCAAGCCGTGAGGATTTTTCCTCCATTCCGCAGACGCCCGATCAAGGGCTCACAACCACAACCCGCTCCCACAATCGGCATCCACAATGGGTGCTTCCCACACAGGATCTTGCCCAGAGCCAAGGTGACGGCATTGAGGCGACCCGCTGTCGTCCGCAGCCCCGATCAGGTGTCGGGGGCTTGTTCGCATTCACCCGACTCGATGTCTCCCAACACCCCGTCAGGAGACAACGGACGCTGTTTCGCATTGCGTGGAGGAATCCAATGCCTCTGTTCTTCTTCGATTTGCTGAGCGCGATCAAGTTCCGACCTTGGCAAGGATGCGGACAGATGCGCCACCGCGCGTTCGGCTTGCATGAGCAGATGCTGTGATTGCGGCTCGTCGGCAGCCTTGATTGCCGCGATCAGTCGGTTGTACAAGGCCAGAGACATCGCGGCGTCGGGTGTCACGCTTTGAGCCAACAAGGAGCGGAACCCGCTGGGTTGCGGTGCATAGGCCACTGCGAGTGCGACAACCATCTCGATGTCGCCTTGGCGCGCCAATTCCAGTGCCATCGCAGGCGCCTCCTGACGATACAGTGCAAGCTCGGGCAAGGCACCCATCAGGCTGTTCCAGCGAAAGGCATTGCCGCTGGCATATTGCTTCATCGATGCAAGATTCCCGTTCAGGGCCGCTTGCCGCCATAGCCGTACTTGCTCTGCCGGGCTAGGCACTTCGACACCCTCGCAATCGGTCGTCAGGCGCGCAATCCATTTCCCACCTTGCTCCAGCGTTTGCGCAATGCTCTCGATGGTTTTATTCGAGATCGTTGACTTGTCGAGCGGCAGCGCGGAAGTGTCGTCCAGCCATTCCTCGAAGGTTCTCCGGTGCATCGGCAGTTCGCGGCAGCGTTGATAGCCATGCGCCAGACGGCATCCAGCCACGCCATCACCATGTGCGCTGCGTTCGATCAGCGTGTCGATCGATTGGGCAAACGGAGTCTCCAGTGGTGGCAGCGGTACAAAACCGCTGGCAGTGGGCGGATCGCGTGCGACATCGACGCCTTTCCGCGGATTTGTCGCCTCGTCGCGTGCCTCGATCTCGATCGGAGCTTCGGCAAAAATGGCATTCGTCGCTAGTCCAGGTCGGGCATCGTGCAGGAGTGCGATGCCCGACAGCGCCAGCAGCGCGGCAGCACCAAGAACGCGGAGCATGACGCATGTCGGGGTGCAGGGTTTGTTTGGCGTCGATGCCTGTCGCCGGATCATATGGTCCTGCCTCTGTTACTCGGACACTCAGTCCGGCAACATGGATTAGCTCGAACTCGTTTGGGCTGAGGTAGCCCAAGGGCGAGTGAAGCCAAGTTTGATTGTAGTCGGCAACTGCCCCGTGTCGGTGTAGACGAAGCGGTGGCGGTAACCGCCCTGGCCGGCGAGGGTGCGCGCGTTCGTTGGATTTGGTGCGGAAAAACATGGGGAAACCTCAGCATTTGAACGCGTCGTCAGTGAGAGAAGCGAAGCGGGGACAGGAGACCCGAAGGCAGCAGGGCAAGGCTCAGGGGGCACGGGAGAAAGAGGGGTCATGTTGAACCTGTGGCTGTCAGGACATGCGATCAGCGCCGCGCCTTCATGCTCGCGGCAAAGTCGGCAAGCAGTTCGGCGATCTTGCCAAGGGTTTCCGGTTCCGGCAGGGGCAGGCGCAGGTGGGGCTTGCCATTGGCCGGGTTGCGTTCGATCCAGGGGTGCGCGTGATCGGGTGACGGCGTGTCGGCACTTGCGCTGGCGATGGCCTGCAGCAGGTGCGTGCCGGCACCCAGAAGTGCGGCCCAGGGATCGGCGGGTGGCAGTGGCGTGGAATCGCTGCGGGTGTCGGTGCGTGCAGGCGGTTCGGGGGTGGTGGCGTGGCTGCTCAGGTCCGAAGCGGGCCGCAGGTCGGAGTCGGATGAATCGGGTGCGTCGGTGGCTTCGGCCAGTACGGCCGGCATTTCCTCGCCCGCGGCGATGGGTTCGGCGGCCGGCGCTGCGCCGGTGACGGCTTCGACCTCCTTCATGAAGCGGGTCAGGCGCGTGCCTTCGAGCGCGATCTCGCTGCCGCCGCCGTCGAGGATGCCGGCGGCAAGCGAGCGCTTGAAGGCGAGCACCGAGAGCATGCCTTCCTCGATCGTGCCGCGGGCGACGAAGTTGACGACGCGGATCGGTCGCTGCTGGCCGAGGCGATGGATGCGCGCGACGCGCTGTTCCAGCACGGCGGGATTCCAGGGCAGGTCGACATTGACGAGCGTCGCGGCGCATTGCAGGTTGAGGCCGGTGCTGCCGGCATCGGTGGCAAGGAACAGACGACAGTCCGGATCGTCGCGGAAGCGGTCGATCAGCGCCTGCCGCCGGTTCGATGGCACGCCGCCGTGGAACAGCACATGGCCCCAGCCACGGGCCTCGAAACGCCGGATCAGGACTTCGTGCATGCGCAGCCACTGGCTGAAGATCACCACCTTCTCGCCGGGATCGGCGAGCAGTTCTTCGAGCAGGCTCGTCAATTCGTCGGCCTTGACACCGTGATCGGTCTTCACGTCGATCAGGTAGCTGCTGTCGCAGGCCATGCGCATGTTCTGCAGGGCGCAGGTGAGGCGACGCTGGTCGGATTCGGAGAGGAAGCCGCTGGCGCGCCAGCGCTGCACGATGCGTGCGGCGATCTGGGCGTTTTCCTCGTGCATCACGGCTTGCAATTCGGTCATCGGCACCAGCATGTGCTGATCGATGCGTTCGGGCAGTTGCGTCAGGACCTGGGCCTTGCGTCGCCGGATCAGGATCGGTTCGAGCGACTGGCCGATGCGGTCGAGGCCGGTGTAGCCGACCACCCGGCCATCGGCATCGCGCACGGTGTGTTCGTGCATCAGTTTCCAGGTCGGGCCGAGGCGGTGCTGGTCGACGAACTGGACGATGGAAATCAGCTCTTCGAGCTTGTTTTCCAGCGGCGTTCCGGTGAGCACGATGGCGTAGGGACTGTCGATGCGCTTGATCGCACGGGCCGCGAGGGTGTTCCAGTTCTTGACCCGCTGGGCTTCATCGACGATGACCAGTTCCGGGGCCCAGGACTGAATCAGGTCGAGATCGTTGCGCAGCTTCTCGTAGTTGGTGACGAGGCAGCCGTCGCCGGCTTCGAAAAGCTCGCGCCGTGCCGGACGACCGCCCTCGACGACCACGGCGACATGCGCGGAAAAGCGGGCGATCTCGCGCTGCCACTGGTATTTGAGCGAGGTCGGGCAGATCACCAGCACGCGACGCACGCCGAAGTGCCGGGCGAGCAGTTCCATCGCCGCAATCGCCTGGATGGTCTTGCCCAGGCCCATGTCATCGCCGATCAGGGCGCGCCCGGCGGCGACCGCGAACAGTGCGCCCTCGGCCTGATAGGGAAAGAGCGGCACTTTGAGCAGGTCGCGCAGGGACGGGCTGGCCGCGCCATCGGGGAACCGCGTCGCCAGCAGTTCGCGTCGATGCGCGGCGTCGCGCAGTCCGGCAAGGTGATCGCGCACGGCGTCTTCGACATGCAGCTCATGGGCGTGCCGGGCGCAGGATTCGATCAAGTCCTGCACCGCGGTGCCGGATTTGTCCTCGATCAGGAAACACCGGCTCGCATCCCGGAGGGCGCGGAAGTGCCGTGCCGCATGTTCGGCCACGGCCGCCGGCGCTTCGCTGCCCAGTTGCAGGAGCAGGCCTCGCGGCTGGGTGCGTTGCAGGCGCAGTTCGCTGGTCGGTGAGATGCGGCCCTTGCGCAGTGCTGCCGCCGCGCCACGACGGCGTTCGAGCACGGCAAGCACGAACTCGATGTGTTTGCAGGTGCCAAGTTCGTTGCTGCGGAAGTCGGCGCAGTCGCACCGGTTGTCGCCGGGGGCCAGGCCACGGATCTGTACCCGGTAGTCGCCGCCGGACTGCGGGTTGCGCACGCGGAATTCGGAAAACACCGGCTCGTCGCCGAGGTTTTTCATCGTGAAGGATTGTTCGCGCCCGAACTGGCGACGCAGGCGTCGCTGCCATTCCTCGGGTGTCAAATGGCTGGGTGGCTTGCGTGGCGAAAGACGGGGTTCGGTCGGCTCGCGCGGTTTGCGCGGAGCAGTCGGGCGGCGCGTGGCGGGCATGATGGCTGGGTGTCGTGGGAATGGGTGAAGCGCCGGGAGTCTATAGGCCATGCCGGCACCTCGCTACAATCCGGCGACCTGCATCCACGCCTCAAGTCCTTCGACGACATGGACCACGCTGCCCTCGCCAGTCTGCGCGATCGCCATCCGGCCTGGCGCCTGCTGGCATCACCGCACGCCCCGCTGGTGGCGGGCTTCCTGCATCGGGCGTTCGTGCGGCCGAACGTGCGCACGATGCGCGAGGCGGACCTGGTCGAGGCGCTGGAGGATGATCTGCATGGCTTGCGCGAGGAACTCGGAACCGAGGCCTATCCGCGTCGTGCGCAGGACTACCTCAACGATTGGGCGGCACCGGACAAGGGCTGGTTGCGCAAGTTCTACAAGCCGGGCACGGACGAGGCGCAGTTCGATCTGACGCCGGCGACGGAGAAGGCAATCGCGTGGCTGGTGGCGCTCACCGAGCGTCCGTTCGTCGGCACCGAGTCGCGCCTGCTGACACTGTTTGCGCTGCTCGAACAAATCAGCGATGGCACCGAGACCGACCCGCAGCAGCGGGTGCAGGAGTTGCGCCGCAAACGTGAGGCACTGGACGCGGAACTCGCACGCGCCGAGGCCGGGGAACTGGTATTTCTCGATGACACCGCGATCAAGGATCGCTTCCTGCAGTTCCAGCAACTGGCGCGGGAGCTGCTGGCCGATTTTCGCGAGGTCGAGCACAACTTTCGTCAGCTCGATCGCGCGGTGCGCGAGAAGATCGCGCTCTGGGACGGCAGCAAGGGCGAGTTGCTCGACGAGATCTTCGGCGAGCGCGACGCGATCGGCGATTCCGATCAGGGCCGGAGCTTCCGTGCGTTCTGGGATTTCCTGATGTCGAGCCGGCGCCAGGAAGAACTCTCGCAGCATCTCGATCGCACGCTTGCGCTGGCGCCGGTGATTGCGCTCGGGCCTGAGCCACGCCTGCGGCGCGTGCACCACGACTGGCTGGAGGCGGGCGAGCATACCCAGCGCACCGTGGCGCAGTTGTCGCAGCAGTTGCGGCGTTTCCTCGATGACCGCGCGTTCCAGGAAAACCGCCGCATCCTCGACCTGTTGCGCGGCATCGAGGGCAAGGCGCTGGCACTGCGCTCGAACCTTCCGGCAGGTGGCTTCATGTTGCTCGACGAGATGGCAGCGGATATCCGTCTGCCGCTGGAACGACCCTTGTTCTCACCCGTGGCAAGAGTGCAGATCGCGCAGCGGATGATCGAGATGGGCCTGGACGATGTCGATGTCGGGCGGCTGTTCGACCAGATCGTGGTGGACAAGACGCGGCTGCGCGCCACCGTGCTGCACGCGCTGCGTCATCGCAGCCAGATCGGCCTGGGCGAGCTGCTGCATGAGTCGCCCTTGCAGCAAGGGCTGGCCGAGCTCGTGGCCTATGTCGAGCTGGCCCACGCCGGCAACACGTCCGGTGATGGCCTGCATGCAGCAGTGGACGAAACGGTGCAGGAAACGATCCGGTGGCAGGCGCACGATGCCGCCGGCGAGCCGGTGCAGCGCGAAGCCCGCCTGCCGCGCATCCTGTTCGCACGCTGAGCGTGCTTGTCCGACAATGGCGCGCATGGAACTCCAATCCGACGACAGTTCGCCCGAGGTCACCGGCAGCCGCAGCGTGTCGGAGTTGTCGCGCCTGCTGGTGGCGCTGCTCAAGGGCGTGATCCAGCGCGAGGACGATGAGGTGCAATGGGCCAGCCTGCTGCGCTTGCAGGCACGGGTGCGCGAACAGGCCGCGGTCCTGCTTCTCGATCTCGTGCTGGACGAGGCCGAGGGTCATGCCTTTCTGCGCAGCCGACCCGATCCGGACGAGGCCGAGCCCGGCCCGCGCCCGCCGCGCCTGATCGCGCGACGCTCGCTGTCGTATCCGGTGAGTCTGATGCTGGCCCTGCTGCGCAAGCGTCTGGCCGAGTTCGATGCCGGCGGTGGCGAGGTCCGGCTGGTGCTGACACGCGATGATCTGGTCGAACTGTTGCGCGTGTTCCTGCCCGACGGCAGCAACGAGGCGCGGCTCGTGGACCAGGTCGACGGCATCATTTCCAAGGTGGTCGAGCTGGGCTTCCTGCGCCGGCTCAAGCCGGTTGCCGGCAGCAGCCGACAGGAGGTCGGTCCGTTCGAGGTACGGCGCATCCTCAAGCCCTTCGTGGACGCGCAGTGGCTGGCCGATTTCGATGCGCGACTGGAAGTCTATCGCAACGCCTTGTCGGCATCTGTCGCCGGATCGGGCGAGGCATGAATCGCGAACCACAGACCCTGGCGCTGGACTTCTTCAGCGATGAACGCCGTGTCGGCTTTCGCCTGCAACGGCTCGAAGTGCTCAATTGGGGCACCTTCGACCGGCGCGTGTGGAGCTACCGTCTGGATGGACGCAATGGCCTGCTTACCGGCGACATCGGCTCGGGCAAGTCCACCCTCGTGGATGCGATCACCACCCTGCTGGTGCCGGCCAACCGGGTTGCCTACAACAAGGCCGCCGGCGCCGACACTCGCGAGCGCTCGCTGCGTTCCTATGTGCTCGGGCATTACAAGAGCGAGCGCAATGAACTCTCCGGCAATGCACGTCCGGTGGCGCTGCGCGATGCCACGAGCTACAGCGTCATCCTCGGTGTGTTCCGCAACGAGGGCTACGACCAGAGCGTGACCCTGGCCCAGGTGTTCTGGTTCAAGGAGCCGCAGGGCCAGCCGCAGCGGCTCTATGTCGCGGCGGAACGGGAGTTGTCGATCGCTGCGGACTTCGCCGGCTTCGGCAGCGACATCAATGGGTTGCGCAAGAAGCTGCGCAGCGCAGGCTGCGAGTTGTCGGACAGCTTTCCGCCCTACGGCGCCTGGTTTCGCCGACGCTTCGGAATCGAGCACGAGCAGGCGCTGGAACTGTTCCACCAGACCGTGTCGATGAAGTCGGTCGGCAGCCTCACCGACTTCGTGCGCCAGCACATGCTCGAACCCTTCGATGTCGCCGCTCGGATCGAGGCACTGATCCGGCACTTCGACGACCTCGATCGTGCGCATCAGGCGGTGCTGCGTGCCCGCCGCCAGATCGAACTGCTGACGCCGCTGGTCGAAGACGGTCGCAAACACGGCGAACTGACGCGCGAGATTGCCGGCCTGCGTGCCGGGCGCGAGGCACTGCGCGTGTACTTCGCCGCTCTCAAGGGCGAGCTGCTGGAACACCGGCTGGAGTTGCTCGCACTGGATGCAGGCCGTTGCGAGGCGCGGATCGAAACCCTGACCGGCACGCGCGATGATCGCCGCGCTGCCGTCGCGAATCTCGCGGCGGCGTTGCGAGACAACGGCGGTGATCGGCTCGAACAACTCGCGGCCGACATCCGCCGTCTGGAGGGTGAGCGCCAGGAGCGCCAGCGCAAGGCCGCACAACATGCCGAGTTGCTCGCGCGCATCGGCGAGGCCGCACCGGCCGACGAAGCCGCCTTCCTCGCGCAACGGCACTCGATCGGCAACCGTGCCCAGGATCTTCGCGTTGACATCGCCGCACGCGAGAACGCCGAGAGCGAACAGGCCTACGACTTCCGCAAAGGCAACGACGAACATGGCGCATTGAGTGCCGAGATCGACAGCCTGGCGCGGCGGCGCAGCAATATCGATGCGGCCCAGGTGCGCATCCGCGACACGCTTTGCGCCGCGCTCGACATCGATGCGGAGGATCTTCCCTTCGCCGGCGAGTTGCTGCAGGTGCGTGAGGACGAGGTCGACTGGCAGGGTGCGGCCGAACGCCTGCTGCACGGCTTCGGCCTGACCCTGCTGGTGCCCGATGCACACTATCGCAGCGTCGCCGATTGGGTTGATCGGCAGCACCTGGGCGGGCGTCTGGTGTATTTCCATGTGCGAGCGCGCAAGCCGGCGCCGCCGTCGGCGCTGCATCCGCGCTCGCTGGTGCGCAAGCTTGCGATCAAACCGGACACACCGCACTACGAGTGGCTGGAACAGGAATTGCGCCAGCGCTTCGACGTGGCCTGCTGCGAGGACGTGGAGCAGTTCCGGCGCGAGGCCCGGGCGATCACCCGGGCCGGACAGATCAAGGATCCCGCCGGGCGGCACGAGAAGGACGACCGCCATCGCATCGACGATCGCGGCCGCTACGTCCTGGGCTGGAGCAATGCCGACAAGTTGCGGGCCCTGCGCGATCGGCGCGAGCGTCTCGAAGCGCGGCTCGCCGAGCTCGCCGCCGGCATCGCGGCATTGCGGCGTGAGCGCGACACCTTGCAGGGGCAACTGGAGGCGCTGGCCAAGCTGGAGCTGTTTTCGCGTTACGCCGAGATCGACTGGCAGACTCCGGCCCGCGTGATCGCCACGCTCGACGAGGAATACCGCAGCCTGAAGGCGGCCTCGGATGTCCTGCGCGAACTGGAGCGGCAGTTGCAGGAGGCGCGGACACAACTGGAGGAGGTCGAGCACCAGCTCGGCGAGGCCCAGGGCCGGCGCGGCGAAATCCGGAGCAAGCGCGAGGCGGCGCAGGCCTTGCGCGAGCAGGTCGCGGCGATCTGTGCGCAGGCCGTGCCGGACGCGGCCCTGCATGGCCGGCTCGAAGCCTGGCGCAACGAGGCGCTGGGGGCGCACCAGCTTTCGGTCGAGTCCTGCGACGGACGCGAACAGGACGTGCGCAAGTGGTTGCAGGAGCGGATCGACGCGCACGACCATCGGCTCGCACGCCTGGCCGAGCGCATCCTCAAGGCAATGAGTGCCTTCCGCGAGGCGTTCAAGGCCGAGAGCGCGGAAATGGATGCCAGCCTCGCCGCGCTCGGTGAATATGCCCGGCTGCTGGAGGCGCTCGGACGCGACGACCTGCCGCGCTTCGAGACCCGCTTCAAGGAGCTGCTCAACGTCAACACGATCAACGAGATCGCCAACTTCAACGCGCAACTGGCACGCGAACGCGAGACGATCAGGGAACGCGTCGATCGCATCAACCAGTCCCTGCAGGCGATCGACTACAACCCCGGGCGCTATATCCGCCTGCTGGCTCAGCCAAGCACGGATCCGGAAATCCGCGATTTCCAGCAGGACCTGCGCGCCTGTACCGAGGGCGCGCTGACCGGATCGGGCGACGAGCAGTATTCGGAGGCCAAGTTCCTGCAGGTCAAGGCGATCATCGACCGTTTCCGCGGGCGCGAAGGCACCGGCGAACTCGATCGGCGCTGGGTGGCGAAGGTCACCGACGTGCGCAATGGTTTCCTGTTCTCGGCGAGCGAGCGCTGGCGTGCGGATGATGCCGAGCACGAGCACTATTCCGACTCGGGCGGCAAGTCCGGCGGACAGAAGGAGAAACTCGCCTATACCGTGCTCGCCGCCAGCCTTGCCTATCAGTTCGGCCTGGAGTGGGGCGCGACGCGCTCGCGTTCATTCCGCTTCGTGTTGATCGACGAGGCCTTCGGGCGCGGCTCGGACGAATCGGCGCACTATGGCCTGCGCCTGTTCCAGCAGCTCGACCTGCAACTGCTGATCGTCACCCCATTGCAGAAGATCCACATCATCGAACCCTTCGTCGCCAGCGTCGGCTTCGTCCACAACGAGGGTGGCAGCGACTCGCGCCTGCGCTGTCTGACGATCGAGGAGTACCGCGAGCAGAAGACGGCGACCGGCAGTGCCCCGCCATGAGCTGGACCACGCCGGCCGAGCTTCGTGCCCAGGTGCAGCGATTGTGGAATCGCGGCGACCTGTTGCGCGCCGTGGTGCGGCCGGAGGCGATGGAGTGGCCCCTGCGCCTGCGTTTCGGAACACCGTCGTCGACCGAACTGGCGGATCGCTTCGAGGCCGTACGCGACTGGCTGGACGCGCTTGCCGGGATGGCGCACCTGCGCATCGAGTGGCGCGAGCGGGTGCATCGGGTGCAGGGACGACAGCAGGTGCCGGCGATGGTCTGGATCGACAAGCCGGCCGATGCGCTGGCTCTGATCGGCAAGGGCAGGGCGGCGGACGAATTCGTGGCACTCTGGCAGCGGGTGGAAGCGGCGCAACCCGATCTGCTGGCGTGGCTGGAACGCCATCCGCTGCAGGCGCTGGAACTGGCCAGGCAGTGGCCGCGCCTGCTGGGCGTGGTGGCGTGGCTGCGCGCGCACCCGCGACCTGACGTGTATCTGCGCCAGGTCGATGTTGCCGGCATCGACAGCAAATTCATCGAAGCCCATCGCGGCGTGCTCGCACAACTCTTCGATCGTGTCCTGCCAGCGGATGCCGTGGTTTCCGAAGCGACCGGCCTGGGGCAATTCGCGCGCCGCTACGGTTTTCGCGACAAACCCTTGCGGGTACGTTTCCGCCTTCTCGATCCGGACCTGCCAAGTCTTCCGGGTTGCGCGGGTGGTGCCGACATCGCCCTGGACATGGCAAGCTTTTCCCGTCTGGCCTTGCCGCTGGAGCGGGTCTTCATCACCGAGAACGAGGTCAACTTCCTCGCGTTTCCGGACGTGCCACGCGCCATTGTCGTGTTCGGTGCCGGCTATGGCTGGGATGCGCTTGCGTCTGCCTCCTGGCTGCGCCTGTGCGCGCTGCATTACTGGGGTGATATCGACACGCATGGTTTCGCCATCCTCGACCAGTTGCGCGGCCACTTCCCGCATGTCGCCTCGTTGCTGATGGACCGGGCGACGTTGCTGGCGCATCGGACGCACTGGGGCGAAGAGTCCAGTCCTGCGCGCCAGGCTCTGACCCGGCTGACGCCGGAAGAAGCCGCATTGCACGACGAGCTGCGCGGCGATCGCATCCAGCCGCGCCTGCGCCTGGAGCAAGAACGCATCGGTTTCCACTGGCTCGAAGCCGCGCTGGCGAACGTGCGCGCTTTGCCCGACGCCGTGGCGTCGGGCGTCAACGCTGGATCATCTGCAGTGCCTGTCCCTCCAGGCCCAGCGCCTGCACCGGATTGAAGTTCACGTCATTGGTCTGGTAGTAGCTGCCATCGGCCAGACGCCAGAGGTAGCGATAGCTGTTGTCGACCTCGACCGGCGTGCCACGGATCGGGTCGTAGTAGGGCTGCACCCCGCGCAGGGTGTCGATGCCGCGCTCGTGCATGGCGGCGGTGGTGGCCTGGGTGGTGTTCCAGATGCCGGTGTTGATCGCGGCGACTTCGGCCCGGGTATCGGCCATGATCTGGCCGCGCTTGGCGATTTCCTGCATCGCCACCTGTGAGCCACGGGCATTGATGCGGGCGATTTCGGCCTGGGTGCGCTGGTCGTCGTTCGCCATTTCCTGCTGCATGCGCGCGAGTTGCCCGCGCCATTCGGGCTCCACCGCGATCGAGGCGCGTACCTGTTCCAGCAGGTCGAAATCGAGCTGGCCGTCGGGCGCGCTCAGGCTCATGGCGCCGTTGGTCAGGAGCCCCCGGGCATGCTGGGTACCGACCATCGCCATGTCTGCGGTGACGTCGGTGACCGTGCCCATCGCGACGATCGACTCGCGCATGGCCTGGCCGTTCTCCTCCCAGGCCACGAGGATCTCGCCGGCCTCGCCGTGCATCTGCATGCGGACCATGAGACCACTCTGGTCGGGCAGTTGCGGGACCTGCATGCGGGCCACGAGGTCGGGGCGCTCGCGGTAATCGAGCACGCGCGAGCCCGGTCGGCGCTGGCTGGCGAGTGATTGCAGGTAGTCGCGAATGCCGTTGAATGCTGCGGTTGGGCAGTTGCGGTAGATCGACGCAGCGTACGGGGTCGTTTGCTGGGACGCCCAGCGCGGGATGAATTCCATCGCCACTCGACCATCGGCCGAGCGCGCCCGCCAGGCGAGCGAGGGCGAGGCTGCGGTGCAGCCGTTGCTGGACCATTGCACGCTGCCCTGGTCCTGCCAGGTGGCCGGAATGCGCAGGCTGTAGGCCGGCATCGGCTGGCCGAAGCCGGCCGGATCGATCACGGTGGTGAGGCGGAACCCATTGGAGTTCGTGGTACCGGCCGTGGCTTGAGTGGCCGAGCCGTCGTTGCGCACCACGATGCCGGGCGTGACCGCTCCGGTTTGCCCCGCGCCCAGGGGCACGGCATCGCTCGGGCCATCGCAGGCAGCCAGCAGCAGGACCGACAGCAGCACACCAAGCCGGTGACATCGTGATTTCATGCCGCGGGTGCAGGGCAAGGCGGTGGACTCCGGCATGGCGATTACCGATTGCCCTGCAGGTTGCCTTGCGCACCGTTCGGCCAGGATGCCGAGGTCGGTTGGCCGTACTGCCCCGGAGCTTGGGCCGGCTGCTGCGGCATGCTCATCGCCATCTGCTGCATCTGCGACCAGGCTTCCAGGCCGCCGCGATACCAGTACACCTGGGTGTAGCCCATGTGGATGGCGCGCAGCGCGGCGTTGTAACTCATCCAGCATTGCGGGCCGGCGCAATAGAACACCATCGGACGCGCGGTGTTGCCCTGCGTCACCTGTTGCAGGTACTGGCCGAACTGCTGCTGGGTCTGGTCGTTGAAGCTGCCCGACTGGGCCGCGCCGACGGCGTTCTGGGCCATCGGCAGGTGCATGTTGCCGTTCAGCACGTCGAACACGAGCAGGCCGTTCTGCTGGCCCTGCTGGTAGAGCATCATCAAACGGTCCGAGGTGATGACCTGGCCGCCGGGAATGGAGGTCGGGGTCGGGCCGTGCATGACCTCGTGCAACTGGTTGCTCGGCGGCACGCCGAAGTCCTGCAATTCCGCCTGCAACAGGCTTTGCAACGGATTGCCCATGCCTGCCGGCATCTGCGGCTGCTGGCCGGCATTGGGCATGCCACCGGATCCGGGCATGCCGCCCGCATTGGGCATCGCCTGCGGGTTGTAGGGGTTCTGCGCCGGCATCGGCTGCGGGTTGTAGGGATTGGGTTGTGCCGCCGGTTGCTGGTTGTTCCACGAATCCTGCTGCGGATAGTTGCCGTTGGGCATGGGCATGTTGCCACCTGCCTGCGGTTGCTGCGTATAGGGCTGTGCCGGCTGATTGAAGCTCTGCTGGGCGAAGGACGCCAGCGTGATGCCGCGCGCGATAAATTTGTGCGGTGTGGCTCGATAAATGCCAACGGTCGAAATTGCGCATCGCGCAACTAATTTGCGCACTGTGCAACTTTGAAGGGCGGGTCGCCCTGCTTGCCGAGCGTCACCGCTCCTCAACCACCGTGATCGTACTGCCCCAATACGGCCCTGCCTTGTGCGCGATCGACCATGGCTGCTCGATGTGCCCGTAGATCGCTGTTCGGCGCGTCCACAACTGCGTGTCGGTGCGCGCGATGGCGATGACTTCGCCGGTAGTGCCGGCCTCCAGCTGCAGGGCGTGCAGGCTCATGGCCGAGGTCGTTGTTTCGTCGCCGTCGTCGAACCCCCACGCGGTGCGCGTCTCCTGTGCGCCCTCCAGCGGGATGGTCAGTGCGCGCGTGCGCACGCCGGTAGATGCGTACCACTGCTGCCCAGCACTGACATCGAGACTGCCAGAGTCGCGGAAGGTCATCGACCATCCCGCATCGACGCCTTGCGGCAACGTCAGCGCCGGACCGGCCCATAGCCTCGCTGCACCGTGGTGCAGGCTCGTCGTGCTGGTGAACGAGACTCGGACCTGCGAGGCAGCCGGAATCCCGTCCTGGATCGCCACGATGACAGACTTTGGCAGGTAGTCGTTGGCCTGCGATCGCAGGTCAGCCACGGCCAGCATGGTCCATGTCCCTGTATCACCTGCCCGGTGATCGATCGTGACCGAACCTGAATCCGCCGTGATCCCGAGTACCGCGACGACATGGATGACGTCGGTCGCGTCAAGCGACAACTTCGCCGATCTCAGCGCGGAAGCCCCGCCAATCGTGGTGAACGCCCCGCCGACCAAAAGTTCGCCGTCGTCCTGCATGGCAAGCGAATGCACCACCCCGTTTGCATTCGGGTTCCACCTGCTGTCGAGGCTGCCATCGGCGTTCAGGCGGGCCAGCCTGTTTCGCGTCGTGCCGCCGATCGAGGTGAAGTCGCCAGCGATGATGATGCTGCCATCCTTCCGCACCATCACCTGCCGCACAGTGCCGTTCGCATTCGGGTTCCACCCGCTGTCGAGGCTGCCGTCGGCGTTCAACCGAGCCAGCCTGTTCCGCGTCGTGCCGCCAATCGAGGTGAACTCTCCAGCGATCACGGTCTTTCCGTCGGCGCAGGACGCGACCGCAAGCACATTGCCGTTTGCGGACCCAAGTGACGAGGCCCAAGTGTCGATGCTCCCGTCCGCGTTCAGGCGAGCCACTCGGCCTGGGCGGCTGTTGATGGCCCCAGCCGTGGTGAACGCCCCGCCGACCAAAAGTTTGCCGTCGTCCTGCATGGCGAGCGCGTATACCGCGCCGTTCATCGCCAGGTTCCACCCGCTATCGAGGCTGCCATCGGCGTGCAGGCGAGCCAGCCTGTTTCGTGTCGTGCCGCCAATCGAGGTGAAGTCGCCGCCGCACCACACGATTTTTTGATCCGCCGATACCGCCAGCGCTCGGACCGTGCCGTTCGCGCCCGGATCGAACGCTGTGACATCGCGGCCCGGATCAAGCTGGGCGATGTAGCTGCGTGCCAAGCCGCTTGCCGTGGTGAAGTCGCCGCCGATGATGACCTTGCTCCCGGATGTCTTTGCCGCGCATCGGACGATGCCGTTTGTGCCATTGACCCATTTATTCACCGGCGATCCGTCCGATGCCAGCATCGCCACGTTCGCGCGCGACTTCCCGCCAACCGCGGCGAAATCGCCAAAGATCGCGGTAAGCGGCTCGATGGGCACGACGGCATGCACCGTGCCGGCCGTGATGCCGGGCGCGAATGTGGCATCCAGCACTCCCTGATATGCGCTTGCCATGTCTGCGACGATGGCAACCGATGTTGCTGACTGGCTCTTGCACGCCGTTGCAAGCCCGCGTTGCTTGAGGTTGGCGAGCGGATGCGCGGGATCGACCGCTCCCTCCGTCATGGAGAGTGTCGCGTCATCGGCGAAGTTGCGCCAGGAAATATATGCAGCCATGTCAGCCCCATAGCGTCAGATCGACGCGCCGTGAAAAGAATCGTGTCCGGACCGACACCACACGCAGCAGCGCACCCGAATCAAGCCCGAATCGTGGCCATGTCAGCATGACCTGCTGCCCCGGTTCGATGGCGTCCGAAGCTTCGGCATCGAGAACCGCGGTGAGCGTGAAAAAATGCCTTTCCGTGTGCCAGAGAGTTGCCAGACGGTTCGCCTCAATGCCGAGGTAATGCCATGTCGGCAAACCTTTTTCCGGCGCTGCCAAGGCAGCCGCATACGCGGCACTGACAGGCGATTCGTCCCAGTCGTGGGCGATGACGGTCTTGAGCCATTGCGCCTTGAGCTTTTCCCGGTCTGCCCCGACAACACTGCCGACGATGTCAGCATCGGAGTGCGGGGTGAAGTTCTTCAGGCCGGCCAGCCGCAGCGTCAGTCCCGGCGCCGTGTCGAGCGCGATCGTCGGAGTGCCGACCACCGTCGAGGGGTCCAGCGTCAATGCGGGAGGCGCACTCTCGTCCGGCAATTCGAGCCGTCCGAACCGGAGCTTGCCGGCTCGATCCGGCACGACCCATCCCGTCCAGCAGTCGAGGATTTCGCGCGCCTTCGACAAGATTGTTTCCGGGCGCGTGATGTAATCGCAGATCGGGTGATTGATTTCAGACTGTAGCCCAGTCAGGTCGGCAGCGGACCACTCCAGCCGCAGACTCTCGAACCCAGGCGCAGGGCGTGCAGTCGGCTTCGTCGCCGGAGCCATCGATACGAGATAGGGCATGACTCTGGCCAGCGTCTCGAACACATCGATGCTGACACCCGGATCGACTTCGGCCCAGCCGGTCGGATTGCAAACCACCGGACCGTCCGGCACGTTCTCCAGCTTGAATCCTGTTGCAGTCGATGGGCGGCCTGGATCGTCGGGGATGTAGTTCCAGTCGGTGACTGGAATCAGCGGGTCGCCGCGATCCAGCACGTTGTCGACTTCGCCCAGTGCGACGTAAAAGCCGAAGTCGGAGATTTCGCGCGCAGCGTGCGTCAACTGGTATTTCGGCAGGCCTGCATCCCATCCGACGAGGACAGGGGTGCAGTATTGCGGCCTGCCGATGACGAGCGGGATGGTCTGGCCTCGCACGACCGCGTTTTGCGTGTCGCTCGGAAAGCTTTGCAGTTGCATCGCTCGATCAAGAAGCGCCAACGAGTCAAGCAGCCGAATCGTCAATCGATCTTCGGAGGCTTGCACGTCATTCACCACTGCCTGCGTCCACAAAACAAACGTCGCGAACGCGTCGCCCTCCCATCCGGCGTAAACGCGCACCCATGCGTCGCGCCAATCCCACGTGAGCCACTCGTCGAGTGCGCCATCGATGTTCACCAGCGAGAGCTGCCCTTGTTTTGCGCTGGATGCCTTGCCCCACGGCCAGCAGCTCGCGCCACGCTCGATCTCGAAGTCCGGGTCGCGCGCGATGCGCGGGATGTAATGGCGTGCAGGCGATGCGACGGAATCCGTGTACCCTTCACTGCCTGCGTAGATCGCGGTTTGCTTCGGCGCTTTCTCCTGCCACATGCCCTCGTGCGCGCCGATTGACTTGGCGACGTAATCGAATGCGGCCTGCCCGAAATTGACCGTGCAATACAGGCTCGGCCCAAGGAGCGTCTCCGTCTCCCACATGGATACCCCGAGCCATACATTGCTGCCGAGGAAGTCGGCGAGCCCCGGTGCCAGCACGTCATCCACGTCGAACCACGGCCCGCCATTGCGCGAAAAACTGACCACCCCCGCATCGAAATCCACCTGTACGCCAATCGTGTCGCCGAGGTCGCCACTGTCGATGCCAGTAAAGTCCACGGCCACGCCGTCGAACCAAACGCTGCCGTCGCTGACGTTGACCGCGATACCCATGCCGACGTGATTGCCATGCATTCCGCCGTCAAGATCGATCCCGGCTGGTGCCAGGCCGACAAACCCATCCCCGCTTGCGCCGCGAATCGAGTCGATTACCGCCTCGCAGTACCACGTCCCGGTTCTGCTCCAGTTCTTCGGGACGGCCAGTGCGGTGTGATAGTTATCGTCGGCCGTTGCCAGATCGACGCGCGTGTCACTCACGCAGGTGACACCACCCCCGAGGACGGCCGCGGAATCGACGAAATGCAGCAACTCCGGCGGCTGCGGCACCCGCGGCAACAGTTGCGCCAGCAGGATTCGGCGGCGCGTGTCAGCCATAACGGATGCTCCTTCCGGTCGGATGCGCATTGCGTGCGATCTGCTCGCGCTGGGCGCGTGCGCTGTTGTCGCCTTCAGCGACCGTCTCGGCAATGCGCTGCTGCCCCTGCGCATTGCTGCGCTCCAGTGCCTCCAGCCGCGCGCCGATTGCGCGCAGCTCGGCCACGACGGCACCGCTGTCGCCGCCACCGCTG
>WBZR01000932.1_pt2 | contig 40640 bp, 47 predicted proteins | sample 5204231 | NCBI WGS metagenome assembly WBZR01 (sample SAMN12412403, study PRJNA552823) | activated sludge metagenome | isolation source: activated sludge from anammox sidestream of wastewater treatment plant... | place: USA: Virginia | collected 2017-08 | reverse complement strand
AAATGACCGCCAGCATCGGCGTCAGGGTGTCACTCACCCATCGTTTCACGTTCTGCAGGGTCTGCACCTGCTGCTCCTGGGCCAATCGCCCCTTCTGAAATCCCTCCGTCAGGAGGGCGTACCACTCCAGCATCGGAGCCCGGTACCGTTCTTCATCCTCGGCGTCCTTCGGGATCTGCCGGAAGTCGACATAAGAGCGCAGCAAGCCTATCACCAACTCCTTCCAGTCGGCTTCATCTAACGTTGCCAATGCTCTGGCACACTGTTCGGCACGATCCTTCTTGAGCTCCAATTCCCATCGCGTCCCGTAGTCCTGATAGTTCTCCTGCCCCTTGCTGTGGAGTTCCAACCGCTTGTCATAAATCCGCAAGAGGGTTTGGCTCTGAGGACTCCCGAAGTACATGGTTTCTCCGGTTGTCGCTCCGGTGCCATGCGTCAGATTGGACACGATATGCCGCACCTGCGCCGCCCTTGTGACGCATTGGCCTGCCGATACCGCTTCTCGGATGGTCGAGACCGGCACCGCTCTTGCTCGATCATCCAAGGCACAGTCGATGCGCGTGACATGGCCCTGTTGTTTATGCACCCACTTGAGCAGGGTGCGGATTTGATCCAGTGTCAGGGCGGACGCCAGGCCGCCCGACAGATCCACATGGATTTCATTCGGGCGACGAGGGGCATTGGTGCCCAGTTTGCCGACCCCGCGCAGGCCGTCTGACCGCATCCAAGACAAGGGATAGCCTCGGAAGCCGCCTTTGGCCTTGCTCCAGACCCCGCCAAGCATCTTCATGGTCTCTTGGGGACGGCTCGCCAGGACGGTAAAGGCCAGCCAATCGATGGTGAGGTGAAGCTCGAATCCATGGACTCTATCGAACTCCTGTACGGAGCGCTGTGGGTAGCGCCCCCGTGTTACCAAGACGGGGGCCATTCCGCTCCGCCCCGCAGCCTGTCGGCATGCGGCGCGGACCGGCTTTGTCTCCCGGCGACGGACGACGGTGTTGCTGTATGACGCGCTCCAACCCGGACATCTGCATCTCTTGTGAGCCCTGCTCTAGTTCGTCTCACCCTAGGCGAATTCCCGGAACAAAGCCAAGGCCCCGGAAGAGGTCACGAGGGGACACGAGGGGACAGCAGAGGACAGATTGTGTGACAGCTCAGATGCAAAAGGAAGAGAGCATAAGGAGGCGTATGTGCGCGTTCGTGCGCTCAGCGCGGCAATTGTGCGCATCGTTCGGAGGCAGGACATGGAGTGAACAGAAATCGGCTCGTTTTTGCCCCGTGCGCGAAAAAAAAGCTTAGAAGGCATTCCCCGCGTTCTGGGATAGGATCAGAGGAAGTGAAGCTGTGAGGTCACGATCATCGTAAATAAAGAAGCAGAGCAAGGCAAAGGCAGCCTCTTGAGTCCATGCCTCCTTGGCCTTCAGTTCCCCAGGACTTCGTACCGCGCGATGATCAAGAAGGCCAGCCGATGGTGTTCAGCAAGATAATTACGCACCCACCGCACGACGAGGGGATGTTGCTTGAGGAGTTCAGAGAGAATATCGGTATCGACCAGAACGGCGAGAGTTGCTTCGTGGGCAAAATGTTCCCTTGGGGACCGGCAACCGGGACAAGTCAGTCAGAATAGCTAGGACGATGATGAGAATTCAGCGGTATCTGTGCGGTCTACTTTGGGTGCACCTCAGGGGATGCACAACAGATAGGATTCGGCGATCAAGCGGCCTATGCCGAGGCCCGTGCGAGGCTTCATGGACGACTGACCACGCGCAATCAACTCTTCCTTGCTGAGGCATTTAACGCGATGAGGGCATGGGGCAAACAAGGGATGTGTATTTAGCGCTGTTACAAGATGCGGATTCAGTAAACTTTATTTATCGTCTGTCGATTCTACGGCTAATGCTAATCCGTCGATAAGGCTTACCAATGAGTTTTTAACGGTGACCACCAATCCACGCCACATGAACAGACAAAACAGCACAGAGAGCCCGCTCAACCACATCCATCGGTAATAAGTAGAGTCAGTTTCCAACCGAGTTGAAACTATTTTACCGAGCTCTTTCGTTGCCTGATCAGATAACCGCACAAGTTCTTCCGCCGCTTGCGTCGCTTCTATGTGATTATGAAAGTAATTAAGTCTGATCCGGTCGATAAAAAGGCTATAACTATTTATTTTATCAATTACTTGTGGCAGTTCCTGCAAGTCCAAAGCTGCCAAACCCGTCTCAGAGTACCTATCCTCAGACAGCCCCCAAAGATAATGATTTCTACCGATCTGATTTGAGCGGTCAGCAAGCATGGAGTGCATAGAGTGCAGGTGTTTACAAAGAGACGTTTGAGGTCCGTCTGTTTTCGTACATTCTGGTTGCTCCAATGCACGAGCATGACTCGACAACGTCCTCGTTAGTCTATCGTAATCAAGGTTGATTAGCCTAATTATGCCGTTAGCTTCGCGTAGCTGCTGGGCCATCCGTTCGGTATAGTTAGTATAAAACGGCCACACTTGGACGAATCCGACGTACACAATGATCACAACCGTAGCGGTACAGATGGCCAGCACATCTCTGCACCGATTAACCAGGCTTCTTGCCCAGCGGCGATCCACATCTGTTGTGAAGGATTCCGCAAGAAAATGAAATGCCAGCTCAGACTTTGGTCCGACAGGATTACCAATACCGTCCTTTATTTGCCGCGGAAGGCTGTTGAATTTGATTACGCCACGCGGTGACAAAAGCGGTGACAAAAAAGGGGTAATGTCAGGTTGGTAGTCCCAACCAACTGCTCCTTTCAAAATATACTTGGAGATATATCCAGGGGAACATATTAGCCTGTAGATATAGAACCGACTTCTGTTTAGGAAGTGCGGAGGCCTCCGTTGGTTTTTCTGGACAAACTCATCGGACCGGAGTTCTCTTATACCCCAAAAGAATCCACCTATTGCTCTACTCAGCGATACTTCTCCCAACAGTTCAACTGCGCTCCCTACCGCGTACACGAGAAGAAAAAATATAACCGTAAAGAGCGACAGGCTCCATACTTGACTGATTTGATGATCAAGCTTTATCCAATTTGAATTTTCCGGGGTCGATATCAGAACAGTTAGCAGTACCAATACGCCGACAACAAACTTACGTCTCAATGACCCATCAAAAAATGGTACGCGGTCGGCGATAATATCAATTGAGGATTTTGGCATACATACCCAGAAGGGGCTCCGGAATTTCGGACAGGGTGATATGTGAGAGCCTGGCTTCACCAAGGCCACCGTGAGGTGATGAACCAAAGGAGCGAAGCGGGAGTTCAGAGAGAATATCGGTATCGAAGAGGACAGCCGGTTGCGGCATTAGGCAGCCGGCTCACGGAAGAAGTGTTGCCGATCTAACGCGATGGACTCGACCTGCTTGATCTCGTCGGCAGTCAGCCCTTGATAGACCTGCGCCGCACGCCGCAGAATTTCGTCCGTACCGAGCGCAAGGTCGGTATCGACCGTGACCTGCACTTCGGCGTCATCAGCCAAGGCAAGACGTTCCAACGGCTGTAACACTCCGTCATGATAGCGGGCTTTGATTGTTTGTCGCATCGTGGAGCCCTACTCCGCACTCGCCCATCTGAATTACTGAGCCAGTCGATCCCATTCTACTCAAACCAGACCCAAATCTCATCACTTGTCGAAAGATCGCCCTTCAGCCTGCAATACGAACTGGGTTGTTGCTGTTCCCACAACCTGTCTCAGTGAAGGGGTTCACCCCAAATGCGTGTGCTAAATTTGTGCTAAAAATTTTCAAAACCCACCTATACCCCTCGAATCCATCGAATCAGTGGAATGCGCACAAGCCCTTGTTTTCTCACTAAAAATGGGGAAACCATTTGATACACCGAGCGTTTCAAAAACTGTCCTGGCCTGTTTCCTAAACCGCGGGTCGCACGTTCAATTCGTGTCGGGGGCACCAACTCCCCAATCTGTTCGCAGCTATTCCTTCTGTGCAGGAGTGGCCAGCCTGCGTCCAGCAGAGTCTCTCCTCATCTGATCTTCCAGCATGGTCAGCCGCCGTTCAAGGCGTTCGATGATGGTCAACAACTGCCGGTGGGACTGGCTGACGCTGTCTGGGGTGGGTTCGGTGGCGACGCTTTCCCTGTTCGAAAGCGTAGATTGTGTTGAGACCTTCGATTGTTCCAATTCCGCAATACGGCGCTGCAACTCCGCAATGACCTTCGCGGCATCCTGTCCAAACGCCTCCTGTTGGGCCGAACGTGTCACCTCTTCGACCCGTCTCTTCAGATCGGGGTGTGACGCCAGAAACGCCGGATAGTCGATCTCCAAGCTTCGTTCAGCATACCCGAACAATTCGCCTCGACGGGTTTGGTGTTGATGAGCCGGATCATCGAGGAAGATGGCAAAGTCCTGCTCACCGACGCTCTCCTCTTCACCCTATAGCCCTTAGGCCTTCCGGCTCAGCGCAAATTGTTCAGGCTGCACAGTTCTTTCCCCGTCCTTTCACCGAAGCTAGGAGGGCCGACGAAGCCCTCACCGCTTCCAACTGGTGAATCAACAGGTTAGCGCCGCCGTTTCCATCGCCCCAGCAGGTACTGGGCTTGCACTACCTGCCGTCCATAACAAAGGAGTGGCTGCCATGATTGAAGTACCTCTGATCCTTATAGCCTATGCGGTTGTGCCGTTCATTGCCATCCAGTTGATGGTGCAAGTTGACCGCCCGCATTCAAACGCGGATCAAAACGCATTTCCTCAGGTTGAAATCCTGTAAGCCGGCAGCGGCCGCCTTCTTCCCCTCACGTCTCCCGCTCCGGCCTCCATCACGAGACCAAGGTGATGTCCATCGGGCGTCTTACTGGGCTGCCTCTCTGGGCAGCCTCTCTGGAAGCTGCAGACGCGCTAGAAGGCTTCCTGTATAATGCAACCGTCCGATAGGCTGTGACGGTTCACGATATTCATCTCCGGAGTCTTTGACAACCTCTATGCAGCACATGCGCACGCAATCGATGACTTGGACGAAGGCCTTCTCCATCATCTTTCTCTGTATGGTCTTTACAACAGGCTGCCGAGGCTATGCCTTCACAGAGACGCCCATTACGGACGGCTTTCATGCGAAGCTTCCTGCTCCCTATACACGCGCGGTGGTGTGGGGTGGACGACCCGATACGGTCCAAAGTGTCAGCACTTGGCTCTTGAAGCGGGGTGTCTTGGTCGTGGACCAAACCAAGGTCCTGCAGGCGGCTGCCGATCAGAAGGTGAGTCTGTCGGGTTACCAATACATTGAAACCGACGTCTTGCGTATGGCGAAGTCGGTTGGGGCACGATTGGTCGTATTCACTAACGCCGATGTAGGTTCCTGGGAAGCCGTCAATTGGAGTTCGGGCCTGCCGCACGGGCAACGTGTCTATTCAGCGACAATTGCTCTTCGGGCCGTCGACGTCAATACCGGTGAGATCGAATGGAGCGGCAAGGCGCAGTCCACCGAACGATTCGGCAATCTGGAAGAAGGCATCGGTCTTCTGGCCTGTCACGCGTTGGCCACATCCTGGGGCCTGCGCAATCCCGGGTCGGTTGCCCCGGAAAGTGTCTGTCCGCCCGGCTCCGGCGTTATGGTGGTGCAAGGGGGCGCCACGAAATCCCAGTCTCCTGCCACCGGGCAAGCCAATCCGAACGCCACCCACCCCACAAACTACTGATCCACTCTCCGATCCGTATCTCCTCGCTCAAACTCACTCTTTTCTCGATTTCGCCGATCCGCGCGATATACTGATGAAGGTACGTAGATCATTCTCGACTATCGTCGCCCATCGGATCGATCCATGCGTTCTCCCTTGGCAGCAGTAATCGTGTGCCTCACGGTCTCCGCCGCGATGGCTTCGATGCCGGCCGACACCCGCCCCTTCTGGACGGAGCAGGCCCTCTTCCATTTCGGCGATGATGTGTTTTTTACCGGCCGGGCATCCTGCGCCCCCAGCGTGGAAGACGGACGGCAACGTGCGTTTGTGGCCGCCGTTCAAGAAATCAAAAACTTCACCCGTGCGCAGGAAATCAGTGGTTTCCCGCTGACCACCCAGATGATCTTCGAGGATCCTCATCCGTCGGATTGTGCGGCAGGTTCAGTGACGGTCTGGCGCCTGGTGCGCGCCCCCCAGGCAGCCTTAGAGTCTCTGGCAAAACGGTCCGGCCCTCGTCGACAAGAAGACCTTTCGCCGATCGTCGCGCAGATCCGCGCCATTCGAAACCTCACGCCCAGGATCGGCATGCTGCGAGACGAAGTCTGGCATCGTTATGGCCTCCCCCGCTCCATTTTGGCTTATCCCGACCGCGGCGAACTCGTGTGGGACTACTCGCAATTCGGACTGACCGTCGTCTTCAACCAAGAAGACGTCCTGACGCGCTGGCGTCTGCATGGCCCCAATCCACGCTCCAGCGACGACAAGGCAACTGACGCACAGGAGAAGGTCCACGGCGAGCAGACCTTGCCGACCATCGACCTCACCGCACGATTGCAACAACTTGAGGAGCAATTAGACCTCGATCGCCAACATCAAGCGCAGCGCTATTGCGCCCTCCGCTTTGCGAACGTACCGGACCAATATCGCCCTAAAGAAGGCAGTTGCGAGCAACGGGAATATGAACGGTTGAAAACGACCCCTCGCCCATACTAGCGCCCCTATCGAAGCCCGGGGCGGTCACGCCCTCAAAACCGCACGGAGGAATGCCATGGCCCCGACACCTGAGAAACCCACCACCATTCTCCTTGTCGACGACGATCCGACCACGCTCCTGCTCTGCGCAAAACCCTTGCAGCAGGCCGGATATCATGTACTGCAGGCGCCGGGAAGTGCCGAAGGCCTTAAGCTGTATGCCCAACATCCCTCGCCGATCCACCTGGTACTGGCAGATATTTTTCTCCCCCCACCGGGCTTCCAGCTCTCACGCGACAAGAACCCTTATCCCCGTGTGAACGGCCAGGAGATGGTTGAGCGCCTGCTGGATGGAAAACGTGAGGTGCGCATCGTTCTCATGTCCAGCACCCCGGCCCTCACGCTGATCGATCGCGGACTCATGCGCAGCGGTTTCTCCTTTCTGAAAAAGCCGTTTAGCAGCGAAGCCCTGCTGACGGCCGTACGAGAGGTGTTGGCCGGTCCACCCACCGCCGTTGCGGCCCCAAAGAAGGCGCCATCCGGAGGCGGAGAGGTTGAGTGGGTGGGATAAGTCCATCACCGGCACCCGGTTCAAACAGAGGGTAATAACCATGGCCCGAGCCAAATCCGCCGAGCAGTCACGTCAGCGAGTGAAACCGACCCTGGTGGAGGAGCTGTCGCGCGGGATCGACAAACTGCGTGAGCTGAGCACCCAAATCGACGATCTCAGCCGCGATGGGTTTCCTTACGGCGATGCAGTTCGTAGCCGGACGGAGTTATCCCTTCGAGAAACCATTCGGCGGCTGTTCGGCGAAAAATCGCCCGAATATCAAGCCCACAGACAACATGTGCTGCGCGTGGGAACACAGGCGGAGTCGAGCGAAAGCCTCGCGCTGTTGAAGGAATTGATCGGCCGACTGGAGCGGCAAAAAGCCGAACTCCTGGGCCTGACGCCTGACGTTGCGCCCTTGCCTCCTGCGTCCCCCCGGCTGACAGTCGCCACAGCCACGTCGGACGCTCCGCTTTCGACAGCCAACACGCCGACGGCGGAAACACAATCCTCCTCTCCACCCCGCTCATCCGATCTTCATTCCAATCTCGACACACCGCAACCCGCGCAGACGGACAAACCGGCTCCGTCACCAGCCCCCCCATCGTCCAACGCAGCACCACCTGCGCCCCAACCTCCTGCCGCGCCTGAACCCCTTGCGACAAGGGACACGCCTTCCCTTTCCGTCATGCCGCCCACGACCACACCTGCGGCTCCACCTGCTTCCACCTGTGAAGCAGCCACGCGCGCATCTGCACCCATTGCCCAAGACCTCAGCACACCTCCTTCCCTTGAGGGTTCGGCTACAACGCCCTCGGTCGCAACCGTCGTCGCCACTCAGCCGCAGTCAACGGCGGCTGCAGAAACCACCGAAAGTCCCTCACGGATTTCCCCTCCCCCCTCAACACCTCTCGCATCCCCACCTCCCATTACTCCTGCTGGAGAACCGCCTGACTCCACACTCGAACTGCTTCGAAAAACCTGCGGACGCTTCCATTTGATTGCACGGCAACTGCGCTTGCGAGGTGAATACCGCCCCACGTTAGAGATCAATGACGAATACGACCTTCAAGATCTCTTTTACGCTCTGCTCCGATTGCAGTTCGACGAAGTCGGCACGGAAGAGTGGAGTCCGCCCTACGCCAACGGTACGCAACGGACCACGTTTTTGTTGGATTGGGGGCAAACGGCCGTGGTCGTGAAACAAACACGTTCGGGGTTGAGCACGAAGGAACTCGTGGAACAGGTCAAGGCTGATACCGCTCAATATGCCGCTCGGCCCAACGGTCGGACGCTCGTCTGCTTCATCTACGATCCTGAAGGACGTGTCGGTAATCCGCGTGGACTGGAGGCGGACCTCACGAAGACCACCGATCGATTCACGGTGGAAGTCATCGTGGCCCCTAAATAAGCGATTCTGTTGACAGGCCTCGAACCAATCCGCTAGGTTGCTGAAGCTTACGGGAGATTTCATCCATGTCCGATCGAGCCTATGTCCTGATCAATGTTCATCCCGGACGAACGGTCGATGTCGTCAAAGCGCTCGGCGCGATCAAAGAGATCAAGCAGATCGATCCCTGCTGGGGCAAACCCGATATTTTTACCATCGTCGAGATTCCCCATCAGGATGCGTTGACTCAATTGGTGATCGACAAGATCCACGCGATCCCGGGCGTCGAACACACGGACACGCATATGGTGTATCGCCTCCAAGAAGGGAAACCCAAGTGAGACCGATCGCCTCTACCGGTCTGGCTCTCCTGGCCGTCTCCTGGGTCACAGCCTGCGCCGGGGCTCCCGCTCATTCCGAACCGGACCTCATGGAAGTCACGCTCCCGGTTCCGGCTGAGCGCGTATCAACCGCCGTGGTCGATGTTTTGACGGAGGGAGGCTATCGGGTCGAGCGGGACGACGCCGGCAATATCACCACCGGGATGCGGCGTGAAATTCGGAGCCCCTGGAACGGGCTGTTGCGTTGGCGCTTCGGGGTCGGCAAGAACCGCGTGGAGGCGAGAGTGATTCCGCAAGATGAGGCGAACACTCGGTTACGACTTCAGGTCTTTCACCGCGGGAAAGACGGACTCTTCGATTCCTGGGAAGAGGCGGAAACGCCCCTCCCGCAAAGCGCCGAGAACGAAATCCGCTTGATCAAGAAGTCCCTTCGGCTGCTGTAGCCGTTCTCACTTCTCCTCGGCCTCCTCCCCCAGATCCAGTCCAAACCGTTCCGCCATCCGATAGAGGGTCCGCCGATCGATGCCCAAGATTTTCGCCGCCTTGACCTTGTTGCCCTTGGTCTCTTTGAGCACCCGCGCCAGATGGCGCTTTTCCACTTCATCCAACGTCAGGAGCACGTTCTGATCGGTGCCGACAAGGGAATCCTGCGAGACCGTCGTGGAGGCTGATTCGTTGCGAACGGCCTCAGGCAAGTCTTCCGGCAGCAACAACGGGCCGTGGCTCAGCGACACCGCCCGCTCAACCGCGTTTTCCAACTCTCGCACATTGCCCGGCCACCGATATCGCTTCAACAGCGCCATCGTTTCCGGCAGGAACCCTTTCACATGAAGCGATTGTTTGGCGTACTTCTGTAAGAAATGCTGGGCCAGCATGGGAATGTCCTCACGGCGCTCCGCCAAGGACGGCAACACGATACGCACGACATTGAGGCGATAATAGAGGTCGTCGCGAAACTTTCCCTCTTTCACCAGCGTGGCCAAATCCCGGTTGGTGGCGGCGATGATACGGACATCGACCTTGACCGACGCGGTACTGCCCACCCGACGAACCTCCTGCTCCTGCATGACTCGGAGCAGCTTCACTTGAAGCGAGGGTCCGAGATCGCCGATTTCATCCAGGAATAGGGTTCCCCCGTTGGCCGCCTCGAACAGACCGGCTTTCGACCCTACTGCGCCCGTAAACGCGCCCTTCTCATACCCGAACATTTCCGACTCCAACAGATGGTCTGGTAAGGCTCCGCAATTGACCGGGATGAAAGGTTTGTCGCGGCGAAGGCTGTTCGAGTGGACGGCCCGCGCAATCAACTCCTTGCCCGTGCCACTTTCTCCTTCAATGAGGACCGTACTTCGCCCTTCGGACACGCGGGCCACCAGCTTATAGACCTCCAGCATCGCCGGACTGCTGCCCACCAGCTGCGACCAGGGCTCACGCGAACGGGCCTCGTCGCGATAGCGCGCGTTCTCCCGCACCAGACGAGCATGGTCGAGACTGCGTTGCACGACGAGGCGGATTTCTTCTTTCTTGAACGGTTTGGCCAGATAGTCGTAGGCACCCTGCTTGATGGCCGCGATGGCACCTTCCAACGATCCGAACGCGGTCAGCAGAACGATGGCAGTATCGGGACTGAATCGTTTGAATTCCTTGAGCAGCATCAGACCATCACCCTGCTCCATCCGGAGATCCGTCAACACCAGATCGGGCGCCACCTGCCGACCTCGCTCCACCGCCGCCTGGCCGCCGGAAAAGGCTTCGACCTCATACCCTTCCTTGACCAGCGCCTCCACGAGCAACGTCCGCGCAGCCTCGTCGTCATCAACCACGAATATTTTCGCCCGATTTATCGGCCTCATGCTCCTCGGTTGCTTCGCCGTTCGTCCGCAGGCCTGGTAGGGCCACCGTCACGGTCGTTCCCTTCCCGATGTCGCTCTCCAACGTCAATCGTCCGCCGTGGGCGGTCACGGCCTCTCGACTCAAGAACAGCCCCAACCCGCTGCCTTGCCCCACCGCCTTCGTCGTGAAGAACGGCTGCATGGCTCGCTCGACATCCTCCGGCGGCATGCCGCAGCCGGTGTCGTGCACCGTTACGGTGACCATCAGCTCGATATCGGAGCGCCCGGTACAGGCCGCCTGTTCGGTCTCCTCCGCGGAGGCCTGCCGGGTCGCCAAAACCACGGTCACCACCCCACCGGCCGACGTCGCCGCCAAGGCATTCGCCAGCAGATTGACCAGCACTTGGTGAATTTTTTCAGGATCAGCCCACACAAGCGCCGCCGGCGCTTCCTGCTCGCGATGCAGGTCCACTCCTTTGGCCTGATAGGCGGCTTCCATCAACGCCACCACCGGCTCGATCAACCGCTCGACGGGGTACCAGGTCGGCTCAGGCTTCCGTTGCCTGGTCGACGACAACAGATCCTGAATGATACGCACCACCCGATTCAACTGTTCGTTGATGATGCCGATTCGCCGCTTCATCTCCGGCGTGACTCCCGGCTCCTCCGCCAAGGCCTCCACGTGCCAGGCAATCGAATGCAACGGCGTCCCCACCTCGTGGGCCACGGAAGCCACCAGCTGTCCCACGGCCGCCAGCCGTTCGGAGCGCGCCAGCTTGTCTTTGACCTCCACGAGCTGGGTATTGGCACGGAGCAAATGCTCGGTCTGCGTGGCCAACGCCGCTCTCGCCGCCTCCTCCCTCGCCTTGCGCTCTTCCCACGTCATTCCGATATAGGCCACCCCGGCCAGGACACAGACGACCAAGGTCCGGTTGACCACGACGGTCGTGAAGCGTTCCTTTTTCTTCCCCGGCTGAAACAGCCCCATGAAGGTCACGACAATGCAGAGAGCCAAGGTCACGAACATCAGCGGCCGACTCCGGACGGTCGCCACCATGAGAATCGGCAGGACGAACCCGAACGCTCCCACCACATTCAATGGGAACATCCATTCCATGACGGCGATGAGAAGGAAGAGGGCGGCGGCGAAGGCAAGAACGAGATGGTTGCGGCTCTTCATCGCATTCCCGCGGCCGGCTCGCACCGCAGCCTAGGACCCGGCGGCCGGAGGGCGAAGGGTCCGCAACGCCGCCGCGAGTGCGTGCACCCGTTCATCTTGTTGCAGGTCCTCCAGCGACAGCGACAACTTCCTGGACCAGTTCGGATAGGCGTCCAGCGTACCGGGCAGGTTCATTTGTGTCACTTCCCCGATCATGTCGTCAAGGTTGGCCATCACAATCCAGGCAGGCGATGACGCCAGGTAAGCGTGGATGGCTTGGGCCAGATCGGCCGTCATAACCGGGACCGCTTCAGGACGATCAGCCGTACCCGGGGGCAGTTGCCCGGCCTGCCGCAGCGCGGCAAGAATATGGGCCTTGTCGCCTGTTCGTTCCTCAAAGGCCCGCCGCACGGACGTCTCGTCGGAATAGAGGCCCAAACCGGCCCGAAGTCTGATGTCCTCCCCCGTCCAATACCCGGCAAGGGTGGGGAGATCGTGGGTGGTAACGACCGCCAACGATTGCGTGGGATAGTCGGAAGGCGGCTTACAGGCTCCATCCCACTGGCGCTCGAAATAAAAGACGCGATAGGACAGGATCTTGTACCGCGCCAATTGCTCGCGCACGTAATCGGGAACGGTACCGAGATCTTCCCCGATGACCAGCGTCCCGGCACGTACGCTCTCCAGCGCAAGAATCTTCAACAGGTCCTCTGCCGGATAGTACACATAGGCACCGGCTGCTGCGCTCATTCCACGGGGCACCCAAAATAGCCGGAACAGCATCATCACATGGTCGATCCGAATCGCCCCGCCTTGGCGAAATGTTTTTCGAATCAACTCGATGAACGGACGGTAGCCCGCCGCCTTCAGCCGCAACGGATGGAACGGCGCGAATCCCCAATTTTGACCTTGCGGAGCAAACGCATCCGGCGGAGCGCCGCAATCTGCCTCCAACGCCAAGACCTCTTGCAACATCCAGGCTTCGGCGCCATTACGGTCGCTCCCAAGCGCCAAATCAGGGTAGAGGCCCACGGCCATGTCGGCTTTCGCGGCCTTGGCCTTCGCCTGCCCCAGCTGCTCGGCCGCAACCCACTGCACGTACTGCACAAACCGAATGCGGTCGCGATGCCGTCGGTAATAGTCGTCCGACGCCGGTCCGTTGGGACGGCGATACTCAGCCTGCCACGACGGCCACAGCGCGGGCGCAGGATCGAGACGACTCCGCTCTTCTTCCAACACGTGAAACAGCGCAAACTGCTTCAGCGGTTCTCCCTCATCCCGAATAAAGGCTTCCAGCAACCGCCCACGCTCGCTCGAAGGTCTCCAGATGCCGTCGACCTCAGCGTAATTGTCTTGCAGGAATTGCCGATAGGCGCAGTGGAGGAGCCGGCGCTTTACTTGCACCACCGTTTCCGCATCCACGCGATCGGAACGGCGCGCACGTTCCACCGCCTCTTGGACCTCCGGGCTCTTCCGTAACGCTTGCGCCTCGTCCGACCGGAGATATTCCGGCAACTGCTCCAGATCGATGTACAGATCATTCAAGAATAGGCGACTGTTCGGGGAATAGGGACTGAGATGATGCGGCCGGGTGTTCTTGAGGGCGTGGAGGGGGTTGAGCCCGATAATGCCGGCTCCCAGGTCGCGACCGGCCCATTCCACAAGGCGCGAGAGATCGCCGAAGTCACCCACCCCCCAATTGGTTTGAGAGCGCAGAGCATACAACTGTACCGCGAGGCCCCAGACTCGCCCGCCGCGTTGCAGCGACTCAGGCACATAGCATTGCGTGGGAGCCACCACCAGGCGAAGGGCGCCCGTGATTCCTACTCGATGACCGGTCGTAACGACCGCCAAGTCGTAGTACCCGAGCCCCAACTTCTCACGGAGCGGCAACTCCAGCCGCACCATACGTCGTCCATCGACCTCGCGGACTTCCCGAATCGGCAGATGGGGACCGACCTCGTCCCGATGTACAACAGTGCCCTGCTCGTCCACGATACTCCAGGCCACGACCACCCTCTGCTCTTCCTCGACCTCCACCGGAACGCGGAGTGACCAGGAGACCGCTTGATACCCCTCGTGGAGCAGCAGAATGGGATCGCAGGGTTGTTGCCAAGCGGCATCATCCAAGGCACGCAGGGAGGCGACCAGGCCATCGCGCGACCCCGCGCGAAATCCCATCGCCGAGAGGATTGCCCGTGCGGTTTCGTCACCGGTGACGTGATGGGTGCCGGCGATGTCGTGATAATCAGGAGCGATTCCAACCCGAGACGCGAGGAGGCGGAGGAGTTCTGGCTCTGTGCCGTCATACATACGTAGCGTTCGAGTGTGAGTGAAGACCACCATCAAGTCAAGGCATCCTGGGGTTTCTCACAGAATTGCGGTAAAATTCCGGCGCAACGGGCGTAGCTATCGCCTGCCTCATGGCTTCGTGGAGTCACTGGTGCCTCAGACCTCTCTGTTTTCGCTGCTCGAACCGGAACGGCCTCCCGACAACCGGACACTTGTGCGGTTCGGGACCAGCTCTTGGGCTTACGAAGGGTGGCGCGATCAGATTTACCGCCGCGCCTATACCGCCAGCCGATTCTCCAAAGACAGCCTCGCTGAATACGCCGCCTATCCGCCGGGGCAGCCTCCGTTGTTCCGAACCGTCGGCATTGATCACACCTTCTATCGACCGGCCACCGCCGCGCAACTCGCGCATTACGGCACGCAGGTACCGGCCCACTTTCGGTTTTGCTCAAAGGTGTGGGAAGAGTTGACCATCCCCACGTACGCCGCCCTTCCTCGCTATGGGGCCAAAGGCGGAAAATCCAATCCCCATTTCTTGGACGAGGCGCTCTTTCGCGACCTGGTGCTGACGCCCTTCGTCGAATCCTTACCCGATCGCATCGGCCCCTTCATTTTCGAGTTCCAGCAGTCGGGGTTGGAAGCAGCCCGCTTTCTTGACGCCCTGGATCGATTTCTGGGCGGACTCCCTTCGGGCTACCCCTATGCAGTGGAAGTCCGAAACCCCGCAGTGCTCGGGCATCGCTATCGCGACACCCTTCGCGCGCATAGGGTGGCCCATACCTACAACCACTGGACAGGCATGCCACCGCTCCTCACGCAGCACAACCTGCTGGGGCAGGCTTTCACCGCTCCCTTTCTCGTCATGCGGCTCCTCACACCGCTGGGACTCCCTTATGCGATGGCGGTGGAACGGTACGCGCCGTATAATCGCATCGTCCTGCCGCAACCCCAAATGCGCCGTGAAGCGGCAGACCTCATCCACCGGGCCTCATCCGAAGAGGTCGAATCCTTCGTGCTCGTGAACAACCGGGCGGAGGGCAATTCTCCCCTAACGATTCAAGCCATCCTCGAACAATTGGCCCAATTGCCCGCCTGAGCCTGTTTGTTCGCACCCGACGCGCGTGGTAGCATAGATCATCCCGATGCCGCCGACGAAACCGTCTCTGTGCCCCTCCAAGCGGTGAGGAAAGGGAGGAATGCTCCATGATCCCGCGACTTGCCATACCTGGAAGCAGCCTGTTGCTGCTGGTGACCGCTCACGCCTTCGTCTTCGCAGCCCCGCACATGACCGTCGGAAACAACGGCCCTACCGAAATCAGCGGTGACTACCGCTACGCCTACCATGAGCCTGAGACGGCAGCGGAAGCCCGAGAAACGGCTTGCACCGAAGCGCTCTTTCAAGCGCTGAGCCGCCACCCCACCGTCCGTGAACAGACAGCGCCGATCGTCGACTCACGCCTAATCCGCAGCGTCATCCAGACCCTTGCCAAACAGCACGTCCACGATCAGCGCATCGTGCAGCAAAGTGAACAGGGGCGTACCGTCTACTGCAAGGTCAGCGGGCGCTTTGACGTCGACGACGTCCAACGGGTCCTCCTCGCGCACACGACCGGGAGCGGCGAACAGGCTCTGGACCAAAACCGGGCACTAAGGATCATCAGTGCGCGTGAAGCCCCGGATGGGACGGTCGTCGTGGTCTACCAAGCCCTCAAACGACTCGATTGGTTGGGAACGGCGTATCAGGGCAGCTTGCGGGAAGCAGCCGACGTGATGGTGGACTTTTACGATGAGCAGGGCACATTGCTCCGCAGCACGCGGCATCCGGCGAGGAAAACGCCCGGCGGGGAAGACATCATGAACCCAGGAGAAATCGCCACGCTGAAAATCGCGAAGCCGCTTAACGCGAAGACCTACCGCGTGTGGCTCGTGAAGTAACCGAGCACCCCGGAAGGGGCCGACAGATGCCGGCCTCTTCTACGGTCTCTATCTCGACAGTCTCTCTCCAGCCTCATCGATCGGTGGCAAGCGGAGGCATATTGATGCCCACCCGTTCCAGCCCCATGATCACGGTCAAGGCGGACGGCGAATGCTGCACGATTTCCTTCTGCACTTCGATGCGCCGCAGATCCACGAATTCCGGCGCGGTCAGCCCCAGTGATTCCCGATAGGCCCGATCGGCGATACCCCGCTGCCGCTCTGCCTTTTCCCTCGCCTCTTCCGCCTTCTGAAACTCGACCATCGTGATCTTGCGCTGTTCTTGCACGATGGTCTGAGTCGTCTGTTCGACGACGCCCTTCGGCGGCAGTATGCTGCCGACGACCACCCGATTGAGGCGGATAGGCAGATTCTGTTTCTCGATGAGTTTATTTTGAACCTCTCGGGCGATGGCATCCTGCAGCTTGGTTCTGGTCGTTGGGTCGGTCGTCAATTGGAAGAGGGGATACTTCTGCACCTCTTCGCGAACGAAGGTTCGAAAGGCCTCCTTCACGTTGTTCTGGTACCAATTGGAGCCGTATCGGCTGATCAACTCCGGTGAGCGGCCTTCGATCACATTCGCGATGAGAAAGGCATCGAACGAGACGGGGGCGTTTTCGGCCGAGATGATGTCAAAATGCTCCGAATACTGCACCGGTCGGATGTCCACTTCCTGCACCTTCGTGGTCGGTGCGATCCAGACCCGGCCGGTTTTCGCCGGCACCTCGTCGACGCCGCCATGACCGAAAAAGAACGGTTGGACGATCAAGACTCCCTCATGCCCGGCCTCAATGGCCGCACAGCCTGAGGTCAACAGCCAGGTAGCCGCCGCTAGGCCCCTCACCACACACCAGGTTCCCTGTCTCATAGGTTCCTCCTGTGATTAGCTGGGGCCAACGAGCGCGGCGCCACCCGAGGCAAGCGTTCCGACGGGCCCGTCGGTCCACGCCTGTACCTTACGAACCGCAGAGGCGGGTTGTCAAACAACAGGTGGGACGTACAACTACGGACGATCGGGAGGAGGATGGAAGCAAGTCTCTCCGGTTAGAAGATACCGGCCTCGCGCTGCAGCCAGCGCACATACTTAATGATGTGGTCGACGTCATCCGCCGTCACGGCATCGATCTTCGGCATGTTCCCAAACTCCCAATGATGGGCGCGTACGCCATTGGCGGCTGCCCGTTGGAAAGCGACGTCGGCATGATGATTGGGCTCATAAATCTTATGCACGAGGGGAGGACCCTGCTTGCTACCGGTCCCGCGCGGACCATGACAAGCCGCGCAATTGGCATTGAACTTGGCCTCTCCGACTTGGACGTCCGCGGGCGCTGCGCCGGCGGACGGTTTGGTCGTTTGGGGATCCGTCGCGCTGGACTCGCAGGCAGCCAGCCCCGCCACAAGCATCCCCAAGCCCAGGCCCAGGAGCCAGGGTGTCGATCGCATTCGTTTCATTGAGGTCTCTCCGGCGGAACCGAGGAGCCGCCTTTCGGCGCCTGTTGGAGTTGTTCGCGCAACAGCTCTGTCGTTCGACTCAAGGTCAACCGCCGATACAGTCTCGCGGCGATCGGCACTACGATCACCAACGCGATCGTCAAGTACATGAAAAACTCTTCCGGCGACATACGAACCATCCTCTCCCGTCTCGTTCGGTTTAGGGTACCGCATAGGGAACCGGATCCACAACTCCCAGCCGACGAAACGCCTCCCGGCGAATCAGGCAACTGTCGCAACGACCACAAGCCACACCCGTTTCGCCGGGATCATAACAACTGTGCGTCAACTCAAATGGGATCCTCAGATCCAACCCTCGCCGGATAATGTCCGCCTTCGATTGCATCAAGAGCGGCGCCCGCACGTCGATCGTTCGACCGGCAACCCCCATTCTAGTGCCGAGGCGAGCGACCGTTTCGAACGCATGGATAAATTCAGGGCGGCAATCGGGGTAGCCGGAATAGTCGAGGACATTGGCGCCGAAGTAAATCGCCTGGGCCTCCAGCGTCTCGGCATAGGCCAAGGCAAGGGAGAGGAAGATAGTGTTCCGGGCCGGTACGTAGGTCACCGGGATGGTAGTCGACCGCTCCTCGTCCGAACGGTCCTTCGGTACATCCAGGTCCGCCGTCAACGCCGACCCGCCGAACGCCCTCAGGTTCACCTCGACCACGATATGGCCGGCTGCGCCCAAGGCGTGAGCCACGGCCTTGGCCCGATCCAGTTCGATGCGGTGGCGCTGACCATAGGCAACGGTCAGGCAGTGGATGGCGTAGCCCTCTTGCTTGGCAACCGCTGCCGTCACGGTGGAATCCAATCCCCCGCTCAGCAGCACCACCGCATTGGATCGCGTCAGCGTCATCGGAACAGGAGGGTGATGGGCCACGAGGATCAGGGCAGGGACACACTGCGCCGTGTTTCGGATGCGGGCACAGGAGATCGACCGAGCAGAAAAGACGCCGCGCGCTTAATCGCGATCTTCTTCCTTTTCGATCTTTTCCAGCAACTCAAGTCGAGACTGGCATTCCACGCACAACTTGGCGAACGGCACGGCTTCCAAGCGCTTCTCGCTCACTTCCACACCGCATTCGGCGCAGATTCCGTACGTACCTTCGTTCAAGCGCGTCAAGGCCTCGTCGATCGCTTGGCGCTTCCGGTTACGCATTTCCATCAGAGAAATACCGAGTTCGCGCTCCAGATCCATGAGGGCCTGATCCCCCACATCCCTGGCTGATTCCAACCGCCGCTGTTGGTCTTCCGTGAGGGACTGTCCCAGGTTGCCCTCGATCTCGCGGATGATTTCCTGGCGCTTGCCGAGCAGCATCCGCTGCAAGGATTCGCGTCGTTGCTGACGCTCTTCTCGCTCCTTGGGGGTTTCCTTGGTCGTGAGGGCCGCCACCACTCGCGCGGCTACACTGTCTTCGTCTTTTTCTGCCATAGATGGTTCCGTCACCGGACGCTCTTTTGAAGAAGCAGGCTTCTCAGAAGCGGCGGCCTTTGGTTTCGTCGTTGATGATTTCTTCTTCGCGTGAACTTTCGTCGCCATAGAGTCTCATAACCTTTCGTGATGAGTGCAAGGCGAAAAAGTTCGGCAGGTATACCACGCTACACATCGTTTGACAAGTACTTAACTCCCCAAGATCTTGGGGTTTACGGATACACGATCATGGAGTGCACGTCGAAGCCGGCCAACCGATCCCTTCCATTCAGGTCTTTGAGTTCGACGAGAAAATCGAGCCCTGCGATCTCCCCCCCCAATTGACCGATCAGATCGACGGTCGCCGCCGCCGTTCCCCCAGTAGCCAGCAGATCGTCCACGATGAGCACGCGCTCCCCCTTCGTCACCGCATCACGATGGATAGACAACACGCTCGAGCCGTACTCCAGATTGTATTTCACTTCGAAAATGTCGGCCGGGAGTTTCCCCGGCTTCCGCACGGGCACAAACCCAGCCCCCAGACGAGCGGCCAGCGTCCCGCCCATGATGAAGCCGCGGGATTCGATGCCCACTACCTTATCAATGCGGCGCCCTTCGTACCGTGCAGTCAATTCGTCGGCGATCGCGCGGAAGGCCTGGGCGTTCTTGAGGAGCGTCGTGATGTCGTAGAACAGGATGCCGGGCTTAGGAAAGTCGGGAACTTCGCGGATGAGGGCTTTGTAGTTCATGAGGATGACCGGCGCAGGACGTTCTCATAGGAGATCCGCCCTCTTCATAGTTTTCCGTTCGATGGTGCCCCGGAGCCGAACCAGCGCCGCAGTTTCGATCTGTCGCACCCGCTCACGCGTCAGCCCCATCTCTTGGCCGATCTCTTCTAACGTCCGCGCCTCGGCGCCGTCAAGCCCAAACCGCGCCATGATCACCCTCCGTTCCTTTTCCGGCAACTCCTTGACCCAGGACATCAGCTCCGCCCGCCGCAGAACGCCTTCCGCCGTATCGGCCGGTGAGAGGCACAGGGGATCTTCGATGATGTCGCGCAGAAAGGTATCTTGGTGGTCGCTGATCGGGCTGTCCAGGGAGCAGGTCGTCCGAACCAACTGTTTGAGGTCGGCAACATCCGCCTCGCTGACTTTCAACTTGGCGGCCACTTCGTCGATTCGCGGTTCCCGGCCAAGTTCATGCACCAGCTGTTCGACCTTGGTCAAGTACCGATTCAGCCGCTCCACCACATGCACCGGCAGCCGAACCAACTTCCCCTGATTGATGATGGCTCGTTCGATATATTGCCGGATCCACCAAGACGCATAGGTGCTGAAGCGGAACCCCCGTTTGTAATTGAATTTCTCCACGGCCTTGATCAGGCCCAAATTGCCCTCTTCGACGATGTCGGCGAACGGAAAGCCCCGGTTCATGTACCGCTTCCCGATGCTGATCACGAGCCGCAGGTTGGCCTCGATCATCTCTTGACGAGCCACCTCGTCTCCGGCCATAACGCGCTTGCCTAACGATTGTTCCTGCTTAAAATTGAGCAACGTCGAGCGGCGCACCTCGCGCAAGTAACTCTTGATGGTGTCGAGACCTTCGGACCGTTCCGACTCCTCCGTCCGCGCTTCGGCTTCGGATCCCTCGGACTCAGGACTTGCGGCCGCCGACGCCTCCTCTTCATCCTCGTCGCGCACGACGCGCAGCCGACGCGCCGGAGTTGAAGGAGCCATCTCACCGTCTTGCCGAACTGTTGCCCGTCGCGCCATAGTGCTCCCTACTACCAAATCGCAAAGTCGATATAACGTCCGGTGGCCTGACTCCACTCCACCTGTACCTGGACGACTCGCGCGCCCACCGGCCCCTTTTTGAGGTCCGTGATCAAGTCTTCGAGCAAAGTCTTCTTGCCTTCCACGACTAACGCCACCTGGCCGCTGTCTAAATTTTCAACCCCGCCGGTCAGGCCACGAGAGATCGCCATGCGACGCGTAAACGCACGGTACCCTACGCCCTGCACATGACCGCTGACCAGGATTTTTGCGCGTACCTGTTCGGCCGGCTCGACCATAATCTTCCGTCCCTCCGCCTGGCAAGTGGATACGGAGACCGAGGTCTGCGCACCACACGGGATATTCTCATAGCTATCGGAGAGCGTCACGCGATTTACACCTTCAGGCGGCTCATTCGCCGCTGATATGCCATATCGGCAGGTGCAGAAAAAAAGATGAGCAGGAACAACCTTGGAAGGAGCCGACAAAACCGTCGGATATGGAGTGGTCGGGGCGAGAGGATTTGAACCTCCGACCCCTGCGTCCCGAACGCAGTGCGCTACCGGGCTGCGCTACGCCCCGACCGAGTGGAACCGAAATGAAGTGCGGATTGTCTTACAACAGGGGGGTAAAACGCAAGCCGTGCGCCTCGGCCACTCCCTGACACGTCACCTGACCGTTGAAGACGTTCACGCCTTTGGCCAAGCCAGGGTCTGAGCGAATCGCTCGCTCCACCCCGTCGGACGCCAGGCGGACTATATAGGGCAATGTCGCGTTGGTCAAGGCCAAGGTCGAGGTATGCGGCACAATGCCGGGCATGTTCGTCACACAATAGTGCAGCACCCCGTCGACACGATAGACCGGATCCGAGTGGGTCGTGGGTCGCGTGGTCTCGCAACAGCCGCCTTGATCGACCGCCACGTCGACGATGACGGATCCAGGCTTCATCCGGGCGACCAGCCCTCGCGACACGATTTTCGGAGCACGCGCCCCCGGCACCAGCACCGCCCCGATCACGAGGTCGGCCTCGAGGACCGCCTGTTCAATGGCAGACTCCGTGGCCGCGCAGGTGGCGATGCGCCCACCGTACAAATCATCCAACAACCGCAAACGCTCGATATCCAGATTGATGACCGTCACCCTCGCGCCCACCCCCACGGCAATTCTTACGGCCGATGTCCCGACGACGCCGGCTCCCAACACGACCACGTGGCCAGGCTGGACTCCGGGCACCCCAGCCAGTAACACCCCTCGTCCTCCTTGCGCCATTCCCAGGTAATGGGCACCGACCTGCACCGACAGACGTCCCGCGATTTCGCTCATGGGCCGCAACATGGGCAGACTCCGGTCGCGCGCCTCCACCGTTTCATAGGCAATGGCGGTCACATGAGACGCCATCAAGCTCTTCGTCAACTCCGGCAGGGAAGCCAAATGCAAATAGGTGAACAAGATCTGGCCGGCTCGCAGAAGGCCGCACTCGCTCGCTTGCGGTTCCTTTACTTTGACGATGAGTTCGGCTCGACGAAACACCTCGTCTTTCGAAAGGCCGGCCTCGGCGCCTGCTTGCCGGTACTCCTCATCCGAAAAACCGCTCCCCTGGCCCGCCGATGCCTCGACCAGGACCTGATGCCCCGCTTGCCGCAACACTCGCACGCCAGCCGGCGTCAGGGCGACCCGATGCTCTTGATCCTTGACCTCTTTTGGCACCCCGATAAGCATCCTCGCCTCCTTCCCACACCTCGATGGACTTATGGGTTCATTATACATGGAACAGCCTCAGCGCTTGGCGCCCGTCGGCCACCTTGCGACGGCAAAGATCAGTGCGGTAAGATCCGCCCTCCATCGATCACCCTGTCGGAGAGGAGCACTGCACGCATGGATGCCGGATCCTGCAACGCTTGTCATGCCACGGGCACGCCCCTGATGAAACTGTCGTTGGGCAAGGACTTTTTCGGTCGCACCTATGATCGGCTGTCGCCCGCGTCGGATCAGAGCCCGAAGTGGTATTGTGCCCCCTGCTCGATGATGAAGCATCTCCAGCGAGACTTCCGCGATATCCGCGCCGAGTTCGACAAGCTGAGCGCAGGCCAGGCCTCGGCATTATCGGAGCCGGAAGCGAAGCAACGGGCTCAGCTTCGACTGCAGGAAATCGCCGCCATCGCGCACGCACAAGCCGCGGCATCTCCGCTCCTCAACTCAACGGATGTTGCGCAGTTGCTCGTGCAGTTCCAGGCCCGGACTTGACTGCCAACGCCTCCGACGATCCGTACGGGATAGGTTGCATGACGGGCTATCGACGACACATTTTCATCTGTACCAATAAACGAGAGCCGGACGATCCTCGGGGCAGCTGCTCGAAACTCGGTTCCGAGTCTCTCCATGCCTGCTTCAAACAGGAAGCGAAGCGTCTGAACCTGAAAGGGCTCGTTCGCGCCAACAAGGCCGGCTGCCTGGACTATTGTGCTCAAGGGCCTACGGTCGTGGTGTATCCGGAGGGCATCTGGTATCGCGTCACATCAGAGGCGGATGTGAAGGAAATCATGGATCGCCACATTCTGCAGGGTCAGGTCGTTCAGCGGCTGCTGCTGCCGGACCAATCTCCACCGCCGCTGCTTTCCCCGCTGAAGGCCTGAATCAATCACCCCGTCCTATCGTGTGAGGTTTTCATGCCGGCCGACGACAAATGGAAGGCCAACATGGCAAAGGTGGCTCACATGAAGGCCTTCCCGGGACTGCTCACCCAATGGCACGAGCTAGCGGGGAAAACGCTCGCCACCGTGACGCCGCTTAAAGGCAAGGCCGGGTCCTCGCTCTTAATCTGCACCGACGGCTCCTTTGTCGTGGCACCCCCTCTGACGGTTGAGCCCCATCTCCTCGGTGAGGCCCTGCACACCGGCCGCCTGCAGTTGGAAGCACGACACTCCGCGGCCTACCTGCAGTACGATCGACTGATCGAGCAAGACAAGGCGGCGCAACGGTCGGCGCGCTTGGAGAACATCCTCGGCGCGATTCGCAATAATATGGAACAGATCCCGGAACTGAAGGACCGACTCAAGGAATTGGTCAAGGAGTGGAGGTGAGCAGTCTGCCGCCGAAAAACATGTTCGAGATCTTCTCGCAAGGTCTCTTCGAAGGAGTCAAACCCATGATGCTCATTCGTGATCACCTCGTTCGCCATCCCGATCGGTGTACCCACCAGGCCATTTGTATGCCCGTCTGTCCGACCAGCGCCTGGCTATCGACACCACCCTATAAGTTCGACCCCTCACGCTGCCTCGAGAGCTGTCGTCTCTGCTTGGATGCCTGCCCGTCGCAGGCGATCTACGCCGTATTCAAGAAGGGAGACAAGTTACTGGAGCCGCAGAAGAAGCCGTAACCGGTGGGCCGTCCCCTGCTCGCAATTTACCAAACCCGTGGTGCGTCACCGCTTGGTCGAGCGGTGCTATGCTTGAACGCCGGCAGAAGAATTATCACGCTCAAGAGTACCAATCCAAGCGCCAGCCCAACCGCCCCTCCGTACAGACCGAACGCTGCGGCCCACCCCACATTGTAGATACCAGCAACGCCAAGCCCCCATCGGCGACCGCGCCACAGCCCGACCGCCGCAAGTGCGGCACCGCCGGACTGCAGAGATACCGTCACGGCGCCCAAGAGCAAGTGCTTCACGCCGATCATGTAGGGATTCACCAACAGACCCAGAACGGCAGCCAATGCGAGGACCAGGTCGAGAGCAAACCAGGCGGCCACCGCTCCATACCCTATCCCGAGGCCACGCATCAGCCTGCGGGCAGCAGTCGTATTCATCAGCTGTCGCCCTCATGATCGTCCGATTCGACCGGTACTGCGATCAGACGATCTGTTTCCGCAAGCGGGCCCAATAGGCCGTCCCCGCATACCCGCACGCGCCGGTCAGGGTGGTCAACGCCATGACGCGATACACCACAGTGCGCGGAGCCTTGACGTTCACAGTGGGATCGAGCAGGTCTGGTGCGGACGCGACCCGTTGCAACGTTTCGCCGGCCAGCAGGATCGGCCACATACAAGCCAGTCGTTGACGGATTTCGAATCGCGGAATGGCCATCGTGTACACCCAGCCCTGATCGAGATGTTCCATGGCCGCCTTGATCAATCGAAGCAGGATCGGCCTCAACTTCGGCAGACTCTCACCGTGCAACAGGTCGGCCGGCTTCAGCCCAACCTCATCGAGCAACTGTTCCGGCACATAACAGCGACCATGCTGGAGATCACGTGCGATGTCCTTGACGATGTTGGTCAATTGGAGGCCCTTTCCGAACCGGACTCCGATCGCCGCCATCCGTTCGACATCCCATCGCACCATGGCCGGACAGTGCGCACACACCATCCTGGTCCAGAATTCCCCCACGCACCCCGCCACGTAATAGGTGTATTGGTCCAGTTCGTTCATGGTCGTAAGGGCAGTGAGTTTCTGCGTCGATTCGGCATGAAACCGCGTGAGATCCATCACCATGCCGTTTGGCAAGACGCTCATGAGCCAACGGATCCGCGCCTGGTCGGCCGTCTCGAATTCATCGAACACCTGCAAACAGTCGGGCAATCGCTGCAGAAGCACGCGCTCCGCGGAATCGGCCTGGTGAGGCAAGAGCGCCGTTCGGAGATCCTGCACATCCGTCCGCTCGACTCCGCCGAGGAATTGCTGTTGGAACCGCCGCAGATACTCGAGCCGCTGCTCGCGGCTGATCAGATCCGTATCGGCGATGGTGTCCGCGGCCCGTGCAAACAAATAGGCCAGTCCCATTTGATCGCGCACGGTCGCCGGCAGCACGTTGAGGGTCAGGTAAAACGACCGGGAGACTTGCTTGAGGATGCCGTGAAGCAGTTCGTGTCTGACAGCGTGGCTAGTCGTGGCAGGCCCTTTTCTTACCGGACTTCCAGCACCCCTTCCATGCCCTTGTCGCGATGACTCGGCAGGAACAACAACCGTTTGTCGCAGAAAAAAGGATACGTGCCCGGTTTCGTGGGGGTGAATTGGACGGTCACCGTCCGTCCGGCTGAGACATCGCGCTCGATCGACAGACCAGCGTCCTTCTCCATCAACACAAAATTGTGTGGGGTCAAGGTGGTGATACTGGTCAAAATCAATTCGACCGGCTTTCCCGCCTGCACGATCAGATGGTGTGGGGTATACGAATAGCTGTCCAACACCACGGTGGCACGCTGCATCCCGTCCATCTGGTCCATGGGCACCAAGAGAGAAGGGACCTGTGGGGCTGCGTCACTCCCCCAAGCCCCGATTGGATTGGACAATGCCCACAAGATAAGCACGGCCGCGCAACCAATTCGCCGATATCCGACAGGGATTCCCATGAAGGAGTATCTAACAGAAGCAGGAAGAAGCGGTCAACGGCTGCCCGGAACGACCAAGGCCCATCTTGACCCTCTCTGAAATGATATTATCTCTGGAAACCGAGAAGGTTTGCGTCCGGGATTCGGTATAATGCATCCAAGGTCCGCGACCGAACTGTCATCCAGAAAAGCGTCGACAGAAAGCGGATCCTCAAGGAGGAAGCGATATGAAGTGGTTGAAGGGTATCGGCTTGTTATTGATTTCGAACATTCTTATCTATCTGACCCTGTCGTTTACGGTCAGTATCCTGGTCAACGCCGTCCTGCCGGCCTTCGGCATCGACGTGCGGGGAGCCTTCAACCAGGAACTGCTGGTGTGGTCGTTGGTGATCGGATTCGGCGGCGCGTTCATCAGCCTGCTGTTCTCGAAACAGATGGCGCGTGCGATGTTGAATTGCACCCAAATCACCCACCCGCGCACCCATGCCGAACAGGTGATCTATGGTTCGGTGCGCGAGATCGCCGAGCGGCTCCACATTGCGATGCCGGAAGTCTGGATCTATGAATCTCCGGATCCCAATGCGTTTGCAACAGGGCCCAGCAAGAACAACGCTATGGTGGCGGTTTCCACCGGCCTCTTGGCCAACCTTCGCGAAGACGAAGTCAAGGCGGTGTTGGCTCACGAGATGGGACATGTCTTCAACGGCGATATGTTCTCCACTACGGTCCTCGCCGGGTTGATGAACACCTTCGTGCATTACATCAGCAACTTTGTGTACCACATCGTGGCGCAACCTCAAGGAGACCGGGAGGAAGGCCAGAGCGGAAGTCCGATTCTCGGTTTCGTCGTCTACATCTTCCTCCAAGTGATTCTGTCCGTCCTGGCCATGCTGGTGGTCAGTTGGCATTCTCGGAGGCGTGAGTATGCGGCGGATGCCTTTTCCGCAAAGGTGTACGGCAAAGAGTCGATGATCAATGCCTTGCAGGCGATCAATCGGTGGGTCAACCGCGCTCAGTTCGAGTACTCCACTCAGGATGCGTTGGCCACGATGAAAATTTCGGGCAACACCTCGGCTTTCATGCACCTGCTTGCGACCCATCCTCCGATCGAGGACCGCGTCGCGGCGCTACAGCGCCTATAACCAAGGAGTCTTTCCATGCCGTGTTCAAGACCGACTTGTGGATGGCAGATCATCGTACTGGGGTTGGTCTTAGGGATTGGGCTCGGCGCTCTTCTGGGCGCCGAGCAGAGCGGTGCCGCAGAACAAGGAGCAATTCGCATGGCAGCCAAAACGCCGACCATCTATGACTTCACGCTGAGCGATATCGACGGGAAGCCCGTCTCGCTGAGCCAATTCAAGGGCAAGGTGTTGATGCTGGTGAACACCGCCAGCTTTTGCGGCAACACGCCGCAGTACGCGGATCTCGAGAAAATGTACGAAACCTACAAGGATCAGGGCTTTGAGATTCTGGCCTTTCCTGCCAACAACTTCGGGCAGCAGGAACCGGGCACGAACGAAGAGATCAAGGGGTTCTGCCTGACCAAGTACAGCGTGGCCTTTCCCCTCTTCAGCAAGATCAGCGTGAAGGGCAGCGACAAACATCCGCTGTACCGCTACCTCACAGAACAGAGTCCCTTCCCTGGCGAAGTCGAGTGGAATTTTCAGAAGTATTTGGTCGACCGCTCGGGCAACGTCGTGGCCCGGTATCACCACGGCACCAAACCCCTCGCGCAGCAGGTGGTGAAGGACGTGGAGCGGTTCATCGCCGTGCAGTAACCGGCGTTATGTCTTTTTTACGAAGCTGATGTGATCGCGATACTCCTGGATGGCCGCCCCCAATGCGGCCTTTCCCAGGGGAATGTTGGCCTCCAGGGCATCTTCCACCGCGTGGTCATCGATCACGACATCATATCGATCTTGCAGGTTGGTCCGAACCGGAACGCCGTCTTGAAACGTTCGCGGCATATAAATCTCTGTCCAGACTTCCTTCTCGACCAGGCATACGTCGCAAAAACGCTCATATAATAGGGTCAGTTTTTCCTGATCGGTTTCTTTCATCGCCCTACTCCCATATCCAGGTTCCATCTTTAAGCGGCTGTCCGGCCCGAAGGCGAACAAGCAGACGCTCCGCATGCATCTGCGGAGTCGCAGCAAAGTAGACCAACAGGAACGACCTTTTCAACGTGCAGAAGCGTCCGGCGCAGGGGCGGGCGCGGTTGCAGCCGGCTGATCGGCTACGGTAAATCGCATCGTGCCGACCTGGTTCACCGCATGAAACGGCTGTTGTCCTAGAGAGGTGATGTAGATCTTGACGAGGTAGTTGCCCAGCGGCCATTGGTCCGCCGGCTTCTTCAATTCCAAAAACCCGTACCGCTCGTGCCCCGGAACTTCCAAACTATCGCGCACAACGACCCGATCCGACGTCTTGCCGTCGGCGCCGACCGGAAAGACCTGGGCGCCAAACTGTGCTGGGTCTTCTAACGGCGCCACCTCAAAGACGATATAGACGGCCGGTGTATCCGGCGTGAATACAGTCGTTCCAGGAGCAACAGGCTTGAGGCGAGGATCCTGGGTATACCAGCCTTTTCGGCCGAAGGTGTCCCATTCCACTTCATACCCACGGGCCATCCTGATCCAGGTGAACAGTGATTGTGGGACTCCTTTCTGTTGCACGTCCATGGAAGGCGTCTCGGTGGGCTCGAACTCGGTGGTGGCCTGCTCTTTCGGCACCAAGAGATCACGCCCTTCTCCGGTGCTCGGAACTAACCCCAGCCCCGTCACAAGGCACAGCACCGCCCCCATGCGAGGCCACTTCCACCTCTTTGTAAGGTGGGCTATCGGCTGCCACACTGCCTTGGCAATGAGGATATGCATGTGTTTATGGTACCGACTGTCAAGAAAGGGGTCAACGGGTGCGGTCCCCGGAAAACAACCGAGTCTGTTTCAACCGACGGCCTGGTATAATTTTCGAACCAGTGTGAGTGCATGAATGCTTCGGGTGCGCCTCTCCAGTCAAACACCGCCCTCCCGCCCCTCTCATCGGCTGCGGCACTTGCGCCGGACGAAGACCAGACCTTTCCCGACCTCATGAGTCGTCGATACGGGGTTCGTGATGCGGCATTTCAAGCTGTGGCCCAGGGTGGGGGAGAGCACTATTTCTCCGCCTTCGCCTTGTACCTACATGCGACACCTCTGCATATCGGCATCCTGGCGGCCCTGCCGCAATTCGTTGGAGTCATCGCACAGCTGGCATCCGTCAAACTCGTCCAGCATTTCGGCCACCCTCACCGGCTCCTCCTTACCGGAGGCTGGGCACAAACTCTCTGCTGGGTACCGTTGCTGGCGCTCCCGTTCCTCTTCCCGCAGATCGGCCCCTGGCTCCTCGTCGGCTGTGCCATGCTGTATTTTGCCTTCGGGCACGGGACCGCTCCTGTCTGGCACAGTCTGCTGGCCGGGCTCGTCGAGCCGGAGGACCGAGGCAGTTATTTCGCCAAACGGGCTCGCATGACGGCCCTGGCAAGTTTTGTCGCCCTCGGAGTAGCGGGCAGCATCTTGACGCTCGGACAGAGTTGGGAGATCGCCTGGCTGGGATTCGTGGTCGTCTTCCTTGGGTCCGCCGCGGCCCGGCTCGCTGCCCTGCGCTGCCAGATGCGCATTTCAACATCGGGTTTGGTGCAAGGACTCGAGGCCCCGAAAGGCTTCCGGCATTTTCTCTTTCAGACTGCCACCCTGAACTTCCGAAATTTTCTCCTGTTCTCAGGATCCATGCACTTTGCGGTGCTGTTGTCGGGCCCCTTCTTTGTGGTCTACTTGCTCCGAGATCTGCACTGGACCTACCTCCACTATGCGGGGTGGATGGCAAGCAGCCTCCTCGCACAATTCCTGACCCTGACTCCGTGGGGGCAATTCGGCGATCGGTACGGCAACAAACTGCTGCTCACCATGACCAGCCTGGCCGTCCCATTGCTCCCCTTGGGCTACGTACTCAGCGAGAACTACCTGTTTCTCCTAGGATGGAATTTCGGCGGCGGGGTGATCTGGGCCGGGCTCTCGCTCGGACTGCAGAACTATGTCCTTGATTCAGTCCGCCCCGAGGAACGCACAAGAGGCATCGCGCTGACCAATGCGATGAACGCGGTGGGATGGGGTCTGGGTGCCTTGACCGGAAGCTGGCTGGCCACGGTGATGCCGGCCACCCTCGCGATTGGATCGTGGGAATTGGCGCCGGCCTCCAACCTGCCCCTGCTCTTCGCATTGTCAGGAATCTTACGCCTGACCATTAGCGTGAGTTTACTGCACCGTTTCACCGAACCCAGAGCCGTAGGGCGCCCGCCCCACCAGCAACTCTTCCGAGAACTGCCGATCATCAAACCGCTTGCGGCACGACTGGATTGGCGGAGTCCTCGCGTGGCTCAATAGAACCGGCTGGCCGCGCTACATGCCGGACGGTTTGTGCTCCCCCTCTTCTTGCTTTAGTCTGTCGAAGGCACGATCCGCATTCCCCTTGACCTGATCGGACGACGGTTGAGCCATTGGTTTCGGCCGCTCTTCGGCGCAACTCGTCGTCAACAGTCCTACCACAAGCAAACCGTCCAGCATCATCGCCAATCGCACGCCGCCCGTCATCCCCTCTCTCCGGTTGCCCATCATGCTCCTCCTTGGCTCACGATCATGCCTTGGGTCTCGATGCGTCATTATGGGGAACTCTCCGGAGACTCTCAACCCGTCGCCCCCCTCATTGACTGCCTAGAACAAAGGCGATATTCTCCGGCATTGCTCTTTCTGGAAAGGAACACGATGTCGCTACGTGACCGTCTGAGCGAGGATCTGAAATCGGCGATGAAGTCCAGAGACCAGCTGCGCATGGACGTGATCCGCATGATCAAGGCCGCCGTGCTGAATAAGGAAGTCGAGCTGAAGCAAGATCTTGACGATGCCGGCATGAGCCGGATCATGACCACGCTTATCAAGCAGAGACAGGAAGCAGCCGAGCAATACGAGAAGGGCCAACGACCTGACTTGGCCTCCAAGGAACGACAGGAAATCACCATCATCCAAAGCTACCTCCCGGCCCCCGTCGCAACTGAGGATCTCGCTCGAGTCGTCGCCGCCGTCATTACGGAAACCGGTGCCTCATCCCTCAAAGACATGGGACCGGTGATGAAGACGGTCCTGGCTCGTCTGGCCGGCCAGTCTGTCGACGGGAAAATCGTCAGCGACCTCGTCAAGGCGGCACTCAACCGGTAAGCCCCGCTGTCCCACTTAATCTTCCCTGCCATTTCACCGATAACGTGTCACCGGACCTCGGGCGTCTACGCCGCGTAAGTCCCATGAAGGGCGGTCCTCTCCGGGCCCCATACGGTATTCCGGCAGGAGGTTCCTGATGAGCATTCTGATCGTGGACGACTCACCGGATCAGCAGATCTTGCTGAGCGCCATCCTCAAAAAAGCCGGACACCGGGACGTAGTGGTCGCGGACTCAGCCGCGATCGCCTATGGCCACCTCGGCCTATCCGGCCACGCGACCGCTCCATCGACGGCGCCCATCGACCTGATCTTGATGGATTGCCTGATGCCCGGCACCGACGGCGTGGCCGCGACCCACCATATCAAGAGCCTCGAACACCTGCGTGATATCCCGATCATCGTCGTCACGGCCAAGACCGATCTGGACAACCTCCAGGCTGCCTTTACGGCCGGCGCCATGGACTTCATCACCAAACCGGTCAACAGCGTAGAGCTGCTCGCCCGTGTGAAATCGGCGCTGACCCTCAAACAGGAAATGGACTGCCGCAAGAGCCGCGAGCAGGAACTCCGCCGCAGCAATGAAGAACTCCAACGAGCCCTCCGCGAAGTGAAGGTGCTCAAAGGACTGGTCCCGATCTGCGCCTCGTGCAAAAAAATCCGGAACGATCAAGGCTTCTGGCAACAGTTGGAAGAGTATATTCAACAACATTCGGAGGCGGAGTTCAGTCACGGCCTCTGCACCCCCTGCATCAAAAAGCTTTACCCTGGCGTTTATACGGCCTAGCTGCTAGCATCCCCCCTACGACACATTCTCACGGAGGCCCCTGCCATGGGTATCTTGATCGTCGATGATTCGGCGGACGATCGCCTGCTGATCCAATCCATTCTCGCGAATGCCGGCTACGAGGAGACGTTCGTAGCGGAATCCGCCGCAGCGGCGTTTCGCCTGTTGGGACTCGATGGCGGCCGCCAGATGACCAGCCGGATCGACCTGATCCTGATGGACATCCTCATGCCCTCGACCAGCGGCATTGAGGCCTGCCGGCAGATCAAGGCAGTCGAACGGTATCGTGACGTGCCGATCATTATGGTAACGGTCAAGACCGATCCGGTCGATCTACAACTTGCCTTCGCGGCGGGCGCCGTCGATTATGTCGCCAAGCCCTTGAGCAAAATCGATCTCCTGACACGCGTCCGTTGCGTCCTGCGTCTGGTCCATGAAATCGAACGCCGCCGGGCACGCGAACAGGAATTGCTTGAAGTGATGCGCCAATTGCAGGAAGCCAATCAAATGCTGCTGCGGCTCTCGTGTCTCGACGGCTTGACCGGGATCACCAACCGACGGCAGTTCGACGACTTCCTGGATCAGGAATGGCGGCGCGCGGCGCGTGAATCGACGCCATTGTCCTTGATCATGCTCGATATCGATTACTTCAAAACCTATAACGACAGCCACGGCCACCAGGCTGGAGATGAGTGTCTGCGGCAGGTCGCGCATCTCATTTCCAGCCACGTGAACCGGCCAGGCGACTTGGTCGCGCGGTATGGCGGCGACGAGTTCGTGATCGTGCTGCCCGGCACGACGGTGGAAGGCGCCGGACAGGTAGCTGACACACTCAGGCGAAAGGTGGGCGAAGCGGAGATCACGTATTCCAAAGGAGATACCCTCACGATCAGCCTTGGATTCGCAAGCACGGTCCCCAGCCGGGTAGCGTCACCGACCGATCTCATTCGAGCGGCGGACCAGGCACTGTATCAAGCCAAGCAAGAAGGGCGCAATCGGATCAAGCAAGCCGGCGTCCTTTCACTCGTCCATCACACCGACAAGGACTGAGGCACACGCGTTTGCAAGACCCGCATGCGCCGTAGACGATTGAACTCTACATGGCCAAATCAACGGCGCGCTCCCGGCAGGCCTCCCTCCCCGCTTCAAAGCAACGGTCGACTCACCCTCCCTCAGCTTCCACCAGGCTCAAACAAGAGCAACTCGCCCGCGCTCGAGCGGAACGAGCGCTGCGGCGCGTCTCCCGTGAGTTAGAGCGTCGCGTAGCAGAGCTGCAGCGCGCAAAAGAGGCGGCCGAAGTCGCCAACCGCGCCAAGAGCGAATTCCTCGCGAGCATGAGCCATGAAATCCGCACCCCCATGAATGCCATCATCGGAATGGCCGACCTGTTGTGGGAAACCAGCCTGACGCCGGAACAGCGCAAGTATCTGCGGATTTTCCGCCGGGCCGGCACAAGCCTGCTGACCCTTATCAATGACATCCTGGATCTCTCGAAGGTCGAATCCGGTCGGTTGGACCTCGACCGCATTGAATTCGACCTCGCCGAATTGATCGACAAGGCTCTGGAGATGCTCGCGCTGCGGGCCGATGAGAAGAGCCTCGAACTGGTCTGCCATCTCTCGCAACAGGTACCCTGCCGGCTGATCGGTGACCCGAACCGCCTGTACCAGATTTTGCTCAACCTGCTCGGCAACGCGATCAAATTCACGGACAAGGGCTCGGTCGTGATGACCGTCACCAACGATCCGGACCACCAGGCCCCAGGCACCATTCGCTTCTCCGTCCAAGACACCGGTATCGGCATCCCCCCGGATAAGCTCACAATGATCTTTGAAACCTTCACGCAAGCTGATGGAGCCATCGCCCGCCGATACGGCGGAACCGGATTGGGGTTAGCGATCTCGCAACACCTGGCCAGGCTCATGAAGGGGCGGATCTGGGCCGAAAGTAGGGTTGGTGAGGGCAGCACCTTTCATTGTGTCGTTCGGCTGGACGTTCAGCCCCCCCACATGGACACAGCCGTAGCCGATACGATCGATCTGACGGGACTCTGCTGCCTCGTCGTGGATGATTACCCCACCAACCGGCTGATCCTCCGAGAGATGCTCTATGACTGGGGTGCGTCCGTGATCGAGGCTGAAAGCGGAGAACAGGCGCTGGAGCAGCTAGAAGGGGCACGGACTGCCCAGGCCCCGTTCAATCTCCTGCTGCTGGATTGTCGGATGCCGGGGCTCAGCGGTTTCGACGTGATCGAACGGATTCGTGCCGATGCAACCCTCCACGATCTCACCATCATCGTGCTGACGTCGGACCGGTGGGCCGACGACATTGCCAGAACCTATGATCTGGGACTAGGGGGTTACCTCGTCAAACCGATTCGACGCTCGGATCTCCGGCAAACCATCGGCATCGCCCTGGGACGCAACAGGCTGACCACACCGACACCGGCCGTGAACACCAGCCAGGTCCCCGCTCCCACAGTTCCTCTGCGGATTCTGTTGGTCGAGGATTCGCAAGACAACCAGGTCTTGATCCAGTCCTACTTGAAGCAGACGCCCCATCGACTGGAGCTCGCAGACGATGGCCACATCGGCGTGGCAAAATTCCAGAACGGCCACTACGATGTGATCCTCATGGACATGCAGATGCCCGTCATGGACGGATTGACGGCCACCAAGACCATCCGTCGATGGGAACGCGCACAGGGTCTTCCTCCCGTCCGCATCATCGCACTGACCGCCTTGGCGCTCAAAGAAGAGACCGCTCGCATCCTCCGGGCAGGCTGCGATGCCCATATGACCAAACCGGTCACGAAAGCCACGTTGCTGGAGACCCTCGCTGCGCAGGAAAGGATGCGGCCACGATGAACAACGGCCCGACCGAGCAGAACGAGGGAACGTCTATCGTACGGATCGACCCGGACCTGCAGGCCATCGTGCCGGGCTTTCTCGACAACCGGCGGCGGGACGTGGTCACGATCGAGCACTGTCTCAGGACGAAAGATCTCGAGACGATCCGCCTACTGGGCCACCGCATGAAAGGTGACGGCGGCGGCTATGGCTTCCCGCTCATCAGCGCCATCGGCCACCGGCTGGAACAGGCCGCTCTGAGGCAGGACCTCGTCGCGCTTGAAGCCACTCTGGCCCGGCTGCGGGATTTCCTTGCCCACGTCACCGTGATCTACGGGGCATAACCCCTCAACCGACTCCGTTCCAGAGTCTCACCCCTCGGAGAAATCGGCGAGTCAGGCTGTCAACGGGTGATGAATGTCTGGTTCGAACGGACTGACTATGAGCAGGAAAGAAAAAGAGTTTTATGCAGATTGAACTTTGGTGGAGGGCAACCGTTATGCCCATCGTTGGCAAAAGCTGTTTCGTTTAAAATTACGGGCGTTGCAGTTGCGATTTAGTTCTATTTGCTGCATTTGAGCGCCAAGGTCTCGCTTTAAAGTGGCCCCAGGAAACGAGTAAATCAAATGATTTGCGTACCGGAACATTCCAAGCTAATCCATGGTTTTACAATGGCTTACAAGCACACTATCCAATATAGGACGCAAGCGATTATGAGTCGGGTGAGGGTGGCGAGTCGTCGGATCAAGGGTAACTGTGGATGAACAATTTACCGTTAAAAATCATGGGATTGACCTCGCCTGAAGATCACATCCTCGCTTCCCTACCTGCATATGGCAAATTGATCTTCTGTTAGCAGGTTAAACCTTTTTATATGCCAGGCCCATAATTTATAGCCACTGGCTCGTCGAACGGTTCCTTGCCTGGCCTCAGTGGAAGCGATGACTCCTTGCACGCTGGGAGTATTGCGCCACCAATTTCCTTGGGGTTGTCCAGCTCACGCGCATCTCCATGCTCCTCAAACAAGTTTGAGATAGGTTCTAATCTCCATTAAACTTGAGATAGAGATGCACGTCATTCTGAGTTCGTTGTGCCAGTTCAATAATGCGCGCGACGAACTCTTTTGCCTCCTGTCCTTGTGTACGCTGTAGTAGTGTCTCCAGCTCTTCCAACAAGAACGGCATTTGGAGCCCATTAAAAACCGTCACCCCATATGGATCGATAAATCGAAGGCATTGGGATGACTTGTCGGCATGCGATGGAAGCAATCTTGGGAGTATACTAGTGGGGTCATATATAGATTCCAACTTCTCGCCAGTCTCGTCTTCAAGATACACGTCGATTCCCATCGCGGCTCTCCTATTTTATGGCCTGTACGGTTTACCTGGAAAAGCGGTGATCAATCTCTCGAAGAGATCAGTTATCACTGTATAAATCGAGGTGGCCTGTTGAGTATTGCGGTCTACTCCTATGGTTCTTCCAGCATCGACGATCCGTTCGAGTTTTCCCGTTTCTTGAACAGTAGGTGAAAGCGACTCCGATGCCTTGATAAGGCTCACAATGTCTTCTTCGGGAGAAAACTGACTTTTCTTCGCACTAAGTTTACCTTGGATAGTGTGATTTTCCCGGATATGGGTGAGCCCCTTACTCGTGATTCTAATTGAGGATCGTCCTCCCGCGCCGATGATCCCTCCAATACCTGGCACGAAGAGTTGGGCCTCATCTGGATTCTGGTTCGGGACAAAAAATCCTATCGTAAAGATATTCTTGGAAACCGATGTGGTATCACTGCGGCTGAATAATGGATCTGCAACCCCTGGATTTGTTACGGGCGGATTGACTGTCGGTCTATTTCTAGACATCCGACCACGGCTAGGCCATTTTGGAGATGAAGGCGGCGAGGTCGGATATAACGGATCATCTTGGATCTGAACCTCTCTTACAGGAATCACATCTGGAACCTGGCATTCCGGTTTGGCTGCAATGTCGCCTACGCAATCTCCTGCCTGTCCGGTTGGGTCGGTATAGTTCAACGGGCTGTTCCGTACATATGCATACCGATTGAGGTCCTGCGGATTGAACGGATCAGGCACCACAGTATCGGGCGAAACGAATCGTCCTAACGCAGCCTCGTACTGTCGGGCCTTATAATTATAGAGAGTTGTGCTAGCATCAAGTTCCTGCCCCGTATACTTATACGGCACATCCACCGCCGGCGTGACCGGCGAACTGTTCGTGCGGGTCGCGCCGTAGGGAAAATAGGTGAGGTTCTGGGCCTTGGCGCCAGTCCCGTCCGTGATGACAGACGATGAGCCCAAATGGTCAGGGTGGTAATAGTGGACGCCACCGCCAGGCACAAGCGTCGCGACACGTTCTGATCCCGCGAAGATCATCCGCGAACAGCTCGTGTTTTCGCATTCATAGAGCTGGCTGATATAGCGAGTGGTCGTGGTTCCTACGATCTTCTTCACGCGTCCATTGTCACCGTCGTAGACAAACGTCGTCGTCTGACCGCCAATCGTGATCGTGAGCGGTTTGTTTTCGAGATTGTACGTGAACGACCGGCCCGCTCCGGCGGTCATGTTGCCGTTGGCGTCATACGTATAGCTGTTACTGCCTGCCGCGCTCACGGCATGCGGGCGCACACTGCTGGATCCGCTGGTGGGATAGGTGTACGTCCCCACCTGGGAATTGGCCGTCAAATTCCCGATTTCGTTGTAACTGTAGGTAATCGACGCCGTCGCCCCACCGGTGCCATAGGGCCCCTCGGCCTCGGTCAGCCGGTCCAGACTGTCGTAGGTCATGGCCTGATCCCCCGCCCCGCCCGCAACGGTGTGGTCGGCAATGGTGGTGAGGTTGCCATCCGCCGTATACGCATACTGCAGATCTTGATAGACCGTGCCGCTGTTGCTGTTGGTCACCAACGTGGCCCCCTGAAGGGTGACATTGCCCCATTGCGCCTCATGCATCGTCTCCACGGTCCATTTGACCGTGAGCGTCTGGTTTGCAGAGCCCGCCCGATAGGTCAAGGTATACACCCGTGCGATGCCATCGGAACTCCCGCCCGGATCGGTGACAGAGGTGTCCACATAGGCACTCGCGCTGCTGTCGCTCAACGTGGCTTCGAGTTTGCCTTGGGCGCCCCAGACGCCGACATAGACCTTGACGGTCCGTGAGGTCGTATCGGCCGGGACCGTGATCTGGAATCCCTTGTTCAGCCCATTGATATACAAACCTGTCGGCGAATTCGTAGCACTGGCCGTCGGTGTGCCATCCGTCCAGCTGTACCCATTCGGGTTAGTGTCGTAGCGTGCGGCGGTGCCTCCTCCGAGAGCCGAGTAGTTGCTGATCTGGGCGGTGATGCCGCTCTTGTGATTGAAGCTGCTGGCGGTGGTGAGACCCCAATGCGCCCAATCGGTGGTGCCTTCGGTCGAGAGGGTCACCGTGGCACTGGGCGTCGCGAGACTTCCGGCGAGGGCGCCACTGACCGACCCCGTGACCAGCGTGGCTCCTTGCAGGGACACGTTGCCCCACTGGGGATCATTCATGCCCGTCACCGTCCAGGTGAGCGTGAGCGTCTGATTGGGAGAGGCCGCCTGATAGGTCAATGTATAGACGCGGTTGGTCCCATCCCCACTGCCGGAATCGTTGAAGGACGTGTCCGTGTATCCTGCCGCGCTCTGATCGCTCAGAGTCGCTTCGAATTTTGCCTGTGCGCCCCATCCGCCCAGGTAGAGCTTCACCGTGCGCGGGGTTGTGTCGGCGGGGACCGTGAGCTGGAAGCCCTTGTTCAGCCCGACGATGTAGACGCCGGTCGGGCTGTTCGTCGCACTGGCCGTGGGTGTCCCACCCGTCCACGTATACGTGGTGGGATTATCGTCAAAGCGCTGGGCCGTGCCGCCGCCCACCGTCGAGAACGTGCTGATCTGTGCCGTCACGCCGCTCTTGTGGTTGAAGCTGGACGCAGTGGTCAGCCCCCAGTGAGCCCAATCCGTCGTGCCTTCGGTGGACAGATTGACGGACGTGCCAGGAGCTCCCGCGCTGGCCGTGAGCACCCCGGCCGGACCGGCCGTCTTCAGGGTGCACAGGCGGAAATTCTGTTGGGAACAGACCGTGTTGGTGGTCTGGGCGTAGGTCTTCGTGGTCGTCACGCCATTGCCATAGCGCGTGAGGCCGGCCTGGCCCAAGGCGTTGTACTGGCTGTATTGAATATAGGTCGTGGTGCTATCAAAGACCTTGTCCAACAGTGGCCCGTTGTAGGCATAACTCATCACGGTCGTCGGGCTGCCGGGATAGGTCACGGTGAGGAGGCGGCCCAGACCGTCATAGGTACTCTGCGTGGTATAGGTCGTCCCATCCAGGGTCTTGTCGGTCTGCGTGATCCGTCCGAGGGCATCGTAGCGAAAGACCACTGTACCGGACGCATCGACGACTTGCTGGAGACGGCCATTGCGATTGTAGGTGCCACCATCGTAGGTGTAGACGACATCCCCAGCGCCGGGGGATTTTTGCGTGGTGAAATCCTTCTGCGTGCGCCGGTTGAGGGCGTCATAGCGAAACCAGAGCAGCTGACTCTTCGCATCCGTCTGCTTCGTCAGATTGCCGACGGCATCGTAGAGATAACTCCAGTCCCCCATGTCCGGATCATGCATGGCCGTCTTGCGGCTCAGCGTGTCATAGGTCATGGTCGTCACATTGCCCTTGGCATCGGTCACCGACAGCAGGTTGCCCAGCGTGTCGTATTGATAGGTCGTCGTGGCATAGGGCGTGCCGACCGTGGTGTCACAGGTGCTGGTGGTCCCCTGATACTCATCGACGCGGACCGTCCGGCCGTAGGCATCCTTCGTGTCCCGCTTCCGGTGATTGGCCGTATCGATGGAGACGGTCACCCAGGCGCTGGTACAGGCCAAGCTCCGGGTACCGTCCGGCAGATCCAGGCGTGTCAGCCGCCCCAACGCATCGTATTGCAGCGTGGACCACCGCCCCGTGACGGATTCGACCGTCTTGAAATAAGGCAGGCTCCGTTTGCGCACCGCGCCCCGATTGTCATACTGGACTTCGGTGACAATGGTCGTGTTGTCCGGCCCGCTGGACTCTGTCTTGACTGAGCGCCCGAGGCCATCGAAGTAGTTTGCGCTGGTCAAGGCGGTCGTCACGCCTGCCCCTGAGCTGCTGCTGAACACATGCTGGGTTCCGACGGAAAACCCGGAGCCATAGTTGTAGGTGGTCGTGGTCACCAGCCCATCCGGCGCTGTGGTCTTCGTCAAGCGGCTCAACGGGTCATATTCATAGGCCGTCGTCTGGCTGTTCGCGTCCGTGACACTCTTGACCTGCCCGAAAACCCCATTCGTCAGGCCTTGGCCGCCTATGCCATAGTACTGCGTCGTCGTAACCTGACTCAGCGCATTGGTCGCCGTGGTGGGAAAGGTATTGGTGGCGTCATGGGCCACCGTGCTGGTGTTGCCGTTCGCATCGCGGGTGCAGGTGAGATTGCCGTAAGCATCATAGGCCACCCGGGTTTCAGGGTTCGTCCCGCCGTTGAGCCACCGCACGGTACGCGTGAGATGCCCCTTGGTGGGCGT
>WBZR01000311.1_pt1 | contig 40684 bp, 43 predicted proteins | sample 5204231 | NCBI WGS metagenome assembly WBZR01 (sample SAMN12412403, study PRJNA552823) | activated sludge metagenome | isolation source: activated sludge from anammox sidestream of wastewater treatment plant... | place: USA: Virginia | collected 2017-08 | reverse complement strand
AGTTGGGCAACGAACTCCGACTTCCACAGTTGCAGCAGCACGTCGCGATTGCGCTGCCATACCCGGTAAGCACCGATGCTGATGTCGGGTGTGACGGAAAATGCGGTCAATCCAGCAACCCCCTTCCGGTCAGGCGCAGAAACACGTCCTCCAGGTTCCCCGGGCGCAGGAATGCCCGGTTGGGGTCCGCAACCGCGTCCGCAATACGGGCCGCCGCGTGGCCACCCCCGAAGACATAGACGATGTCCTCGACCTCCTCGATCGCCACCCCCGCGATCCCCCGCAGCTCGCCGACGATCGGCGCACGTTCAGCGACCGTCATCCGGAGTTCGAGCACACGGTCGCCTGCCTGCCCGGCGATGAGGGCATGGGGGTTCCCTTCGGTGAGAACCTTCCCCCGGTGCATGATCACCAGGCGATCGCAGAGGTGCGCCGCCTCGTCCATGTAGTGGGTGGTAAGGAGCATGGTGACGCCACGCGCCTTGAGCAGGCGAAGCTTCTGCCACACGAGGTGGCGGGCCTGCGGATCCAGCCCGGTTGTTGGCTCATCGAGCACCAGGATCCGCGGCTCATGCACGAGTGAGCGCGCGATCACGAGGCGGCGTTTCATACCACCCGAAAGGTCATCGACTTTCGCCGACGCCTTCTCCGTCAGCTGGAACAGCTCGAGCGCCTCGTCGATTCGTGGCGCCGCAACGCGCCGGTCGAGCCCGTAGTACCGTGCATACACCTCGAGGTTCTTGCGCACCGGCAGGTCCGGATCGAGGTTGTCGTCCTGCGGCACGATACCGAGGACACGCTTCACATCACGAGCGCGGTGGCGCACATCGAGCCCCGCCACGCGCAGGTCGCCACCGGTAACGGGCGAATTGCACGAGATCATCTTGATGGTCGTGCTCTTGCCCGCACCATTCGGCCCAAGGACACCGAAACACTCGTTTTCCTCAACCGCAAAACTCACACCATCGACCGCAGTAAACCCGCCGTAGCGTTTCACGAGGCTGCGGGCCTCAATAGCTGCACTGGTCACGGAGAACCCCAAAAAAACCGAGGAGCGGCGTATCGCAAAGCCGCGTGGGCGAAGAGCGACAGGCGGCTACACGGCAGGACGCGCGGCAATAGCCGGGATCAGCGGAGGCAAACGTTCATCGTCTCAGCATCCTAGCGATTCGCCACTGTCGTGACAATGCGCGGGGATCAGTCGAACGATTCGTCCTCGGCTTCGATGTCGACATCGGGCCGCGTAGCATCCACATCCTCGCCCGTCTCGCTCCAGCCCTCGGTCTCTTCCTCTTCCTCGAAGTCGTCGTCCGTGTACTCGATATCCTCCATCTCCTTGCGAAGGAGGTTCTTGCGCGTGTACGCGCGGATATCGGTCGAACGGGACTGCGGAAAGCTGACCTTGCCGATGTTCGAGGCATGCTGGAACGTCTCGCGGATCACCACGCGCGTATCGCCCTGCGTCGTGACGATGGCTGCGGCGTATTCGTTACCCGTGCTCATCAGCTGCGCGAGGCGCAGTCCGATGCGCGGCTCCACCATGCCCACGTACTCACCTTTGGTGTTGAGCACGTTGACAGCGTTCCCCTGCACCTGGAGGTCGACGAGGTCGCCCGCATCGAGCAAGGCGACAGACTCCGCGTTGGTGGCCTGCAGGTTCGCAATGGTCGAGGAACCTGTCTCCTCCACGAACAACCGCGTGTCCAGGTGGCTCGGCGCAGCCGCTGCGACCGCCGTATCTTTCATCACCGCCAGGCGGTCGAGGTTGCGCCGCGCGATCGTGTTCGATGGCTCGAGTTCAATCGCTCTGCCATACGACTTGCGTGCCTCGGTAACCTGGCCAAGCTCCGTCTGGGCTTTGCCCAGCCGGTTCCATGCCTCGGCCTCATCGCCGAACAACCGGAGAAAATCACGGTTGACGGAGGCTGCTTCGGCCCATTTGCTGGCAATCGCGAGCTTGACGGCCTGATCGGCCATCTGCTTGCGCACTCGCTGCCGCTCTTCGGGGGTCATTAGGTCGAGATCGAGTTCGTCAGTCATAATTCGGAAGGTGCACCGCCACGGACGCAAAAGGTTACGTCGCCGCGGCCTCTTGGGCAACGCATTTCCGGTTCGCTACCACCCAGGATTGAGGACTACGATAAAAGGAAATGGCAGCACCCGATCCATTGCTATCGCGGATGCATTCCGTGTGGGAATCGGTGGCCGAACGGTTCACCGCCTACACCCTCGCACTACCCACGAGCCCGGCGTTCATCTGCCAGCCGCAGGTCTGCGATGCACAGTGCTGCCGCCGCTTCAGTGTGAACCTGGGCGACACCGAGGCCCAACGATTTGCGAAGGCAAGCGGGCTCCAGTGGAGCGACTTCCTCGAGTGCGAGGACGGCAAGCCTATCGCCCTCCCCATCGCCCAGCCCTACCTGCTGGCAAGGAGCGGCGGCGCCTGCAAGCAGCTCCGCCCCGACCTCGGCTGTGGACAGTATGAAGGCCGCCCCAATGCCTGCCGCCTCTACCCCCACTTCATCCTCTTCATCGACCCGGTGTCGGCACGTCCCGTTCATGGCGACGAACCCGGGATGGCTCGCTCATTCAGCACGGCGATGGCCGGGGCCGAACCCGCTCCCTACGTTCCCCTGCTCCTGCGTCATGTCGATTGCCCCGGCTTCACCGGCGCGCCGATGGGTGAAACCGAGTGGGCGCGCCTGTTCACCGAAACCCGGCTGCTCCAATATCCCGGCCTCGCGTAGGACGATTGGCCGAGGCGCGAAAGCTCGTTACCCGCTACGCTCGCCCGCGAGGCTCATCTCTTTCAGGTGACAACGAGACAACTCGCCGTCCTGCTCGTACTTGGCGCCACCTGGGGCGCGTCGTTCCTCTTCATCAAGGTGCTGGTGGATTCCAACATGGCACCAACGGGAGTGAGCGCCGGCCGCTCGGCACTCGGCACCCTCACCCTCCTTCCCCTCGCCTGGCATGCCCGCGACCAGTTCCCGCGCGATCTCCGCACATGGGCAGCCCTTGCTCTCCTCGGTTTCTTCAACTTCGCTTTCCCGTGGACGCTGTTTCCAATCGCCGCAAAGCACTCACCGAGCGGTGCATCAAGCGTCGTCAATGCCCTCCAGCCCATCTGGTCGACCATCTTCGCCCTGGTGCTGCTGAAGGCAGACCGCATGAGCGGGGCACGGATGGCCGGACTCCTGCTTGGCTTTGGTGGCGTCTTCATCCTGATGGGCCAGGACATGCTGAACGCCGACCGCGCCGGCATGATCGCAATCCTCCTGATGGCCGCAGCAACGGGCTGCTACGCGCTCTCCAACGTGTGCATCAGCAGGTGGTTGAAGCATGTCAAACCCCTCCCACTCGCCGCCTCGCAGATCACGTTCTGTGCGCTCTACCTCATGCCTGTGGCGTTGTTCACCGGTGCCTACTCGGAGATGAACGTGTCAGCCGGCCCAATCGCAAGCCTTCTTCTCCTCGGCGGGGTCGGTTCGGGTGTGGCGATCGTCGCCTTCACCTGGCTCCTCAAGGAGGCGGGTCCCGTGCGCTCCGCCGTGGTCACCTACCTGATGCCCCCCGTGGGAGTCTTCCTCGGCTGGCTGGTCCTCGATGAGGTGGTTGGCTGGAACCTCATCCTCGGGCTTGTGTTCATCATCTCCGGCGTCGCACTCGTCCAGCAGGTCCCCCTCTCCTCGCTCTGGCGGCGCGTGGCCACCCTCACCTGGCGAACCGCGGCCGAACCAGCAGACTGAATCCCCCTTTCGCAACCAAAGCCGGCCAGGCACCGGCACCGCTCCTCCAACGCGCAATCGACAACCAGCGATCAACAATCCTAAGCTTCCGCCTATGGGAGACGGCTTTCTTTCGATCCGGCCGGAGGTCCGCGCCTTGCGCGAGCGGCTCATCGCCACGCGCCGGGACTTGCACGAACACCCGGAGCTGTCCTGGAAGGAAACACGCACCCAGCGAGTCATCCTGGAGCGCCTCTCGCAACTCGGCCTCGAAGATGTCCGGCCCATCGCCCGGACTGGCGCAACCGGCGTCATCCACGGCTCGCGCCCGGGGATTGGTGTTCTCTGGCGAGCCGATATCGACGCCCTCCCCGTACCCGAAAAGACGGGCCTCCCCTTCGCCTCGAGGAACGAAGGCGTAATGCACGCCTGCGGACACGATGCGCACACGGCGATCGCCCTCGGCATCGCTGAGGCGTTGCAAGCACGGCGCAACGCGCTGGCAGGGTCGGTGCGGTTCGTCTTCCAGCCAGCAGAGGAGGCCGCCGGGGGTGCCCGCGCCTGCCTCGACGAAGGCGTGCTCGAATCGCCACGGATCAGCCGCGCACTCGGCCTTCACATCAGTGCCGACGTGCCGCTCGGGGCCATTAACGTGGCGGCGGGCCCATTCTTTGCCGCCCCCACCTGGTTCGAAATCGAGGTCGTCGGGCGCGGCGGGCACGCTGCAGCACCGCAGCAATCTGTCGACGCCGTCCTCGTCGCCGGTCATATCATCACCGCCCTCCAGTCCGTGGTCAGCCGCTCGCTTGCCCCTGCCGACACCGCAGTCCTGACGATTGGCACGATGAACGCCGGCTTCCGCTGGAACGTCATCGCCGAGTCCGCCACCCTCACCGGTACGATTCGCACCTACACCGACCGCGTTCGCGAGGAGATGCTCGTCGCGGCGGAACGCATCGTTGCCGGCGTCTGCTCCGCATTTGGCGCCGGCTACCGATTCCAGCAACAGACGAGCTGCCCGCCCCTTGTCAACGACACGGCGGTAACCGCCTACGTGATGGACCAGGCAGCGGCATTCTTCGGCCCGGGAAATATCTACAGCTTTGCCAGCATGGGGGCCGAGGACATGGCCGAGTTCCTCCAGGAAATCCCTGGTTGCTACTTCTGGCTCGGCGCTCGAAACGAACCCAAGGGGATCGCCGGCCGCCACCACGACCCCGGCTTTGTCATCGACGAAGACGCCCTCCCGCTGGGCGTCGAGTTCGGCCTCCGCCTCATAGAAGGGTCGGCCACGGCCGCGCACTGAACCGCTGGGCCATCCGGACAGCGGTATCCCCCGTCCCCGGTCAATCGTGGGCAGGCGGCTCGCAGAACTGGGCCATGATGAGCGAGTGCTCCACGGTGAGCATCGTCTGGAGCGAGGCGAGGATGCTCTTCGCGCGGCGGCAGACACGGTCAGTTGCGCGGCGAATATCCTCCTCTCCCCGGAATTCCGCGTGGGCCCGGGCGATCTCGAGGTCCAGCTTGTCGTGATGCTGGAGCAGGTGTTCCACGTGCGAAAGCAGCCACGGGCCCTCGGTCGCTATCTCGTCGGTGAGGCCCTGGGTCCGGATGTTGGCCCGGTGCCTCCCGAGTTCCTCGCGCAGCCCGATGAGGTGGTTCACCACGTGCTCGCCGTCGTCCTCCGTGCGCTGGCAACCCTCGAGCGCCTCTTCGAGGAGGTGGCTCGCATCCAACAGCGCGAGGTGCACCTGCCCCGGCTCCGGAAGCTTCTCCAGGTCGACCTCGGTGAAGACCGTCTGCCAGCGTTCGGCGATATCCGCATCCCGCAGCGCCCGGTCCGGTTCGCCGGCGCCACTCGTTGCCGTGAACGAAGGTGGGTCGCTCGCAGGGAACGACTCAAAGCCGGCTTCGGTAACAAGATCCCGATCCATAGCCACACCGGCGGCCACTCAACAGCAGGCTCAACGCTGGAGCCGTTCGACTCGCGGCTCGCATTCAACGCCGAGGCACGCCGGCCGCCGCCTTGACATTGAGCGTACACCTTTCGGATACCCTTCCGGTTGACTCAGGTCACAATTGCACCTTTCTGTATAAACCATTCGCCGCCCGGCAGTCTCTCCAGAGGAGCAGGCGAAGCGTCGTTCCTCCCACCGCTGGACGTCTGGCGGCCGGCGGTAGACGCTGGGCTGGGTGCGAACGTGCGGGAGGCTGCTCAGCGGGCCCCGGCCAACCGATCATCAAGACACGTCCAGGTGGGCGTTCCGGTCGCGAGCGAGGGAGGTTCATCTTGAGCAAACATGACAGCGCCGCGCAGCGCGTTCGAGGCGGCAGCCTTCGCATCATCAATGGTACGTTCAAAAAGGACACGGATCGGATGAACAAGCACGATAGCTCTTCAAACCATGCCGACACGCCTCCACCGGTCGTCAGCCTCAACGGTCGTTCTCCGAACACAACGCACGACGACGCCCGGTCGCTCAAGCGTGAGCTCATGAGCGTGCTCCGGACGATGCTCCCCGCTGATGCAGAGATCGACGAAAACACGCTCGACGCCGTGGCCGACGCTATCCATACGACGAAATGGGTACCCATCCCCGAGGAGGTAATCCTCCGCGACGAACTCACCGACCTCCACACCTCGCGCGAGTTCATCCAGCTCCTTCGCACGAAGAACGTCAGTGTCGGCCGGATCAAGAAGGCGATGCAGTACGAGTACGAACTCGAGCTCCTGCAGGTCGAACTCGTAAAGCTCCAGCGCTGGGTGCAGAGTAGTGGCCGCCGCGTCTGCATCATCTTCGAAGGACGCGACGCCGCCGGAAAGGGTGGCACCATCCGCCGCTTCATCGAACACCTCAACCCCCGTGCCATGCGCGTCGTCGCGCTCCCAAAGCCCACCGACGACGAGACCGGCCAGTGGTACTTCCAGCGTTACATGCGCCAGCTCCCCAACCGCGGCGAAATCGTGTTCTTCGACCGTTCCTGGTACAACCGCGCCGTGGTCGAGCCCGTCAACGGCTTCTGCACACCGGAGCAGTACGAACGCTTCATGCGCCACGTCCCCGAGTTCGAGCACATGCTCGTCGAGGACGGCGTCGACCTCGTCAAGTTCTGGTTCTCCATCTCCAAAGAGGTGCAGCACGCCCGCTTCGAATCGCGCCGGAACAACCCCCTGAAGCAATGGAAGCTGAGCCCCATCGACGAGCGTGGCCAGGAGCTCTGGGACGAATACACCCGCTACAAGGAGATGATGTTCGGCCGCACCCACACCAGTTTCAGCCCATGGATCATCGTCAAGGCGAACGATAAGCGCGCGGCTCGCCTCGAGAGCATCCGCTACGTCCTCAGCTCGTTCGATTACGCCGGCAAGCGCGAGGCGAAGACCTCCATCATCCCCGACCCCGATGTGGTTGGACGTTTTCGCCGGTCCGCCATTCGTATCGACTGACCATTTCGCCGGGGCCGGCCGGTGTCAGATCACCCCGTCCGCCGCCAGCTTTCCAAGCCGGTCAGCATCAATGCCGAGTTCACTCAGCACATCGAAGGTGTGCTCCCCGATCTCCGGCGCCGGCCCTCGCACACCTGTGTCGCTGCCATACAGGTGGAACGGCGTGTCCAGCGTCTCGAACGTCCCGAACTGCGGATGCTCCACCTCCGTTATCCAGCCCATCTCCCGCACCTGCACACTGTTGGCGACCTCCTGCACCTTCGCCACCGGCGCCCAGATCAGGCCATGCGCATCCATCTCCCGCATCCAGTGAGCACGGTCGTGCCGGATCATGATCTCGTCGATGGCCGCCGCGAGTGGCGCCGTATCAGCCCGAAGAGCGGCTAAATCCTTGTAGGCCTCGGCCCAGTCTGGCCGATCCACCATCGTGCAGAACCGTGGCCAGTAGAGCGGGAACGGCACCGGCATCACCAGCAGGAGCCAGCTTCCATCGGCACAGAGGTAGGAGTTCCAGATCGGGTTCGTCGGCGATTTCCGGCTGATCCGGGGAGCGTCCATCTTCGAGGCAAGAGATGCCGCGTAGCCACCCGCAATCGTCCACATGCCACTGGCCTGGAGCGTCGTCTCGACGTGCTGCCCCTCACCGCTGAGGTCACCTATCCTCAGCGCCGCGAGAGTGGCCGAGAGGATATTGAGTGCCGTCGAATGGTCGCCCTGGCCGCCCCGGCAGAGCGGCGGCGGTGCATCCGGCTCCGCAAGGAGCCCCATGATGCCGCTTGCCGCCCAGAACGCCGCGAAATCGAACCCCGAACGCGCCGCGTCGGGCCCCCGCGTACCGTAACCACTGAACGACACGTACACCGCCTTCGGAGCAACAGCGCGTACATCCTCAACCGTCAGCCCGTACTTCACACGCCGTTCTTGCACCAGGTTCGTCACGAAGATGTCGCAACTCGCAGCCAGTTCCCGCACGATCTCCGGGCCACCCGGCTTGTCGAGCCCGACCGTCACCGACTTCTTCCCACGGTTATCGAGCTGGAAGGCGTAATTCGTCGCAAAGTCATAGTCGTAACCCATCGAGCGAAGGACGAAATAGCGGTAGATGTCCCCCTGGAGCGGCGGCTCGACCTTGATGACTTCCGCCCCGAGGTCGGCCATCAGGGCTGTCGCAGCCGGGACAGCGAGCCAGTTCGCCACCTCGAGTACGCGTATCCCATCGAGCGGAGCTGCCATTCCAATCACCTCGAACCGTGATGGCCCCGGATTCTACGAGAGATGCGCAACCCTTGTGGCGAAGGCGACGCCTTGCCACCAACCTCGCTATCTCCTGCGTGACCGGGCGAATCCGCTCATTGCAGTTGAATCACCGCAAATGGCGCCTGCGCCGGCTGGCGCGCCTCCCTGTCTTCGATGGTGAACACGAGCGCCTGGTAGCCACCGAGATCTCCCGGCGCACTCAACCAGACCCCGCCATGGCTCGTGGTGAAGGTGCCCGCCTCGAAACTCGCACCGTCCTTCGTAACCCATGCTTTGTATGCCTTGCCCGTCGGCAGCGACGGCATCCCGCTCACCCGCGCGAACCCCACGCCCTTCCCGGGGGCACGGAAGAACGTCACGCTCACATCCCCCGCGATCACGCTGGAGCTGAGCACATCCCCCCGGGCGAACGCCTCCAGGAGATCCCCCTGGCGCGCTGCCTCACGCTCTGTCGCACTCGGGTTGGCCTCGCGAAACGCGTATCCGGCAAAGCCGCCGGTAATCATCATGAGAGCGATTACCGCGACAACCGCCGAGGCCCAGCCTGCGATGGCCCCCGGGCTTCGCCGCCTCTTCTGGGCCGCCCGCACCTGCTCGGCAAACCCTCGCAACTCCGCAACCCGCGCCGCGCATTCCGTGCACAGGGCGAGGTGCGTTTCCACCCCTGCCACTTGCTCCGCCTCGAGCGTACCCAGGACCAGCCCGGGCAGCAGGCCGGCCGGATGGCCGCGCTCAGGAGTGGCCACGGTCGCTCACCCTTCCGCAATCTGTGCGCTCACCGGGGTCCAGTGGTGTCAGCGCCAGGTCGCACGGTGGTCGCGTCGAAAGCGGGTTCCCCATGGATGCAAACCATACGCCTGCCAGCGGCCCCATGGTGCATCCCGACACCCCTGGTGTTGCACAGCAACCCGCCGATGCTGCCTAATCGGAGCATGATCCCCGATTCCGCGGCCCTTGAACGCTGGTTACGAAACAAGCTTCCCGGCTACGAGGCCGCGACCGTCCGCTCCATCGCGCCGGTGGAAGGCGGCGCGTCCAATATCACCTGCCGCGTCGAACTCGGCAGCCCCACCGCCACGGTCGCGTTACGGATGCAGCGCGACCGCGGGATCTTCGAGCCATACGACGTGCTCCGCGAAGGCGAGGTCCTGCGCCGGCTCGGCCATTCCACAGTGCCAGTGCCCGCCGTCCTCGGTGAGGAGCGTCACGGTAGTGTCCTGGGCGCGCCGTTTATCGTCCTCGAATGGGTGGACGCACCGCACATGGGCAACGCCCCCGATGCCGATTTCGGCGCCTTCACAGCCATGGTTGCCCGCATCCACTCGCTCGATTGGCGGGCGCTCGGCCTCGGCATCCTCCATATCCCGCCCGGCCCGAGAGAAGCGCTCCTCAGCTAACTCGGTATCGTCGCCGCACGCATGCCCGCATTTGGCTGCAAGGACGACCCACTCCTCTCCCGCGCCTACGAGGCCCTTCGCAGCACCGTGCCCGGCGATGGGCGCCTCAGCCTCTGCCAGGGCGACATCAACGTCTTCAACTACCTCTTTCGTGGCGGAAAGGTCGTCGCCGTGGTCGACTGGGAGCAGGCGCGCATCAGCGACCCGCGCAGCGATGTCGGGCACCTCCTCGCCCTCACCCATCTCAAGGGTGCACCCTGGATGGAGGCGGATTCGATGCCGTTCGCGATGGCTTACGCTTCCGCGTCGGGAGCGCCCGTCCACGGCATGCACTGGTTCCGCGCCCGCTGGCTGTTCGAACTCGGCGTCATCTGGCACGGCTGGGTGAGCTTCAACGGGTCTTCGCCGTGGTACACGCGGGAACACCTGGAATCCCTGCTGCGACGCGCCATCGGCGAACTCGAGCAGCTCTGAGATGGACTGGCGGCCGAAACTCGAGGCGTACATCGCCGCCACCCTTCCCTCTGCCCGCGCCGTCAACGTTACACGGGTCGGTCGTCTCCCCGCCGGCGCGAGCAACGAGACCATTTCGCTCGATCTCCGGCTCGAATGCGACGGAACAACCTTCGAGGTTCCCCTTGTCCTCCGCCCCCAGCGCCAGGACGGCCTGCTGGCGCCGTACGACATTGGCCGCCAGTTCCACGTGATGCGTGCCCTCGCCTCCTCCGACGTTTGCGTCCCCGCAGTCGCCTGGCACGAACCCACCGGCCAGGTCCTCGGCACTCCGTTCTTCCTCATGGAACGCGTGAAAGCTGAGACACTTCCGCTCTTCTGGTATGGCCCCAGCGAACGGCTCCTCGCCGCCGCGGCTGCACTCGCACGCATCCACGCCGTCAACTGGCGCGGCTGCGGCCTCGAATTCCTGGCGCCATATCCCGAGCACGAAGAACTGCCATCACCACTCGAATGCGACGTCGCCGTCTGGCGTGCTCGCGCCGAGCGGATGCGGATCAGCCGCGCACCCATGCTCGTCGCCCTCGCCCACTGGCTCGCCGAACACGAACCGGACGACGCCCGCCATGCACTCCTCCACGGTGACCCGAATCCCGGCAACTACCTCTTCGCAGGCGAACAGGTCGCCGCTGTTATCGACTGGGAACTCGCCGCGATAGGTGACCCCCGATCGGACCTCGGCTTCTACTCAGCCCTCCTCACCATCTTCGGGGGGTTCCCCGGCGACAGGGGCCGCACGCTCCTCTCCGATGCCTACGAAGAAACCACCGGCAGCCCCCTCACCCATCTCGAGTACTACGAGGCACTCGGCCTCTACAAGATGGCGGTCGTGATGAGTGGTTGGGCCGGCCCCTTCGGACGCGGCACCTTCGGCATGGACCGTATCGGCCGGCGGCTCGAGGCACTCCTCGGCCCCAACTGGGCCATGTGAGGAGCGCCCCGGCCGAAACCCGCTACTTGAGCCGCGTGGCCACCTTCTTCGCGAGGTCGGCGAGTTGCGCATCGTTCGCCTTGCCGCTCGTGATGAGGCTCACGTTGAACGTCGCGCCATCTACCAGGACATTCAAACCGTTCTTCGAGCGATAGGCCGCCACGCCAACGCCAGTGACATCCGTTGCGTCGGTGGCGATCTTCTTCCCATCCTCGTAGAGCTTCTTTGCGGTGTAGCCCTGGTCCTTCAGCGTCTTCGCGAAGTCCTTCGAGCGCTCGACCGAAACCAGCAGCGAGTTGGCCGAAAGCCCGCCCTGGCCGCTCCACGTGCAGATCGCCTGTCCAAGGGGTGAGCCCTTCGCCTCACCGGCCTGGCCCTCGTCCACGGGGTTGCCGATCGCAGCCGCGACTTCCTCGGCCGTGAGCAACTTGCACGGATCGAGTGACACGTTACTCACATCATTCGCCTTCGTATCGTTGGCCTTCTTTTCAGTGGAGACGGGGGAATCGTTCGAATTCGAAGAACTGGAACCATCATCGTCCCCGCCACAGGCGGCGGAGAGGAGAGCGGTGGCAGCCAGGGCGGCGATAAGCAGCCGGAAGGTAGTGAAGCGGGACAGGGTGGAACTCCTTCGTGTGATATGCATGGGACACCGGTAAGCCAGATCTCTTACACACGAATCTGCGAAAACGAGACCGGCCGCGGGAAGTGCCGTACCGCGTCAGGCTCTGGCGCCGGCTTCACGCCGTTCGAAGGCGATCGGAAGCTTCCGCACACCCCGCATGATGAATGTCGGCACACGGGGTAGCAGGGCGGAGTCCGTCCGGCGGAAGCCCGTCACCTTCGCCAGGAGCGTCTCCATGGCGATACGTGCCTCGAGCCGGGCCAGCGGGGCACCGAGACAGAAGTGCGGCCCGTGGCCAAACGCAATGTGGCGGTTGGGCGACCGGCCAACGTCGAACACGTTCGGGTCGCGGAACACCCCCGGGTCCCGGTTCGCCGCCGCGATCCAGGTGAGTGCGCGTTGCCCCGGCGCGATGGTCTTCCCCGCAACGATGTTCTCACGCGTCGCTCGCCGCACCGTTGCCTGCACGGGCGACGAAAAGCGCAGTACCTCTTCGATAGCGGAGGGAAGCAGCGCGGGCTCATCGAGGACTCGCTGGAGTTGATCGGGATGATTCATGAACTCGATCACGCAGTTCCCGATGAGGTTCGTGGTCGTCTCATTTCCCGCGACCAGCAGCAGGATGAGCATCTGCAGGAGTTCGTCGAAGCTCAGCCGCTCACCTTCGAGTTCGGCTGCAACCAGGCCCGAGATGAGGTCATCCCTGGGGTTGGCCCGGCGTTCTTCAACCATCCTCGTGAAGTAAACGCGCATCTCCTCGAATACATCCACGGCAAGCACGCGGTCCTCGGCAGGTACCACGCCCGTGCCAAGCGTCGACACCACGTCGTCCGACCAGGATTTGAAGCGGTCGCGATCTTCGGGCGGGACACCAAGGATCTCGGCAATGACGATGACGGGCAACGGATACGCGAGTGCCTCCACGAGGTCTGCACTCCCGCTCTCTGCCATCCCGTCGACGAGGCCGCTTGCGATTTCGCGGATGCGCGGTGCGAGTTGCTCTATCATCCGGGGCGTGAACGCCTGTGAAACGAGGCTTCGCAAGCGCCCATGCCGGGGCGGATCGGAGCCAAGCATGCTGGGAGGGGGTGCATCACTCTCCGCCGGAGGTGCGAACTGCGATGACCACGCCTGGCTATCCTTGAGGATCGCCTGGACGTCGTTATACCCGAAGACGAGCCAGATCCCCTGGCTCTCCAGGTAGAGCGGGCTCATCTGTCGTCCCATCTCGTAGAACGGGTACGGGTTCTCGAGGAATGCCGGATCGGCGGGGTTGAATGTCACCATTGCGGGCCTTCCGAATGAGGTTTGCCGCCCCGTGCGACAACTGTTAGCGGAGTCTATCAGGGCTGAATCTCATTCGAAAATGACGGCTCGGCGAGAACACTATCCCCATCCTCGGCCGACGCGAAGCACATGGCGCCCAGGCCTTGGCCATCCTGTAACGAGACGCCAGCTCGCCTACTGCTTGACGTCGATGACCACGCGCGGCGGGTTATTGAGCGTCGACACCTTGAAGGCCTGCTTTCCGGTGAGCGCAAAATCCCACGTCACATGCCCCTCGAAATCGCACGCCTGGACACCGTTCAGCACCGTCGTACCCGGGCCGGTGATGGTGTTCGGGATCGTCGCCTTTCCAGCATTGTCATGGGCCTGGGCGCTGATGAACGCAACCTGCAAGATCGCCGCGCCCTTCAACCCTTGCACCGGTTGGCCGCTCCCGCAGCTCAACGCCTGTTCCACGTACTGGACGGTGGCCGGTGGCCAGGCGCTGCCATCGAACTCGAAAACGATCCGCTCCCAGCCACCCTCCTCAGGGTGCACACCCATGCGAATCGCCTTCACCGTCGCTATCCCCGCAACGGGCTCCTTCGAAGGCTTCACGACCCAAGGAGTCGTCTGACCGGCGCCGAGCGGGTCCACGGTCCCCTCGGCCGTGGCGCGCGCCGAAGGCGATGCGGGCGTCGTGGAGTTCGGTTTCACCGTTGGCGTCACGAGCGTCGTAGCGGTCGCGGCAGCCGTCGTGCTCGCGGCCATCGTGCTCCCGGGTTTCGTCGGCGTCACCGTGTTCGAAGTGTTGTCGCCGCCGCCACAAGCGGCGCTACTCGTGAGCAATCCAATAGCAGCAACGGCAATCGGCAAACTGCGGATGTTCATCGCCACACCGTAACGGTTCGAAGGCGGAAGGGTCACGTGGCCCCGTTCACGGACACCCGGCTCCAGCGAAGGTCGCGAGAGAAGCAGGGGTCCCGCCTCTACTGTTCCCATCGAGGCCCCGCCCGGACCTACAGAGTAGACTAAGTCCGCTGACTTAGTCTACTCTGCTGTTATGGCCCGCACCGTGAACATCCACGAAGCAAAAACCCACTTCTCAAAGCTCGTCGAGGCGGCCGAGCGCGGCGAAGAGATCATCATCGCGCGCCGTGGCAAGCCTGTGTTGAAGCTCGTCCCGGTTGAGCAACCACCACGGAAGCTGCGAATCGGCTGGGCGAAGGGTCTCTTTCCGGAGATTGAAGCAATCGCGAGAGAGTCATCGCTCATCAAGACGGCCGATGAGGATTTCGACGAGTGGTACAAGTCCGCCGGAGATGCCGAAGAATGGGCCCGGTTGTTGGAGAAGCCCGCCCCTTGAAACTGCTCCTCGACACGAACGTCTTTCTCTGGACCGGGTTCGTCCCCGACCGATTGACGAGCGCGGCACAGAGGGCATTGGCGAATCCCGATAACGAGTTGTTCGTGAGTGTGGTCACCGCATGGGAGCTATCGATTCGACTGGGACAACTCCGCGCCTCTCGAGGCGACATGGTCGAGCGATACTGGCAAGCGCATCTTGCGAACCTCGCGGCAACCGAACTCCCTATCGTCGCGACCCACGCACTGGCAACCTATCGCCTGCCCTTCCACCATCGCGACCCCTTCGATCGCATGCTCATTACCCAGGCACTGGTCGAAGGGCTCGCTATCGTGACAGCGGACCGGCAGTTCCGGGACTACGGCGTCGACCTCATCTGGTAACCACCGGTCCCACCGCAGCCGGTCGCCTGCCTACCCGTAAACCAGCGCCCGATCGATCATCGACCTGCTGATAACGACTCGCTGGATCTGCGAGCTGCCCTCCACGATGACGAGCTGGCGCGCGTCGCGGTAGTGGCGCTCGAGCGGGTGGTCTTTCATGTACCCCTGGGCACCCAGCACCTGCAACGCATCGAACGCCACCCGGTTCGCCATCTCCGTCGCAAACGCCTTGGCAATGGAAAGGTTGTGCGCGTATTCCCGCGTGTACTTCCCCTGGTCCACCAGCCAGGCCGCCTTGTACACCAGGTTCCGCGCCGCCTCGATCTGGATTGCCATGTCGGCAAACATGAACTGGATCGCCTCGAAATCGATCACCGCGTTCCCGAACGCCTTTCGCTCACGGGCCCACTCGAGCGCATAACCCGCTGCACCCTCGGCAAGGCCCACACCACGCGCACCCACCGTCGGCCGCAGCGTGTTGAGCGTCAGCATCGCCGTGTTGAACCCCTGCCCCTCAACTCCCCCGAGCAGGTTCTCCGCTGGCACCCGCACGTCCGAGAAGCTGAAGTGCGCCGTGGGGACCGACCGTACCCCCATCTTGTCGTCCGTCCGGTCGATACGAACCCCCGGCGCGTGAGCGTCGACCACGAACGCACTGATCCCCTTCGCCCCGGGCCCACCTGTGCGCGCAAAAACCGTGAGCCAATCGGCCACCGTGCCGCCAGAAATGTAGACCTTGTTCCCGTTGAGGATGTAGTCGTCACCATCACGGACCGCACGCGTCTCCAGGTTAGCCGCATCAGAACCATGGTCCGGCTCCGTTAGGCAGAAGGCCGACTTCGTCACGCCAGCAGCTACGTCGGGCAGGAACTGCTGCTGCTGCTCGGCGCTCCCGCCCAGCACGATCGGCCGGTTCGGAAGCCCGGTGAGCACGAGCATGAGCCCGGCGCCGCACTCATACTTCGCCACCTCCTCGATCGCAAGGCAGATCGGCAGAATGCCGTTCCCTGTCCCACCCATCGATTCCGGGATCGCCATCCCGAGCAACCCCGCCTGCTTGAACGCCTCGAAGAAGTCATGTGGGTACTCCCCCGTCTCATCGACCTCCTTCGCCCGCGGCGCGACAACCTCGCGTGCAATCCGGCGTGCCGTGTCCTTGATGAGCCTGTGTTCTTCGCTGAGTTCGAAATCCATGGCGCGAGCCCCCGGTCGATGTGCCCAGCGAGTGTAAAGCGGCTCAGGCCGATGAGCGAAGCGAATCACCCCCGCCCATTCGCCCTCTCGCCCCGTCGCCACTGGCACGTAGCCCGTGAAGGCGTTTCGCTGGTAATGCCGCCAACAGCGAGCCAGCATCCTTCCGAGGTCACCCCATGGAGCAGGCCCACCTGCCGTTCACGCTGCGGCGAACCGCCGGGATCCTCCTGCACGTCTCCTCGCTTCCTTCGGGTGACCTCGGAGATGACGCCATCCGCTTCGCCGAATACCTCCGTGAAGCCGGCCAGGCCGCCTGGCAGATCATGCCCCTCGGGCCCCCCGGACCAGGCAACTCCCCCTATGCCGCACGCTCGGCGTTCGCTGGTAACCCGGCCCTCCTCTCGTTCGATCGCCTGCACGAAGAGGGGCTGGTAACCGCCGGGGAGATCGCATCGCTCCGCTCGAGCGGTCACCTTCACGACCCGGGTGTTCGCGAAACACTCCTCCGGACGGCATATGACCGGTTCTGCCACCAGGGCCACACCGATGTAATTGACGACTTCGAACAACGGGGCTGGGTGCGCCCCTACGCACTCTGGATGGCCCTCCACCATCAATTCAAGAACCCGTGGTGGGAGTGGCCAGTGGAGTTCCGTTCGCCCGGCGGGGCATTCGCCACGGCCGGCGAGGCACTCCATGGGGAAGCCCGATTCCATACCTTCATCCAGCTGATGTTCGAATGGCAGTGGCAACGGCTTCGCCATCGCGTGAACGAACTCGGCATCACCCTCATCGGCGACCTGCCGATCTTCGTCGACCGCGACAGTGCCGACGCCTGGGCCAGCCCGGAGATCTTCAAGCTCGATGCCAGCCACCAGCCGTTAGTGGTTGCCGGCGTTCCTCCCGATGCCTTCAGTGCCACCGGCCAACGCTGGGGAAACCCCCTCTACGACTGGGATGCCCTCGCCCGCACCCACTACAGCTGGTGGGTCGAACGGATGAAACGCACCTTCGAACTGGTCGATATCGTTCGGCTCGACCACTTCCGCGGCTTCCAGGCAGCCTGGGAGATACCGGTTGAATCCCAAACGGCCGTCAGCGGGTCGTGGGTCGATGGTCCCGGGCTCCCCCTCTTTGCCGCCCTCGAGACAGCAGTCGGCAAGGGCCATTTCATCGTCGAAGACCTCGGCATGATCACCGAGGAGGTCCGCGAACTTCGCCGTGACCTTGGCTACCCGGGCATGGCCGTCCTCCAGTTCGCCTTTGGCGACGAGCGCTACACGTTCCAGAACCCGCACCTGCCCCACAATCACGAGGGCAACCTCGTCGTCTATACCGGCACCCACGACAACGACACCACGGCCGGCTGGTACGAAACCCTCGATGCATTCAACCGCTCGAACCTGGAGCGTTACCTCGGCTGGAAGCCCGCCAACGCGCACGCGGCAACCGACGCCATGGTTCGCCTTGCCTATGCCTCTCCCGCACGAACCACGATCGTGCCTTTCCAGGATGTACTGCAACTCGGTTCCGAAGCGCGGATGAACATCCCCGGCGTTGCCGAGGGCAACTGGACATGGCGCTTCACGTGGGACCAGGTCGATCACGGGCGTACGCACTGGCTCCGTGAATTGGCCGAGACTTATAGCCGCTTCGGTGACCTCAAGCCCGCGTAGCAGTCGCGCCCCGCACGGCATGGGCCCGCCGGGAAAGTGCTGACGACCCGCTACCGCGGACCCTTCGTTCCGCGCCACATCCAGCTCGCCGATTCCAGACGGCCCAGCTCCTGCATAGCGGCTATCTGGGCCAGCAGGCGATCTCGCTCGGCACGCAGGTCCTGGATGTGCTCTCGCAACGCAGCCACGAGCAGGTCGACTTCGCTGTAACGCGTTTGTGCCTCCTGCCGTACGGCGCGGATCTCCGCCGCAACCTCACGGCGGCGCGAAGGGGCGAGCCCGTGCACCGGGAGATACTCAGTCACGGTCGAAGAGCTGCGGCCGTGGTGGTGGCAGCGGGTCGCTGGCGGCAGCGCGCAAAGGCTGGGGCTGCTGCGGCTGGGCCCCGCGGCGTACCTCGCCGCCCCGTTCGAGGCGCAGGTCCTCGAGGTTGGCATGGAGTGCCCCGATCACCTCGTCGAGCGTCGCCATCCGCCCGGCCACCTGCGCGTGCGTAATCCGCAGCGCCCGCAGCTTCGATTTCAGCTTCGCGTTGCGCCGCGCCTGCCGCCCGAGCTCTGCCAGCATCTGCTCGTTCCGCTCGTTCGCCGCCACAATCGCGCGGACGAGGACAGCGGGAGGGAGAGAGGCCGCGCCCTCGGGGTCGGCGATGACCGCCGCAATATCCGCCTCGAGGAACTCCCCGCGATCGCTCGCAATGGCATCAAGCGTTTCCCGCAACTCCTCCACTTCCCCGCGGATCGAACGAACGAGGCGCTCGGTGCGCGCATCCGTCGCCGTCGCCTGCGAACGCAGCGGGATCCGTGCGAACGCCCCTGCTTTCAGAGCCGGATCCAGTGCAGGAACAGCAGCAGGCGGCTCCGGGGTGGATGGCAGCTCAGGCGATGGCGCTGGCTGCTCTGCCCGCGTCTCCGGCGGTGTCACCGGGTCCGGCTCCGGCGCAAGCCTGTTGTCGTGTCGTTTGAGCGGATTTCGCACGTGATCGCCCTCCCCGGCGGGCCCGGGAGCCCTGACTATACGCTCGCCGTGATGGACAGACCCCGTCTCCAACCGGCGAGCCCGAAAGATGGAGACAGTCGCAAGAGTTATGACGATGATCCCTGGCGCAAGTACCACGCCCAGGAAGCCCACGGGCTGGCCGGCCCATTGCGCCGCATAACCGAAATACGGCAGTGAGAAGACATACTTCCCGCGCAGCGCTCCGACAGGCACCGGGTTCGCATCAGCCGCATCGTTGGCGTCACCCCTGGTCACGACCATCGCCCTGTCGGCCGTCACGGACGCAACACGATGGGTAACCTGGCGGCCGTCGGGGCCCGCGAACAGCACGATGTCGCCGCGGTAAACACCCTCTGCAGGAATACTCCTGAAGAACGCCAGGCTGCCTCGACCGATAGCAGGCTCCATGCTCCCGCTCGAAACCACGACGAAGTGCCCGCCAGGCATCCGTAGCGCGATCCCCACCATTGCGAGCAGGGCAAGCCCGAGGCCGAGCAGGGCCCAGCCGAGCAGCCGGGCTGCACGGCGGCCAGCATGGTCATCGGTCAGCCGGTGAGCAGCGTGAACCGGTGCAGCCGAAGCAGTAGCCACATGGTGAGCATCGTCAGGGTGGCCCCCTGTGCGTAGCACGGCAGCGGTCAGGAACGTGCAGCCGGGTCAGCAGGCAGGCTGAGACCCCGGCAAACAGAGAGTAGTTGAGCGGTAATCGTGGACTCCCGGTGTCATTCTTTCGCAGGCCGGCGCGAACAGCTCTAACCCGCACACCCACGCGAACGCGGACGTGCAGTGTAGCCGATTCACTGGACATCCCCGGCGCCATCACCCTCGCCTGCAACACCACCAAACTGCAGAATCGGCGGCATGGCACGCCCGTTCCTCAAGTGGGCCGGTGGCAAGGGCAAGCTCGCCCCGCGCATCGTGGCCGCCGCCCCACGGGCGTTCGCACGCTACCACGAGCCGTTCCTCGGCGCCGGCGCCGTCTTCTTCGCCTTCGAGGCAGAACACCCCGCGATGCCGGCCACCCTCTCCGACGCAAACGCCGAACTCATCGCCACATTCGCCGCCGTGCGTGACCACACCGGCACGGTCGCCTGCGGCCTTCGCGAACTCGCCGAACGCTACCGCGACGCAGGACAGGAAGCGCGCGCCGCTCTCTACTACTCCATCCGCGCCGAATCAGCCGCCGATGCGGTTGCTGCAGCGGTGCGCTTCATCTTCCTCAACAAGACCTGCTACAACGGCCTCTATCGAGTCAACGCGGCCGGTGCGTTCAACGTCCCCCACGGACGCTACGTTCACCCTCGCATCGTCGACCCCGAAGCACTTCACGATGCGGCAAAGGCGCTTGCCCGCGCCGACCTCCGCGTCCAGGATTTCGCCGCCGCCTGCGACGCCGCCAATCCCGGCGATTTCGTCTACCTCGACCCGCCCTATCAACCACTCAGCCAGACTGCCAGCTTCACCGCCTACACGAAGGCAGACTTCGGCGCAGCCGACCAGGAGCGCCTTCGCGACGCCTTCGACCGCCTGACACAGCGCGGGGTCGCCGCCATCCTCTCGAACTCGGACCACCCCGCGATTCGCGACCTCTATGCGGGCCGCGGCTACAGCCTCGAGGTCGTCGCAATGTCACGGGCCATCAACTCGAAGACATCGGCCCGAAAACCCATCGGCGAACTGCTCATCAGCAACCTCCCGGCCCTCCGCTGAAACTCACTCCACGCGGTTGCGCAGCACACCGGCCCCGGTGATTTCAACCTCCACCACGTCACCGCTCTCGAGCGCGTGCGGTTCGCCCGGCGTCCCCGTGTAGATGATGTCGCCGGGGAGCAGCGTCATCACCGCCGCAACCAGCCGGACGATCTCCGGGACATCACGGATGAGTTCGCTCGAGAACGCATGCTGGGCCTCCTTGCCGTTCACGCGGGTGGTCAGCTCAATCTGGTCGAACTCGAGGCCCGTTGCAATCGCCGGCCCGAAGTTCCCGAACGTGTCGGCACCCTTCGCTCGCCACCACTGGCCGTCGGCATTCTGCCAGTCCCGGGCCGAAACGTCGTTTCCACATGTGTACCCGAAGACCGCTGCGAGCGCCTCCTCGCGGCTTACATTCCCCTTGATGCGCCTGCCGATGACGATGACGATTTCCCCCTCCGGATCGACCCGCCCGGCACCCTTCGGGAGGATGATCGGCTCCTCCGGGCCATTGATGCTCGAAAGCGGCTTGAAGAAGAGCGTCGGCGGGTCCGGCACGGGGCGCCCATGCAGGTGGCTGCTGTAGTTCAGTCCCACGCAGACGATAGATCGCGGCTCGCACGGTGGAAGCAAACGAACGTCTCCGAGAGCGGCCACCTCACCGGTCCGCTTCGTCGCTTCCCAGAACGGTTCCTCGATGACCTGGATGTGGTCTCCTTCGATGATGCCCGCGCCACGTCCGCCATTGCGGCGCTCGAATCGCACATAGTTCGCCATAGCCTCTCCCCCGCGTTGCTCTCTGGAGTCTACCCAGCCGATGAGCATCGTGCCGCCCCAACACCACCCCGGTGAGTGTTTCAGCCCCTCGATGCGGCGAGGACGGCGGTCTTCAACGGTGTGAAGAGCGCCGGATTGGCCGCAACGATGCATGGGCTCGCAGCGAACGGCGCCTCGGAGAGGAACGCAACCTCGCCCCCCGCTTCCCGCACGATGAGTTCACCCGCGCCCCAGTCCCACGCGTTGAGCCCCTGCTCGTAGTACCCGTCGAGCCGCCCACACGCCACGAAACAGAGATCAAGCGCCGCCGAGCCAGCCCGGCGTACATCGCGTACACGGCCGATGAGGCGGGCGAGCATCTCGCCCTGCTGCTTGCGGCGCTCAGGGTCGTAACCGAAGCCCGTTGCAAGGAGTGCACGGGGGAGGCTGGCTTCCGCCGAGACGCCGATGGCTTCGCCATTGAGCGTGGCGCCGCAGCCTTCACCGCCGGCAAACAGTTCATTCGTTGCGGCATTGAACACGGCCCCGGCCACCGTCCGGCCGTCAACTTCGACAGCGATCGAGATGGCATACATCGGGAAGCCGTAGAGGAAGTTCGTGGTGCCATCGAGCGGGTCGACCACCCAGCGGACGCCGCTACGCCCCTCATGCGATGTGCCCTCTTCGCCGAGGATCGCGTCGAACGGACGAACGGCAAGAATGAGGTCGGTGATCATGCGCTCCGACTCACGGTCAACCTCGGTCACCATGTCCGTCGGGCTCGACTTGGTGCCCACATACCTGCGGACTTGCGGCTGGCGTTCACTGAGGAGTTCGCCAGCCTGGATAGCGATATCGGAAGCGAGTTCGAGCAATTCCTGGGGGTCGTTTTCCACCATCGCATCCTACGACAGCCACAGTAGTTCGCGTGCGAGCAACATACGACGTGTAAAAGACGTATTTGTAGTCGTATGATGACCAACATGACTATGGACCAGGTCCTCGCCGATAACCGCGCATTCGCCAGGGCATTCTCCGCACAGCCGCTCCCGGCACGGCCCCGGCGCAAGCTCACAATCATCCTTTGCATGGATGCCCGCATCGACCCGTACGCGGCGCTCGGCCTGAAAAGCGGCGACGCCCACATCCTGCGCAACGCAGGCGGTCGTGTTGCCGATGACCTCCGCTCACTCGTGGTTTCACAAACCCAGCTTGGCACCGAAGAGGTCGCAATCATCCATCACACCGAGTGCGGCATGATGACGTTCCGCGACGATGATATCCGCGCCACCATCCGGAAGGAGCGCGGCGTCGATGCCTCCCACATCGCCTTCCTGCCGTTCACCGACGTCCAGCAGTCCGTTCGCGATGACCTCGCCTTCTACCGTCAGCAGCCGATGCTCCGCCAGGATATTCCCGTGCGTGGGTTTGTCTATGACGTCAACACCGGCCTCCTGACCGAGGTCGAGGAACTGCCAACCAACGAGACGTCCGCCGAGCTCCATTAATCTGGCTCGAACCAGGCGAACCTCGAAACGCTACCCTGCCCCCTCAGCCGGCAGTGGCGTGGGCTTCCTCCTCGCCCGGTTGCACCTGCATCGCACGCTCCACAGCCGAACTGATCGCCTCGTCAGCCGAGAACCCCGCACCCGTCGCGACCAACGTCGTCCCGGACCGCAGCACGGCGGTCCAGATCTCGCTTCAGCTGTTGACGTTCGCCTCGACGAGAAAATCCTTCTCCCCAATCGTCACGCTTCTGGATTGAAACACCGTCATCGCGTCCTCCCGTCGTTCCCTGGTTCACGGCACCGCCGACTAATGCATCCGTGCCACGGGCGTTAGAAGTATCTCCTCGCACCGCCACGTTGTGAAGCACACCGGGCCCGCTTCGCGCAGCAACACCCCGGCTCCCACAGGTCCCGCAGCCTTGCTCGCCCAGGGCCCTGGTACCTCTCGCGTCCCGCTATCCCATCCGATCGACCGCGGGCGAGAGGAGTTCGGCGAGACGATGCTTCCGAAACTGGCGGATATCGTCCGCGTGCTTGAACACACAGCCGATTGTCTGTTCGGCCGTGTCGGGGTCCAGCGCATCGCGCCGGAGTGCCACGAGCGCCATCCCCCAGTCGATGGTCTCCGAGATGCCCGGTCGCTTTCGGAACGGTTCCTGCCGCAGCCGCGCCATGACGTTACAGAGTTGTCCCGCGAGTACCCTGCTGATCCCGGGAACCTTCGCCATGAGGATCCCGTATTCGCGTTCGAAGCTCGGGTAGCCGACCCAGAAGTAGAGACACCGCCGCCTGAGCGCCTCGTGGACCTCGCGGGCGCCATTGCCCGTGAGCACCACGAATCGGGGCCACTCCACCTTCATCACCCCCATCTCGGGGATGACAACCCGGGAGTCGCAGAGCAACTCGACGAGCAGCGTCTCGAACTCCTCGCCAGCGCGATCAATCTCGTCGATGAGCAGTACCGGCGGGTCCGGCGCATCATCCGTGAGCGCCGCGAGGAGCGGGTGCTTGACCAGGTACTCCTCGCTGAAGATCTCCCGCTCCGCGCGTTCGGCCGGCTCACGGCCAGCCTCCGCCAGCCGAATCCGGAGGAGTTGCCTGGCGTGATTCCACTCGTAGAGTGCGTTGGCCCTGTCGAGTGCCTCATGGCACTGGAGCCGGACAAGCCGGGTACCGAGCGCACGGGCAAGCACCGCCGCCACCTCCGTCTTCCCCACGCCGGCCTCGCCCTCGAGCAGCATCGGCTTTCCAAGCCTGCCCGAAAGGTAGACGGTCGTGGCGAACTCACGGTCCACGAAATACCCCGCCTCACCGAGCCGCACCACGACGTCATCGATTGAATCGAACATCGCTGCCCATAGTACGAGCCAGGCACCCCCCGTGCGGTTTCGACTGTGGAACGACTCGCCCTATTTCGCCCATTCGCCCATTCGCCCATTCGCCCATTCGCCCACTCGCCCCGGACACGCCACAATCTCGGTCATGCCCGAGTTCACCGCTTCCGATGGCGCCACCGTGGTTTTCGACGATTGGGGCGATCCCGAAGCGCCACCTGTCGTGCTCCTGCATGGCTTTACGAGCGATAGCCGTTTGTGGCAGCCACACATCGAGGCGTTCACCGCCGATTATCGCGTCATCTCTCCAGATCTCCGGGGGCATGGCCGGAGTTCGGCGCCGGAGAACCTCGAGTCGTACACAATGGTGCGCTACAGCGAGGACCTCCGCGAACTCCTCGACCACATCGGCGCGGACCTCTGTGCGCTCGCCGGCTGCGGTTTCGGCGGGATGGTCGCCGCCGATTTCGCCGTGCGCTGGCCCGAGCGAGTCGCCGCACTCGTCCTCAGCGACACCTCGCCCGCATCTTCGCACCCCGATTTCGATGACGCCTTCGCAGATCATGAATCAACGATCGCAGGATCCGAAGAGCTCGTTCGGAAGTTCGGTACGGCGGTGCTTGGAAAGCGCGCCTCGGCCGGGATCCGCGACGAGTTCCTCGCCGAGGGCATGCGCACCCGGTATGCACGCCTCACGCGCGAGGGTTACCTGGGGGCAGCGAAGGCCCGGCGCGAACGGCCCGACCTCCTGCCCCTCCTCGCTGGCCAGCTGATGATGCCAGTGCTCATCTGCATTGGTGAAGACGACCCGGTGAAGAGTGCCAGCGAAGTGATGGCCAGCAGACTCCCCGGTGCCCGGGTGATCGAGTTCACCGAAACGGGGCACGGCGTCCCGGCTATCCGGCCCGAAGCGTGGGGCACCGCCGTGCTCGAATTCCTCGCCGACGTCGAAGAGGGCCGCCCACTCGCCGGCCGGCTGCGTATCTAGACCGGAACATCCGCGCCCCGGAGCCATGCTTCACGATTCGAGAACGGGCGCCGATGGCGCTGGTCACCGCCTGGTCACCACGAAGGCACCAAATCTCTCCCGGGATTCTTACGAATTTTCCCCTACGCAGGGACGTCTCTCTGCCGAGCCGGTGCTAGGATTGCGCCGAGGAGCGAGCACATGATTGGTTTCAGCTGGGGCGCCTTCTTCGTTTATATCGCGGCGCTAAGCTTCATGGTGCTGGGTGGGTTTTTCGGGCTCATCCTCAGTGGCCACCCCGCCTTCCTGGTGCCAATCCTGCTCGGGTTGTTCTTCTTCTACCTCTGCTGGGAAGCAGTGGTTGGCCCGCCAGAGCCCGGGAAACCACGGCGCGACCGCTCATAGGAGTTCCGGCAGGCTTCCCGAAAATGACCGGCATGGCAAAGCGGGCCCTCGAGGGGGCCCGCTTTTCGCTGCGGCCTCGAACGCTGGTTAGCGGGCGCCCGCTGGCTCGGCGAAGGTGGTCTCCATCTTCGCTGCGTTGTCGAAGTACTCCTGCAGCGTCTGGTTGAAGCGATAGAAGATGTCGCGCCGATGGTAGTCCTTGCCAACCGCGAACTCCTCGGCACTCTGAAGGTCCAGCGAGTTGAGGGTGAAGCGGTGGGTGGCGCGGCCATTCTTCTTGATATCGTCGAGCATGTCGCGCCACGCCTGCGGAGACTGGACCAGCGTGAAATCGAGCTCCTCGGCGCGGCGAGCGTCAATCTGCTTGACAGACTTCACTTCGAACGCTTCGAAGTCGATCTCGTAGTATTCGTCACCGACCTGGACACCCATCTCGCAGTCCGTCGCCCCCAGGCGCTTGAAGCTATCGGACTTGTTGAGGATATCGGCGGCTTCCTGGAACCACTCGACGGATGGGAACTTCGGCATGACAACCTCCCGGAGATGCTGCATTTCGTGTGAGCCGCGAGTTTACCGCACGGTAGGAACCGATTCAAACGGTCTTCTTTACCTATAGGGTAGACCCATGCCTGCCTAGCAGCTCCCCGTAACGGCAGCCGATGCATGTCCCGCCCCATCGTAGGCAACAGCGCTGAACGCCCTGGCCCCGAGAAGGCCCGTCACGCTCCAGTTGCTCCCACCGTCGTGCGTGGCATTCACCTGGCCACTCGAGCCATCGCTCCGCGTGTACGAGACCACCACCGACGTCACGCCAATGTCATCCATCGCTGCGAGATACAGAGACAGCGTCGGTGCGGTAAGGCCGCAGCTCTTGCGCAACAGCGACAGTGATGGCGGCTCCCCGCCACGGGTGACCGTCACGGGGATGACGACCGAGTTATTCGGCCCATCGATCTGGATGTTGGCGCTGTACGTTCCCTCCCCGCCGGGGAGGCTGACGGCGTTGACCATCACCGTGATGGTCACGTCGCGGTACGCCGGAATCGTGCCCTGGACGGGCGACACCTCGAGCCACGACGCCCCGCCAGCGGCGAGGAAACTCGCCGGGCCGCACAGCTCGGTATTGAAGAGCGGAAACGATCGCGTCTCGCCGGGCGACATGGCGAGCTGCAGCACCTGCACGCTCAGGCTCGGGTTGCATGGCGCCTGCGTTTTCGTTGGCGATGGCGTCGGCGTAGGCGTCCGAGTTACTGGCGTGGCGGTGGCGGTCGGCGTTGCAGTCCCGGTCGGCGTTTGCGTGGCCGGCGGAGGCGTGGGCGTGCCGCCGCCACCCGGGGGAGGCGAGGTGACGGTATTCGTGGCCAGGCCATCGCCATCGAGCGCCTCCGACGTGCTTGTCGCACTGGCAGTGGCTCCAGGCGGCGGGCTGGGAGACGCCGGAGGCGTGGGCGAAGGGCTCGGGCTCCCGCCAGGTCCGCCGGCCAACGGAGCGCTGGTGCCCGAAGGATCCGTACCGCCATTCGAGTTCGCCGTCGTTCCCGGTGTGTCATCCCCGCCAGCGGCAGGAATGATTCGTTCGCTCCCGTCGTGTTTGGTTATAGCAAGCGGGCTTACGGGAATGAAGACCGCGCCGAGCAACAGCACCGCGGCAAGACCGAGCCCGGCCACCGCCTTCAGCAGGGGCTGGCTGCTCCATGCCGTCCCCCTCGACCCTCTCGCGGCTCCGCGAGTCGCCGGATCAGCGCCATCTCCTCCACCACTCGCGGGCCCGGGCCACTGGCGCATGAGCCCTTCGAGTATCTGCGGCTTGAGCCCGGCCGGCGGCCCCGCCATCGCGAAGGCGCCAAACACCGCCAGCGGCGCGACCAGCTTCCGCTTGCGCTCTTCACACTCGGGGCATTGGGCCACATGCCGGTCAACCAGCTTACGGACCTCGGGCGTCATCTCGGCGATACCCGCCCGCGAAAGAGCCAGGTCGAGCGCCTCACAGGAGCGGCGGCCGTCGTGCAGCATGATGAAGGCTCCTATCGCTTCTTCGACGGCCTTCTTCAGACGGTTGAGCATCACGTAGCCGTTGTTTTTCGTGACACCCAGTACGTCCGCGATCTCCCCGCTATCCAGCCCCTGGCGCAGGTGCAGGTCGAGCAGCGAAAACTGCTTCGGATCGAGCCCCGCCGCCGCACGCCAGACGAGTGAGCCCATCGCCTCTGCCTCGGCCGCCTCCGCCGGGTCCGCAAACCGGTCGGTGTCGACCACATCGAACGAGACCTCGCCGCCTTCCTCATCCTCGAAGGTGAGGGGACGCGTGCGCTTGTTACGTTCGAGGCGGTTGAGCGCCGTGTTCCGCGCGATGGTGAAAATCCAGCTCTTGAAGCTCGCACCCTTCTGCAGGCCGCCGAGCGCATTCATCGCCTTCAGGAAGGTGTCCTGCGCGATATCGGCAGCCTCATCGCGGTTGCGGGTCATTCGAGCCACGAAGTCGTAAACCGGGTCGAAATACCGGCCGTAGAGCTCGGCGAAGGCGGCCTGGTCGCCCGCCTGGGCCAGCTCGATGAGCTTCGTGTCGGAGAACTGCTCCATCTCGCCTTCTTGCCAGGGGAGGTTACCCATCCCGCGGCTTCACCGGGTTCCCGCGAGCCACCCGTCCGTCGAAGCCGGGGGCTCAACAGTACGACAGGTGGCCAGCCGCGATCTTACACAGCCCCGCTGGCAGTCCCCGCTTTGGGCTACCACTAGCTTCTCATCGGCCTCCAAAGGGACAAGAAACAGGAAGTCCGGAGCGCGAAAGCCATGCCACAATCACCCCGGCGCAGGGCACTTCGCGGCCCGGGGTGACGGATTTCCAGCTTTAAAGCGTATGCTGGGCATCTCGAAGCAGCGGAGGTCTATCCAATGCCGGGGCTCACCAGCGCAGCGCTCATCGCTGAGACAAGCACTGATCCGTTCTCTTCGTGGTCGTATCTGCCCACGCTGGAGCGCCTCGCGCTGGCGATCGGCCTCGGCCTGCTCATCGGCCTCGAACGGGAGAGACGCGGCAAGGACGCGGGCGTCCGTACCTTCGCCCTCATCGCCCTGCTCGGGTGTGTGGGCGGGCTCCAGGGGACCTCATTCGCGATCTTCGCTCTCGCCTGCACCGCGATTGTCGTCATCTTCATCAATGCCAATAACCTGCGGCTCAACGAGGAACCAGAGCTCACAACGTCGGCCGCACTCTTGCTCGTGGCATTCGTCGGCGTGCTGTGCGGCGAAGGGCATACGTTCACGCCCGTCGTCGTCGGGATCGCTACGGCGACGCTTCTCGCCTGGAAGGAACGCCTTGTCGCCCTGAGCGTGGGCATCACCGAAGCGGAACTGCGCTCTGCCATCCTCCTCGGCATCCTCGCGTTCGTCATCTATCCGATCCTGCCCAAAGGGGCGATCGGTCCCGGTGACGCGATCGAGCCACGAGCGGCCTGGATCACCGTCATCCTCATCGCCGGGATCGGCTTCGCGAACTATGCGCTCCTCAAGATCCTCGGGGTGCGCGGCGTGCAGGTCGCCGGCTTCTTCGGGGGGCTCGTGAACAGTACCGTCACGATCGCCGAGCTTTCGGCCCGGGTCAAAGAGACCGATGGCGAAGTGAGCGATGACGCCTACCGCGGGATCATGCTCTCCGTGGTAGCAGCCGTATTGCGCAACGCGGTGCTGCTCTGGCTGGTCGCCGCCAACACCCTGCCGCCAATCATCGTGCCACTTTCGTTGATGGCCACCGTCGGCACCGTGCTCGCGGTGGGGCGTTTACACCGGCCAGCCCCGGGGCCGGGCCCCGTGCTCACCATGACTTCCCCGTTCTCACTCAAGTCGGTCCTCCGTTTTGGCACCATCTTCGTCGGCCTGCAGGTCGTGGGCGCGGCCGCCACGAACGTCATCGGCCCCCTTGGGCTCTACGCCGTGAGCGTCGTTGGTGGTGTAGCGTCGAGCGCATCCGCCGTCGCCTCAGCAGGACTCCTGGCAGCCCACGGGCAGACTTCCCCGGGCGCGGCAGGCGTGGCAGCCGTAATCGCCACGATTAGCAGCATCGCCTTCGACCTCCCGATTGTTGCGAGTGCACGCCCGGCTCGCCGGTTCACGCGCCGGGTGGCGTGGTCGCTCAGCCTGGTCGCGGGGGTGGGCATCGCATCGGTCGCCACCGAACTCATCTTTTTCTGGCCGCTCATCTCCCGCCTGCAGAGCTGACAGGCCTCCGCGCCGGACAGAACCCCGGGCGGTGAACAGGAGGATCCTCCTGCCGGCCGGACACACCGGCTACGGCCCGGGCGTTCAGAACGCCGCCATCACTCCTCCAGCCACCTGTTGAACTTCGGCTCACGCCGGTCGCGGAAGGCAGCAACCCCTTCGCGCGCATCGGGGTGGTGGTCCGAGACCATCGTTTTCGAAGCGATCTCATCCATCGCCTGCTGGAGGGTGAGCTCCGCCGCGTTATAGATGCTGCGCTTGAGGAGGCGCATCGCCACCTGCGGCCCGTTCGCGAGCTCACGCGCGAACTCCATCGTCCGCTCCATCAGTTGCCCGGGCTCCACCACTTCATGCACGAGATTGAGCTCCTTCGCCTCGGCGGCGCCAACGATCCGCTTTCGCATCAGGAAGTCCATCGTCCGGGCCACACCCATGAGCTGAACGAGGAGATGCTGGCCCCCTTCATCGGGCAACAGGCCGAAGCGGAGGGTCGCGCTGCCGAGGCGCGCTTCGCTCGATGCGATGCGGAAGTCGCAGGCGAGCGCAAGAGACATCCCGGTCTGGATAGCGATGCCGTTGATCGCCGCAATCGAGAGCTTGTCTAGGTTCCGGATGGCGAGATTCACCGGCTGGGAGATGCCACGCAGCCCCTCATACGTCCCGATATCGTTATGGTGGCCGCCGAAGATCTCTCCCACCAGCGCCCTGCCCTCGCCGGGAGCGGGCCGCCCCGTGATGTCGTCGCCCGCGCAAAATGCGCGCCCGCTGCCCGTGAACACCACGACCCGGACACGATCATCCATCTGCGCCTGGAGGAGTGCCTCCACCAGGTCACGCTTCGCCTGCTGGGTGAAGCCGTTGAGCCGCTCAGGCTGGTTGAAGGTGAAAACTGCGATGCCCGGCTCGTGCATCGCAACCTCGAAGCCACGGAAGTTGCCAGTTTCGAACGCCACGAGTTCCTCCCTCGCCATCTTTTGCCCGGTTGGAAAGCGTGGCATGGCCAACCGGACGTGGCGGCGACACCACCGGCGGGCGATCCTCGCTGCGAGACAGCCCCCGGCGCCGACCATACCCCCGCTCGTTTCCCGATGCCAGCGAGGGGCCTATGCTGCGGGCACGAAAGAGGCCACCGATGCCGGAGATTCATGACCAGCTCGCCCGCTGGCAGGCAGCCGGGCTCATCGATGCCGAAACCTCCCACAGGATCGCCGACTTCGAAGCAGGGCGTGAAACCGCCGCCGCACGAGTTGCCGGCGAGCGGCCAGGCCTGCTCGAAGCCGTCGCCTACCTCGGCGTCGCTGTTGTCACCGTTGGCATCTTCGTCCTCCTGGCAAGCGCCTGGGACGGCATCGCCGAGCCCGCCCGCCCCTTCATTCCTGCAACCGCCACCGTCCTCGCAATCATCGCAGGGATGTTGATGCGCCAGTCCTCCGAAGGGGGAATCCGCCGCGGTGGCACCTCCGCATGGGCCGCCAGTGTCGCTCTTGCCGCAATCGCGGCAGGCCTCTGGGCAGATCAGGCCGGCAACGAGGACACGATTCCGCTGGTCGCAGGGATCGTTGGACTGAGCCTTGCCGTCATCCTCTGGATCGCGTGGCATTCCGCCATGCAGGTCGTGGCACTCGCCATTGGCGGATCGATTCTCACCGTCGGGGTCGCCCAGGTAACCGATACCTGGACCAGCCTGGCCCCCAGCGCGGTCGGCGGATTCTTTCTCCTCGGCCTGGGGGTCATCGCCATCTTCGAAGCAGAGACGGGTGTTCTCGTACCCCGGCTCCCGGGGCGGAGCATCGGTGCACTCGAAGCCGCTATCGGAGCGTACATGGCGGGCATTCAGATCGGCATTCTCGAACTGGTCCCACTCGCCACCGGGGCCGGGCTTATCTGGCTCAGCATCCGCACGGGCTACTTCGGGTACACCTTCGCCGGCGTTGCCGTCATCTTCCTCGGGTTATTCACCAGCGTTGTCAAGCACGTCGATGACCCGACACTCGCAGCGCTCCTCCTCATCGTCATCGGGCTTGGACTCCTGGCAAGCGTCATCCTGATTAGCCGCCGGAAACCCTGGGAAGCCGCCGCGCCCGCATAATCCGTGAGGATCGCCATCCACTTCGGGTATGCTTCCTGCGTGAAAGTCGGGAAGCTGGAGATCGCCGAGAGCAGCCTGCGCACCTTCTGCCAGAAGTGGCAGATTACCGAATTCGCGGTCTTTGGCTCCGTCCTGCGCGACGATTTCGGCCCCGAAAGCGATGTCGACGTCCTCGTGACCTTCGAAGAGACCGCCCGCTGGCGTCTCGCTGACCTGGCGGCGATGCGGCAGGAGCTTGCGGCTATTGTTGGCCGACACGTTGATCTCGTGGAGCGGGCTGCGGTCACCGAGAATCCAAACTGGCTCACACGCCATGAAATTCTCGAGTCAGCCCGAGTCCTCGATGTCGCGTGACGACAGGCCCCTCGTGGATATCGCTATCCGATGCCGGGCCATCATCGCCCTGGCCTCTCCGCTCAATTTCGATGACTTTTCGCAGGATCCGACGGCGCAGGCTGCAGTACAACACTACCTGAGCATTATCGGGGAGGCGGCGAAGCGGCTCTCACCCGGGTTCCGGGAGACACACCCCGGCGTGGCATGGGCTGAGATCGCGGGACTCCGTGACGTGATCATTCATGCCTATCATCGTGTCTCTGTCCGGCGTATCTGGGAGATAGCCCGCGGTGACATCCCTGAACTGCTCGCATACATCGAACCACTCCTGCCCGAAGAGCCGCACGAGTAGCGCGTCAGGCAGGCCAGCTCCATGGCCGCGCCTTCTCGAACACCGCGCTCACCGCCAGCACGAGCGCATCCGCGTGGCGCGGGCCAACCACCTGGAGCCCCACCGGCAAGCCGTTCGAGGCGAGGCCAGCGGGGAGCGATGCCGCAGGATGCCCCGTAACATTGAACGGCGGCGTGAACGGCAGGTAACCGGCCGCCGTCACCTCGCGACCCTCGATCTCCCGCGGCGGTGGACCAGCCTTCGGGAACGCCGTGCAGGCAACCGTCGGCGTGAGGAACAGGTCGTAGCTTTCAAAAAGAGCCGTCATGGTGCGGTTGAGCTGGTGGCGCTGTTCGAGCGCATCAGCCACCTGCACGCCGGTGATCCCGCGCGCCTGCTCGGCAAACGCGAGGAACCCCGGTTCGAGGAGGGCGCGCTCATCGGCCGTCATGTGGTCGATGAGACGCGTATCACCCGGGGCAGCAATGGTGTACCACGCTGCCATCGGGTCGCTGAAGCCAGGATTGGCGGCAACCAGCTCGGCGCCCAGTGCCTTCGCCAGCGCCTCGGCCGCTTCCCCCGCAACACGGCGGACCTCCGGGTCGACGGGTGCGTAGCCAAGGTCCGCGCTCCAGGCGATACGGCGAACGTGCGGCGCACCCCCGGTAACGGCCGCTTCGTACCCGCCCCCCCAGGAATCGAGCGAGTCGAGATCGTTCGGGTGCGGGCCAGCCACCACGTCGAGGTAGCGCGCACTATCGCGCACGGTGCGGCTCACCGGCCCACGGATGCTGTGGCTCCCCCACGTGGGGGCGTGTTCGTCACCACGTGGCACACGCCCTGCCGAAGGCTTGAAGCCATAGCACCCGGAAAACGCAGCCGGGATGCGAATCGACCCGCCACCATCACTCGCCGTACAGAGCGACACCATCCCCGCCGCAACCGCCGACGCGCTCCCGCCACTCGAACCGCCGGGCGTCAGCTCCGGGTTCCAGGGGTTGCCAGTCGCCCCAAAGAGCCGGTTCTCCGTGAAACCCTTGTACCCGAACTCTGGCGTGTTCGTCTTCCCCACGACGATCGCCCCCGCCGATAGCAGCCGGTCTACCTGGATGCTGTTCGCCTCCGCGACACGGTCAGCGTAGACCCGTGACCCGTCGGTGTGCGGCATTCCGGCGACTCCTTCGAGGTCCTTCACCCCGATCGGCACCCCGGCGAGCGAGCCAGGGTCTTCGCCGCGCTCAACCATCGCGTCGATCTGCTCGGCCCGGCGCATGGCGCCCTCTGGATCCACGTAGATGAAGGCGTTCAGTGCCGGGTTCTTCGCCTCAATGCGGTCGAGCGCTTCCGCCACGGCCTGGCGGGCTGAAAGCTTGCCGGAACGGACTGCCTCGGCAGTCTCCCATGCTGGTTTCGGGTTCATCTCGTCGTTCCTCATCGGGTGGTTCCGGGATGCTACGCCCTTGGCGGCCCGCCGACGAGGGGTCAGGTCGCTGCAGCCCGGCTGCGGCTTTCAGCGGTGCGTGCCGCGCTCGCGTGGGCGGCCCCCTCTTCCCGATCACCGAGCGGCGGCAGTTCGATACCGGGCCCGTAACGGCGCTGAAGTGCCGCCACGATGAGTTCGTCGGCGAGCGCCGGGTTCTTCGGCAGGATACTGCCGTGCAGGTACGTGCCAATCGCATTCCTGGTGCGCGCACCCTCCGTCCCGTCCGTGGCGTTATTCCCAAAGCCACGCCTCACCCGGCCAAACGGCTGCTGGTTGGGGCCGAGGTACGTCCGCCCGCCGTGATTCTCGAAACCCACCACCTCGCCGATCTCCGTCTGCAGCACCACATCGCCGATGCACCGGTCGGCCAGCGGCCCCGGGTGCCGCGTCTCGAGATCGAACACACCGATCCCGGGGATCTCGCCACCCTCGTTGTCCACGTAGCGGTGGCCAAACAACTGGAACCCGCCGCACACCGCGAGGGCCGGCATCCCGGCATCCACTCCCGCGCGAATCGCCGGCCCTTTCGCAACGAGATCCTCGGCGACGCGGCGCTGCTCCCGGTCCTGCCCGCCACCAATGAGGATGAGGTCGAACGAGTCGGCGTCGAACAGATCACCGATGTTGATGTCGGTCACGTCGAGCCCGATACCACGGGCCTCGCACCGGTAGCGCAGGGCGATGACGTTCCCGCGGTCACCGTAGATGTTCATCACGTCGGGGTAGAGGTTCGCGAGACGGATCGTGTAGCGCGGTTCATCGGCCATGTCACGAGTGTAGCCGCTTCCGGCAGCACCGGGCTCGCGTAGACTGCGCGCATCACTCGCTACCACGCAGGAGCCAGCCGATGGAAGGCAACACCGTCCTCTACGAAACCGAAGGACCGATCGCGAAGATTACCCTCAACCGTCCGAAGTACCGCAACGCCCAGTCCTACGAACTCCTCGACGAACTCGACGCGGCCCTCGATCGTGCCGTCGCCGACGACGAGATCAAGGTCATCATCCTCCGCGGCGCCGGGGGCAACTTCTCCTCCGGCCACGACCTCGGCACCCCCGAGCAGACCGCCCTCCGCGAAGAGCGCGGCATCCCCACCGAGGGCATCGGATTCTACGAAAACTTCCGCCACTACAACCTCGACATCACCGTGAAATGGCGCAACCTGCCCAAGCCCACCATCGCCATGGTCGAGGGGTTCTGCATCTTCGGCGGCTGGATGATCGCCGCCTCGATGGACCTCGTCTTCGCCTCCAGCGAGGCGCTCTTCCTTCCCGCCCTCCTCGAGTACTACTCCGTGCCCTACGACATCGGGCCCAAGAAGGCCAAGGAGCTGCTCTTCGAGAGCCGCTTCCTCACCGCCCACGAAGCCTGCGACCTCGGCTTCGTCAACCGCATCTACGCGCCCGGGGACCTCGAACGCGAGACCATGCTCTACGCCCTTCGCTGCGCCGAGCAGAGCCACTCCGCCCTGCGCATGGCGAAGCTTTCGACCAACAAGGCGCAGGACCTCATGGGCTATTCGAACTCCGTCGAAAACGCCTTCGCCGACTACCTGGTGATGATGAACATCCGCGGCACCGGCCGAGCCGAGGGCAACGACCGCCGCCTCACAGGCGTCGACCTGGCGTTGAAGGGGCTGCGCAAGGAGCGGCCGGGACTGGGCTGATTCGGGACCCGCACGGCGAACCGGCACGCCGCTCACTGCGAGATGCCCGCCACTCGAGCCCTCACAGATGCGACTGGAACCACGCCAGCACCCGCGCGATCGCATCCTCGCGGTGCTCGGCTGGTCCGGTGCGCATGAAGAGGTGCGAGCCGCCCGGGTAGCGCGCGAACTCCACTTCGCAGCCGGCCTTCTTGAGGGTCACGAACATCTGCTCACCCTGGCCCACCGGGCAGCGCTCGTCCGCTTCGCCCTGGATGATGAGCGTCGGCGTGCGCGTGTTGTGGGCGAACTGCGAAGGCGAGTGCGTGGCGTACCACTCGCGGTCCTCGTAGGGCGCGCCGCCCCACTGCAGCGGACCGAACTTGTGGGAGATGTCGCTCGTCCCGAACATCGATTCGGGATCGAAACAGGGCGCACCGCAGACCGCCGCCTTAAACCGGTGGTTCTGGCTGATCGTCCAGGCCGTCATGTAGCCCCCATAGCTGTAACCCCAGATCCCGGTCCGCGCGGGGTCGCAGTATGGCCGCTCGAGCGCCTCGTCCATCACCGCCATCAGGTCGTGGTAGTCCTCGCCGCCCCAGTCCCCGGTCACCTGCTGCGTGAACTCGCGCCCGTACGACGAGCTCCCGCGCGGGTTCGAATACACCACGATGTAGCCGTTCGTCGCGAGCACCTGCTGGATCGCGTTGAACGAGTAGCCGTAGAAGCCGTTCGGCCCGCCATGGATATCGAGGACCACCGGGTACTGCTTCGCAGGGTCGAAATCGGCCGGCTTGAGCATCCACGCCTCAACCACGTACTTGCCGCGCGGCACGTCGAAGCGCTCCCATCTCGCCATCGGTGACACAGCCAGCAGCGGCTGTGCATAGCTCGTGATGGTCGACGTGATGCCCGACTCGCGATCGGTGACTACGAGCTCCGCCGGGCTCTCGAGCGAGGTCGCCGTCTGCGCAACGAAACGGCCCCGGCGATCCGTCGAGAAACCCACGCTGAGGCTCTCGCCGCCACTCTCCTGCGTCGCCTCCCGCGTCGCCAGGTCGAAGATCCACAGCCCGCTCGCGCCCCGCTGATTCGCATGAAACAGGACGCGGCCATCATCGAGCCAGAGCGGCTGCGATGGCGGCTCGATCGTCGGGAATCCCGCATAGGGCAGGCACTGGAGGTCGTCGGTCAGGCGTTCGAGAGCGCCACTCGCCACGTCGTACAGGTAGAACTCCGGCTGGTAGGTGTTGCCCGGGTCCGCCGTGAGCACGATCCGCGACCCGTCCGGCGACCACGCCCACGTCCCCAGCGAGAAATCATCGCCGCCGACCACCACCGCCGACCCTTCGCCACGATCGATCGGCAGCAGCTGCAGGTGCGATGTCATCCCGTTATCGATACTTGTGCGCACGGCCAGCGTTGAGCCGTCCGGCGACCACTGCGGGCTGCCGTGATCGATCGCCTCGGCGGTCACCTGCCGCCGCTCTCCCGTCGCCACCGTCACGATAAAGACTTGCATTCGCGCGTCCCCAAGATAGCCGCGGTTGTCCTGCTTGTAGTCGATACGGGAAGTGACCCGGACGGGTGGCGGTGCGTCGGGAGCAGGCTTCTCGCCATTTGGGTTCGCAGGGTCGACGAGCGAGGTGTACGCGATACACGTGCCGTCGGGCGACCAGGCAACATCGCCGATTGGATTCGCATGGCGGCAGAGCTCGCGCGCCTCGCCGCCCTCCATCGGCATCACGAAGAGCCCGTTCTTCTCCACACGGTCGGAAACGAACGCGAGCTGCAGGCCATCAGGCGACCAGCGCGCACCACGGTTGCGGTCCCCGTTCCACGTCAGGCGGCGCGGCTTCGAACCATCGATTCTGCACATCCAGACCTGGCTGCCAGCCTTCTTCGTTTGCCCATCGACAAGGCCGAGCGTGTAGGTGAGGTGACTGCCATCCGGCGCGATATCGGGATCACCTGGCGACGGGAGATCATAGATGACGGACTTGGCTGTAAGCGGGGCGGGCATGGCAAGCACCTCCACGAAGGTGCGGGGAATTGTCGATTGCTTGTTCCCGCTTGTCGATCATCGCCTCCGCTCACGGTATTTCCGCGCGGCCTGCTGCGGCTGACGCTTACGCGCCTTCACGCTACGATTCGTTCGGCCCGCACGAAAGACGCGCCGGTCCCTATCCCGGATCGTGCCAACACCACCGCCAGCCACAGGGGAGCAGCCATGCCCAACGTCCAGCTTCGCGACATGATCATGTACTACGAGGAGACCGGCTCCGGTGAGCCGCTGGTCCTCATCATGGGTCTCGGCGGCGACCTCCAGGGCTGGGCACTCCAGGTACCCGCACTCGCAAAGCATTTCCGCGTCATCACCTTCGATAATCGTGGTTCCGGCCGCAGTTCGGCGCCCGACCGCATGTACAGCATCAGCGGCATGGCCGATGACCTGGCGCACCTCCTCGACCACCTGAAGATCGACCGCGCACACATCCTCGGGTTCAGCATGGGGGGCTACATCGCCCAGGAGTTCGTCCTGAAGTACCCCGCACGCGTCGGCAAGCTCATCCTCATGGCCACATCAGCATCAATCGATGGGTACGGCCGGAACATCCTCAAGGGCTGGATCAATCTCCGCCGCTCGAACATGAGCCGGGAGCAGACAGCACGCCTGCAGGCGACCTGGCTCTACGGCCCCGACCTCCTCGACGACGATGCCCTGTTCGAGCGGTCGATCCTCAACTCCCTCTCGAACCCCTACCCGCAGCAGGACCATGCGTTCATCCGCCAGGCCCAGGCGATCCTCGGATTCGACGCCTCCGAGCGAGCCTCGAAGATCCAGGCCGAGACGCTGGTCATAGCCGCAAAGGACGACATCCTCGTACCACCACGCAGCACCGAGAAGCTCGCCAAGCTCCTGCCAAAGGCGACCCTCCAGGTGCTCGAAGGCGGCCACCTCGGGTGCATGGAATACCCGAACGAGTACAACGAGGCGTTCCTCGCATTCCTCGGCGTCACCATCCCCGCCTGAGCGATTCGCGATTCGCGATTCGCCCTCTCGCCCGTTCGCCACTCTCGCCCTTTCGCCCATTCGCCGACAGGGTGGCAGAGGCGTGCAGATCTGGAATAGGATCCCCGCGCATGTAGCCGGCAATCCGGCGTATCGCCTGCCAAGGAGAATCACATGGAATTCCAGGACACCGCCGAAGAGGCGAGCTTCCGCCAGGAGGTCCGCTCGTTCATCAAGGGGAACCTCCCCAGCAATATCCGCTCCTATGGATTCATGGAGGAAGAGAGCGACTCGGAACGCGACTTCCTGCCGAAATGGCGCAAGGCCCTCTCATCGAACGGCTGGATTGCACCCCACTGGCCGAAGGAATATGGCGGCGCAGGGATGACCCCCGTCGAGCAATTCATCTTCAACGAGGAGATGGCCGAGGCACGCGCCCCCCAGGTTGGCGGAATGGGCGTGACCATGATCGGCCCCATCCTCATCCTCTACGGGACCGACGAACAGAAGAAAGAACACCTCCCGCGCATCACGAGCGGCGAGGTCCAGTGGTGCCAGGGCTACTCCGAACCCGGCTCCGGCTCAGACCTCGCCAGCCTCCAGACCCGCGCTGTCCGCGACGGTGACGACTACGTCCTCAACGGCCAGAAGATCTGGACCTCCGGCGCCCACCGCGCCGACTGGATGTTCTGCCTCGCGCGGACCGACCCGGACGCACCCAAGCACCGCGGAATCTCGATGCTCCTGTTCGATATGAAGACCCCGGGCATCCAGGTTCAACCGCTCATCACCATGTCCGGCGACCACGTCTTCAACCAGGAATACTTCGATAACGTTCGCGTACCCGTGAAGAACCGCGTCGGTGAAGAGAACCGCGGCTGGTACGTGGGTGCCGCCCTCCTCGACTTCGAACGCTCCAACATCGCCGCCTCCATCGGCCTGAAGCACACCGTCAACGACCTCATCGACTACGTGCGCGAGGCGAAGGGCAGCAACAAGCCGCTCCGCCTCACACCCGGGCTGAGGCTCGAGCTTGCGGACCGCCGTGTCGAGGCAGAGATCGCACGCCTCATTTCCTACCGCGTGATTTCGATGCAGCGCCGCGGCCAGGTGCCCAACTACGAGGCGTCGATGAACAAGCTCTACCGCTCGGAAGCCTCCCAGCGCGTCGCGAATACGGCGGTGAAAGTGCTCGGCACACATGGCCAGCTCTACCGCGGCGAGCCAAACGCGCCGGTGCGCGGCCGCTTTTCGCACATGTACCTGTCGAGCGTCTCATCGACCATCGCGGCAGGCACGAGCGAGATCAACCGGAACGTCATCGCAACCCGTGGCCTCGGGCTGCCCCGCGGCTAAGCCGCTCCGTTCCCCGGTTACGCAAACCAGGCGAGCCCCTGGCGACCACCGGGGGCTCGTTCTGTTGCCACGGCCGTCACCGCTGTGTCCCGTCGCTCGCCTACACCGCCGGCGGCAGCCCCTGGACGCGGAACGGCAGGTTGCGCTCTTCCGCATCGTCACCTTCACCAACGACGACGTGGACACGGTAGCCACCGAGCGCGGGAAGCTGAATGGAGACGTTCGCGGCGATCTGCGAAAGCTGCGTCGACCCCGGCGTCGCACCGGGCGCACGAGTCGCCGAGACAGCGCCCTGGATGCGAACGTACTCACGGCCGTCATCGTCTTCAATGGTTATCAGCACCGGGAACTGGACATCCGTCTCGTTCCAGCCAATGCGGACACCGACCGCAACCGCCATGCGGATGACAGCCGGGAGCTGCGCCGCGGTCGTGGTATCCCACCCGCCGCCCATCAGGTAGAGCTTGCCGTTCACCGCCTCGGCGTAGTCGGCAAGCAGTGCAAAGTCGATCCTCATCGCGCCAATCGTAGCAGAGGGCTGGCAGCAGGCCCGGCCCCGAATCCCCATCCGGGCGAGGAGCGCACGGGCCTCTCTAACAGCTTTCTAACGGTGGCGTTCAGCCTCCGGGAGCAGCCCCTGCGCCAGAAGCGATCCGTTGAGTGTGTAAGGGGTGGGTCACTCGTAAGGTGAGTTCAGCGACGAACGAACCGGAGGAGGACCCACCATGAAGAAGGTAACGCAAGAGTCAGAGGTATTGCTGGCGCAGTCGC